>WOR8_10000759_pt1 | contig 81060 bp, 64 predicted proteins | sample DeeMarSeWOR38_10_FD_19890 | JGI IMG/M metagenome (IMG submission 19890)
ATCTTCCTTCCTATATTCGCCTTGACCTCCTAACCACATATGACTATTTATAATATTTATATACCGTATCAATCGCCCCTGTCATCTTTGTCTCGACTCTACAAGGTGGGACTTCACAATGTCGAATAAAGGCTTGAAACGCAAACTCGTTGCAATATTAAGTGCCGATGTCGAAGGCTACAGTATGCTCATGCGTAATGACGAGGCCAGTACCATCCGAACCTTAACGGCATATAAGGAAGCAATGACATTCCACATTCATCAGAATCAAGGACGAGTGATAGATGCTCCCGGCGATAATCTACTGGCCGAATTTGCAAGTGTAGTGGATGCGGTGCAATGCGCATTCAAGATCCAGCGGGATTTGGCTGAACGGAACAAAGATTTACCCGAAAATCTCAAGATGCAATTTCGTATCGGCGTTAATCTGGGTGATGTGGTCGAAGAGGAAAATCGACTTTACGGTGATGGGGTCAATCTCGCAGCACGTTTAGAGAGCATGGCTGAAGGAGGCGGGATTTGCATTTCTGGTGCAGTCTACGATCAGGTTAAAAATAAAGTCGATTATGGATATGAAGATATAGGTGAACATTTTGTGAAAAACTTCACCGACACAATCCGAATGTATAAAATACTGTGTTCACCTGAGAAGTCCGGTGATTTGGTAAAAGGCAGCGCCGGAATCAACCAAACATTAACTTTGCCAGATAAACCGTCGGTTGCGGTAATTCCATTTGAGAATCTAACTGGAGACCCAAAACAAGAATATATTGCCGACGGAATTACTGAAAATATAATTACTGCTCTTTCAATTATCTCTGAACTCTTCGTGATTGCACGCAACTCAGTTTCTACGTATAAAGGCAAGTCTGTGAAAGTCCAGCAGGTTAGTAATAAATTAGGAGTGCGTTATGTGTTGCAGGGTAGCGTTCTAAAGGCTGGTGAACGGGTTCGCATAACAGCTCAGCTTGCAGATGCGATCACGGGACACCATATTTGGGCAGAGAAATTTGATCGAACAATGAGTGATTTTTTTGATCTTTTGGATGAGATAGCACAAAAGGTAGCTATCGCCTTAACCGTAAAGCTGACGCATGGTGAATCAGCCGTCTATGGTCTCGGCACAAGAAAATTTGAAGCTTGGGGATGTTATGTAAAAGCGATCAGCTATTTTGAGCGCTTTTCAAAACCTGATAATATAAAAGCTCGTGAATATTTAAACCAGGCTGTAATTGTAGATCCTGAATTTGCAATAGCTTGGGTGTTATTGGCTTGGACATATTTTATTGAGGTGCGGTTCGGATTTTGTAAATCGCCAGAAGAATCATTGAAAAAAGCAATCGAATTAGGAAAAAAAGCAGCAGCTATTAATTCCGATTTGCCGGATGTCCACTCTTTTTGGAACACGGTATACCTTATTGAAGGACATAATGCGAAAGCTATAGAGGAAGGTAAAAAAGCCATTGATTCCGGACCAAGCCATGCACTTAGCTATTTGCTTTTATCACAGGCATTACGATTCTCAGGGAAATTTGAAGAAGCGATTAACTTTGGAGAACAGGCTATTCGCCTAAGTCCATATTGTCCAGTTTGGTACCTGATTGTCCTCGCCCCTGCTTATATTGAGGCGGGAAAATCTCAAAGGGCTTTATCCATTTTGGAAAATGCCATTGATCGAAGCCAAAAGGGTGAATTTCCCCCATCTCACGTTCTTCCCCTCCTCGTCATAGCCCACATTCGAATGAAACGAACAAACGAAGCTAAGTCTTTGGCCTCTGAACTAATCAGTCTTGATCCCAATTTCTCTGCAGAACTGTACACCGAGGCACTATTTTATGAAGATCCCACATTCAGAAAGCGCATGGTTAATGATCTAATTTCTGCTGGGTTGAAATGATGATTAACCCTATCCCTCCAGAAGGAGTCATCATTTTTTCTATTAGAGGCCTATACAAGATATTGTGGTTCTGGAATTCGATGCAAAACCGGTGATACCTCCAACCAACTACCCTGCTATTTCTATTGACCATTTGGATATCGTTTTCATATCTCAGAGCCAAAATGCCACCGTCTAAGGAAATCTACGAAGGTTTATATTCGCCATACGAAACCCACACTTTGTATGAACACTTCCTATGGGCCTGCAAATTATCATGCGGAAGAACCGGATCGAACTACCGACACGGGGATTGTGGGTCACCATGCACCGTGCCTCAAAACTTCTCTCCTGATGTAACTAATTGAAAGTAAGCCAGAAAAATTTTGAGCAAATTTTCGGAAATTATAAAGTTATCGGTTTTGAAAAGTTTTTCTCACACGGATTCACACACACAACAGAAAAAGGGGCAGTCATGGATATGACTAACCCCTTTAACTTATTGAACATTCAATGGTGCCGAGGGACAGAATCGAACTGCCGACACGGGGATTTTCAGTCCCCTGCTCTACCGACTGAGCTACCTCGGCATTTTGGAGTATATCAGAGATGTTAATCCGGAATTTCGATTAGTGTCTATTAAAGCCCTCAAAATTTGTCAAGATTTTTCTTCCCCATGTCCCCGTACAAATATTGAATCAGGGTGCAGGCCACAAGGGTTGCAGTTTCAGCCCTCAAGATACGGGGCCCGAGACTGGCACAGACAAAATCGCTGTTTACGGCCATTTCAACCTCCCGTGATGTAAATCCGCCTTCAGGTCCCAGTATCACCAGTATCCTATCAATGGACCGCGCCGGTGTTGCAACCAACGGCGTGTCAAGAAGTTTGGATTCATCCTCCCAGAAAAGAATTTTTAAGTCACACGTTTCGCCAAAATTTAAGACCTCCTCAAATAGCCAGGGTCGTTTTATTTCCAGCGATTCAAGACGACGGCACTGTTTGAGGGCTTCCTGGGCAATCCGCTTCCACCTCGCATTACGGTTGTCAAGGCGCTTCTGGCTCGGTCGTGCAATGGATCGTTCCGAGAAAAAAGGAATCCACGTGGCAATGCCTAACTCACATAGCATACGCACAAGATCGTCCATCTTTTTTGCTTTTAAATAGGCCTGGGCAACAATGATTTGCACCGACGGTTTAACTTCGACGTGACGTGATCGCAGAACCTCGATTTCAATTTTATTCGGAGACTCATTGATAATGACGGCTTCATATTCACGTCCGCTGCCATCAGAAAGTTTTATGTTGTCGCCCGGTCTTAAGCGCAAAACGTTTTTTATATGATGGGCTTCAGATCCCTTTATAGCCACCACGTGGTCTTTGAGCCGGCACGGGTCGATGTAGAAATGTCTCATGCGGTATTTTTATACTCCTGTACCTTATCCTGCAATTCTTTTTTTGGAATTAGAGCAAGTGGAAAGAATCAAATAACTTGACACTTTTACGGTCATATGATAGTTTTTCTAACAAAACTAATGATTTGAAAACTTTTGTAGAAATGTTTCAAAGAATAAATATCTACCCTTATGGTGATAAAAATGAGCGAAAAAAAAGATTACCCTCAGGGATCTGACCGTGCAGCTTCTTCAGACGAGGATATCATAATCGATCTGACGGACGAGGTCGTTGTGAAGTCCGACAATAGTAATGATATATTTGACTTAAGCGAAGCGGTCTCACCCGACTCTTCAGAATCAAACGACCTTGAATTGTCTTTCGACGATGAGGAAGACATCATTGACTTGGAGGATGCGGAAACCAGTGGGGGGTGGCTTCGCGACATCAAAGATCCGTTTCCCGATGATGATGACATGACTATAGCTTCGGAAATCGGAGAATCCATTGGGCTTGACGATGATGACCGCCTTTATCTTCCCGAGGATGTAGATCAAGAATTCGATAGCGAGGATGAAATCTTTCTCTTAGATGATGACGAAACTGATGAAAGCACCGATGTTACCTACCGTGAGACATCTGAATCCGCGCAAAAAGAGGTAAGTGAAGAAGAGCTCGAAATTGAAGAAGAAATAGAACTCGATATCCAGACCGATGAGGAGGAGGATTTTGATGTTGTTGGATTAACCGACGAACACAGCAAAGAAAGTGATGACATCATCGCAACGGCGGTTAAAGATTCCGTGAGTGCTGATGATGATCAAATAAAGCTGACGGAGGAACTTGACCTCGCATCCGGCAAAGACAACGATTTTATAGATCTTGATTCAGAGGAACATGAAGATAGTGAGGATGATTTCGTCGCCCTGGCGGAAGAGGTATCCCTGGATTTTGAAGACGAAACGGAATTGTTCGATTTTGATGATGATACCGATTTTGAGTTCGATGAGGATGTTGACATTGCTTCCCTGGGCGCGGATCAAGCGGACAATGATACCATTATTGCCCTGGCCGGCGAAGAACCGTCAGATTTCGATGAAGACGAAACTCAGTTTGAATTCGACGCTAAAAGCGACTTCGAATCAGATGGTGATACGGATATCATCTCTCTGGAGGATTCCAAGGACAACGTTGCTGCTGCTGAGCAGAGGGAGGATACGGAAGAAGAAATTATCGAGATCACAGAATTTGATGAGCATTTCCCAACAGACCAAGATCTAACGGAACCTGAAGACGCATCCGTTGAATCCGAATTGCAACCGGACGATTCTGTTGACATAGTCGAAGCAGATAAAGACCGTTTTGAGCGCGAGGCAGCAACTACAGGCCTCAGCGATTCCGAAAACGATTCCATTGATCATGAAGCGGTGCTTGACTCGGAAACCAACCTTGAAAATGATTTAGGGGATAATCTCGAAAAGCTCGCTGCAATGGAACCGGGCGATATAATGAGCGCAGCAATAGCAATGTCGGCAAGCCAAAAGGCTGACGTTATTTCTGATTCCGAAGAAGAATCCACAGAAGCGGATCACGCACATCCAAGCATATCCGACGTATCGGCTGCCAAACCCGATGAGACATCACCGTCTGAGGAACAGACTGCGGTGGAGGAGTCGGCGTTAGATACAGAAACGCAACAGCAGTTGACCAGTGTGCCATTGAACGTAACGCCCGAACTCATTGACGCCGCAATTGAACGACTTATCAATGAAAAATTTTCCGGGCGGATTGAGGATATTATGTATGAAGTCATAGAAAAGGCCGTTACCAAAGAAATCGATCGGTTGAAAGAAATTCTGCTCGACGGTAGCCCTGCTGAAGACCCATAATAAATTACGTTTACATGAAACAATGCTAAACTGATTTCACCTCTAAAAAGCACTGGTAAAATGATGGGGATTAATTTATAATCCCCTTTTTATTTTTTAGGCATAAACAGATTCTTCTACATGAAACCTATGCCTTTGAGGAAATAATAAATTGGGGATGAAGGAGCAGTTTGCGAATGAGTTTAAAGCTACTTGACAAAAGTTATGAGCCGCATGACGTTGAAAAACGGTGGTACGAATACTGGGAAAAGGAAGGGCTGTTTGCAGCAGAAGAAGAAAGCCCGCAAAAAAGTTATTCCATCGTTATCCCCCCGCCGAATGTGACCGGCGTCCTTCACATGGGGCATGCGCTAAACAACACGTTACAGGATATCCTATGCCGCTATCGACGACTACGAGGGGATAATGTCCTCTGGATGCCGGGTACAGATCACGCCGGCATTGCAACCCAAAACGTTGTCGAAAAAAAACTGGCCGAGGAGGGCACCGATCGCCACCAGCTCGGACGTGAAAAATTCATTGAAGCCGTCTGGGAGTGGCGCGAAAAATACGGCAGCGCCATCATAAATCAGCTCAAACGGCTGGGGGCGTCATGTGACTGGAAACGGGAAAGGTTCACAATGGATCAAGGTCTTTCCCGCGCCGTGCGCAAAGTGTTTGTACAGCTGTACCATGAGGGCCTCATATATCGCGGCAACTACATAATAAATTGGTGTCATCGGTGTCACACCGCCCTCGCAGATCTCGAAGTGGAGCACGAAGACCATGATGGGTATTTGTATTACATCCGTTATCCATTCCCGGACGACTCCGACGGAATTGTGGTCGCAACCACTCGTCCTGAAACCATGTTAGGAGACACTGCAGTAGCCGTTCATCCTGATGATGAGCGCTACCTTAAGATCGGCTCCGAATCCGTTATTCTACCGTTAATGAACAGGGAAATTCCCATTATCAAAGACACCTATGTCGATACATCGTTCGGTACTGGAGGATTAAAAATCACCCCCGCTCATGATCCCAATGACTTTGAGATTGGTTCCCGACATAACTTACCCTCCGTAAAGGTCATCAACGACGACGGAATGATGAGCGCCGAAGCTGGCCGTTTTAAAGGTCTCGATCGATTTGAATGCAGAAGCGTCGTAGTGAAGGAGTTGGAAAAAGATGGGCTGCTCGTCAAAATTGAACCCTACAAGCACAGTGTCGGCCATTGTTACCGCTGCAAAACAGTGGTTGAGCCGAATTTATCCAAACAGTGGTTTGTCCACGTTAAACCGCTTGCAGAAAAGGCCATAGCTGCCGTTGAAAACGGTAAGACGAAAATCATACCGGAAATGTGGAAAAATACCTATTATGAATGGATGAACAATATTCGAGATTGGTGTATCTCACGCCAGATCTGGTGGGGTCACCAGATACCGGCGTGGACCTGTGACGCATGTAGCCATATCGTCGTGGCGATGGAGCCTCCCCGGTCTTGCCCTAGCTGCGGAAATCAAAAGCTTGTGCAGGAAACCGATGTATTGGACACCTGGTTCAGCTCTGCCCTTTGGCCTTTCTCGACCATGGGTTGGCCGGAGCGTACCCCGCTGTTGAAAACATTCTATCCCACTTCCGTACTGGTCACCGGATTCGATATTCTGTTTTTCTGGGTGGCCCGCATGATGATGATGGGCATCCACTTTATGGAGGATGTGCCTTTCAAAGATGTTTACGTGCATGCACTGGTGCGGGATGAAGAAGGTAAAAAAATGAGCAAGTCAAAGGGCAATGTGATCGACCCTTTGACGGTCATTGATACCTACGGGACAGATGCTTTCCGCTTCACACTGGCCGCTTTTGCCGCTCAGGGCCGCGACATTAAGATGTCTGAGAAGCGCGTCGATGGTTACCGCCATTTCATTAACAAGCTCTGGAACGCTGCCCGATTCGCATTAATGCACCTAACGCGCGGATATCCAGAATCACTAAATGAAAAAAACCTTTCATTGCCGGATCGTTGGATTTTATCCCGGCTTAAGCGCGTATCTCTAGAGACGATGCAGGCATTAGACAGTTATCGATTCAATGACGCGGCCGGAGCCTTGTATAATTTTGTATGGCACGAATTCTGTGATTGGTACCTTGAAGCCATTAAACCGGCACTGTACGATAAAGAGGGTCTAGAAATAAAAGAGGTAACCCTGCGGGTACTTTGGCGTGTGTTGCACGATACACTGATTTTATTGCATCCCTTTGTTCCCTTCGTGACCGAAGAAATTTGGCATCATTTACCCGATACCCATGGATCTATTATGAAAACCGGTTACGCTATGGATTCCTCCGAGGCAGCGGATTTAAAACGAAATTTAGAGGCGGAATCTATGATGGAGCTATTGCGAGAGGTGATTTCTGGAATTCGAAATGTTGGCGGCGAGATGAACATACCACCTTCCCTGTCACTGAACGTGCTCATCCAATCTGATGATAAAGCGACTCGAGAAACTCTGAATCGTCACCGCGGCCTGATCATCAATATGGCACGGCTGAACTCATTGACGATTCAAAACACCGGAAAAAAGCCAAAAGCATCCGCAACCGCTGTGATAAACAATGCCATAATTTTTGTTTCTTTGGAAGGCATCATTGATTTCACTAAGGAAACCAAACGCCTGGAAAAGGAAATCAATAAATTGGCGATCGAGCTGACAACCGTGGCCCAAAAACTTGAAAACAAGGGCTTTCTAAGTAATGCACCGGCAGATGTCATCGATAAAGTCAGGGAAAAGCATGCGCTTTTGATGGAAAAACAGGATAAACTTCAAGCTAATTTGGACAAAATAAAGCAGGCAAATGATTCCCCTGCGTGATACTATCCCAGCGAAGAATTATCCGCTCGTAAATAGCATCATTATCGGCGTTAACGTTGCTATTTTCCTTTATCAATTGGCTCAAGGAGGCGCAGTAGATCGCTTTATTTACATTTATGGACTTGTTCCCGCACGTTACTCTATTCCCCAAATCGCTTCTTATTTTTCTGCCACCCAGCAAATTTTTGCGTTTTTCTCGTTTATGTTCCTTCACGGCGGCTTCTGGCATCTGCTCGGCAACATGTGGTCTTTATATATTTTCGGAGACAATGTCGAGGACCACATGGGGCATTTCCGTTATCTATTGTTTTACTTTCTATGCGGACTGGCATCCGGAGTATCTCATCTGATGTTAAACTTGCATTCCAACATTCCGACCATTGGTGCCAGTGGTGCCATAGCAGGTGTAATGGGTGCCTATTTTATTCTGCATCCGCGAGCCAGAATCTTAACCCTTATACCTATTTTCTTTATCCCCTATTTTCTTGAAATTCCAGCATATTTCTTTCTCGGATTCTGGTTTGTATTACAGTTTATCAATGCCGCCGGCAGCCATGCACAGGTGGGCGGCGTTGCATGGTGGGCGCATATCGGAGGTTTCATTTTTGGAATAATTTTTTTGAAATTATTTGACGCGATACCAAGCGCTGCAGCGCCTAAAAGCATTCGACGGGCGACGGAACGGAAACGGAGCCCGCGTCTGCAAGTCATTCGCCCGGTTGCGCTGGGTTCTGATCCGCATCTTCACGCAATGCTTACCATTAGTCCGCATGAAGCCGCAATGGGCGCCCGCAAACTGGTCAATATTCCATGGGGATTTCAAAAACGCCTCTTCAGAGTAACGGTACCGCCTGAAATCCAGGAAGGGCGTATACTCCGACTCAAAGGACTGGGTAAACACATGGGATCAAATCAGCGGGGGGATCTTTTTTTAAAAATTAGGATCAGGTAATTCGTGTCTATCGCAGTCGCCGTTTGCCCTGCCGACGATGTTAGGCCTTAGCCTGGGATTCCTTGGGAGGCTCTGCATACATGAGTGAGACCCGGTTGCGCCCGTTTTGCTTGGAGCTGTACATGGCTTTGTCGGCTCTTTGAATAAAGGAGGATAACTCTTCTTTGGGGAAGTATTCTGTTACGCCTATGCTGATGGTAATCGTCACATGTTCACCGGATTCCGGTGTGAATTTTTCTCTCTCCAAAGCAGCTCGAATTCGTTGTGCAACGGTCCTGGCTTCTTCACCTCCCGTTTCCGGCAGGATAACGGTAAACTCCTCTCCACCGTACCTGTAAGCGGAATCGTTGGCTCTCAGGCAGGATTTAATAATCTGACTGAATCGCACCAGAACCTTATCTCCTTCGAGATGGCCAAAAGCATCATTATATTCTTTGAAATTGTCGATATCAAGCAGCAGCAATGCGAGGGGATGCTTGTATCGATTGAAGCGGTCCACCTCCAACTCCAGCTGGGAATAGAAAGAGCGTGAGTTATAAAGCTTCGTAAGCCCATCTGTAATGGCTAGTCTTTGCAGCTTTTCCATCATCCGGATCCGTTCCTGTGTGAGCTGACGTTCGTTTAGGACCCGTTTGAGCCGCAGCAGCAGCTCCTCCAACCGAACCGGTTTTATGATGAAATCACTCGCTCCAATATTGATTGCCTCTTCATACGAATAATCATCGCTGTAGCCGGTCATAACGATGACATCTGAGTCATTAGCTTTTTTGACTAATTTTGTAAGTTCCAGTCCACCCATACCGGGTAAAATGATGTCGGTTATAACGACATGGAAATGATCTGTTTTCAGACAATCGAGGGCTTCTTCCGCGCAGGTAACAGCATGGGGCGAATATCCGGCGGTCTTGAGATACTCATTCATTGTAATCCGGACATCCGGTTCGTCATCAACGATTAATACGCGAATGTCTGCCTTTGATTCCACCATTGCACTATTTGTAGGAAAATTAATGTTGGTTTAAACTTAGTAGGGTTGACAGAAATACAAAAAAATTGATAAAAGTTTAAATTTATTAATTATTATGCTTAAGTATAGCTGGAAAGGGAAATCGTGTCAACTTTCTTTTCCAGCTTCATTAGTACCAGGCTAACGGACCATCAATACTCGGTAAGCAGCGTATGCTGCGATATAGACTATATGCAGAATATCAGAAACTTCAGTATCATCGCTCATATTGACCACGGTAAATCGACTCTGTCTGATCGACTCATACAAACAACCCATATCATATCCGATCGGGAATTTCAGGACCAGATTCTCGATACCATGGACATTGAACGGGAAAGAGGTATTACCATAAAAAGCCAGACAGTCTGTCTGCCGTACACTGCCAAAGACGGAGACGACTATTTTTTAAATCTCATCGACACCCCTGGCCACGTGGATTTTACCTACGAAGTTTCCCGCTCTTTGGCGTCCTGCGAAGGCGCTCTGCTGCTGATTGACGCCAGCCAAGGTGTTGAAGCTCAAACATTGGCCAATTTGTACATGGCGTTGGAACATGATCTTGAAATAATTCCGGTCATCAATAAAATCGATTTGCCCTCCGCTGATATTGAACGGGTAAAAGGCCAAATTCATGACGACCTCGGCCTCGATCCGGAGGAGGCCTTACTGATCTCGGCGAAAGAGGGTATCGGGATTGATGATGTGCTCGAAGCTATCGTGACAAAATTGCCACCGCCGGTCGGTGACCCTACTGCCCCGTTAAAATCACTTATTTTTGATTCACACTACGATTCGTATCGCGGCACCATCGTGTATTTACGGGTGTTTGAGGGATCGATCAAAGCCGGGGATAGGATCCTGTTTATGTCCAACAAAGCAGCGCACAAAGTTGAAGAAGTCGGGATTTTTCAGCTGCAGATGGTAAAACAGAGATATCTTTCAGCCGGACAAGTCGGCTACATGATCGCCGGAATCAAAACGGTGAGCGATACGCGTTGCGGGGATACCGTCACGTTAAAAGATAGGCCCTGTGATACTTCCATGCCCGGTTTTAAAGCGGCCAAGCCCGTGGTTTTTTCGTCTATCTACCCGGTAGCGTCCGATGGATACGAGGAGCTCTCGGCCGCCCTGGAAAAACTGAAGTTAAACGATGCATCTCTGATCTATGAAAAAGACACCTCCGTGGCCCTGGGGTTCGGTTTTCGATGCGGATTTTTGGGTTTGTTACACTTAGAGGTTGTGCAGGAACGTTTGGAGCGAGAATATGGGCTTTCGCTTATCCTAACAGCCCCATCGGTCCAGTATCAGCTTATCATGCTGGACGGTACTGAAATAGCCATCGACAACCCGGCGTTGTATCCCGACCCCACCCGAATCAAAGCAACCAAAGAGCCGTATATTCGTGCATCTATCATCGTTCCGGACCGCTATATGGGGGCCGTCATGAAATTATGTCTCGATCGTCGAGGAGAAAACAAAAACTATCAATACCTCACTAACGATCGCCTCGATATGATTTTCGAAATGCCGCTGGCTGAAGTTGTCTTTGATTTCTATGATAAGCTCAAATCGGTGACTCAGGGCTATGGTTCCTTTGACTACGAATTAATCGATTTTAGAGTGACAGATCTGGTTAAATTGGATATTCTTATAAATGGCCAGCGGGTGGATGCCTTATCTCAGATTGTTCATCGAAATAATGCCGTCACCAGGGCACGAAATGCCTGTGAAAAACTAAGGGATGAAATTCCAAGACAGATGTTTAAAATAGCGATCCAAGGCGCAATCGGGGGCAATATTATCGCGCGCAAAACCGTATCCCCTTTTCGAAAGGACGTCACCGCTAAATGCTACGGCGGTGATATCACGCGCAAACGCAAGTTACTCGAAAAACAGAAAAAAGGCAAACAGCGAATGAAATTGGTCGGCAAGGTCATGATTCCCCAAGCGGCGTTTTTGGCCGTTCTTAAATCAGAATCAGACTAGGTGCTCGATATGTGGATCTTTTTCTGAAATAGCGCTATCTCTCAGAGTGGTGCTAAAAGCCAAGAGGGCCAATACGTTAAACGTAAAAGTAACTCAGAAATCGGATTGAAAAGGATAATTGCATGGGAAAAACGGTAGCTGAAAAAATATTTGATTCTCATTGTATCGATCACCCAACTGATGATGTCTTTGTTCTCCAACTGGATGCCGTCTTTTGCCATGAAATAACGACACCGGTTGCTATCAATGATCTGAAAAAGCGCGACAAGGACTACGTCTTTGATCCGGACAAGATCAAGGCAGTTATCGATCATGTCACTCCTGCTAAGGACTCGAAAACTGCAACCCAGGGAAAAATACTCAGGGATTGGGCCCGACGCCACAAAATTCGGGATTTTTTTGATATCGGTCGCAACGGTGTTTGTCATGCTCTATTTCCGGAGAAGGGATTTGTCAGACCGGGCCATGTTATCATTATGGGAGACTCGCATACGTGCACCTACGGGGCTTTCGGGGCTTTTGCCGCCGGCGTGGGCACGACCGACCTCGAAGTGGGTATCTTAAAAGGCGTGTGTGCCTTTCGATCTCCCAAATCGATGAAAATAAATATTTTAGGATCTTTACCGAATGGGGTGTTTGCCAAAGATGTCATCCTTTCAATCATCGGGAGAATTGGGGTAAATGGAGCTACGAATAGAGTCATCGAATTTACGGGCCCTGTGGTCGATAATATGACGATGGAAGCCCGCATGACCCTTTGCAACATGGCGGTTGAAGCCGGCGCAACTTGCGGTATCTGCTATCCTGATAAGGTTACAGTCGACTATCTCTGGAATTTCATTCAAGACGACTACTCTAGTAAAACAGCCGCCTATGAGGCTTTTCAAAGGTTTTGGCCGGATGAGGCCGCCGATTATGAAGACATCATTGACCATGATATTACCGAATTGGAACCACTGCTCACCTACGGCTATAAACCCGATAATATCCGGCCGGTTAAAGCCATGCAGGGAACCAAAATCGACCAGGTTTTTATCGGCTCTTGCACAAATGGCCGCCTGGAAGACCTGCGAATTGCGGCCCGAGTTGTCAAAGGGCATAAGATCAGCGATATGATCCGCGCTATTGTAACACCGGTGACCCCGAACGTTTACCAACAGGCTCTTAAGGAAGGAATCATTCAAACGCTCTTGGAGGCGGGATTTTGTGTCACAAACCCTACCTGTGGAGCCTGTCTCGGCATGAGTAACGGGGTATTAGCCGAGGGCGAAGTCTGTGCGGCGACCACAAATCGCAATTTCAACGGCCGCATGGGCAAGGGTGGGATGGTCCATTTGATGAGCCCGGCGACCGCCGCCGCATCGGCAATAGCCGGCCACATAACCAACTCAGTGCTTTTCGAAGATCATAGGGTTTAGCGTTTGGTTGTTTGGTTGTCAGGTTGAATTTGTGAATGTCGGACACCAACCACGAAACACCGCAAAAAAAATAGCCCGGTTTATGACCGGCATAACTCAGGGATTAACAAATGAAAGATTTTAATGGCAAAGCCGTCTTTTTAGACAGATCCGACATCAATACAGATGAAATTATTCCAGCAAAATACCTGACCGAGATCTCCAAAGAGGCGCTGCGGCCATACCTCTTCGAAGATCTGAGACTCGATGGATTCAATTCCCAAAAAGATGTTGAGGGCGTGAGTGTTATCATCACCAGAGCAAATTTTGGGTGTGGCTCCTCCCGAGAACATGCCCCCTGGGCGCTGGAAGTGAATGGCATCAATATTGTCATCGCCGAGAGCTTTGCTCGGATCTTCAGGCAGAATATGTTCAACTGCGGGATGATGGCCGTGGAGCTAGCCAAAGCCAAGATTGACTTTCTATTTAACCATTTTTCAAGCAATAAACCTACGGTATCTACGGACATCGACCGTCGTATCTTCCGTATTCAATCCGATAGTCATTTTGAAGAGATTTCTTTTTCGATCTCCGACTTTGATTCTGCATTGGTCAAAGCCGGTGGGTGGGTTGATTACGCGGATTTGAAATACTAACCCTTGCAATTCATTCTTGATTACGCCACTCAACGTCTAAGGATTGGAATTTATGAAACGAGTAGCAATACTTCCGGGGGACGGCATCGGTCCTGAAATAATGCAGGAAGCAATTAAAGTGCTGGATGCGGTTCAAAAAAAATTTAACTTTAGATTAACATATGAATTTGCCGATGTGGGTGGTGCAGCCATCGATAAACATGGCCATGCCCTGCCTCCGGAAACCCTGGATCTGTGCCAAAACTGCGATGCGATTCTTTTCGGATCAGTCGGCGGACCCCGCTGGGAATCTTTGCCGCCGGAACAACAGCCGGAACGGGCGGCGCTGCTTCCACTGCGAAAGCATTTCCGATTATTCTGCAATCTGAGACCGGCAAAGGTCTACAAAGCCTTGGTCAATGCCAGCCCCCTTCGTTCTGAAATCGTGGGAAACGGATTTGATATTCTATGTGTTAGGGAACTTACCGGGGGCATCTACTTCGGTCAACCAAAAGGTAGAGACGGAAGCGGCCCCGAAGAAAAAGCGTTTGATACCATGGTGTATACCCGCAAAGAAATCGAACGAATCGCCGGAATGGCATTCAAATTAGCCAGAAAGAGACGCAACCATGTAACCTCGGTGGATAAAGCCAACGTCCTTTCATCCATGGTGCTGTGGCGCGAAGTCGTCAGCGACATCGGCCAGCAATATGACGATGTGCAGCTCAACCATTTATATATCGACAATGCCGCAATGCAGCTGGTAAAGAATCCCCACCAATTTGATGTTATTTTATGCGGTAACATGTTCGGTGATATTCTGACCGATGAATGCGCCATACTTACCGGTTCAATGGGTCTGCTGCCCTCGGCCAGCATCAACGAAGAGGGCTTTGGGCTCTATGAGCCGGCCGGTGGCACAGCTCCGGATATCGCCGGTAAAGGAATCGCGAATCCTATCGCCCAAATTCTGTCGGCGGCCATGATGATAAAATTGAGTTTCGGCTGCGAGGAAGCTGGCAAAGTCATTGAGCAAGCGGTAGACGACGTGCTGACAGCCGGCATCCATACTCTCGACATTGCCATCGATAAAACCAGCTCTGCAGGAACTGCTGAAATGGGCGATGCGTTGGTGCAACGAATCCTTGCATCGTAATTCGGACGAGCTGGTGCTTAGCGTGAATAAAAATCATATCCAAGGCAATATCGTGCGATACAGACCCCAAATAGTTTCTGAGAACTACCCGTCGACAACCGTATTGACAATTGAGCCAATGCCTTCAATGCGGCATTCGACGACATCACCCACCTGCAGAATGATCGGCGGGTCTCTGAAAATTCCAACCCCGGAGGGCGTTCCGGTGGATATGATATCACCCGGGATGAGAGTGATATCTTCACTGATGTATTCAACAATTGCAGGAATATCAAAAATCATGTCCCGCGTGTTGGCTTCCTGCATAATGTTGCCGTTAACACGGGCGGTTAGAGTGAGGTTGTGAACATCGTCAAGTTCATCCAGGGTAATTAAAGCGGGACCCAAAGGCGCAAACGTATCAAATGATTTACCCCGAAACCACTGGGCATCACCGAACTGGGCATCTCGGGCAGATACGTCATTCATAACGCAAAAACCGGCGATATACTCAAATGCTCGGTCTTGCGCTATACGCTTTCCTTCCCTGCCGATGATAGCCGCCAGTTCCACTTCCCAATCCACCTGTTTACTGCTGCGCGGTAAAACAATGGAATCTTGTGGGCCGCAGAGAGCATTGGGTGTTTTGCAGAACAAAAGCGGTTTTTCGGGCTTTTCAATCCCGCTTTCGTCTTGGTGGTCACTGTAGTTGATGCCCAAACAAATCAGTTTTGAAGGGCGCACAATCGGACAGCCGAGGCGAACATCGATTTTGCGGCCGGGATCATTGACTTCCGAAATTCTTTCAAGCCAACCGTTTCGAAAAAATTCTTCACCTATATCCGGGATTTCAGGAAAAATAGTCCTCAGGTCGACAATTTTTCCATCCCGCAACAATCCGGGTTTTGCCTTTCCCTTTGATCCAAATCGAATCAATCGCATGCACGTATCCCTTTCTCATTCAGTCCGTCCTGATAACATTTTTGACCATACCAATTAATCTGGCGGCAAATTCCGCGGATAATCTGAACCTCTTTGGCCCGAAGCGGCAGTCTGCTGAAAAATTGCCGAAAGTTGTTCATAAAGTATTCCGGGTTGTCGGGATTGATGAAACTGATGCGGATCAAAATATCCGTTAATACCTCATACATTGAATCCAGTTCATACCGGTTGGCCAATCGCGGAGCAAATTCTGCGGGTTTTCCAGTGCTGTAGCGGAACAGCTCATAGCAGACAATCATGACGGCTTGGGCCAAATTCAGCGAGGAAAAATCGGCAGTCGGAATGTTGAGCAGGGTATGGCACAAGCGAATATCCTCATTGGTAAGCCCACGGTCTTCCGGACCGAACAGGATTGCAATCCGATTCTGCCGGGATATGGGAAAAAGCTCATCCGCCAGTCGCTGAGGTGTACTCAAAACCCTTCGCTGACCTCCTATCCGTGCCGTAGTCCCGACCACATAATTAAAATCCCTGAGAGCCGCAGCGAGAGTATTGAAAACCGTTATCTGTTCGACCACATCCAAGGCCGCATGGGTGGCCATTTTGCAAATCCGGGTCAAATCGCAGTTCTGAGGGTCGACAACAATCAGCCGTTTGATTCCCATGTTGCACATGGCCCGCGCGGCGGCCCCGATATTTTCCGGATATCGGGGCCGGTGCAACACAATCGAAATATTTTTCAGATTTATCTTGCCGGTCATCAGCTGACAACTTCGAAGCTATTAAAAAAATAACCAATCTCGAAGGCGGCGGTTTCCGGGGCATCAGAGCCGTGAACCACATTTTTTTCGATGTCTGTGGCAAAATCCCGCCGAAGGGTACCCTCGGCCGCCTCTTCATAATTGGTGGCACCCATCATGTCCCGCCATTTTGCGATGACGTCGTCTCCTTCTAGTACCATGACCACCGCCGGTCCGGAGCTCATGAAATTTGTCAGGTTGTCAAAGAAGGGTTTCTTCCGGTGCACCTCATAAAACCCCTCGGCCTGTTTCTTGGTCATCATGATCATTTTCATCGCGGCAATATTGAGACGGTTGCCTTCAATACGTTTAACCACTTCACCGATAAGCCCACGCGCCACCCCGTCAGGCTTGATGATCGCCAGTGTTCTTTGCATATCCCATGTCCTTTCTTAGTTTTTCAATCGAAGCAGCCATAACAGAAGGTCGTTTTTAAGTCAATGATAGTCGATGGTCCGGGTTAGGGTTTGAGTTGACAAAGAAAGTGACTGATTTTATAATTCTTTCCAAAGCTTATAGATATAAACCCGTTTTTTGATGATAAAGGAGTTCGCATGCCAATTTATGAATTTTACTGTGAGGATTGCAATACGATCTTTAGCTTTTTTTCAAAAACCGTCAATACGTCCAAGAAACCGAAATGTCCCCAATGTAAAATAAAGACGCTATCCCGACAGATGTCAGCATTTTCCGTAACCGGTAAAGCCAAACAAGACAATGATCTGGATGATATGCCTTTTGATGAAAGCAAAATGGAAAAAGCTATGCACATGCTGTCCGGCGAGGCCGAAAAAATAAATGAAGATGACCCTCGCCAAGCAGCCAACCTTATGCGCAAACTGACGGATATGACCGGCCTGGAACTCGGTCCCGGCATGACAGAAGCTCTGAAACGAATGGAAAACGGAGAGGATCCCGATAAGATTGAAGCTGAAATGGGGGATTTGCTTGAAGAAGAAGAGCCCTTTCTGATACCTGAAAAAAAAGGCACCGGCAGGGGGATTAAGCGCTCGGCACCAAAAAGGGATGAGACGCTGTATGACCTCTAGGCTTTAAAGTTAATTTTGTGTAATTAGGGGCCATAAATTAGGGCGGATACATTTAATCAATTTAGTCGAATTGACTATTGAGCATTGACGATTTGAGGAAGTCGCTTCGCTCCGTCATTTAATGGATCCTAAAATCGAAAGGATTCCTTCAGTAGTCAATCGTCAATAGAAAATAGTCAATTTCTGTGGGGGGGGTATCATGGACACGGAGATCCTGAAACGGATTGAAATCAGGCAGGGTGATATTACCAAGCTTGAAGTGGATGCTATCGTTAATGCAGCCAACACGTCCCTTATGGGTGGTGGCGGTGTTGACGGCGCAATCCATAGAGCAGCAGGACCCGGCCTTTTAGATGAATGCCGCTCGATCGGTGGATGTCCTACGGGAGAAGCCAGAATCACCAAAGGATACAACCTCCCGGCCAAATACGTTATCCACACGGTCGGTCCGGTATACAGTGCAAGACCTCAGGATAAAACATTATTGACCGCTTGTTATCAAAATAGCTTGAAACTTGCCGTTGACAACAAAATTGCTTCGATTGCATTTCCGGCAATTAGCTGCGGCGTATATGGCTACCCCATCGAGGACGCGTGTAAAATTGCCATTGATACCACGTGCACATTCCTAAAATCAGGTCCTATGATTGAAAAAGTAATTTTCATCCTTTTTTCAGCCGGAGATTTCCAAATATACAAAACGTATGTTAAGTTTAATCATTGACAAACCTGGTTAGGATAATTACAATTTAAGCGTTTTTATCGAATTAATTTCCAGCGGTTGGATAATTCCGGATACACCTGCTGAAGGAGGATGTTATGGTTGAGGTTACCGAATCAGCTAGATCGCAGATAGCTGAATATTTCAAGGGAAAAGAAGTATCTCCGATCAGAATCTTTTTAAATGAGGGCGGTTGAGGCGGACCGTCACTTGCGATGGCTCTGGATGAGCCCAGAAAAACGGATAATGTCTACGATACAAATGGATTCCAGTTTGTTATAGATAAAGATTTCTACGAAAAAGCCAAACCATTGAAAGTTGATTTTCTGGGGTACGGCTTTAGTATCAGTTCCAGTATCGAGTTCAATCAAAGCTGCTCAAGCTCAAGTTGTGGAACTGCGGGTAACTGTTGCAGTTAAACCAACAGTGGTGACGACGAAAGGCGACATCGTAAGGTGTTGCCTTTTTTTTTGTCTTAGAATATATGTCTGAATGCGATGAACCGATCACGGATATGTCCCATTTATGTATTACACCGCATAGATAGACGTATGCGCCTTGCAATGTTGCATCAACCGGCAACAGCAGGAAGATCATACCCATCGGTTTTATACACGAGGTAAACACATGTGGGAAATTCTGGCGCTAGGGATACTAACTGTCGGAATTATTGTCGTCGTTCGCAAAATCGTTACCAGAAAAGCGCGAATAAACGTTAAAGGGGACACCTTTGTCTGCGAGTCATGCGGCGACAAAGATTGCAGCTGCGACAAGCTCTAGCGAATCGAGTGTGAATCTCTGCAGGCGGTTAGGGACGTAAGGGAGCGAAGAAATCCTCGCCACTCGCTATTTGGGATTGGAGACAGCTGTGGTTGGATGGATTGATCCTGAAATGTCCAACGATGCTTTGAACGTACCCTTAAGGGTGTGTAGTGGTGCTGTTAATCCTTGGATGGAGATCGAACCCACTGCCCATGATCAGCCACATTATTGAGGAAATTGTTCGTTACCACGAAGAAAGCAAGCATCATTACCATCGCTATGCCAAGTCGTTAGGTTACATGGATTGGGAAAACCAGCCGAATCCATTTCGGTTTTACGAAGAAACCCGCGTGATCTCTCTTCCCCTTCTCAAAACAGATCCGCCTTCAGGTTATCAGGATTTATATTTGAGGCATACCAATCCTTTTTTATCGTTCTCCACCGAAAACATTGCCGGATTTCTAGAGCTGTCGTTGGGTTTGTCCGCCTGGAAAGCCGTCGGCACGTCACGCTGGTCGGTTAGAATGAACCCATCTAGCGGCAATCTGCATCCCACTGAAGCTTACGTGATATTACCCCAAACCAATTCGATCGAAGCAGGTGTTTATCATTATAATGCCTTAATGCACGCTTTGGAAAAACGAACTTCAATAACCGGTGATCTATGGAAACAAATTAATTCCTATCTTAGAAACAGCGGTTTTATCATCGGATTGAGTAGTATATTCTGGCGTGAATCCTGGAAATATGGTGAACGCGCTTTTCGCTACTGCAATCATGATGTCGGGCATGCCCTGGCCGGGATCAGCTTATCTGCCAACCTTTTTGGCTGGAAAGTTTCATACCTCAACGGCCTTTCCGATGACGCAATCGAAATCATTTTAGGATTCGATCGAACCACGTTCACAGCTGTGGAGGAGGAGCATCCGGATCTGTTATGTTATGTCCATCCCCATGATCATTTGGATTTCCCCCGAACATTATCGGACAGAATCATTGAGGCATTTTCAAATCTACATTTTCAGGGAATCCCGAATACTCTGAGCCAGAAGCGCATCAATTGGGAAATCATCAACCATATTGCACGCCTAACTCGAAAGCCCGCCACCAAAGAAACAACGTTTCATTTTCGGGATCGAATTTGGATTTGTGAAACGCCCTGTCGGCTGACAGCTTCTCAGATCATTCGCAGCAGAAGAAGTGCCACCGATTTTGATCACCGCGGATCCCTGAATAAGAACCAATTCCTGGCAATACTGGATAAAACGCTGCCCCGCAAAAACGGAGCTCCGTTTGACGCCGCTCTTATGGAACCGGCAGCTCACCTTTTGCTGTTCGTTCACAACGTAAAGGATATGTCCTCGGGGCTTTACTTCTTTTTCCGCACTGACAAGGATGTCAATGCCATAAAATCAATCACCAGACCCGATTATTTGTGGGAGCGCGTGACAGATAACTTCCCATTGTTTCTTCTGGAGACGGGAAATTTCAGGCAGAAGGCCAAAATGGTCAGTTGTCACCAGGATATCGCCGGTTCGAGTGCCTTTTCCCTGGGGATGATCACCAGATTCAATGATCTGGTTTCAAACCATCCATTCCGTTATCGCCACCTTTTCTGGGAGACCGGAATGATCGGTCAAGTTTTATATCTGGAAGCCGAAGCCCATGGGGTTCGCGGTACCGGTATCGGCTGCTTTTTTGACGACGCCGTCCATGACATCCTGGGATTCGAAAACAATCAGTATCAAAGTTTATATCACTTCACCATTGGCCAGCCTGTCGAGGATCCGCGGCTCACAACCTATCCTCCCTATCAACATCTGAACGGCCGCTAAATTCGTCCGCATTGCAAACAACGCTCTTCGTGCCTATATTGCCGTTTGTTCCGCAGTTGCGGGCCAGAGCGCATTAATATCGAAACCGATAAATATGCCTGAACTAAAATCACAGAATCTGCAGCTTATTGCCATTACATCAGCTGCACATACTTGGAGGGTGCCATGGCATCTAATCGTCTTATACATGAGAAAAGTCCCTATTTGCTTCAACATGCGCATAATCCCGTGAATTGGTATCCATGGTCGGATAAATCATTTACACGTGCCAAAAAGGAAAATAAGCCCATCTTTCTCTCAATTGGTTACGCGACCTGCCACTGGTGCCACGTAATGGAAAAAGAATCCTTTGAGGATGAGGAAACGGCCAGGTATCTGAATGACACCTTCGTGTGCATCAAAGTCGACCGTGAAGAACGTCCGGATATAGATTCCGTCTATATGGCAGCCTGCCAAATGCTGACCGGTAGCGGCGGTTGGCCGTTGAGTATCTTCATGACGCCGGATAAACGACCGTTTTTTGCCGCCACCTACCTCCCCAAGCGCAGTCGTTTTGGAAGGGCCGGCGTGATTGACCTCTGTCAGCAGATAAAAAAGCTTTGGGCGACTCAAAAAGATAAGGTGAATACTTCAGCAGACAGTATTGCTGCCAACCTGGACAAAGCCTTTACGTTTTCTTCCGCAAAGGAAACGGATGAATCTCTCCTTGACACCGCCTGCACTCAGATAAAGCGAAGATTTGATCCTCAAAATGGCGGATTTGAGTCAGCCCCCAAATTTCCCACACCTCACCGGCTGCTCTATTTAATGCGCTGCTACCATCGGACAGGAGATACGAATGCATTGGAAATGGTTCAAAAAACATTAACCGCCATGCGTCTGGGAGGAATCTGGGATCACGTGGGCTTCGGTTTTCACCGTTACTCCACCGATGAACGTTGGCTTTTACCCCATTTTGAGAAAATGCTTTATGACCAGGCATTGATCGCCATTGCCTATTTGGAATACCATCAAATTACCAAAGACCCTTTCTACGCCCGCACAGCCGAGGAAATATTCACTTATGTCCTGCGGGATATGACATCCTCGCAAGGAGCATTTTTCTCAGCGGAAGATGCCGACAGTGAGGGTGAAGAAGGCAAATTTTACGTATGGAACATCGACGAACTTCGACAGGTGTTGGTAAGCGATGACATCGAGCAATGGGAAAGAATACTACGCGTGAGTCCCGAAGGCAATTTTTTGGATGAAGCTACCCGCCAAAAATCCGGTGCCAATATTCTGCACCTCACCGCACCATTGAACAAATGGTCACAAAAATTAAACGTGCCTGAGAATCAACTACAAAACGACTGGGAAAGAATCCGAAGCAAATTGTTTAACACACGCGAAAAACGCGTTCACCCCTTAAAAGATGACAAGATTCTCACCGATTGGAACGGATTAATGATCGCGGCTCTGGCTCTCGGAGCGCGAGTTTTAAAAAAGCCTGCATATGAATCTGCCGCTCGCAACGCCACCGATTTTATCCTTAGCCGAATGCGTCAAAAAGACGGTCGGCTTTACCACCGTTTCAGAGACGGTGAACTAGCGATTGATGCCCACGCCAGTGATTACGCCTTTTTTATCCACGGCCTTTTGAGCCTTTACCAAACCACCTTTGAACTGACGTTCGCTGAGGAGGCTCAGGCGCTGCAGGAAAGAATGATCGAAGACTTCTGGGATGAACAGAATGGAGGCTTCTACACGACGCCTGCGGGAAATACCGAGCTTCCCGTCCGTCCTAAAGAGCTATATGACGGTGCCAGTCCGTCGGCCAATTCAGTTTCGCTTTATAATCTGGTGACCCTGTTCAGACTAACCGGTGATCCAAAATGGGAAGAAAGGGCCCAGGCTCAGGTTCATGCATTTGCCGGTACGGTAACAGCCCAGCCAGGTGCCTTTACGTATTTTCTGTGTGCGCTTGATTTTGCCCTGCGTCCGGGACAGGACGTTGTGATCGCCGGTGAACCCCAGGCGATGGATACCCGTGAGCTCCTGGCAGCCTTGAGCGAAAATTTTACGCCCAACAAACTCGCCATCTTCAAATCAGATCGAAATGCCGAACGCCTGGCAAAATTTGCCGGATATACCGACGGGCTGCAATTAATCCAAGGCCAGGCCACCGCCCATGTATGCAGCGGCGGCGCCTGCAGGGATTCGACGACGGATGTGCAGTCCATGATGGACCGCATATTGGGGAAGAAAAATGGATAGCATAGAAGCCGTGTTTCGTTTCATTGTCCAGGAAAAAAGGGTCACAGGCGCGCTCTGACGCAAGCAATCACCAGATGCCCGCAACGGAGGAAAAACGAATCACTGAATGAACCTATTAAAATGGGCGGGCAAACATGACCTAATTAAAAAGGTTCTGAAGTAAAAGGCAATTGCACATGCAGTCAAAACACAATCGGTTTCTTCGCACCCAGCTGTTAGCATGGTACCACAAAAATAGCCGCCCGCTGCCCTGGAGAAAATCGAGTAATCCTTATCATATATGGGTTTCAGAGGTTATGCTTCAGCAAACCCAGGTAAATACTGTCATCCCATATTATCGCAATTTCCTGCGGCATTTTCCTGACATTAGTCGTCTGGCGCGTTCTGATTTACAGGTCGTTCTCAAGGTCTGGGAAGGAATGGGATACTATGCCCGGGCCCGGAATCTTCACCAGGCAGCCCAGATAGTCGTAGAAGATTTTAACGGCGCAATACCGGATACGTGGGAAGATTTCCGCAAGCTCCCCGGCGTGGGTGACTACATCGCCGCCGCCGTGTTGAGTATCGTGTTTAATCGTCCCTATCCGGTCGTCGACGGCAACGTCAAGCGCGTCTTGAGCCGGCTTTTGAAAATCAATACGCCGGTTACCACGGCGGGATCAATAAAGCGCTTTAAAACAGCGGCTGCCGACCTGCTGGATCAAAACCATCCGGGAATGTTTAATCAGGCCATGATGGAACTCGGTGCTTTGATCTGTAAATCGCGTAATCCGGCCTGTGACGGTTGTCCGCTTCAAAAAATGTGTCAGGCCTACCGTACGGATACCGTAGCTGAATACCCGAAAAGACTCAAACGCCGGTCAACACCCCAATATCAAATTGCCGTCGGGGTGGTGTTCAAAAACAGCCGGGTGCTGATCACCCGGCGAAAACCGGAAGGCCTCCTGGGTGGATTATGGGAATTTCCAGGCGGCAAGATAAAAGCAAACGAAACAGCCGAGAACGCCTGCGTACGTGAGATCAAGGAGGAGGTTAATATCGATGTTGCGGTCGACCACCATCTGACCCAGGTGAAGCATGCCTATTCACATTTTAAAATTACAATGGACGTCTTTTGCTGCCGGTACCTTTCAGGGCGGGTGAAGTTGAAGGGACCCGTTGACCACCGTTGGATTCGGTTACAACAGATCGATAACTTTCCGGTGCCGAAAGCAAATCACAAATTTATCCCCAAATTAATGCAGCTTATATAACATGGTTGATATTCTCCTGATACAACCCCCTATTCGGGATTTTTACTTGACAGCCAAGCGCACGGTTCCCTATGGATTGGCATCCATTGCGTCGACTCTTATCCATAGGGGCTTTACAGTGGATATTTTCGACGGCCTTGCCACGTCCAAATCACGCAGAATTGAAATACCACCTGAGCTGGTTTACCTGAAAAGATATTACCACCGGCCCGATCAGTCGCCCTTTGCCTTGTTTGATGATTTTCGTCATCACGGCTACAGTTATGATCATATCGGTCAGAAGGCCAAGGAGTCGGGTGCGTTTTTGGTTGGGATTGCATCCCTGTTCACGCCCTACATCAATGAAGCTCTAAAAACGGCTGAAACGGTAAAAGCCTACCACCCTGAGTGCAAGGTTGTGGTCGGCGGTCACCATGCCACAGCCCTTCCGGAATCGGTCATGCAGTCGCCTGCGGTGGATTATGTGTTACGGGGCGAAGGTGAGGTCGGGATGCCGCTGCTTGCCGCAGCCGTTAAAAGCGATTTGCCGGTCGACGAGGTACCGGGGATTGTCGTTCGCAATCCCGACGGATCTTTGAATATCAACCTGCCGGCACAGTTGTCTGCAAAGGAACGCTACCCGATTCCCGCGTTGCATCTGATTAAACAGAGGTATTACCGCCGCAACAAACGCGGCGGCACTGTGATTGTTGCCAGCCGGGGCTGCCCGATGCGGTGCAGTTACTGCAGTGTCGGAACATCATCTAACCGGACCTATCGCCGCAGAAGTGTTGACAGCGTGATGCGGGAAATCAAGGCTGCCGTCACCCGCCATTCCGTCGGATTTATCGACTTCGAAGATGAAAATTTATCCCTGGACCGTGAATGGTTCTTAAAACTGTTAACGGAAATCATAGCTACTTTCGGTCCTAACCAGCTCGAGCTGAGGGCCATGAACGGTTTGTTTCCGCCGTCAATGGATGAACAGATCGTCAGCGCCATGCAGAAGGCCGGTTTCAAAACATTAAATCTCTCTTTGGGAACCACCGACGCAGAGCAATTAAAACGATTTCGGCGTCCAGACGTAGCTGAGGCCTTTGATCGAGCACTCCATTATAGCGATACATATGATTTGACTGCAGTGGGATACATTATCGTCGGAGCACCGTTTCAGAAACCTGAGTCGTCAGTTGCCGATCTCTTGTATCTGGCCCAGCGCAGGGTGCTGGTTGGAGTTTCGGTGTTTTATCCATCACCCGGTAGTAATGACTACACCATATGTAAAAAATTGGGGATTCTGCCGCGCGATTTTATCCGCATGCGTTCCGCAGCGTTGCCTCTGTCGCACACCACCAAACGCACAGAGACGATAACCTTGCTGAGGCTGGGGCGCTTGCTTAATTTTATAAAATATCAAATAGACTCGCCACGCACAGTACATAACCGTTTCAATAGAAAAGCCAGCCCGGCAGAATGCCGCTCGCGGATCGAGATGGATCGAAAATTGCTCCATTCGTTTCTAAACGATGCTAAGATACTCGGCATGACACCGCAAGGTCAAACGTTTGAACATGCCACGTCACACCGGATTACCCGGCTCTTTCGGGATGGATTAAAAAAGATACGAATTCGAGGCACTCAAAGCAAAACCGGTTATCGATTAGCGGACTGGGATATATGAATCAAAAAAGTGAAATGGTCTTGGTCAATTAACGGACCTTCAAAATCGGCCGCAGCCCTCACCCGAACATAGGAGCAGCCGGTTTCAAATTCTCCTCCCCTACAAAACGTCTTCATTATCGTAGACGTTGCAGATACAGCACAGGAACGTTGCCGGCCCGTCACCGGTGTTTTTCATGCCATGCGGCTGCATGCTGGGAATGTAAATCGACGTTCCGGGACCACAAATTGATTTCTTTTTTAACTCGTCGGTTTCAGGATCAAATTCCCAGCATTCGAACTCACCGGAGAGAATGTACATCGTCTGGTGGTAAAAATGATTGTGGATCGGGATCTGACCGCCGGGCTGGATCGTAAAAAACCTCAGACCATACTCCGGATAACCACTACCGTCATCTCCATGTCGGGACAGCCATCGAATACTGGTGCCGATAACGTCGTGCATCTCACCGCGGTAAGGAAACGTGTCTATTTTCTTGTCTTCACGATCTTGCCATCTTACGATTTCCATTATTTTCGCTCCTCATACGAATGGCGTTATCAAAATAGCTGAAGGCGTTGGCGATAAATGTCGGTCACCACTTTGGGATCATCTGTTATCACGATGTTCTCTTGTATCCAAGCCGGTGCTCTTCCTCGTTTGATCATTTCACGAATCTGCCGTTCAACGCCATCCCAGAAATTTCCGGCACCTTCGGTATCAAATAAGATAACCGGAACGGGATCTTGGATGGATAATTTCATATTGCAAAGGGTAATACCAAGTTCTTCAAGCGAGCCCAAGCCACCGACATTAAAAATCGGAAACGAAGCAATTTCGAACCACTTTTGGCGGCTATGACGGCAAGTTGCCTGAAAAACCTGGCAAAAATCGACGTCGGTAGTCATCGCCTGGTCGGTAATATCCAGAAAATTAGCACCGGATAATATTCCACGCTGCCGTGCCAACGTGTTAGCCTGTTCCATTACCCCGCTGCCGCCTCCGGTAACAATTCCGATATGCTTTCCCCAAAATTCAATCAGGGCGTCCATGAGATTGCCAAGCCGTTTTTTCCCGGCCTGCGAAAGTCTTTGATTTGATCCGTAAAAAGCAAAAAGCATGGATTTATGAAAATCCGCCATCCGTTCAGGCATTACAAAATATCCCATCCCGTCGCGCATGGTATGCTTCATCAAATGACCGTTCAAACCAGATACCCAAAATACTTCAAGTCCGAAAGCATGATATTCCTCAAGGCGATGATGGTCCTGCTGCGAAAGAAACGGACCGTATTCACAGGAGGGTTCGTAAAAATACAACGCTTTCAGTTTGCCTTCACATGTTAAATTGATGATGTCGCGATGTTCGATGATATTGGGGAAATATTTCATACCCAGCACGGCAGGAGAATGGGTAATGGCATTCGGTATTCTGGAAGTGGCATAGAGGTGCTCGCATGCACTTGCCGGTGAGAAATCGCGTCTGGCCGATGCGCAAATGGCATGAGTTACCTCACAAGGTCGCTCGGGACCATTTTGAAAAATTTGAGATTTTTTTAGGCCCCCCGATGTATTCGGGATTACCGCAATAGGTTTTTGGATGAAATGACATGTGGTGCCTTTGCGACCGTCAAAGCGTTTTTCAAGCTCTCGCATCTGGCGATATGAATAAAAGGCCGCATTCCCAGCGATTTTTTTCCGGCTGCCAGCTTTTTTCGATTTGGCGGCGTAATATACTCTTGCCGATATCAACGGATTAACGATCGGATGATCACTCTGATTGACAATCTCCAAATAAATCCGGATACCACGTGTCTTGATGGGATCCAAAACCGTGGCCGGTAAATTCCTTCCCAAAGCAAATCCGCTCTGCAACACCACGTAGTGCTCATTGAGATACATCGAACAGGTAGTTACGACGCCCTCCCCTGGGGCAATATTAACCGAGGACACTTCGGTTCGGACCTGATAACGGTTGAGAAGTTCACGTCCATCTTCCCGGAGCAAAATTCGCCCCAACGTCTCTCTATCCAACGGTTTCTGAAATTTGCACACAATTTTGTGCGGTGCAATGACAATACTCCCATCGCTTGAAATGGTCGTTGATGCCGGAAGTTTCAGTTGAGCACGATCTATCGCATCTAAAACCTCATCCGAGGTTAAAAGCGCTTGCGGATCACAGAAAACCAGGCGTCCCACTGGGAGTCCCAAAGTAAAAAAATCGTTCAGCTGTTTTAGACCCGGATACCCGGAGATCACCTGTGAGGCAACCTGGGTCAGCGTAATCTTATTGCCATCGATATGACCGGCACCGGGGGGATCGCATTTAATCTGCACCCCTAGTCTGGCAATTCGCGACCGTTCGCTGAATACGATGTGTTCCGATTGATGTTTTAGTTGATCAATTAATTCCTCGCTAAGCCCAAAACTGGTTTGAAAGGTGATGGTGTTATCATTGACATCAAGAATTCTTGAAATCACACCATCTTCGGATTGCAGAAAACCGCGGAAAAGATGATTGTTTTTATACGTTCCGGTCATTAGATCCAACTTTATCATTTTCAGAGGATATGACATGCACCACGCATGCTGTGCGCAGCATAAATGACCTCAACGAGGATATCATTTTTATGCTGAAAACAGGACCGTAGCTTACTATAGTTTCATTTGATTATAAATACCAATTATGGAGAAATTCAATCTGAGTAATTTGACATAATCAGCATGTATGAGTTTGGGGTGTCGGGTGGAAAGTGAAACGGCTGTTTTTCCCAGAGGACATGGTGAAAGAGATTTTAAATGATGATCTCAGGCACTGACGATGTCACCCTAGAGCGGCGATTTAATCTGTGTTTCCCAGTACGGTCTCTAGAGCCGAAAAATAACTAAGAAGCTGCTTGGAGGCGTCTTACTTTAGCACACCCTACAGGTTGATGAATAAAAAAAATATACAATTCCGGTTAATGATGTTACAAAAGCCGCGACGCCAATGGCGTCATTGCATTAACATATTTCGCTAGGCAACTGGGGGTTCCAGTAAATTTTCGATAATCTTGATTAAAGATCTATTTATGGCACTTTCTTCACTCAAATGGCTTAGTTTCATTTTTTTTATCATCATTTCATCCAAAACCCATCCAAACCCCAACTTGTCAAAGAAAATGATCGTTTCCTTATCTTTATCCCTGCAATCCTCCGTTAGCAAAATGCTGATCTCCTTTCTTCAGGTGAAGTAGCTTTAACCATAAGGTATTTAAATAATATCTTTTTTGTTGCTATCCGATACGGTTCACAACCTCCTGATTTGAGGTGTGATATCTGTATATCGTCACCTTCGATGTTTTTCTTTAGCGGTAGTTCAGCAGTAAATGGTTGGGAGTATTATCTCGTTTGCATATAATTCAGCCAACTAATTTAATAATTATTCAATAATTTTGGAATCATAACTACAAATTGCCCGTGCCTGCCATAACGTCCCTAAAGGATACGCTAACGAGCTTTTTGTTTGACACAGACCAAACCCTTTTTTAGTATTTTTTCCATGGTCCGATGCTGAAAAGTTTGATATTGGCTCATCAAACTACATATGGCCATACGGGAATCTGAGAACTCCCAATCGGGAGCATCCGATCACAAGTGTTAGACGACACCTTATGCGCCTGGAAAAACGAGACATGATTATCTCACACAAGGATCAAATCGCCGCCTTTCGACGTGAAAAGCACCCCACTGGACTGTTTATCATGGATTTCGATGGGACACTGCTCCGGTCGGATCGCAACTTCGCAGATAACGATCTCAGAGCTCTGGAGCAACTCGGTGAAAAGGGTGTTATACGAACGATCGCCACCGGCCGTTCACTATATTCGTTTAATACCGTCGCTGTAGAAAATTTACCGGTGGATTTTGTGATGTTCTCAACCGGCGCAGGCGTCTTGGAGCATTCCAGCCAAAAAATTATCCGAAAAGTAAGTCTCGAGTCCAGCGAAGTCGACCGGGCGTGTGATGTACTAAGATCAGTTCAGCTTGATTTTATGGTGCATCGAACCATTCCGGACAACCATGTGTTCGCCTATTATCAGTCAAAAGACGGCAATGCCGATTTCAAAAGACGCCTGTCATTGTATAGTGAATTTGCCACGCCTCTGAGTGAGTTGCCAAAGGGGTTTGGTCCTGCAACGCAATTGGTTGCTGTGGTGCCTGCAAAGCACAGCAAAATTGTCTTGCAGAAAATACGAAACGAGCTGTCTGATTTTAACGTAATTCAGACCACCTCGCCGTTGGACGGAGTTTCCACCTGGATCGAAATATTTCCAAGCGTGGTGTCGAAAAGCCTCACTGCAGCCTGGCTGGCCGAGGAATTGGGAATCGATAATGAACAGATTGCTTCCGTAGGCAACGATTACAATGACCTGGATTTACTCGAATGGGCTGCAAACAGCTATGTGGTTGATAATGCACCGGTGGATCTCAAGGCACGCTTCCCAAACGTTGCGTCAAATAACAACGGCGGCATTGCGGACGCAGTTCAGCAATGGCTGCATCGAAAATCGTTTTGACCGCGACAACACGAAACGTTATCGGCACGCATTTTTAAGTTGCCTGTTTTCAATGGGCAATCCAAAATCCGAGGTGGAGATCTCATCCAGCTACCTCTTTCACCGATTCTTCAAATATCGAAAGACATAGATCGACTTCATCGGAAGCAACCGTCAAAGATGGAGAAAACCGAATGCTGTTCTCACCGCAACCCAAGACCAATAGTCCCCTTTCAAAGGCCTCTTTAATAATCTGACTGCGCCAGTCAGCTGCCGGTTCCTTTGTTTTGCGGTTTTTGACCAATTCCACTGCTACCATCAGTCCTTTGCCGCGCACATCGCCCATACACTCAAAGGTCTTTTGCAAGGCGCGAAGTCCCTTTATGAGACGTGTCCCTTGCTCACTGGCGTTTTCCATCAGATTATTTTCAAGTAACTCAATGGTTGCCATCGCCGCCTGACAGGACAGAGGATTACCGCCGAATGTCGAGGCATGCGAACCGGCTTCCCAGTTCATTATCTCTGAGGGGGCCACCATCGCGCCCAGTGGCAGCCCCGAAGCAATTCCCTTGGCCAACGCCATGATGTCCGGATCGACACCAAAATGTTCAATTGCAAACATTTTACCGGTGCGTCCCATTCCAGACTGAACTTCATCAACAACGTAAAGAATACCGTATTTCTTGGCGATAGCATGCATTTCTTTGTGAAACTCAGGCGGCGGCACGATGTAACCTCCTTCGCCCTGTATGGGTTCGATAAAAATAGCGGCCACTTCTTCAGGCGGAACGGTAGTCCGAAACAGCGTATCCTCAATCCAATGAACACAGTAAAGCTTGCATTGGGGATAGGTTAAGTTGTACGCACATCGGTAACAATAGGCATAAGGAATATGCGTGATGCCCGGGACAAAGGGGTTGTAGTGCTTTTTCTGAACGGTTTTGCTGGCGGTCAACGATAGAGCCCCCATGGTGCGTCCATGAAAAGCACCAAAAAATGCGATGTTTAATTCTCGTTTGGTATGCCAGCGAGCCAGCTTGAACGCAGCTTCTACAGCTTCTGCTCCTGAATTTCCAAAGTAAACCCTTTTGGTACCTTTCCCGGGAGCCATAGCAGACAGTTTTTCCGCCAAAAGAATTTGAGCGGTATAATAAAAATCGGTGCCCGACATGTGCAGCAGCTTTTCGGTCTGGTCTTGGATGGCTTTGATAACTTTGGGATGGCAATGACCGGTGGCGTTAACGGCAATACCGGCGGTAAAGTCGAGAAATACATTCCCATCGACATCATGAATCCAGAGCCCCTCTCCCTTCTCAGCCACCAAAGGATACACCCGGGTATAAGATGGTGAGACAAACGCATTGTCCATTTTGATGAGTTTCTTGGCCTTAGGTCCCGGCAACGCTGTTTTTATCTTTGGTGAAGTCATAACACGTCCTTTCGCGGTGGGGTATCACAAATGAAGTCAGCATTTTAGGAAGCAACTCCGAAATTTGAAAATTATTTTTTTCACTAATAACAACAGCTTATCCCTTATTTGGCCGATCGTCAAGTGTAGATGCAAAAAAATCTCGACCCTACGATCGCTAGTGTACGGGGCAGTCAATACGCGGTAAAATTTATGTAAATTCTTCTCATATGCGTTGACACCCCGACGCCTACCTTATTAGACTATATCACAGAATCACGTTTCTTTGGATCTGAATTCAATTTCTTGATTTTCCCCCTTCCGGCGCAAATTACGTTAGGAGTTAACGCATGCAGACAATTCGATCGATATCACGAATCATAGGTATAGTTCTTTTGACCGCCGTGGTATGGGCGCAAACACCAGAGCATACAGAGCTTCGTAAAACGGCCCGTAAGGCCGTGCGCAACGGTAATTGGAATGACGCCCTTCAGCTGTATCAGCGACTATGTCTCAAGGTCGACAATGATCCCAAACAAATCGGCAGCGATTTGATCCAAGCATGGCGATGCCTGCAAAATTTGGGTCGGATCCATGAACTGGATGATTTTCGTGAAAAAACAATTCAAAAGCACAAAGAAAACTGGCGATTGCTTCAGGCGGCTGCCGAGAGCTACAGCCAAAATACCCATTGGGGCTATCTGGTAGCGGGAGAATTTCACCGTGGTGCCCATCGCGGGGGAGGCAAATACGTGAATGCCATTCAGCGCGATCGGGTGAGAGCGCTGCAGCTGCTGAACCGGGCCCAATCAGGCTTGGCGTCTTCAATATCTGACCGATCTCTCCCGGCTGCCGGATTATGAACCGGGTTATGGCTATGCATACAGCCGCCGACTCCAGGGCGCACCGGTGGACGCCCAGGGGCAGCCGATCATGCATCAGCTTCCGGAAAGTTTTGAGGCCGCATCCTCTGATGGCGAACGCTGGCGATATCTACTAAGGACTGCCGTTCAGCTGGACGACCGTCTTGACAATCAGGTGAAATACGACTTTGCGTCTTTTTTACATCAGCAGTTCGGCGTTCAAACCTTACGCGAATACGGTGATTTTTTTATCGGCCGGCGTCCGGTTTCAGCTGATGACCCCGATAAAGACGAAAGCGGACCATACGAAGTCCATACCCTGAAAACGGATGAAACCATCGCTAAATTAGCGGTGGGGGTCAGGCGTTTTCAGCTCGAGCCGGAGTTTAATTACATCGATCTGCTGAATGAAATCGTTGAAAACCCGCAAAACGGCTTTGCCAATCAGGCGACACGTTCTCTGGCCCAGATTTATGAAAACCGCAGACAGTATGACCGTGCCGTAGAATACTGGCAAAAATACAAGCGCTACCACAAAGCGGAAGCCAATCAACATATCGACCAGATCACAAATAGCTGGGGCATATTCGAACCCGGCAGCGTACAGCCGGCAGGCCGCCAGCCCATTGTTGAATACCGGTATCGCAACGCTGAGCGTGTCAACTTTAAAGCTTATCGGATCAGAATTCAGCGACTATTGCAGGATATCAAAACCTATATCCGATCAAATCCTGCACGTCTGGATCGCAAAAAATTAAATTTGAATAATATCGGGTGGCAGCTGGTTCATAAAAATCAAACCGCTTACATCGGCGAAAACGTTACTGATTGGCAATTGGACCTGCAACCTGATGCAAGGCATTGGGACCGGCGTGTCACCGTCAGCCTCCCGCCCGAATTGGAAGACGCCGGCGCCTATCTTCTGATCGCAAAAATCAATAACGGCAACACGGCCCGTATCATCATATGGGTGAGCGATACGGTCATCGCCAAAAAGCCGCTGCGCAATAGCGTCATGTATTATGTGGCCGATGCCGTCACCGGAAAACCGCTTGCTGACACAACTATCCAATTCTTCGGCTTTCGTGCCCAGCGCATCCAAAACACCAAACGCTATAGCGTCTACCACAGCGACTTTAGCAGCCAAACCAGCAGCGATGGACTGGCAATCATTGAACCGCATAAAATGCCCAATAACATGCACTGGCTGGCATTGGTTACCAACCGGGAGGGCCGTTTGGCGTACCTGGGCTTTTCCAATGTCTGGTATCCGAACTATTATGACCGCGAATATAATCAACGTAAAACATTTTTCATGACCGATCGACCGGTGTATCGTCCCGGTCAAACCGTTCAGTTCAAAGCTTGGGTGCGACATGTCCAGTACGACAAACAGGATGTATCGATGTATGCCGGTCGAAATTTTACTGTTCGCATTCGGAATCCGAAAAATGAAGAAGTTCACACCCAAAGCCTGAGAGCAGACGAATACGGCGGATTGACGGGCCAATTCGAACTTGCAGGAGATGCGGCTTTAGGCGTTTACGTAATATCGCATGGTTCGAACACAGCATACGGCGGCAACAGTTTCCGGGTGGAAGAATATAAAAAGCCGGAGTTTGAGGTCAGTATCGAAGCACCCAAAGCACCCGTAATGCTGGGTGAAAAAGTGAATGCCCTCGTCAAAGCCGATTATTACTTCGGGTCTCCGGTAACCGAGGCGACCGTAGACTATAAGGTATTGCGCAGCGAGCTCGATGATCGCTGGTACCCTCAATTCTACTGGGATTGGTTCTACGGTCCGGGCTATTGGTGGCATGCCTATGATTATCCATGGTATCCGGGCTGGCACGAATGGGGCTGCAAAAGGCCCATCTGGACCTGGTGGCATCACTGGCCCCAGCAACCCCCGGAAGTGATTGCCGAAGGACAGGTGCAGATCGGATCAGACGGTACGGTGAATATTGAGATCGACACCGAGCTTGCCAAACTGATTCATGGCGACACGGATCATCGCTACACCATCAGCGCCGAGGTGCGCGATCAATCCCGACGCACGATCGTCGGCCAGGGGGAAGTGCTGGTGGCCCGCAAACCCTTTAAGGTGTATTCATGGGTCGACCGGGGCTTTTATCGGGTGGGAGATACCATTCGGGCCGACTTTAAAGCCCAAACGTTAGATCGCAAACCAATACAGGGAACCGGTCGACTGAAACTGCTGCGGGTAACCTACGATGACAATCAACCGGTGGAAGATCCGGTTCAGCAATGGGATTTGGACACGGACAGCCAGGGTCAGGCGCGGATTCAGATTCAGGCCTCTAAGGCTGGACAGTACCGGCTGTCCTATACGGTCACCGATTCCGCAGGACATCGAATTGAAGGCGGCTATATCTTCACCGTCCGCAGACGGGGCGACGATGGCGCCGACTACCGCTTTGCAAAAATCGAACTCATCACCGATAAACGCGAATACAAACCCGGAGACACTGTCCAGCTGCAAATCAACACCGACCGCCAAGGTGCTGCCGTGGTTTTATTTGTGCGCCCTGCCAACGGTGTCTACTTAGCGCCCAGAGTCATCCACATGACCGGAAAAAGTGCGATCGAAGAAATTGTCATTACCCAAAAAGACATGCCCAACCTCTTTGTGGAAGCCTTCAGCGTGTACGATGCCAAAATCCACAGCGAAATGCGTGAAATTGTGGTTCCTCCAGAAAAGCGTGTGCTGAATGTCAAAGTCAGCCCTTCTCAGCCGGCCTATCAACCCGGCCAGGCTGCCAAACTCAAACTTGAAGTCACCGACTATTTTGGCGAACCGTTTGCCGGCACGGCCGCGGTCACCGTCTATGATCGCTCGGTGGAATATATTTACGGGGGATCCAATGTGCCGGAAATCCGGGAATTTTTCTGGAAATGGCGCCGCATCCATAATCCGAATACGGAATCCAATCTGACGCGCTGGTTTTACAACCTCTTGCGAAAAGGCGAAGTCCCCATGCGAAATATCGGTATTTTCGGCCATCTGGTTGAATTCGAACGGGATAGCGACGCCGCTAAAGCGGAGGATGAATTCAAATCCGCCTCACGTTCTGACCTGCGACCCGCTGCCGTCGAACCAGAAATGGCACTGGAAGAGGCAGACGTGGCCGGTCAAAGTGCGCCCGCTAAAATGCGTCTTGCTAAAAAAGAGGCTGGCAAACAATCAGTGGACGCCCAAAAGGGCCTGGTCACGCCGACGGTGCGCAAAGCATTTGCCGATACGGCGTTTTGGGCCGGCAACATTATTACGGACCAGCGCGGTATGGCTGAAATTGATTTTATAATGCCCGAAAATCTTACCGGCTGGAAAGTCAAGGTGTGGGCCTTGGGACACGGCACCCGAGTTGGCGAAGGGTCGGCGGAGGTCGTAACTCACAAAAACCTGATCCTGCGTTTGCAGGCACCGCGATTTTTCATCGAAACCGATGAAGTCGTATTATCTGCCAATGTCCACAACTATTTAAAAACAAAAAAATCCGCCCGGGTGCAGCTTGAATTGGAAGGGGGCTGCCTGGGACTCATCCAGGGCCAAAACGCTACGCAGTCGGTGAGCATCGCTGCAAACGGTGAAAAACGTGTCGACTGGCGCGTAAAGGTGCTCAAAGAGGGTGAAGCCGGTATCCGCATGAAAGCACTGACCGATGAAGAGTCCGATGCTATGGAAATGCGCTTTCCCGTATATGTGCACGGCTTTCTTAAACAAATCCCCAAAAGTGGCGTCATCCGCCCCGATGAAACAAAGGCTGTCCTACCCTTTAATGTCCCGGCCGAACGGCGGGTGGCCGAATCAAGGCTGGAGCTGCGTTATTCCCCCACCCTTGCCGGCGCCATGGTTGATGCCCTGCCTTATCTTACCAGCTACCCCTACGGGTGTACCGAACAGACCTTGAACCGGTTCATACCGACTGTCATCACCCAGCATACCATTAAGCGCATGAAATTGGATTTGAAACAGATTCAGGAAAAGTTGACCAACCTCAATGCCCAGGAAATCAGTGATGATCGCCAACGTACAAAGCAATGGAAGCGCTATGACCATCATCCCGTCTTTGATGAAGAGACCGTCGCCGATATGGTCTCCCGGGGGATAAAGCGACTTACCGATATGCAATTGTCAGACGGCGGCTGGGGGTGGTTTAGCGGCTACGGTGAAAAATCCTATCCGCACACAACCGCCCTAGTCATCCACGGCCTGCAGATTGCTCAGAAAAACAATGTGGCGGTTCCCGGCGCGATGATGGCATCCGGTGTGCAATGGCTCAAAAACTATCAGGCCAGAGAACTCGCTCGTCTGAAACGATGGGATCAGGAAAAGAAAAACGGTAAATCCCATGCCGACGATATGGACGCCTTTGTTTATATGGTGCTCGTGGATGCAGATCATGAACAGCAAAATATGCGCACCTACCTCTATCGGGACCGCAACCGATTATCCGTGTACGCCAAGGCTATGTTTGGACTGGGACTGCACCGGATCGGCGACAGGGATAAACTTGGCATGATCATGCGAAATATCGAACAGTACCTGGTTGAAGATGAGGAGAATCAAACCGCTTATTTAAATCTTCCCAATTCCGGTTATTGGTGGTACTGGTACGGCTCGGAATATGAGACCCATGCCTATTATCTCATGCTTTTATCAAAGACGGAACCCGGTGGTGAAAAGGCGTCGCGTCTAGTTAAATATCTGCTCAACAACCGTAAACATGCCACTTACTGGAATAGCACCCGGGATACGGCCATTGTCGTTGAGGCCTTTGCCGATTATCTGATTTCCAGCGGTGAAGACCGGCCGGATTTAACGCTGGATGTCTATCTTGACGGCAAAAAGATGAAGACCGTGAGGATCACCGGCGAAAACCTGTTTACCTTTGACAACAAATTCGTTCTCGATGGCAAAACGATTACCACCGGCAAGCACAATCTGGAGATCGTGCGCTCCGGAAAAGGTTCCATCTATTTCAATGCCTATCTGGATTACTTCACCTTAGAAGATCACATTACCCGGGAAGGTCTGGAGATTGAGGTCCGGCGCAATGTCTATCGCTTAACAGAAGTAAAAAAGGGAATAAAAGACGTCGGATCCCGGGGTCAGGTCGTGGATCGACGGATTGAAAAATATAAACGCGAACCGTTGCAGAATATGTCGCCCGTAACCAGCGGAGACCTGGTGGAAGTGGAATTGGTTATCGATAGCAAAAATGATTACGAATACCTTGTTTTTGAAGATATGAAAGCAGCCGGTTTTGAACCGGTTGAGACACGCAGCGGCTACAGCGGTAATGAATTGGGAGCATACGTTGAGTACCGTGACCGCAAGGTTTGTTTCTTTGTGCAGCGTCTTGCCCGTGGTCGGCATAGTGTCAGCTATCGCCTCAGGGCGGAAACACCGGGTAAATTTAGCGCATTACCTGCGCGGGGATATGCGATGTATGCCCCGGAGCTGAAAGCTAATTCGGATGAGATAAAATTAATGGTTCACGATGAATAGGGAGTCCTATATGTCAGCAAAAGTTAACCACAGATATATTGTTCACGAAGGCGCAGTATTCCGTTTGGTAAAAGAGAATGTGACGTTGGAAAACAATGCCACCGTCAACCTGGAATTTATCGAGCATCCCGGGGCGACTGCTATTATTCCGTTTTTAGATGATGACAGCATCGTTATACTCAACCAATACCGCCACGCCCTTCGCAGGTATATATGGGAGATTCCGGCCGGAACCCTTGATCCGCAGGAATCGGTAATCAGTTGTGCCAAACGGGAGTTAATTGAGGAGACAGGCTTCTCCGCCGCCGAATGGTATAAACTGGGAGAAATAACGCCGGTTCCCGGTTACTCAGATGAACGGATTCATATTTTCCTCGCCCGAGGACTGGAGCCGGCCCAACAGAAACTGGATAAAGATGAATTGATCAAGGTGACCCAAGTCAACCTGCAGGACGCGCTGGACATGATTGCTCGAGGAGAGATTCAAGACAGCAAATCAATTTCCGGGCTATATCTGGCCTCGAATTGGTCAAAACAGCGCCGTTCGTCCCCAAAAAAAGTCGAATCCGAGTCGGGTCCCTAATCCCGGTCAACGACGGCCAGTTTAAAGCAAGGATGATTCCAAAGTGCAACGGTCAGCTTGTGCTCATGCCGAGCGCTTACCCGTCATAGCCGAAATATCAACTTTAATGACCGCTGTACCTTTCAGGACAGCATCCGTATAGTCAAAGGTCCCCTCGGCATATTGGCGCATGATGATATCCAGGGCGTGGCGTTTGTCTTCAATGCCCTCCACCAGCGTGGCGTCACCGAAACCGATGACACTGCGATAGGTCATTCCCCAGTCACAGGCGCTTTTCCCCTGTTGCAGTTCTGTATCAGTATCAAATTCAAAACACACGTTAGGGTTTGTTTTGAGGAGTTCCAGTTTTTTGCCTTCCCTTGCCGAATGGAAATACAGTGTATTGTCCTGGTAGCCAAAGCACAACGGAACGATATAAGGTCTCTCCCCATCTACCAGCGCCAATCGACATACCAGCGATTTACGTATGATCTCCTCGACCTCGGCTTTATCGGTAATTTCCTTTTCGCTTCTTCTCATAATCACATCGCTTTCAAAAAAAGTGTCGCAAATCGCTCCTTACCACAAGAGCCGCACGCTATCAACAGATTTGATCTCTGTATGAAGATTATACCCAGCGTCATAATAAATGGTTGTTTGGTTATCACCAAAGCCCAAGTGACGTATCTTGGAACAGGCGTCACGTACTTGAGCTTTTAGGATAACAACGAATTCTTATTCTCCCCTTGAATCGTTGCTTTTACAATTCCCGCACAGTTTCAAACATGCGCAACGCTGTCCGTGTATGCGTAATGAGCCGGGTCGTTGTGTATAGCACCTTGGTATCGCTAGCATCAACTACGAACGGTGTCGCGCACCAGTCAGCGCTTGACTCTTTTTACGGAATGCGAAAGAATTAATCAGGCACCACTGAAATGGCAACCTTACGCTGACGTGCCATTTTCTGAAACTGCCGGTCATCGCCCACATTGCCGTCGTTTTTATGTCTAAAATCAGCAACCTAAAAATAGTTCATCCCGTCGCTGTGCTCTTCATCGGTCTTTTGATGGCACAGGTTCTGGCAACCATTCAGGTTTATGTCTCCAATATGAACCTGTATTCCAAGTTGGCAGCCATCAATGCAGCCGGTTATTTCATTGTCCCCAATCAGCACGTCATGGGCCGGTTGAAGGCGTTTGCCCCGGCGTTTTACGGCGGTCTCTTTTTCACGTTCAGCCTCGGTGCCGGCATAACCCTTTTCACTATGGGATCGGTCTGGCTCGGGCATCGTATCCTCCGGATAAAGAAAGTCACCTTCTTCTCTCTGCTGTGCCTTTGGTTGGGTTCCCTCCTGGCGGTGAATATGGATGGGATCAATATATTTGCTACGATGTATTTTTTGATTATCCCACCGCTTGTTTTTACATTGATGACGAAAGCGTTTCGTCCTAAAAATGAAGCTGCGACCCAATGGCACCGCGTAATCAATCTGTTACCCCTCCCACTGCTGGCACTTTTGTGGGCCACCCAATTTGACGGCAACCTGTTTCTGGATTTGAGAGACCATCTTTTACTATCCAATCCACCCGGAAGAAAATTTACCCGTTTCTACTATACCTACACCTTATATCCGGCAGAAGCATTTAAATCACTCAACCAAAAATTAGTGCGCACATGCAGAATTGTGGGTGTTAAGGACGGCAATTTACATCAGCTTTTAAAAAATAAACTTTTAGATCATGACTATCTTCCAATTAACGCCAATGGTAATTCTGAATTACACCTCACCCAACGAGACGACACCTTAGTGTTCGCAAATAGAAATTGTGAATACGTCCAGTCTTCTGTATCCGCTTTTCTTAAAGATTCAACGAAATTTCTCAGAGATTACGCACTGCAAAATGATCCCAATCGCATCTTTCGGCAGCTTACCTTTCTTGGTTTACTCGCCGGCTTTCCCATTGCGATCTTTATCTTTTTTCACGGCGTTATTTATTATACGTTTCTTATCGTTAGTGATGCAAAGACTTCCACAATCATCGCGTCTATCGTATGTTTCCTGATAGGCTTTATTGTGCTGGCCTATTTTCAGTCGAGTCGAAGCAGTCGGATCGAAATAAGGCATATCACTGAAGCATTGCAATCGGTTCGGTGGCAAGATCGGATCGCCGCCCTAAAAACCATAACCGCAAATAAACTCGAGATAAGCAACTACCCGGGATATCGATTTCTTTTAGAAAGTGACCGCGTACAAGAGCGCTATTGGCTTGTAAACGCATTGGGCGTCAGCCGGACTCATCCCACCTACTCTGATCTCTTAGGTTTTTTAGATGACCCCAGCCCAAATGTGCTCTCAATGGCGTTCGATGCTCTCGGCCGTCGTAATAGTCCTCAGGTTATCCCAAAGATTTTGGATAAACTGCATACATCTTCCGACTGGTACAGTCAGGCTTACGCGTATAGGGCATTAAGGTCTCTTGGATGGAAACAAACACAATCAAACTAAAAACACTGGTGGTTTCGGTTGCCTTAATAATCCCGGTCGAGGTCTTTTGGGGATGGCTCGTTTTCAGCCATCTACCCCATCGGTTTCTGGTCCTTGGGGGTATACGGATACTAGAGATGCTAATGCTGATAACCGTCACTATATATAGTGAAGGCGGATTAGAGGCAATGGGCTTGACACCCCAGAGGTCGCTCTACGGTATTAAAAGAGGCTTGCTGTGGTCGATAGTGTTCGCGACTTCTGCGCTTATTTTATGTGGCGTATTAGTGAGTACCGGAATTAATGCCTTAGCCTTGATTCGCACCTCCCTGCCCCCATCTCATCAAGCCCTTATACTTTTTTTTTTAGTGGGCGGTATTATCAGCCCGGTGGCTGAAGAAATATTTTTTCGGGGACTACTCTTCGGCTTTTTCCGCCGCTGGGGTGTTACCCCTGCAGTCGTTTTAAGCACGATACTCTTTGTTCTACCCCATCTGAGAAAAGGCGCTATCCCCATCACACAAATGGTCGGTGGAGTAGTATTTGCTGCAGCCTACGAAAAAGAGAAAAGTTTAGCCGCCCCGATCATTATTCATTCCCTGGGTAATCTGACGATTTTCAGCCTGTCTTTAATGCCCCAACTTATTCAGTAAAGAATCCTGGGCCAAAGAACGAGGTTTTCGCTGTTGGAATAAATGACTAGGCCCCCTGACTGCTGGCCCTGTATTGCGGTTTTAAATTTGCAGGCAATCGTAATTTCATAATGGTAATTCAAATTACCATCAAATTGACAAATTTTGTACATTCAGCGGCCCAAGTTTGTCAGGTTGGCGGGCCGATCTTCACACTCAGGGTTGTGGACCTTCGAATAGGTCCAAAAATGTGAAATTTGGCGTTAATTTCCAAACCGCCTAAAATTCTTACGTATTTATAGAAAGGCAGCTCCTTGAAGGACGCATCCCGGCGTACCCTCTCTGACTGCACATACACCCTGGCATCTCTTTTGCTTTTCTGACCCCGTAGATTGTTTTGGAAATTTAGCGCAAGGTTAGATCGGGGGGGAAATGATTCACAATTTAAAAAGGAGGGAACCATGTCAACACATAAGATAGCATGTGTGGCCGTTATTGCAGGTATTCTATTTTTTATGTTCGGACCTGGACGGGCAATGGGGGCGACCGCAGTCAACTATCGCTCCATCGGGACGTATCGGGGCTCGTTATACGACAGCGGTAAGGCTTCGGTAGTTGCGGGGGAAACAATTGTCACATTCACGGATGCAAGATTGCCCGAATATGTCGGCAAGGGCGACCAACTGAGAATAGGCAGGGAGAAACTTTACATACTCAAAAAACTCGATAATAATACGGTTGAAGTTCAAAAACCAGCCCGTAGGACGTATGAAAATCGGCGTTACCGAATAAGGCGGGCCTTTTCCAGCATTCAGGCCTGGGAAAGTTCCCGTGACGGTGATCTGGTAGGCCAGCAACGCCGCGAAATCGGTATCTGTTACAACGATGGTCCGTTTCGAAGTCGCAACAGCGGAGCCTTCGTGACGTTTGACGGCTCGAACACAGATTCCGAGCATTTTATGTGGTTGACGGCAGCCGAAATCGATCGCCACAATGGTTTGGATCGAACAGGAGTTGTTCTGGACGGCAGAAATAGGACCAAATATGGTATCCGCATCCGCGATGATTACACCCGCGTGGACGGACTCGAATTGAAACGGTTTCGGCATGGGAAGGATTCCGCTGCGGTGCATGTTCGACGAGCGCAACATGTGCGGTTAGGCCAGCTGTTAATTCACGAATTCAAAACCCGTCGGTTTGAGGTCGTAGGTATCAAAGGATCTAAAGACAGTGACTTCACCGTTCAAAACTGTATTATTTATAATGGGGGTGCCGCCGCAATTCGGACTACCGGGTGGGGAGGTACGGCGACCATCAGAAACTGCACGATTTACGGTATGCTAGGTTACGGGGTATATGAAGACCGTGGCGTTTATTCGGTGACCAACACCATATCCATGAACAATCGACTGGACGATTTCCGAGTATTTAGAGGAGAGCAGAGTTTCAATATCTCCTCGGATGACACTGCCGCTGGATTAAACTCTATGACGGGTCTCGATCCTGAAACCAATTTCGTGTCAGTGGTAAAGCGCCAAGAAGATTTTCATCTTAAAGAAGGCGCATACGCAATCGATGCCGGGATGATCGTGTCAACTTCATACTCAACGCTCAAGGTGGTAGAACAGTCGTTCTCAGAATCCGCAGACATTGACATTGACGGGTCGAAGCGTCCGGTGGGTACATCTTGGGATATCGGTGCCGATGAATACGAACCCATTGGGGATGAAGAAGAGCCTCCGGTGATACCAGAGGAATCCCCGGTGGTTATGGAAGAACCCTCGGTGGTTATCGAGGAGCCTCCAGTGGTTATCGAGGAGACTCCGGTGGTTATCGAGGAGCCTCCAGTGGTTATCGAAGAGCCCCCGGTGGTTATCGAGGAGACTCCGGTGGTTATCGAAGAGCCCCCGGTGGTTATCGAGGAGACTCCGGTGGTTATCGAGGAGCTAGCCTAAATCATAAATCAGCTATTTCAGCGTATCGGAGACAAACGTTGCAGAAATCTCGTTGCAGAATACGGTCTAAACCCTTCAATACCTCACCTATACCGATCTTGTTTTATTCAAATTAAATCGGTTTAGGGGTCGGGGAACAGTTATTTGCGTTATTGAAAATCCCCGGCCCCTAAATTAGTCTTTCCTCAAACCCCTTATTCTTGCTTCCTCTGCGCCACTTGCTTGCAAACAAAAGTTCGAAACCACCCGCAAGAGACATTTCGTGTGCCTCGAATCGATACTCAATGATTCTAATATTTCTTTTTTTACACCACTATTCTCCACATTTTTGAGATTCATGTTTACCCTTTAACACCATATAATTATTTTAAAATTTGAAAACTTTTTTCAGTTTGTACTTGACACTCATCGGAATCTGTATTTAAATATGGATAAATGTGGATAAATGTGGAGTATATTGGTTAATAATGTTTCGAGGAAGCTCTTTTCATACAATCGACGCTAAAGGACGCATTATCATACCGGCCAGGTTTCGTGAGGTCATCAAATCGGATGGGTCGCATTTCCATTCAACGAATGGCAAAATCTGGAGTCCAAAATACTGTCCATGGCAGAAAAAAGCGAAAACATGCGACGATTCAGACGCGTGTTTATCGGAGGCGCATTCGACTGTCTATGCGACAAACAGGATCGCATTCTTGTTCCTCCCAGCCTGAGGCAGTACGCCGGACTGGACAAAGAGATCGTTCTCGTTGGAGTGCTTGATCATTTTGAAATTTGGTCAAGAGATAACTGGGATCATGAAAATATGAACTTGGATGAAGATATGAAGAAAGAGGAGGTCAGAAATGTTTATGTCGACTGCACCCTGGGTGGTTCAGGTCATGCCAAAGCGATTTGTGAAAGAATCATTCCCAAGGGAATGGTTATAGGAATCGATCAAGACATTGATGCCATAATCCATGCTCGAAACGTTCTACACGCGTATCCCTTAACGATCCACCTCTTTCACGGCAATTTCATTCGTCTTCCCGAATTTCTTGCACAGCTGCATATATCTTCGGTGGACCGCATCCTGTTGGATTTAGGCCTATCATTGCACCAACTGGAAAACAGTGGCAGAGGATTCAGCTTTAGAAAAAACGAACCGTTAGATATGCGTATGGATGTTCGTCATCCGGAGACTGCCGAAGGTTTGATAAACCGGCTGAACGTAAATGAGCTTCAAATAATCTTCAAGGATTACGGGGAGGAACGCTGGGCCAAGCAGATCGCACGAACCATTGTAAGGGAGAGACAAAAGAAGCGAATTCGGACAAGTGAGCAATTGGCTAAGATTGTCATGGACTCGATTCCGGCGCGAACCTCTTTCAAACAAAAAATCCATCCGGCCACCCGGGTATTTATGGCACTTCGAATAGCAGTTAACCATGAGCTGGAAAAACTCAACCTCTTCATGGATGATGTCATTCGGTTGCTGAATCCCGGCGGCCGGCTGTGTGTGCTGACGTTTCACTCTTTGGAAGATCGCATCGTAAAGCAACGACTGAAGGCCCTTGAGAAAGGTTGTACCTGTCCACCGGATTTTCCAGAGTGTATATGCGGCCAAAAACCGCAGGTCCGATTGTTAACAAAAAAAGTTGTGCGACCCACACAAGAGGAGATAGCAGCCAATCCGATGGCAAGAAGCGCACGCCTCAGGGCAGTGGAAAAATTATAAACAACCGGGCACCGGCAGCAGAGGCAAAGGACAAAATGTGGGGCCGGCAATGCGATTAGTGTAGGTCAGCTCTGACAAGAGCTCTAGACTGTCTGCTTACTCATCACTATGAAACGAAAGAAGAAGCGCAAACAGCGCAACCCAAAAGTCGTCATCGCATCCCTGCTGTTAATGGGTGTTTTTATCGCCGAACTTCTGTTTTACACTTGGTGCAGGGTACAGTGTGTGCGTGTGCGCTATGAAATTACGGAGCAAACCGCCAAAATGCAGCAGTTAATGGCCCTGCAGGACAATTTAAAAATTGAGCTTGCGCGTCTGAGGTCACCTCAACGCATCGCTCGAATTGCTAAAAACCAGCTGGGTCTGGTTACACCAATACCCGAACAGACGATCATCATGCCCCGATAACTCATGCAAAATAAGTATTTAAAAATTCGAATCTGGTGCGTTGGTTTTTTCTTTTTGGTCTCCTTTGTGGCTATCGGTGCCAAGGCCGTTCATTTACAGGTATATCGCAGTCTGTGGCTGTCTAAAAAGGCATCCACCCAGTATGAAAAATCATTAACCGCGTCCGGAAAACGTGGCATCATTTACGATCGCAACCTGCAGGAAATGGCCGTAAGCATAGAGGTCAACTCGATTGCCGCCTACCCTTTTCAAATTAGCGACACCAAGGCAACCGCAAAGGTCCTGGCAAACGCCTTGAATTTAAATGTCCGCAAAACTCAACGCAAATTGGCGTCCAAAAAGTCATTTGTGTGGATCAAGCGTCAAACAACGGCCAAGGAAACTCAAGCGATTCAGGATCGACAACTGCCGGGGATAGATTTCGTTTCTGAGTTCAGCCGGTTTTATCCAAATAAAACCCTGGCTGCCCAGGCTCTGGGATTTACCGGTCTGGACGGAAAAGGACTCGAAGGGATCGAATTTTATTATGACCCGAACCTCCAGGGAGAGCTCAGTAAAATAAAGATGTTTAAAGATGCGCTGGGCAATGGATTCAGCTCAGAGTCCAGGCAATTTTACCTCAATAGCGGTCAGAACCTGGTCCTTACCATTGACAGCAATATCCAATTCATCACGGAAAGCGCGTTGAAAGCAGCGGCAAAACAGCATGCGGCACGCTCTGCGCTGGCAATTGTTATGCAACCGCGCACCGGTGCCATTTTGGCAATCGCGCATTATCCGCTCTTCAACCCAAACTCGTATTTGAGCTTTGACAAATCGTTGTGGCGCAATCGGGCCATCACAGATCCTTTTGAACCGGGCTCAACAATGAAGATATTCAGTGCCGCTGCCGCATTGGAATCCGGCAGCATTACGCCAAACACGATCTTCTTCTGCGAAAATGGTGCGTACAGAATCGGCAAAAATGTCGTTCATGACATCCGCAAATATGGATGGCTGTCGTTGCAGCAAATTATTAAATTCTCCAGCAACATCGGTGCCGTCAAGGTCAGTGAAAAAGTCGGCGCAAAAAAACTGTATCACACCTTTCGTGATTTTGGATTTGGTCAGAAAACCGGAATTGATTGTCCCGGAGAGACCCCCGGCAGCTTGTCACACTACAAAACCTGGTCTGATATCGACACCGCGGCGATTTCTTTCGGCCATGGTTTATCCGTGTCGGCGATTCAACTGATTTCGGCGGTCTCAACAATTGCCAATGACGGCGTTCTCATGAAGCCCTACCTTGTCCAGGAAATAACCGATCAACATGGCCGCACCATGAATCGTTTTGCGCCCCGCCAGATAAGACGAGTGGTTTCAGCACACACCGCCGGAATTTTAAAAAATATCATGCAGACCGTAATCACCGAAGGCGGTACCGGTATCAATGCTTCGCTTGACGGATATTCCGTGTGCGGTAAAACCGGAACCGCCCGTAAACTCGACGAAAAGGGCAAGTATAGCCATCGTAAACACATTGCTTCATTTGTTGGATTCACTCCGGCTCATAATCCGGAAATCGCAATCTTGGTGGTAATTGATGAACCCCAAGCGAAATATCACGGCGGTGTTGTTGCCGCCCCGGTATTTAAATCAATTGCCAATGAAATCCTCAATTATTTGAATATTCCGCCTGAAGGCGGCACATCCAAATTCAGGGTTTCATTCGGTATAAAGGCAAGAGGGTGAAGCTTTCAACTTTGGTTAATGCCGAAAGTTTAATCAGCGCTGGCAGTCTGAGGGCAGGCAGCCGTGAACAGAAAGCAAAACGCATTTCGGATAGAAACCATACCGCATATGCCAATGCTGTTGTGCCCGATCCGGACATCACGTCAATCCACTATCGGGCTCAGGAAGTTCAACCGGGAGGATTATTTGTAGCCATCAAGGGACAGACGACGGATGGTCACGCCTTTATCCCCGACGCTTTAAAAAGAGGCGCCGCTGCCATTGTGGCTCAAAATGCGACGGATAATGCACACTTAGAGCGGTTTGCAGCCTTGGCGGCAGAACGCAATCCCGTTATAGTTCAGGTGCAGAACACGCGCGTTGCACTGGCCAAATTAGCCGCACGCTTTTACCATAATCCGTCAGAGCGCATGACACTAATTGGAATTACCGGAACCAACGGAAAGACCACAGTAGCCTACTTAATCGAAAACATTCTGGTGAGAGCGGGCTACAAAGTCGGTGTCATTGGGACGATAAATTATCGCTATTCTGGCAAAACGTACAGCAATCCGATGACAACGCCGGAATCGTTAGACCTGCAACGGATTCTGGCAGAAATGCAGCAGCACTCAACAACCCACGTCGTCATGGAAGCGTCATCTCATGCTATGGATCTATACCGAATTAAATGCTGTTGGTTTGATGTCGCGGTATTTACCAATTTGAGCCAAGACCATCTTGATTTTCATGGAAACATGGAATCGTATTGGTCTAGCAAGAAAAGATTTTTTACTGAGTATCTAACCCAGGGGCCTAAAAAGGATAACGCCGTCGCTGTCATAAATTGTGATGATTCAAAAGGGCTTGAACTGTCGCAGGAGCTCACCGGTGTCATCCTCAAAATCGGCTCGACTGCTGACTGTGATATTGCGGCCGAAACCTCCCGAACAGATATCAAGGGCACCGTTGGGAGGATTTCCACCCCCGAGGGGAGTTTTGATTTCCAAACTCCCCTCGTTGGGGCACATAATATCGAGAACATTCTCAGCGCCAGCGCAGTCGGAGCAGCGTTACATTTACCCCTAAACACAATCAAAGCCGGCATTGAATCCACAACAGCTATACCGGGCCGCCTTGAACGCATCGACACCGATAGCGGTCGTTTTGTGTATGTGGACTATGCGCATACACCGGATGCCCTCAAAAATGCATTGTCCGCTTTGCGGGAGATTGCACCGGCCAGAGTCATTTGTATATTCGGATGCGGTGGAGATCGGGACACCGCAAAACGGCCCATGATGGGTGAAATCGTTGCCCGGTTAAGCGATCTGTCAGTGGTAACATCGGACAATCCCAGAACAGAGAATCCGCTGGCGATCATCCGTCAGATTTTACCGGGTATAACACATGCAGCCGGTGTTGAGTATTTACCGCAAGAGGTCAAGGCCGGATTTGACAAAAAAGGATATCTCGTCGAACCCGATCGCCGCCGAGCCATAGAATTGGGAATAACAGCATCCCGGGCGAATGACGTGGTCCTTATTGCCGGTAAGGGGCATGAAACCTATCAAATTATTGGCAACCAATCGATAGCGTTTGATGATCGCGAGGAAGCGAGGCGAGCGTTGGCAATGCTGATTCATTGATGGTGGCCGATCGTCGTAATTTGCCTGTGGACATTAACCCCTGGATGATTGGCAACTGTTATATAGGTTCAAAGCTCACAGCAATAAAATCATGCCATCCGCGGCGGGTCGCTATAATCTGTGAGCTATCAGCCAGAATGGTCAATTCTGTATGAAAAAAGGGTTTTTAAAGAAAGGTTTTTAAAACGTATACGATGAGCGGCGGGAATCCCATACCCTGGACAGTTGAAAAAATAGTCACAGCAACTCGAGGTGAACTCCTGTGTGGCAATTTGCGCCAACGGTTTTCAAAGGTTTCCATTGACTCGCGTGAAATAGCCCCGCCGGACCTCTTTGTTGCCATTATCGGAGATGTCCACGACGGTCACACCTTTGCAAACCAGGTTGTTGAACAAGGCGTTGGCGGTCTGGTTGTCAACCGCAATAGAATTGAAGCTTTACCGTTTGAGAAATGGCAGGCCAAAAATATTGCATGTATAGCCGTTGAGGATACGACCACGGCATTGGGGGATCTAGCGGCTTTCCATCGTAAACGCTCGGCTGCTTTGGTTGCAGCAATTACAGGATCGAACGGCAAGACCACCACTCGAGAATTGACGAATGCCGTCGTAAGGCAGACGTTTTATACGCTGTCTTCTCTGCGTAATTACAATAACCAAATTGGAGTGCCCCTCACACTGCTTAACCTCCAGCCCGACCATCAATTGGCCGTAGTTGAAATCGGTACGAACCATCCTGGGGAGATTGCCAGACTTGCAGAAATTTGTTCACCTGATATTGGAGTGATTACAAATATCGGTCCGGCTCACCTGGAAGGATTAGGATCCATCGAAGGGGTCATGCGTGAAAAGGGAGATCTTATCAAAAAGCTCAAACCGGGAGGTAATTCGGTACTCAACGCAGATGATTCGCGGGTTAAGCGGATGGCAAAGTATGCCAACGGCAATGTGGTTTTTTTCGGTTTATCGCCGAAGGCAGATATCCGGGCCGATAAGATACGGGAAATAAAGGACGGAAATATATTCAGCTTGGTGCTTCCCGACGAACGTGTTTCAATAAAATTGAACTCACCCGCCCGGTTTATGATTATCAACGCATTGGCAGCATCAGCTGTGGGATACGTGTTGGGTATATCTTCGGCAAATATCAAGGCCGGGCTCGAAGCATTTACACCGGTAGCGGGGAGAATGAACATCTTGAAATTACCGAACGGAATCACTCTTTTGGATGACACGTACAATGCAAATCCAAGCTCTATGAAAGCCGCCATTTCGACTCTGGCAACCTTACGGGCAAACAGCAGGTGCGCTTTTGTAACTGGGGATATGCTTGAACTGGGACCGCAAGCAGAAATGTTGCACCGGGAAATCGGTGTCATCGCGGCCCGTTCCGGAATTCAACGCATATATGCCCAAGGTGAGTTTGCCGAAGCCGTCGCGGCAGGTGCCCGGGATGAGGGCCAAAAATCCGCTGTGACGTTCACGGGCTCTCGTGAAGAAATTTTACATGACCTGAAACAATGGTTGCAGCCCGGCGATTGGCTTTTGGTGAAAGGTTCACGCGGGATGGCTATGGAAAAAATTGTCGAGGAACTAAAAGATTGGGCAGATCTCAAAGTTGGCAACGCATAGCTGAAAACGAGGTTCCGGAGACGGTTTATCGGCGACTGGGATTTGGTGATTTGGCGATAGGTTATGAAGGCCGGGTCTTTACGTCAAAATTATGTAAATAACACATAGGTATTAATTCATCACAACGCCATGCTTTACCATTTATTATATCCGCTTCATACAACATTGTCGGTTTTTAATGTATTTCGTTACATTACATTTCGCACCATCTATGCGAGCTTGACGGCCTTTTTTATATGTTTTCTCCTGGGCCCCTGGGTAATTAAAAGGCTTAGCACACTGCAAGTTGGCCAATATATCCGAGATGATGGCCCCAAGACTCATTTTGACAAAGCCGGCACGCCGACTATGGGCGGTACCCTGATTATTATATCAATTGCGGTTTCCATTCTGCTTTGGAGCGATTTAACCAATTATTTCGTGTGGGTCGTACTGTTTGTCATCATCGGATACGGTCTGGTTGGCTTTATTGATGACTACCTCATGCAGGTCAAAAAACAGAGCAAGGGGTTGACGGTCCGCAAAAAATTGGTATGTCAGGCCATTTTAGCCTTAATCACCGGCATACTCGTATACGCCAGCCCGGACTTTTCAACTCAGATTACAATCCCCTTTTTCAAAAAAATTTCACCGGATTTTGGATGGGGATATATTATATTCGCGGCCTTTGTGATCATCGGGGCGTCCAATGCGGTTAATCTCACCGACGGTCTCGACGGCCTCGCCATCGGTCCGGTCATCATCGCCGCCACAACCTACATGATTTTTGCCTATGTCGCCGGGCATGTCAAAATCGCTGATTACCTGCAAATCAATTATGTCTCCGGCTGCGGCGAATTAACCATCTTCTGCGGTGCAATTGCCGGTGCCGGCCTTGGATTTCTGTGGTTCAATGCGTATCCAGCTCAAATATTTATGGGAGATGTCGGTTCGCTTTCTTTGGGAGCAGCGTTAGGCACCATGGCCGTAATAACCAAACAGGAGATATTGCTGGTACTTGTGGGCGGACTGTTTGTCATTGAAGCCCTGTCGGTTATTTTTCAGGTTGGATTTTTTAAAATGACCAGCGGCAAACGGATTTTTCGAATGGCACCCCTGCATCATCATTTCGAATTGAAAGGGTGGCCGGAACCCAAAGTTATTGTTCGTTTCTGGATAATTGCTATCGCTCTTGCCCTGTTGGCAATGAGCACGTTGAAACTTCGCTAGTTTAGATACACAAGGCTTGACTTTCCATCTATCCCCCTTGGGTGGATTGACGAGTCCGAATGAATGCGACATGGATTGTCAGATTCTGGCCGCCTTCGCTCTGCTAAGGCCCGCCCTCCTACAAAGCAGGGCAAGGCGGTCGGATTCGACGCGGTATGAGGGCAATCTAACTCCCGTTGGACGCCACCCAACGGGTTTGATTGGGTAAACAGTATTATGAAGCTCGCACAGAAAACCGTTATCGTCGTGGGTCTTGGAAAAACAGGCCTGTCCGTTGCTCGTTTTCTGAAGCACCAGGGCGCCACAGTCGTGGCCACAGATACGGCTGCAGAACATGAGCTGGGAACCGGAATCAATGACCTCCGTAAAATGGGCATCCGCCTGGAGCTGGGGCGTCACAAACCCGAATCCTTCAAACGTGCAGATCTGGTCGTATTGAGCCCGGGGGTTTCCCATACTATCGAGCCGGTGATGCAGGCCCAAAAGCAAGGGATACCGATCATTGGTGAAATTGAACTGGCATCGCGTTTCATCCGGGAGCCCATCGTCGCGGTTACAGGGACCAACGGCAAAACAACCACCACCGAATTGGTGGGCAACATGCTGAAGTGCTCCGGCATCTCTGTATTCGTTGGAGGCAACATTGGCAATCCGCTAATTGGGTATGTGGATCGAAATGCTAATGTGAATGTAGTTGTTGCTGAAATCAGCAGCTTTCAGCTCGATACGATCGAAACCTTTAGACCCAAAGTGGGTGTTCTGCTCAACATAAGCGAGGATCATCTTGACCGCTATCCTAATTTTGAAGCATATGTCGCGTCCAAAATGCGGCTTTTTGAAAATCAACAGGCAGAGGATGTTGCTGTCCTAAACGGTTCGGACCCAATCATCTGTTCGCTCACGAAAGATCTTTGCAGTCGCAAATTAATGTACCCCAATCCGGCGGCGGATGAGGGGGGGGCTGCGTTAAATAACCACGGCATTGTATTGAATTCATATGATTTTATCGATTTAGAACCAAAAATTTCCGATCTAAAATCAAAGCGACAACGCCTCTCATCCAAGGTCGGGCCGATTAGCGTTGGTAAGACTGCAAGGCACGATCCAATATGTTTAAAACTGTCCAATACGAAATTGAGGGGGCGCCATAACCTGGAAAATGCATGCGCTGCCAGTCTCGCAGCCATGGCGGCCGGTGGTCGGCCGGAAGGAATTCAAGCTGCGCTCGATAATTTTCGAGTACTCCCCCATCGGCTTGAATATGTCGATACCATCCTAGGTGTCGAATACGTCAATGACTCAAAAGCAACCAATGTGTCTGCAGTTGCCAGAGCACTGGAATGTTTCAGCCAACCGGTAGTATTGATAATGGGTGGCCTGGACAAAGGGAGCAATTTCAGTGCCCTCAGCCAAATCATTGGCAAGCATACGAAGAAACTCATCGTAATCGGAGATGCGGCGACGACCATTAGGACAGCCCTTGGCGATGCCGTTTCGATATCATCAGCCGCATCGATGTCCGATGCCGTTCAAAAGGCCTTCCAGGCGGCCAATCCCGGAGATGTTGTCTTACTGTCACCGGGGTGCGCGAGTTTCGACAGATATGAAAATTATGCTCAAAGGGGAGAAGACTTTAAGGAATCTGTTCAAAAGCTTAAACACAAGAATGCCGGATGAAGATATCGGCTTCGATATCAGTAAATCACAGAAGTGGTTTTAATAGGATAACCAAGATCTAGAATTCGGATAAACCATGAAATTCGAGAAACCATTGTCACATTCCGTTGCGTATGATGTCCAGCTTTTGTTTCCGGTTCTATTTCTGGTCGGTATCGGGATTGTCATGGTGTACAGCTCCAGTTCCGCGTTGGCACTAAAAAAATTCGGCACAGATTCCTTTTTTTTAAAAAAACAGGCACTTTTTGCACTGATAGGGATCGTAGTTTTGGTCATGTGCAGACATTTTCCGTATCAATGGTATCGCGTATTGGCATATCCATTGTTAGCCCTGGCCTTTTCCTTTTTGATCGCGGTCCAATTTTCGGACTTCGGTCTTTCTGCCGGAGGATCCGCAAGATGGCTAAAGCTTGGCTATCTTACGTTTCAGCCATCTGAATTTGCACGATTGGCATTAATTATATTTCTGGCGTATTCATTGGAAAAAAAGGGGGACAAATTAAAGGACCTGTCTATCGGTTTTCTACCGCATGTTTTGGTTTTCGCGGCGTTTGCCTACCTCATTTTCAAGCAACCGGATTTCGGGTCGGTGATTATTCTCGGCATTTTGACGTGGCTGATGATGTTTGTAGGCGGCGTGCGCTGTCTGCACCTGGCGACATCACTGGTCGCCATGATCCCGATTGCGTATTATTTTTTGATCAATGCCGAGTATCGCGTAAAGCGGATATTGAGTTTTCTCGATCCCTGGCAGTATTCAGCCGACGAGGGCTACCAGACGGTTCATTCCCTTATGGCGTTCGGCACCGGGGGTCTATGGGGTACTGGAATCGGAAACGGTTATCAAAAATTGTTTTATCTTCCCGAACCTCATACAGATTTTATATTTTCTGTAATTGGTGAAGAACTCGGTCTGGTAGGTGTTCTGTTTATCATCGGACTTTACACCCTGATCCTGATAAAAGGAATTCAGATCTCTCGCCATGCACCGGATACGTTCGGGTCGCTCCTGGCCATCGGTCTGACGACAGCAGTGGGCCTGCAAGTATGCATCAACATGGGTGTCGCACTGGGAATTTTGCCAACCAAGGGGCTCACCCTTCCCTTTTTAAGCTATGGCGGGACGTCGCTTTTAATAAATATGGTCTCCATCGGAATATTGATGAACATCAATGCAAACCGCAGGGCTAGATGAAAAAGTTATTTGATATGCGGTACTGGAATAACCAAAAATCGGCATCAACTCAATGAAACAGACTGCAAACAGTAAGTCACGTGTGTTCAACGAAAGACCGCTCCGAATAGTGTTCGCCGGCGGTGGAACCGGAGGTCATCTGTTTCCCGGTATCGCCATTGCACAAGAATTTTTAATTCGTAATCCAGCAAATAAAATAATTTTTGTGAGCACCGGTAATTCACTGGAGCGCTCAGTATTAGCCAAGGCCGGTTTCGAACTCAAAGAAATCACGGCGACCGCTATCAAAGGCCGGGGATTGTGGAATCAGATCAACTCGCTAGTAAAAATCCCTACGGGTATCCGACAATCACTGCGGATTCTTAAAAAGTTCGCCCCGGATATTGCTGTCGGACTCGGCAGTTATTCCGCCGGACCGGTTGTCATCGGTGCCTGGTTTCTGAAAATAACGATCGTCCTGTGTGAGCAAAATATTCTACCGGGAATTACCAACAAAATTTTGGCGCGGTTTGCGAATCGGATCTATGTGTCTTTTGAAAATACCGCTGGTGGTTTGGATCCAACCAAGACTCTTTGGACGGGAAATCCGGTACGCCGGGAAATTGTCGAATACAGCAGCGGAGAAGAAAACACATCCGGCGGTCACGCCGGAGGCGGACCCTTCACCGTTTTGATTATCGGGGGCAGCCAGGGAGCGCATAGTATCAATATCGCCATAATCGACGCACTGGAACTTCTTGCCCAAAAGGATCGTCTGCATTTTATCCATCAAACCGGTCAGGCGGATGAGCAGCCCGTGAGAGAGGCCTATCAACGCTATCAGATCTCAAACACCTCTAAGGCCTTTTTTGACAACATGGCCGATTTATACCGCAACGCTGATTTAATCATTTGCAGAGCCGGTGCAACGACTGTTGCCGAGATTACAGCCTTAGGAAAAGCGGCATTATTTATCCCGTATCCCTTTGCGGCCGATAACCATCAGGCCCTGAATGCCGGGAACCTAACAAATTATGGTGCTGCTGAAATGATATTCGAGAAGGACCTGAACGGTAAAATTTTGAGCCAAAAAATTGACTACTACGTCGCTAATCCGACTGCATTGGGAAAAATGGCTGACAACGCAAAGCAATTCGGAAAGCCGGACGCAGCCAAGAATATCGTTGATGACTGCTATCGGTTATTGGCGGCCTAGTGAAGGTTACAGGATGCTCGATAATCGATGGTTAACCGGAGTCTTCAACCCTGAACCCCTGAACCTAGACCTATGTATCTCAAAAAATACCACATCCATTTTGTAGGCATCGGCGGCATCGGTATGAGCGGCATAGCCGAACTTCTCCTCAACCTCGGCTACAAAGTGTCCGGATCCGATCTCAAATCATCCGAAATAACTGAACGCCTCAAAACCTTGGGTGGAGTCGTCTATGAAGGGCATTCAGAAAAGCAAATCAGCGGCGCGGATGTCGTGGTAATCTCGTCGGCGATTAGTCAAGACAACCCGGAAGTAGTGGCCGCCGAACAATCTTCGGTACCGGTAATACCGCGGGCAGAGATGTTGGCCGAGCTGATGCGTTTAAAATACAGCATTGCCATCGCCGGGGCTCACGGAAAAACAACCACCACGTCGATCGTGGCCTCGGTCCTGGCAGAAGGAGATCTTGATCCTACCGTAGTAATTGGTGGCAAACTGAAAAGTATCGGATCCAATGCCGTCCTTGGCGAGGGAGATTTCATCGTTGCCGAAGCAGATGAAAGCGACGGATCGTTTTTGAAATTTTCGCCTGCCATTGCCGTAATAACAAATATCGATCGAGAGCATCTGGATTTTTACCCGGATTTAGAGGCCATTAAGTCAGTATTTTTAAGCTTCATTGACAGAATACCATTTTATGGTTTGGCTATCCTTTGCCTGGACAATGAACCTATCCAAGATCTGATCCCGAAGATAAAAAAACGCTATGTAACTTACGGCATGAGTTCCCAGGCGGATTTTCAGATCAGAGATGTTGAATTCGAAAAACATCGAAGCAGCTTCAGTATATTCAAACAGGGTCAAAAGCTCGGGCGAATAAGGTTGAATTTGCCCGGCATACACAATGTGTACAACGCAACTGCTAGCGTAGCGGTGGGCATTGAGCTGGATATTCCCTTTGATACGATCAAGACGGCTTTGGAAACCCTTGAAGGTGTTCAACGCAGGCTGGAAATTAAGGGTGAAATTAAGGGGGTTACGGTGGTGGATGATTATGGACATCATCCCACTGAAATTAAAACGACGTTGCTGGCGTTAGAGGAATGCTGGCCTGGCAGACGCAAGGTGATTGTGTTTCAGCCCCACCGTTATACCCGCACCAAAGCGCTGTTCGATGATTTCACACGTGCATTTTATCAATCTGATGTGTTACTGGTACTGCCCGTCTATGCCGCCGGTGAGAAAAAGATTGAAGGCATCACCGGCCAGGCACTTTGTGAAGGAATTAAAGCCCACGGACATAAAGATGTTCTCTGGGTAGAAGGAAAAAAGAATGCGGTCACCTACCTGAAAGATCATTTAAAGCCCAATGATGTCGTGTTGACCCTGGGAGCCGGAGATGTATGGAAGGTGGGCGACGAGCTACTGAAACGCCATGATTGATCGCTTAAATCTGCGAGCCGAATTGCAGAGCTAATGAGGCGTCAAATACTGAGGTTAAATCCGTGAAAACCAAAAAGTCCCGAAAAAATATCCGCAAAGGGGAAAAAAAGAAACGACACCTAAAATTTTTCCACCGACTCAGGTTCGGTTTCAACGTGTGTGTCGGAATCATGGTCTTGGCGGCAACGACCTGCGTTTTCATTTTAGTCCATGACGTTCTGACCCATAGTGATTACTTCAAGGCTGAGAAACTGACCATAAAAGGCCTGCATCGCCTGACAAAAGAACAAATCGTTCGACACGCCCAGGTTCATGCAGGGGTAAATATACTGGCGGTTAATCTTTCCCTCACACGCAAGCGATTGCTGGAACATCCATGGATCGCGGAGGTTGAGGTCAGCAGGGAAATACCGTCCGGGCTCAGCATCCACATACGAGAGCATCGGCCGCTGGCAATTATTGATGTGGGGCGTAAACTTTTAATAAACCGGCAAGGAAAAATTTTCAAGGAATGGGATTCTTCAGACCCGACGCATCTTCCGGTGATCAGTGGTCTAAACATAACAGATTTTGGCATTCACGGTCATTCTACCCCGACCGAACGCCGCGGAGAACCAAAGGCTGCGTTACCCGTTACTGCGGTGATGCGTGTTCTGCAAATGGGCGAAGAAAATGGAAGCATTCTTCCGAATCGGTTTATTAAACAGATAGAGGTGGATCGCCAAATGGGTCTGACCCTGTATGCTTTTGACAGCGCCAAGAAGATAAAGCTGGGATTCGACAATTATGCCGGTAAGTATCGTTTGCTGGAGAACTTGTTTGAATACTTGAAGCGTCAAAGACGCTTTTCAGACTTTGAACGAATTGATCTCAATAATATCGACCGTGTGGTCGTAAATCTCCTCAGGCATGAGTAATTCATCCAGATCTCGAAACAAACTGGAAACCAAATGAAAAGCGTATTGAAAATCGTAAGAATCGAAATGTGGGCCTTGATGGCTGTCAGGAGCCAATAATCAATCCTGCGAGGATTATAAGGAGGTCTGATATGCAACGCCAGGAAGATATTATCGTCGGTCTCGACATTGGTACGACCAAAATCTGTGCTGTTGTCGGCGAAGCATCCGGTCCGGACATTAATATTATCGGCATTGGGACTCATCCTTCCATTGGATTACGCAAAGGGGTGGTCGTCAACATTGAGTCAACGGTGGAATCGATCAAAAAGGCCGTTGAAGAAGCGGAACTCATGGCCGGTTGTGAAATTTCATCAGTTTATGCCGGTATCGCTGGTGGACACATTACCGGATTCAACAGCCGTGGAATTATTGCCATCAAGGGGTCGGAAATAACCCAAAACGATGTCGATCGTGTCATCGATGCCGCCAGGGCGGTAGCGATTCCTATGGATCGGGAAGTTATTCATGTTCTGCCTCAGGAATTCATTGTCGATGATGAAACCGGCATTCAGAATCCCGTCGGTATGGCCGGAGTTCGTCTGGAGGCCAAAATACACATCGTTACCGGGGCGGTAGCCTCGGCGCATAATATTGTTAAATGCGCAAATCGGTCCGGACTCGATGTGTGCGATATTTTCTTGGAGTCCTTGGCTTCCGGAGAGGCAGTGCTGACAGATGAAGAAAAACAGTTGGGCACGGCTCTTTTGGATCTCGGCGGCGGTACCACCGACCTAGCCATATTCGCCGGAAATAATATCAAACACACCTTTGTGCTTGCGTTGGGCGGCAACAATCTGACCAATGACATTGCCATCGGATTGCGGGCTCCCCAAACCGAAGCCGAAAAAATAAAAAAGAAGTACGGCACCTGTCTTGCTCGTAAGATCAGCGGTGATGAATCCATTGAAGTGCCCGGGATGGGAGGTCGGGAATCACGCAAGCTCTCCCGGCAGATCCTTGGAGAAATTATAGAACCCAGAATGGAAGAAATATTTGAGCTCACATACCGTGAAATTTATCGGGCTGGTATGGAAAATATGATCCCCTCAGGAGTCGTTTTAACCGGTGGAACAGCGCTGCTTGACAGTGTCACCGAAGTGGCGGAATCCGTGTTCAATTTGCCGACCCGTCTGGGAAAACCCCAGGGAATCAGGGGATTGGTCGATGTTGTTAATAACCCCATGTATGCAACCGGCGTTGGACTGGTGTTATACGGCGCACGCAGTCAGGATTCAAAAAAGTTCAGAATTCGTGACAAAAATATATTCAATCGTGTGATGACCCGTATGAAGAGATGGTTTCAAGATGTCGTTTAGCAAAGCTGCTGAAATTGAAGATGGTCATCATCCCTAATCAAAAAATCAACCGAAATGCACCAATAAGGTGCATACGATGATTGGCGGAAACAAATGAGGACGAACTATTAACCCAAATTGGCAGGAGGGCAAACATGTTTACGTATGTCGACAATGAAAAATCAGCAAAAATCAAGGTAATCGGTGTCGGAGGTGCTGGCGGTAACGCCATCAACAACATGATCGATTCCAATCTGCACACGGATGCCCAGGCTCTTGAGATGTCCAAGGCGCCGATACGCATTCAACTTGGGGAAGGCGTTACCGAAGGTCTGGGAGCCGGAGCCAATCCGCAAGTCGGCCGGGATGCGGCTCTCGAAAACGAAGAAGATCTCAGACACGCCCTGGCGGATAGCCACATGGTATTTATCACTGCCGGATTTGGTGGTGGTACCGGTACCGGGGCATCACCGGTGATCGCTGAAATCTGCAAGGACCTGGGAGCCCTTACAGTGGCCGTGGTCACCAAACCGTTTTCTTTTGAAGGGAAAAAGCGGGCCATGCTGGCGGAACAGGGAATTGAGGAGTTAAAAAAGGTGGTCGACACAGCCATCACCATTCCTAACGATAGGCTCCGGGGATTGGCTTCCAAAAAAGCGACCTTGATGGAAATGTTCTTGAGAGCAGACGAAATTCTGCTTCATTCGGTAAAAGGGATAACGGATTTAATCATCATGCCGGGTGTCGTCAATCTGGATTTTGCAGATGTAAGGACCACGATGGCAAAGGCCGGCATGGCTCTCATGGGAATCGGCAGTTCCTCCGGGGAAAATCGGGCGGTGGAGGCCGCCGAAAAGGCCATCTCCCATCCATTGCTTGAAGACATACCCATCACCGGAGCCAGAGGCGTGTTAATGAACATTACCGCGACCAGTGATATGGAATTTGAGGAAGTTGCTGAAGCTTCGGAATATATTCACAAGGAAGTAGGTGAGGATGCCGAGATCTTTTGGGGAACCTCCGTGGATGACCGCCTGGGAGAGGAAATGCGTGTAACGGTGATTGCCACCGGAATTGGTAATGAGATCGAAACCCAAGAGCAACCGGCGCAATCGCCCAGGGGTAAAGTAAGAGATATCACCCCGGCTGATCTTGAAACGATCATTGACTACGATGAGCCCACATTCATCCGGCAGAAAAAGGCGGTGGGTGAATCATCCGGATCGATCTACAGAGGCAGCAGCGGATTAATCATAAACGAGAGTGAACTGGATATTCCCACCTTCTTAAGAAAGAAGGCGGATTAGCAATATCCGTTGTCCGTCGTCAGTTGTCCGTTGTTCCGCTGAAGATGGATCAAATTTCCTCTGTTTTTCGAAGATACGGACAAATGACCTGATAATTGATGGCGCTGATCGTTTGCTCATGCGCAATAAAAAAAGGTTGACTAAAAAGTGAAAGACCCCATCTTAAAAATGGCAAACGGAATCGGGCGATGGAAAAATACGATATCTCCTGAGAGCGTGTATCCCAGATCTTGATGTTATTTTTTACGGTTTCAATTGTAAGACAACGGACAACGGCTACTAAATGGCAGTATGCGTCACTAAATCCGGACAGCCACGACCAGACTCCGAGATCGGCACCATTCGAAAGCATTGGCGCGGACGCACCTCCGTGGTCTTGGCATACCCCAACCGTTATCATGTCGGCATGTCGAACCTCGGTTTTCACACGTTGTATCGACTGTTGAACCAGTATGACCATGTGGTTTGTGAACGAGCGTTTCTGCCAGAAAATCAACATATAAACCTGCCCCGCCTCACGACACTTGAGTCACACCGACCCGTTGCCCACGCCGATATCATCGCCTTTTCAATTTCATTTGAAAATGACTATCCAAATTTGCTCACCATTCTCGATAAAGCGGAAATACCGCTGTGGACACGTGAGAGAGGCGACCATCCGCCGCTGGTGATTGCCGGTGGTGTTACCTGCTTTTTAAATCCGGAACCGATTGCAGCATTTATTGATTGCTTTTTAATTGGTGAAGCCGAAGGCATGGTCCCGCAATTTTTCGAATTCTACGATCGCGCAAAAGATAAATACACAAATTTGAAGAATGTGGCCCAAAATGTTCCTGGCGCTTACGTTCCCGCTTTTTTTCGCCCTCGCTACCAAGATGATGGAACTCTTGCGGCCTTTGAAACGTTGGAAGATGTACCGCCAAAAGTTGAGCGGGTCTATGTGCAAGATCTAACCCAGATAAACACCTGCAGCGCCATTGTGACACCAGATACAACCTTTTCCCAATCATACTTGATCGAAGTCGGTCGAGGTTGCCCTCACGGTTGCCGGTTTTGCAGTGCCGGATTTATATATCGCCCTCCCCGCTTCCGGCCTATCTCGCTGCTGCAGCAAAACATGACCCGCGGACTAGAAACGACGAAAAGCATCGGATTGGTAGGCGCCGCAGTTTCGGATCTTCCTCATATCGAAAAATTGTGTACCAATTTCGAAGGAGAAGATATTCAAATTTCGTTCAGCTCCCTGCGGGCCGATCGATTAACTCCGGGGTTGTTGAAGGCTCTTAAAAAAGGCAACGTCAAAACGGCCGCCATCGCTCCCGAGGTCGGATCAGAACGCATGCGCAAGGTCGTTAACAAAGGCATAGGTGCAGAGGATATTTTGCAGGCTGCCACTGCCTTGGTCGAAAACGGAATACCCAATTTAAAACTCTATTTTATGATTGGATTGCCTACCGAGACCGAGGCAGATATCGAAGCCATTATCAAACTATGTAAACAGATCAAACATCGTTTTTTATCATCCAGCCGCGCCAGAAAGCACATCGGGCAGATAACCGTCAGTCTCAATTCGTTTGTCCCCAAGCCGTTTACCCCGTTTCAATGGGTAGCTATGGAGGAAATTAAGCATTTGAAAACAAAAATAAAAAAGATAAAAAAGGAGTTAAAAAAAGTACCCAATATGCGGCTCAACGCAGATGTACCCCGATGGGCCTACATTCAGGCGTTATTCTCGAGAGGAGATCGAAAGATTGCGGATATTCTGTCCATGGCCCATTTAAAAAAGGGGAACTGGGCGCAGACCCTCAAATCGGTGCCGATAAATCCGGACTTTTATGTTCTCAGGGAACGTAAACTGGACGAACTCTTTCCCTGGGATTTTATTGATCATGGTATCAAAAAGTCGTTTCTCAAACAAGAATATCAGCGAGCCCTAAATGCCCGCACAACTCCGGTTTGCCAAGTGGAAACCTGCAGCGCCTGCGGGGTCTGCACCGCAAAAAGCGCGTTCGAGTAAATGCCGATTGAACATTTTTTTCAAATCCGGACCTACCGAAATTATCACCGGCAAATTCTTTATTTAAACTTGAAATAACCCATCCATAATGATAATGTAACCCCTTTTTGAAATAAAATCGTCCGATCGTAAAGTGATGCGGTCTTTCGATCTGGATTTACGCGAGCCGCACGCTTGCGCTGTTGAGCTGAATAATATCAAGGAGCTGAAATGGTCGAAGGTACAATCTTCATGCTGGGACTGGGAGCGGTTTGCGGTGCCATTCTGGGAGCTGCTTCACGAATATTTTATGTATGGGAGGATCCGCGCATTGCCGAGGTCGAGGCGTGCTTTGCCGGCGCCAATTGCGGCGGTTGCGGTTATGCAGGATGCGCTGCCGCAGCTGTGGCGGTCGTTGCCGGGAATGCACCACCAAGTGTCTGCATTGTCGGGGGAACGGAATCCGCCAGCGGCGCCGCGGCCGTTATGGGCCTGGAGGTGGGACTCGCCGAACCGTTGAAATCTTACAACACGTGTACCGGAGGGAACCGGGCTGACAATAAATACCTGTATCTCGGAGTAAACACCTGCCGGGCGGAGATTGCCTTTTTCGGCGGTCAACGACACTGTAGCGTTGGATGCATAGGTTTAGGCGACTGTGTGCGAGCATGCCAATTTGATGCATTAAAAATGGGTGCTGAAGGATATCCGGTGGTTGACCGGGAAAAATGTGTCGGATGCGGTGTTTGCGAAAAGATCTGCCCCAAAGGTATCATGAATATCAGCACCCCTTCCGAACGCATTATGCATTTCAATCAATTTGATGATCGTTTGGCCCCATGTCGGCAGACCTGCCCTGCTGAAATCGACATCCCGAAATATATAGCTCAAATTCGCCAGGGGGATTATGAGGGCGCCGTCATCACCATCCGGGAACGGAATCCATTGCTACTGGCGTGCGGTCGGGTATGCCCACACCCGTGTGAAGATAATTGCAGACGCGGGATCGAAGATGATCCCGTATCTATCAATCAGCTGAAACGTTTTGTGGCGGATTCTGAAATGAATTCCGGCAAACGGTTGCCGGTGCATGTCGCCCCATCGACCCAAAAGCGGATCGCGGTTGTTGGTGGCGGACCGGCCGGACTCACGTGTGCATATTTTTTACGCAGATTAGGCCATGACGTCACTATATTTGAGGCCATGCCGAAACTCGGTGGAATGCTTCGTTATGGAATCCCTGAATACCGCCTGCCCAAAAAAGTCCTGGATTGGGAAATCGAGGGCATCTTAAATCTTGGTGTCGAAAGTCACACCAATGTGCAGTTTGGTCGTGATTTTGATCTAAGTTCATTGGTTGCCAATGGATATGACGCGATATTTCTGGGTATCGGTGCCTGGCAAGATTCGAAATTACGGGTTGAAGGCGAAGAATTGAACGGATGTTATACAGGAATCGATTTCCTTTCCAGGTTAGCCGGTGGCGAACCCCTGCCGATTGGCCGAAGGGCTATAGTAATCGGTGGGGGAAATACAGCCATTGACTGCACGCGCAACTTAATCCGACTAGGTACCGAAAAAGTCTATATTGTTTACCGCAGAACTCGAAACGAGATGCCGGCAAATGTGGTGGAAATTGAAGCGGCGGATCACGAAGGCGTGGAGTTTATCTTTCTGGCTGCACCCGTGCGCGTTAAAGGCGATGAAAACGGCAATGCCACTCATCTTGAATACCTGAAAATGGAGCTGGGGGAGCCGGATGCCAGCGGAAGACGGAGGCCGGTGCCCATCGAGGGTTCCGAGACGTTAATTGAAACCGATATGGTGATCACAGCCATTGGTCAATCACCGGATATTTCTTTTACCGAAAAGACCCAACAGCGCCTCATGGAATTAAAAACCACCCGATGGAATACGATTGATGTCAATCCCGAAACCCTGCAAAGCAATATTCCCTATCTATTTGCAGCCGGGGATGCCGCCACGGGCCCGAGCCTTGTCGTTGAGGCAATCGGAGGGGGTCGTCGGGCAGCCCGCTCCATACATCAGTATGTTATGGGCCAGAAGGTAACTGCCAATCCAAATGAATTGGGCCGAGAACTCATAGCCGAAACCCTATTCGACCAGGTTGAGGGGCTCGTAAAAAGCGAACGGGCTCCTATGCCGGAACTTCCTGTTGCAGAACGCGTAAGTTCTTTTGTCGAGGTGGATCAGGTTCTGACCGAGCAGGCCGCGATAGGAGAAAGTAATCGTTGTCTCTTCTGCTGTCTTACGTGCTACAATAAGGATACCGATTTGGGTGGGCAGCAACAGATCAGGAGTTTAGGCGAGAAATCCGGTATGGTTTGATAGCGGGCTGTCTCAGTCGCTAGGCTCGCCGTGCGTTGGTCTATACCGGAAGGTTGGCCATAAAAAAGCGATCAAATTTTTTTTTGGACATGAGGATTCAGAAAACACGAAATTAAAAGCGGAGTAACTCATGATTAGTCTGGATTTCTTGAAACGTACAGATATTTTTGCAGGGCTCAGTGACGCTCAGCTCAATCAAATCATGGCGGCTTGCCACGAGAAAGGCTATGAGAGTGGCCAGCGGTTATTTGCTGAAGGCGAGGACTCCGATCGTGTTTGGACGGTCATGGAGGGACAGGTCGATTTACGTTTCGACCTTCCGGGTCGTCCCACGTCGGAGGAAAATACCATATTCTCCATAACCGCGGGAAACTCTTTGGGTTGGTCAAGTTTTGTCCCGCCGTTTAAATACAAGCTCTCCGCTTACTGCGCCACACGAACCTGCAAAATGCTCCAGGTAAAAAAAGAATATCTTCTTAATCTTTTTGAAAAAGATGTCAGAATGGGTTATCAGGTTATTTCAAAGTTGACCGGAGTTGCTAGCACCCACTTCCACCAACTGCAAAACTCGGCTACTGGACCTCCGGTGGTAAAGGTTAAAATAACGGTTCATCTGGCGACGTGCGGAATTGCTGCTGGCGCCCGGGGGGTAATGAATGCGCTCATAGATGAGATATCGCAAGCCGACCGTCCCGATATCCAGGTGGGTACGTCGGGCTGCATCGGTCGGTGTGAGAGTGAGCCGAATGTAACCGTCGAAATCGGCGGTGAAGACCCCATCGTGTACCAAAAAATGACACCGGAAAAAATCCGCCAGGTGTTCAAAAAGCATGTACTTGCGGGTCAGGTTCAAGAAACCTTTAGATTAGTCTAGCTGGGCGCACCGGACGCGCAAAATACGGAAGTTGAATTCTGAATCCTTTTATGGTCGGTAAACAATCGAAATAAGTCAATTTTGAAAAGGGGGATTGAATGGTCTCTCTCGATTTTCTTGAACGGGTCGAGGTATTCAAGGATCTGGATGACAGTCAACTGAGAGCAATACAGAACTACTGCCAAATTACCGAATTTAAACGCGGAGAAAAAATTTTCAGCGCCGGAGACGATCCTCTTTTCTTGTGGGTCGTCATGCAGGGGCAGGTGGATTTGCACTGGGAGATGCCCGGCCGATCAGCGTTCGCGGAAAAAGCAGTTTCTACATTATCGGAGACCAGCACCTTTGGATGGTCAAGTCTCGTCCCGCCTTACACGTATCGACTTTCGGCATATTGTGCAAGCAGGACCTGTGAGTTAGTGAAAATCGCGCGGGATGATCTCCTCAATCTCTTCGAAGACAGTGCAGAAATCGGTTACAAAGTGATGTCGCAATTGATCTCGGTGATCGGTTCGCGCTTTCTGAATCTGCAGGAAGAAGTCGCAAAACTCAGAGGAAGCGATATCATGAACCGCTGGTAGTCGTCGTCAGCAACCCACGAACTGGCCCAATCGATGGGGTTAGCAACACCACCAGAAAAATTGCTTGAAAGGTGCCCTGCATTATGGTAGTCGGACGTTGGCTTTTCGGATACACATGCCCCAATCGGCGTCATATTTAAACAGAACATGGATTCGATATGTTTTCAAAAAAAGAATTGAAGCTGGCTTATGGTTTGGCAATCTGTTTGTTGGTCATTGGCGCTTTGAGTTATGCGGCGTTTTCCGCCAAAGAGCCGGAGGAACCCATACGGATGATGTTTACCGTTGCGGCGGGAAAGGTATTATTTGATCATAAGGCGCACACGTCGGTAATGGATATTGGCGTTTCTTGCTTCGATTGCCATCACCACCCGGAGGGCGACGAATCCTCTCTTCGAGCCTGTGGAGATTGTCATTCTCCACAATCAGGGAGTGAGGAGCAACCCAACCAGGTGTGTCTGGAGTGCCACGAAGCTGACGAAATTGAAGAAACACACGTTCTCAATCGCGGCGATGCATTTCATGCCCAATGTATTGATTGCCATAAAGACTTTGAAGCAGGTCCGGTGGATTGCATGGCGTGCCATGTGAGATGAGCATATAATACCGCCAACAAGCGGGTTTGCCTGCACAGCGACGGCGTCATTTGAATAGAAGAAGGTTTCGCATATGCTAAGAAAAACATTTTTCGCATTGACAGTTCCCCGAATTGACTATGACCTGCTTCCGATGGTTTTACCAAAACCGGAAAAAATTTCCCCTACAAAATATATTAGACTCTTTCATGCTAAAAATGGCAACCAGAGTTCGCCGACAGGGTTCCACGTGGGTGACAAAGTTAAAACCGGCCAGAAATTAGCCCTTTATGGGGATGATCCGGCATATGTGATTGCCAGTGCCAGTGGGACCATAAGATCCATTTCTCCGTATAGCGGCGATTTTGGTAAAAACTATGCGGCGATAACTATCGAAATTGATACCAACGAAGTGTACGACGACCAATTTAAGGCGCAGGCTGCAGAGCCGAATTTAGACGCCGCCCTTAACCATCTGTCCTTTATTCCCGGTAGCCCACCGTTGAGTACCTTATCTGATACCGAGCAGGAGATCAAAACCATTGTGATCAGCGGTGTCGACAGTGACCTGTTGATCGGTACCCGACAATATATTGTCAAATCCCGCTTTGAGGATGTAAGACGCGGAATAGAAATTTTGAAGAAAATTTCCGGAGTAGAGCAGGTCTATCTAATCACAGCCGGCGAGACCGTTCAGACCTATGGTCATTTAGGAGCCCATGTTAAATCTATTGATACCCGTTATCCGTCGGCACTGCCGCAGCTGATTATGAAAAATGTTTTGGGAGAGGTGGTACCGGCCGGAAAAACCAGCGCGGATTTAGGCGTTTGTTTTTTTAGCTCCGAAGCAGTTGCGTCGATTGGCCGGGCCTACATGGATGATCAGATTCCAGTAACCAAAACGCTTACCTTGATCACAAAGGACGGCAATCGGCGATTAATTGAAACCAAAATTGGAACCCCGATTAGAGATATTTTGGAAACCTGTGACGTTTCCATTAATGAGGGAGACCGCATAATTTTTGGCGGCCCCATGAGGGGTTCAGCGGTATATTCTTTGGAACACCCCATTCAACCCGACACCGACGGTCTTCTTGTTCTGGATCGATCAAACGCCGCGTACACCTCCGAATATCCCTGCATCAACTGCGGCGATTGCGTCAGAGTGTGCCCTGCTAACATCCAGATAAATGTTCTCGTTAGATTCTTAGAAGCCGGGCAATATGAGGCGGCTGCCGAAAGCTATGATCTGCTTTCCTGTATTGATTGCGGTCTGTGCAGTTTCGTGTGTGTATCCAAAATTCCGATATATCAATACATCAAACTGGCAAAATATGAACTGGGTCGGGCTGAAGCGTCGGAGGAAACACATGCTTGAGCAAAAAAAACTGATTGTTTCACACGCTCCATTTTGGCACAACGGCAACAGGGTTACCGAACGCAGTTATCACACCATACTCGCTGCATTGCCGGCAGCGCTGGCCGGATTATATTATTACGGAATACCGGCGGTTGCTGTGATGTGTCTGTCGGTTGCCACGGCAGTTCTTTGGGAATTGGGCATCAATTTGGTAGCGAAACGGTCGATTGCCATCGGCGATGGCAATGCCGCCGTAATCGGATTGCTTTTTGGAATGCTGGTGCCTGCAACCATGCCTTGGTGGGCAGTATTGACCGGAACGTTTATTGCGGTGGTAATCGGCAAACAGATCTTTGGAGGAATCGGCAGCAACGCATTCAATCCGGTGGCGTTAGCGGTGGCGATCATGATGGTATCCTGGAAGCATCTATTTGATTTTGACGGAATGCTTTTAAATTATGATTTTGCATTCGCTACGGCCTATCCAATCTCGGCAGCAAAAAATTTCGGTGCACCAGGCATCGCAAAATTTGATCTTTGGAATCTTTTGTTGGGTAAACAGATCGGCGGTATTGGTGCAACCTTCGGTCTCGGCCTTATTTTCGGTGGTGTGTATTTAATGCTAAGGGGCTTTATCCGCTGGGAGATATCCTTAACATTCCTGGCCGGTGTCTACTGCTCCGCCTTTCTGTTCAATCTAATGGATCCGGTCCGTTTTGTCGGTCCCGCTTTTCATCTTTTAACAGGCTATACTCTCATCGGCGCTTTTTTCCTGGCGACCGAGGACTCTTCCTCGCCGGTGAACACGATTCCCATGCTCATCTATGGGGCAGCCGGAGGAATCATAACGGTTCTGATTCGTAGTATCGGCGCCTATGTCGACGGTGTTATTCTGGCCGTTCTGGTCATCAATCTGATCCATCCATTGCTGGACAAGATCAGACCTAAAGCTCTGGGAAAGGTTGTGTAATATGCGCGAAATGATAAAAATGGTGGTTGTGCTGACCGTTCTGAGCTGCTTTTCGGGAGGACTGCTGGCTTATATCCGCAACGGAACCCAGGAACGAATCGATAATCAAGTGCTGGAGTTTGTTAAAGGCCCTGCGGTTCGAACCATCTTCGAAGGGGCCTCCAATAATCCCATTACCGATCGGTTTACCATCAAAGACGGCGATGCCGAAAGGACGTTTTTTGTCGGGGTCTTCAATGGCGAACCTCGGGGCGTTGCTTTTGAAACATTCGGTAAAGGATACGGCGGCGATGTGGGATTAATGGTCGGCATCGACGTAAAAGAAAACAAATTATTGGGAGTCGGAGTCACCACCCATGGAGAAACGCCCGGCATGGGCGCCAAGGCCAAATCAGATCCGGCTTTTGTAGCACAGTATAAGGGGCTTTCGATTGAAAAGCCTATCAAAGTCACCCAGGACGGCGGTTCCATCAACGCCATCAGCGGTGCCACGATTACATCGCGCGCTGTCTCTGCGGCAACCACCGAAGCCGGCGAAATCTATCAGAGGCTGAAACCTCAAGTGGAGGACCAAATAAAGCAAGCAATAAAATAAGGAAATTTATATGGCGAAATCTCTGGCACAGGAATTTGTAAAAGGATTGTGGGATGAAGTGCCGCCCTTTCGACTGGTGTTGGGGCTTTGCCCTGTTTTAGCGGTAACCAAATCAGTTGAAAACGGATGGGGTATGGGGATCGCGACAACCTTTGTCCTGGTCTGCTCGAATGTGTTGGTCTCCTGCCTGCGCAAAGTCATTCCGCCCAAGGTTAGAATTGCCTGTTACATCGTCATCATTGCCACCTTCGTCACAGTTGTGGAACTGGCAATGCAGGCATTTGCCTATCCGCTCTTTCTCAAACTGGGTATATTTATTCCGTTAATCGTCGTCAACTGCATCGTGTTGGGCCGTGCCGAAGCGTTTGCCTCCAAAAACGGCGTGTTTCGATCATTATTGGATGGTCTCGGCATCGGGATCGGCTTTACCTTATCGCTGATGGCCCTGGCTGCTGTCCGCGAATTGCTCGGAACCGGATCACTGACATTCTGGGTGACACCCATTCAGATATTCGGGCCTTCCTTTCAACCCTTTACATTTATGATAGAGGCTCCCGGAGCGTTCATGGCCCTGGGCTTGATGCTGTGCTTAATGAACCTGGCAGGAAACAAATAGGAGAAAACAATGGGGGAATTTTTTGTTCTGGCGATCAGTTGTATCCTGATCAACAATATCCTTCTGGCGCAGTATTTAGGCAACTGTCCGTTCTTAGGAACATCCAAAAAAATGGAGACGGCCGTTGGAATGGCCATGGCAGTCATCTTCGTCCTGGTTATGGCAGGCATCATCACCTGGGTAACCAATACATTTTTCCTGGTAAAATTTAATCTCGAATATCTGCGCACCGTGGCATTCATTTTAGTGATCGCCTCACTGGTACAATTTGTTGAAATGTTCTTAAAAAAGAGCATCCCTGCCCTCTATGCCGGTTTGGGTATCTTTTTGCCTTTAATCACAACAAACTGCGCCGTTATGGGCGTCTGCTTGATTAACATCAACGAAGAATACACGTTTTTGCAAGCTCTGGTCGCGTCCTTTGCCTATGCCGTTGGATTTGGATTGGCCTTAATACTTTTTGCCGGTGTTCGAGAGCGCATTCTTTTGGCCAGAGTCCCCCGGCCCCTGCAGGACACGTCCATTGCCCTGGTCACTGCCGGCATCCTATCGTTGACATTTTTCGCGTTTAAAGGAATGGTTTAGTCGGGAGAGGCTAAACGGTTCAGGGGTTCCGGGTTGTAAGCCCAAATAGCAACATTGTGGCCGACTCCCGGTCGCGTGCTGCGGAGAGCAAAAAGGCAGCAGATGGTACGATTCGCAAACAGCACTCCTACCTAAATATCATACAGATAATGACACACATGACATCCCTTCGGCGGCTCCGGCATGGCATCTTGGGCTTGCTGAAGGGCTTTAAGCCGGTTCGAACCGGAAGCCCCCATCAAACGTTGGATAATAACCTCATCATATGCTTTAGACCGATGTTCAAATTGCTGGCGGTAAAATTTGCAGGTTTGCGATTGCCACAAATCGAGCAAATCATCATCCGGCAGGCGGCCGTAGTGAACATTGGGCATTACGACCTCTTGGCCCAGAAAAGTGGTAGGGCCGCCGATAGCGAGATTGATGCACGGTGCCACGGCACCGTCGTAACGGATAAACATCGAGTCCCGGGGATCCTGCTCACATACCGGTTGTTCCTCGGGAGTAAACGAAAACGCAGTGGTTGCGATGTTCAATTTTTTGGCCAGTCGTCGGGCTTTGTGCAATGACTTTTTCAGCCGTCTAATTTCTTTGGTTTCTTCCGTGCCAAAAAGGCCGTACCCCTTGCCACTTTCTCCGCGAATCACATCGCATTGTTTGAAGTTCACTTGATCCACGCCAAGACGCGCTGCCAGGTGGATGATATCATGTACCTGGTGAAAGTTCATTTTCATTAAGACAAAGTTAATCATGGTTTTTGGAATATTAGATTTCCGCAATTCTGCAATGTTCGCCACGTTTGCGCAAACGCGGTCGAAACTGGACCCGATTCGTATGGCATTGTATGTATCTGCCGTAGCCCCGTCCATGGAGATACAGATCCAATTCACACCGGCATCCAGTATACGCTGTAATTTCTCCTTCTTAAGCAGCAAACCATTAGATAGAAATCCAGTTTCACAGCCGGCGGATGATGCATCCGCAACCCACTCGACCAATTTCGGCTGCAGCAAGGGTTCTCCGCCACCGGTAAAATCAATGGACTGCGCCTCGGATAGATATGGGTAAATGGCATCCCACACTTCCTGGGGCATGAGCCCGCGGTTTTCGGCATTTTTCGTGATTTCTCTCCAGGGGCACATCACACATTTCAGATTGCATGCGATGGCGGATTCCACCTGCAGCAGGCGCCAGCGCCTCTTTTTGAATAATTTTTTTTTAACCGCTTTGTCTCTGAGGGGAGCCAGGCGGCGTTCAATATGTTTAGGGAATAATAGCGCTGCCGCAGAAGACCATTTGCCGCGTGGCTCCAACCAGACCTCCCCCGGCGGTCCTTCAGCAGCCTCGATGACCTTTTTGGCAATATAAAATCGCGGTTCACCGCACCTTTCTCTGGGACAGAGCCCCGGATGATCTTCCTCCCGTAACGCGTTTTCTTCAAAAGCCGTATCCACGGTTCCGGGATAGACATTAATGATATCGATACCTTTGGGTTCGAGCTCAAGCCGCATCGTGTTGGTCATCACCGCCAGAGCGGATTTGCTGCCTCCGTAAACACCAACCGTCGGAATCGGCACGCGGCCGGCACAGGATACGATATTGACGATACGGCCGTTTCGTTTCTGTATCATTTGCGGGAGTACCGCCGTGATCAATGCCAGGGGTGCAAAGGTGTTGACTTCAAAAAGGTGGCGGATAGTTTCTTCGCGGGCCTGCTCCATCATGGAAAAATAGCCGACACCCGCATTGTTAAAGAGGACATCAATTTGCCCGACAGCTTCGATCGCCTTTTGAACCAGGGTTTGAGCGGCGCCAGGGACGGCTAAATCGGCTACAATCGGAACGGCGCGGACAGACTGCGGCATCATTGCAATCAGTTCATTTAGGGTTCGTTCCGCTCGAGCGGTGACAACGAGGTGCGCTCCTGCAGCGGCCAGGTTCTTCGCAATCGCAGATCCCAATCCGCCGCTGGCACCGGTGATCAACACGTGTTTACCAGAAAATGTAAAATTCTGCATGACATCCTCGAATAGGCCTTCTGATCGTAATAAAACGCACCTTTTATGATAACCATCGTAACCTCCAAAACAACGCTGTTGGACGGCAATGTGGGGTGTAAGTTGACATCAAAATGCTTTTTATATAGGTTTCGGTCATCTGACCCATTTATTTTTAAAATATTGGCGGTAGGCTATCATTTTCATGTTCAGGGAATTTATTTTGGGTTATGAATACCATAACCAGTGACGTTTAAAAAAAGACTTCAAAATGCCTTTTGTGGACGTAGAAGACGGCCGGCTTTTTTACGAGATCAGCGGGGAGGGTACGGCCTTGGTGCTTATTCACAGTGCCTGGGCCTCTCAAAAATGGTGGCGGTGGCAGGTACCGGTGTTGAATAAGCATTATAAGGTGATCACCATCGATGTGCGCGGACACGGTCAATCGACCGCCCTACACTCCCCTTCATCCGTTGAGGATCTGACCAACGATTTGGAAACATTCCTCAAAAAGATAGCCGTAGACGATCCGGTATTGATCGGTTGGTCTATGGGAGGAATGATTTCGATGCAATATTGTCTCAATCATCCCCAAAATGTCAAAGCATTAGTTCTCATAGCCACCAGTGGTCACCGAATTCCGGGTTTGAAGCTTAAAATCTGCATGCAGTATCTCCAGGCGTTGGCGGGCCTGTTTATGGATATCGCTCAACCGCGAAAATTCGATCGCACTACTCGGGAATTTCCCCGCCAAAACGCCTGGCTGACGTATCACCTCCGCAACACGTTATCGCCGGCTGCGTCCCAGGAGATTTATAATTGGATCCTTTCCGACATCACCCGAAATCCCAGGGAAAACTTCTTTGCTGTGATTAAAAGCCTCTGGAACTGGGAGGCCGGTGAAAAACTAACCGAAATTGGCATTCCGACCCTGATTATGGCAGGTAAATTGGATACGTTGGCTCCGCCTCGATGTGCTCAAGGTCTTCATGAGGCCATACCGAATTCTAAGTTGGTTGTTGTCGAAAACGCCAGTCATTATTTGGTCATGGAGCGACCGGAGATCGTTAATCAGGCAATACTCAATTTCCTGAAGGACATCGGTTGCTAGGTGAAACTAAAAACGTACCTCGTACTGAATTGCATTCCTCCTATAGTTTCCGGGCAAGCCTTTCCAGATCCAGCGTCTGTCGGTGTACCACGGCCGACTCATACGGCCAAAACGGAACGCCGCCCCACTTCTCTTTAAAGCGACGGATACCGGAATTAATCCCTAAACCCAAATTGATGGCCTGTTTTCCTTGGGTTTGAGCAATGGTCACCATCTCCTGCATTAATAGATCCGATGTACCCGGAATATTTACCTTCGTCGAGCGAAAGTTGAACAGATAAAACGCATAATTGGCCGAACCAAGGTCGAGCACGGTAAATCCTGCAAGCTGCCTGCCCATTCTGGCATCCAGCAGCATTGCGGAAGAGCAACGCTTCAGATAATGGTGAATGTGCGTGAAGAGATAAATCTGCTGTCGCGTGAAATTGCGATCCTTTAAAAATTCCTTAACCAATCGCTTGTGTTCCCGACCAAACTTACCTCTGGTAACCACAAGATCTCTATGGGCACGCCGCACCATGTATGCAACTTCAGGATCAAGTGGGTCAACAGGCAGCTTGAGCCGATAATAATTGTCCTTCGGCTGTTTTTCACACCCATCTTGCGGAAGCCAGACTTCAGGTGCAATAATCACGACACTGGATGGATTGAACTGCTCGCAGGTCCCGAGGTAGGCCCGATCGGCGGCCACAGCTGCCCTTCCTAACGAAAAACCGATAAATATCAAATGCGTTTGCTTGGAATAGCAAAGATATTTTTGAAAAAGGTGCGGCTCGGCGCCGGAAACGGCGCTGACATAGTCGGGAAGATGTTCGGGTATATAGGCGTGCCGGTAAATGAGTTGACGTTCTTCTTTGCTGAGCATTCTACAGCCGTTAATACGCGAAAAAAATCGTTTCGTTCTCTTTCTGGCGGAATCTGCCTGTAGCTGTTTCGATTCTGATCGCCATTTCAATGTCCGTTTGGCCCCCCAGGGTTTCGCGAGCAGCCTGGGTTACCTTGCGTTCGGCCAATGTAAGCTCGTCCTGAAAAAGCGCGTACGCCGTTTTTGTTTGATAGGCGTTGACAACCAGAGCGGCATAATCATTTCCTTCCGCACGCAGCAGCTTGCAGTAATGGTCAGTCAGCAAATCAATTTCGTTGATCTGCTGCAACCGGATGGCATCGGAGTATACTGCGTTGGAAACGGACCGGAGAAGGTTGTCTGTCTCAGATGCAACGCGACGCATGACGTCTGTTTTCGACCGGTTCTTTTTGAGCATCTCAAAAGCCGCTTCCAAGGCCATTTTTTTTGTGAACATCAAATTTTGGGCAAAAATTTCGCGTTGTTCTTTTGATCGCATATATCCTAAAATAAAGACAACCGGAATCAACACCTCCCACACGGAAAACGGTTTGGGTTTCATCGCTTGCAGCGCAACGGATTTTGCCATCGCTTGTTCCCGGAAAAAAATGATATCGAATTTTTTCTTTAGATTCGTAGACAAATTTCCTCCGGCGTATCTATTTACACAAATTCTAGAAGATGTCTTCCAGAATTTTATTGCGGCGTAATTCAACTTGCTGGGTCTCAAGCAGCAGTTTCTCCTTGAGTCTTTCGTTTTCCCCCAATTGTGCAATAATCGCCCGGTCAACTTCGTTTTCTGACAAAGAAAGCTTGCGCAAATGCGCTTCGTAAGCTTCTCGAGAATGGTAGGCGTTTTCGATCAGGTCAAAATAGCCGGAACCATCGGCTTCAAGAAGTTTTAAATAGTGATCGGTAAGCACATCTACCGCTGCCTTTTGAGCCTGAGCCAACTTTTGGGAATAAAGATTGAGTGCTTTGAGCCAGTTTCCGATTTCAACTTCAATCTGAGCATCAAGCGCTGGTTTCTTATCGTCCCTCAGAAGCCTCTGGGCGGCATCCATCGCCAATTTGCGTGGAAACAAAAAATGCTTGGTGTATCGACTGATCGCCGTGTTGCGCCGCAGAAAGTCAATAATGAACATTCCCGGTATTAAATAATGCCAGGCGGAAAGCGGTTGCTGGACAATGACGCCCAGGGTGACTTCCCGGGCAAACTGCTTCTCGGCCGACAAAATTAGGTTATATTTGTCCATGGTGACAAATCCTTTGCATCAGGCATAACACTGAATTCGTTCGTCTGTCAATCACCCGATCCCCGACCAAAGAGCCTGAGAAAAAAAGGCGTTTTATCAATGAGGGTTTTCGATTTCACAGCTGGTGATGATCGTTTCTTGGGTAGGATAATAAAAGGCGCCCCGGAACCAGAGCGCCTTTTATGGCAGTAGCAAAGATTAAAACGAGTTCAGCAGGATCAATCCGGCGGGATAACTGCCGGGAAGAACGTGCTAGACCAGAGAATCCAGGTGATGAACAATGTCCAGACGGCATTAGCTGTCTGGGAAATCCAATAGGCGATGGCCGGCCGGCCGCCGCCCACAGAGACCAATTCTTTGAAATTGGTTTCAAGACCGATGGACACGAAGCACAGGGCAAAAAACCAATTTCGATAAGTCTTGGTCGCACTGCCGATGGCTTTGACGGCTTTGAGTCCAGACGTCGGCTCAACAAAAACTGAGACCACAATCGAGGCCACAATGAAGCCGAGCACAAATTTGGGGAAGCGATACCAGATTTCCATAAATGAGGGCCTTTCGGCTGTACCGGCCTCTTTACGGTCAAGGGTCATGGTCGCCCACAGGGCCATCAAGAAGGCTGCCACGCCGATTAGCACGTTCTGGGCCATTTTGACCATGGCCGCTACCTTGTAGGCCGCATCACCGCCGATGATACCGCCGGCCGCTACCACTGCACCGGTGTTGTCGATGACGCCCCCGACCCAGGCACCGGCCCAGTTGTTGGGCAGATTCAACCATTTGGCGATGGGTGGCATCACCAGGATCAGTACCACCGCACATACGAGAACCCAGGCTACCATGTAGCTGACTTCCTTTTTGTTTCCCTGGATAGCGCCGCCGGCGGCAATGGTGGCGGATACGCCGCAGATGGCGTTGGCCGAGGCAATGATGGCACTGAAGCGTTCGGCCACCTGAAATTTACGACAAATAAAGTAGGTCATGAACCACACTGCTGTTGCCACCAAAACAGCCTGGACGAGACCCATAAAGCCGCCCCTGAGTACATCCGAGAATAGGATACCTGCACCCATGCAAACCAAACCGATCTTAATAAAGTACTCCGTCTGTCCGGCAGCTTTCAGAATCTCGGGCACCTTGAAAATATTGCTGATAATCAGACCAAAAATGAGCGCAAAGATGACATATTCTATGCCCCACTTGGCAAAAAATGCCTGTTTGGATAAAACCATAGCGGCTAGAGCCAAAATAAAAACCACGATAAAACCGGGGATGTAGCGCTTGAAATCGTACTTCATGAAGGCACCGCCGATTCCGGTGATGATCGTTATAAAGACAAAAAGAATGACGCTTTGCCAAAGGAACGTACCAAACCCTTTGGGAAAAGCCGCCGCAAGATTTGTCCATTTAGCGATCTTGGGACCAGCGGGCAACAGCCCGACGACCCATTTGCCGCCTTCAACTTCTTTCAGCGAAATAATCGCTAAAACCAAGATGAACCAACCTAAAAAACATGCCCACCAATCCTCACTTTGCAAGATCGGCGGTCTTTGATTTCCGTTGCTCATGAGATTCGCCTCCTTTCGCAAAAGTTAACGTGAAAACATTTGGTTTAAAATATTTCCACCTGAGCAGAAGACTGTTCATCCGTTTTCTTCCTACGCAGTCTAAGAATAGTGATCACTTCACCTCCTTTCGCCGAATAATTTCAACTCTTCCAGGAATACAACCTGTCTTCTCCAAAATAAACTACCCAGTACCGTATTAAATGATTTTTTGAAAAGCAAGCAAAATTAATTATTATGGTTATTTAGTCGGATTATCGGCTCAACGGACGCATTTATTTTGGATGCTGGAAAAACATGTCTTCATCGCCGTAAGGGATAATTACAACTCATAATAATTCGTGGTCTGGTATTTAAACCGATTCACATATTTCGATACGCGGTTAATTTTTGTAGGCGGCAGAAACACACGATTTCAATTAAAATGGGGGGAAGGGTCAATCTGCCCTCCAGCACTTTTTGACCGCCTCTCCGCTGCAGGATATGTTCTTGACACACAAGGGTGTCTTTTCTATTATCGCGACGCAAAATTGGAAAGGAGTATCAATAATGCCGCTTTATGCGTTGGCTCTGTTTTGTCTTATCGGATTTGTGTTACTCTACTTCGGGGCGGAATGGCTGGTAAAAGGATCCTCCAGCCTCGCGCGCAGTTTGGGGATATCCCCGATTGTCATCGGCCTCACCGTGGTCGCATTCGGAACATCTGCGCCAGAGCTGGTCGTCAGTTTGATTTCCTCGATTAAAGGCAAAAGTATGATTGCGGTGGGCAATGTCGTCGGCAGCAATATCTGCAACATTTCACTGGTGCTAGGTTTGGCCGCTTTATTTCAGCCCATTAAAAGCGATCCGTCGGTGGTGAAACGCGACATCCCCATCATGCTTGGTATCTCCTTATACCTTCTGGTCTTGACTGTAAATTCGAGTCTCAGTCGCATCGAAGGTGCCACGCTGTTTGTCGGCATCATTGTATATACCTTCATGAATTATTATTTGGCTAAAAAGGAGGCCATCGATACATCGGAAATCGTATCCGAATTGGAAGAAATCGGATATATTGCTTCCAGACCAAAACAAATTTTACTGGTACTGGTTGGCATTGCCGGTGTGGTCGGCGGTGCCCAAATCGTGGTCGATAATGCGGTGATCATCATGCAAATTCTTGGGGTCAGCGAAAAATTCATCGGCCTGACCATTGTCGCCTTTGGGACCTCCTTGCCCGAACTGGCCACCTCGGTGGTGGCTGCGGTGCGGGGCGAAATGGACATCAGCATCGGCAATTTGGTAGGCAGCAATGTCTTTAATATCATGAGCGTGCTGGGTGTCGCCTCATTGGTGCGACCGATCTCGATACCCGGGGGGTTTTTTGAAAGCGGTCTGTGGATCGATTATCTGGTCATGATGTTTACCAGTTTTTTACCCTGGCTGATGATGCGGAAGAGTTTAACCGTCACACGCGGAGACGGCATGATTCTCTTAGCCTGCTACGCGGGATATTTGGGGTATCTGATATATAAGGCCTAGGCAAAGAGCGGAGCGCATGATTGCGGGTTGATTAAGATGAATCGGTTGATTGGTTGATTCAATGAACTCAACAAACACAATCAACAATGCAACTCAATAAACTTGCGTCACTCAGTTTACCCGCATTAAATCTCCGGTGCCACACCGATCTCATTCTCAAATTAGGTTGCCCCTCTCAACGTATTCATCACCTCTTTCATATCCTTTGGAATTGGAGATTCAAATGTCATGAATTCGCCCGTTTCCGGATGGGTAAACCCGAGACGCCAGGCATGCAGCATCTGACGTGGAACGTGTTGAAGATGGGGAATTACCTGCGACGGTATCGACGAGAAAATTTTTCCCAAATTTATCAACAGCTTTTTGGGTCGATAGAGGGGATCACCGACAATCGGATGGTTCATGGATGCGCAATGGACCCGAATTTGATGGGTACGGCCGGTTTTCAGGTTCACCTCAAGCAACGCAAAACCCGGCAAGCGTTCTCGAATTCGCCACCTGGTTTCAGCCT
>WOR8_10000097_pt1 | contig 80971 bp, 120 predicted proteins | sample DeeMarSeWOR38_10_FD_19890 | JGI IMG/M metagenome (IMG submission 19890)
GCCTTTCATCTGCGTGTTCAAAGTCATATGTTGCATCCATTACTTTCCCTTTACACTAGTATTATTTTAACTCTCTCTCTACTTCAGCGATAGCGTCTCTCAGTGTCTTCCCACAATTTCCAACATATTCTACCCCATCCTTCCACCATGCATATCGCTTCATTCCTTCAATAACACCCATCGCAAAGGCCTCCCATACAACCCGATTAATCGTTTCATGAATAGGATGCGTATCATTGTAAAGATCCATTGCCGTATTTCTTAAATCAGACATCTTAGTCCCTCCTTATGGTTGATAGAGAAATGTACTTCGTTCGTCATAGTCAGAAAGCTTGTGAGTTCCTTTTAATAGCGGCCAACCAATCTCCCAGGCATCCAGAACTCCATAAGCCTTTCGGAGAAGATTTACTTTGAGAACGTAAGCCATTGGGATCACCACCCCAAAGTAAACCGCCTCGTCATCATTCCAGGTTGGGTCTATTACAATATCATGTTCGTTGATTACCCAGGCATGCAAGGTTGGAATGATACCTGCAGCATACCCCTCCACATACCTATACCCCTTTGTCTGTGCCAACCGCTGAGCATTCATGAAGCACTCTTTCATTTCCCCTCGATGCACTTTGATGGATAGGTCAGTACGAAAGAACTTGCCATTCTTCAGGAGGTAGTCTTCGATGCTAATGAATGGAAACTGAGTATTCCTTGTGCCCATCCCACTTTGTACTTTACGTACCGTTTTCAAGTATTCAATCATCTTCTCCTGCTTCTCCGTTCTCATCGTGCCTCCCCTCCAAACTGGCAAACGCACTTTACAGTTTTAAGTACTTTGAAATCAGAACTTTTCGGCCTCCTTCCACCACCATAACTCCTAACTCTTCTATTATGAGAAGCTTTCCAACCAGGAGGATTAACATAGCTCGTTATCTCACCAGTGCCATTGCACTTCTGACACATAGGTTTCTGCATTTTATTCTCCCTTTGCTCTTTCAAGATTTCTAACTCTCTTTCCCACCAGAATCGATCCATTCTATTCTCCTATCCCATTAGTGAGCAATAAGTTCTAATTGCCGTTCCAACTCTTCCACATCCTTAGTAACATACTCAAGAAGTTCTACCGCAACCTGTATTGGTTTGGGCATCCCTCCACCTTTATAATATACTCGAAAGAGCTTAATAGCAGCCCTTATCTCCTCAGAAGAGCTATTACCTTCCATCTCCTTCTCTGTCATACTCTCATCATGCTTTGCCAGATGAGAAATAACGTCCACTCGGCATGGCCCTCCTTCTATAAGAGCACAACCAACATGCCCCTTCACACACTTACAACAGTTCCTCTTTCTCTTTATAATACGTCGAAGATATTCCCTATATTCTTCCCACCGTTGAAGTACTCCACCTGAATGCATTACCAATCTATCATCAGAATACTTTATGCCGTAGAGCATATTACCAACGTTGCTTGCCAGTTCCTTGTTTGTCATTTTTGCCTCCCTTTATCCTGAAGAGTCTGTTTCTATTTGCTTGCCGCATTTTCTACATTCATAGATATGACAGAACATCCCGTAATGCGGAATCCCTCTCCGCACACACTCATCTTGACTGAGCTCTCGATACTCATGCACACAACTCTCATCTTTAGTACCTTTCGCAACCCAACCCCATCCATTACACTGTGAACAATGCGCCTGAAAGTGCTTACCCTCTCCAGACGCATCCAACATCAGGTTCCAGATACCATGCCCCTTGCAGACAGGACACATTACAACTTGATCTCCCTCAAGATGACACTGCCTACGTTCTCTAACTGGAATGTCCTGAAAGTTAGTTGCGTCCGGTAAATACTCTCGTTTCATTTCTTCTTCTCCCTAAATTTACATACATCTTCTGCAAAGTCATAGATCTCTTGCAGCTTCCTTCGTATAAGAATCCTGCCGTGCGGAGGAAGATATACTTCTCGATCCTTAAGAACCTGTAAACCATCCCGTACATCGGTCAGCTTCAATAGGATCTTGTTTAGAATAATCTCTTCCTCGCCTCTACTCACTTTTCTCCTTTCTCAGTTGGATAAATAAAGTACAAATCGGTTTCAGGATCATATATCTTATAATACTTCCCTCCTGCAATCTTAACACAATATGTAGCTTCTTCTTCTTCATCCAAACACCCGCAAGAGATCAGCTGGCCTCCGCACCTGGGACACCGCTCGACATCACACCCAGGATGATGGTAGTTCCCATGTTGGATGTTACAGTCATGACACCGACCAGAGGGCTCATCAAAGTGCTCCGTGCTCGAAGGAATGATCTCACCGTCAGGATACTTTACGTGCGTATTCCACTCGCATGTAACAGTATTCGGATCCGACATTTCTTCTTTACACCAATTACACTTAGCCATCAAGTTTCTCCCCTGGTACTTTCTGTTTTTCTCTAAGGATTCGAACCATTCTTTCCTCTATCTCTTCTTCAGGCCAATCCCACTCGATCATTGCGTAGGCTTTCATCTCCGTAATCAACCTGCTAAAGAAGAGTTGCTTGTTCTTGTGATCGGCTTTGTTGAATGCGTTGAAACAAGCCATTGCAGCCTCTTTGATGTATCCCCTATAACCAATATCACCCATGCCAAGAATAGGGATACCGTTACTGTCGATGAGGTACTTGCTGTCCTCACGAATACTTTGTAGGTAGTGTGGAAATTCCATTATTCGGTCTCCTCAGTCTTGTTTGCTGTTCCTATTTCCATTTGTCTTTCCCACAATGTTAGAGCAACCTGACCAACAACCGTCGATGAAGCTCCCGCACCATGCACCGACCAATGCGAGAGCGTATCAGGCATATCTCCACTCCTTCGCTTGTCTGCCAGAATCTCATGTATCTTTCGGCGGCTGTTTGTGGGAGGCGAAGGAATCTCAACCTGCCACGACTTTAATACATTTGTTTCTACGCCATCCTTGTTTACGTAGCCTTCCCGCCTGTAGTCAAAGTGATGTTCGATGACTTTATACTTTGGCGTTATAGTCTTGTACTTCACCATCAAATTCCTCCTTAATCGTTCATTGAGATCACTTCACCAAAGGGAGGCTCGAAGTTACGCTTGCCTCTAGGAGTGATCACCCACAGTACTGGATAGTCAGGTTCTTCGGGAAACCTATAACAATGCCCATCAGTCAGATAGATTGCACCTTCCACTTCAATCTGCTCGTCTTCAATGTACTTGAACGGAGGTCTGAAATCTGTTCCCCCTCCACCAAGAGGATTAAGCTCAACTTCATCATAGGCCTCAATCTCATCCACTCCCTGAACAACAGAATCACAGTAAATCACCGGAACTGTAAACTCGGTGAAATATGTAGAGAGAGCTGCCTGTATCTCGGCACCACACTGATTGATTGCTGCTCGATCTTGCGAACCAGAGGTATCTACCATGAACGCAATCGGCATCAGTTCATCACCCTGCAGAGAAGGAAGATAGATATCCTGAGAGAGATATCGGCGGTTTGGTCTCTTCCAGCTGTAATCCGTATCAGCTTGCTCAACGATCCACCTTGCCAAAGCCTCTTCCCAATGTACCTTCGCATCCAATACTTCATCAATAATCCTCTTCACACTAGCTGGCATATCACCCATTCTCTCAGATAGTTTTGCTGCTTGTGTAAGAACAATGTCCCACTTAGCTTCCTCTTCCTTTATCCCTGTCTCGGATTGATCAGGTGCGTCTCTTACTTCACCGCACTCACCAACGTCACCAACTGCATTAGGATCTCCATTACCCCCATCAGAAGTAGCACCCTTACCTCGATCCGATCCACTCCCACCTTCTTGGCTAGCGGCGTCTCCTGTACCTTCTTGGGATTCCTGCCCTGATTCACTTCCTGCCCCATCACATTCCTGTGACTGATCGCCTTCTACTCCTTCACCTTCTCCACCTGCTCCTTCTTGCTCACTGGCCTCTTGCGAATCCTGATCTTCCGCTTTCCCGACTTGAGTATCATGATCTTGTCCTTCCTGAGCATCATCCGAATCATCTGCGCCTTCTCCATCTTCTTTGTCACTCTCAGTTTCTTCCTCTCCAGGCCCACTATCACCATCAGACCCACCTTGCGGTTGAGATCCTTCCTCGTTACCTTCCTGTAGCTGATCTTGTGATTCCTGCTGTTGTTGCTGATTCTGCTGGCGTCTCTCTTCATCAAGAATGGCATAGACCTGCTCGACAGCCATTCCAGTGAATCGAGGATCGCAGAATACATTGTCAGGAAGATCGAATCCAGCCTCTTTGAGCATCAGGTTCACTACATGGTCAGCAGCCACATTGTAAAGATAAGGATCCCTATCGCCTCTACGAATGTGGTGCTTATTGGCAACATGCGTATACTCATGAGCCTGACCAAACCTCAATCTTGGAAACGACAAAGACTTCACATACTCTGGATTATAGCCAATTGTAACACCATCTACCCACAAAGTATCACAAGTCGGATCAGGCTTGTGCTCCAGGTGCAATGCAATAGCACCGTAGAAGCAATGATCAAGCACAAGCCCACTGATCGCTTTCTTGACTCGTTCTTCGGGAGGTAGATGTGTCCAGTCATCAAAGTGCATGACAGTCTCCTTACATATAAGCAGCCATATCTTTGACAATGCTATCTACCTTGGCCTCTGCTTCTTTGGGATTCCTAAGTGCTTCCTTTGCACCATTGATATCCTTCCTGATTGATCGTGCATCCATCACCGCAGCAACCCGAACATCTTCCAGGTTCTTGAAGTCATCAGTATCGTAGGTTGCCAGAGTCTTCTCCATCTTCCGGCGAATCGTTTCGAGCTGGCTATCCTTCGTATAATTCAGCTTCCCGGCCAAATCAATCATCCCAACAATATTACCAATAAGACTCTTATGGATTCGACTGCCATCACCATAAGTAGAAAGCTTATCCACCAAATGTTTGACAACCACATCGAGACGATCATAGAGCTCAATAATTCCTCGGTTGTACATGACAGTCATGCGCTCTTCTGTTTCGGCCTTGATTATCTCAACCTCTTCATCACCAATCCCGGTTCGAAGATCGTTCATCAGATCAAGTGTGGGAATTGGTGTAATGGTAACCTCGAACCCAAACTTACTCTTGAGCCACAAAGGATTAGGATAGTCTTCAATATTGAACATATCCTGCAGTTCAAACTTCGCAGCGGCTCGAAGATCAGGATACTTCGGCTCAAACTCATGGTAGAGATCCCAAAACTTCTCTTTCCGGTCCCTGATCTCTTTTGTGAAATCAAAGTAGATCTCCGGTGTAATAATTCTGGTTCCCTTATTGAGCCAAGCAGCCGAATTATCCAAGATGTACTGCCTAGTTGAACAAGCGTGACGGTTCAATTCTTTCAGCTCAGTAAGGTCAATAAGGATCTTGTTATAGCGGCCAGCTTCCCGCAACGTACCGTGGTTCTTATCCACTTCCCGGCTCACCTTCCGATCATACTTTCGAGCAGTCCAGGTTGAAATATTGTATGTTACCTGCATTGCCCTGCTTTGTAGTCTGTGCTCTTCCATTTTTTGTCTCCCTATTATATTACTTACAGAGTTATATGCTGATGTTTGTCTGCCCACTGTGTAAATGCGACCGTCTTCATCAAATCAGGATGCCTCTTGGTAGCATCCACAACCAAGAGGGTAGAGAATTCATCCGGCAACCGATTCGCATACTCAATAATCGCCTTGAAGTTGCCATTACTCGACTCACCAGCCAATGCGCCGCACAAAGCATAGAGCGTAGCAGGATCGGTAGGAACCTGAGCCGAATCAGGATGCTTTATCACAAGATCCAGATTTGGAAGATCTCGATAGATCTTTAGCCAGCCAACATACTCTTGAGCCCACACCTTTCCACAACAACCAGTAAAGACTTCCAACTCTGTCTCAGGATCCAGCCCCAAGAGAGATGCCTTCCCTGCATTGGTGATTGTCCTGGGGTTTGGCGTATTAACCATATCTCTAGAAGGATTAGGTGAGAAGAACAAGTGGGGCTCTCTCTTACCTCTGAAGCGCATAAAGGCAACCAATTCAGGCGGCATACCATTTTCCAGCCACCAAGTAAGAGAATCATTCAGATCTGGCTCTACCTGAATGATCGATGTAAACCGACTCTTCACACATTCAAGTATCCCCTGCACACCGGACTTGTCTTCTACTCGGTTGGTAGCGCCGATGAAAGCAACCATATCACTTACCGGAACACCATTGATATGCCTACCAAGAAGAGGTTGCATAATGGATGCCTGGGTTGCGGGTCGTGCTTGTCCAAGGTCTTCGCAGAGAAACAAGGTGGGAACATCTGTAACAAGAATATCCCTAATCTCACCGAAAGGGACAAACTCAGGCTGACCATCGATGATCAAAGGCATACCCTTCACATCGGTAGGATCAGCAGTGACTCCAACAAAGATAATGTAGCGCATACCGTTATCATGAGCAATCTGAGCAATGACATCGGACTTGCCAACCCCAGGAGCACCCACAACAAGCAGAGTGTTATGGTACCAATCTATAGTACCATGCCGATACGGTACAGCGCCTCCATTGTTCGCTACTTCAAGTAGCGGGTTGACGACCAGTTTCTGGATCGTCGCCTTCAACGTACTCGGTTTCATGGAATGCCTCCCTTTTCCTTCCTTCAGTTCTTGGGCGGGATGATGTTAACAGTAACATCGTCTCTAGTTTCGATGATCGTATATACTTCATCATGAGTAAGACATTGCCAAACATACCATTCTAAAGTATTTATAGCCTTCTCAACCGTATAATCATACCGACCATCGCCCCTCGGATATTTCGATCTTTCCAACGTCAGTGTTACCTTCTTTGCCATAGTTAGCCTCCCATAACTATTTCTAGATTATCTTCATCCTTCCTACTCTTCCTCCCTGCCCGATTCTCCTTGACCTCAACTAAGAGATCAATAGTTTCCTCATACCCACACCTACACGTCCAGAATTCCTTACCCTTGCGTTCGCCCCTGTAGCCAACGCTTCTAAACTTCATACTCTTACCACACTCATTACACATCATTTGTCTTGCCTCCCTTGTGATATTGAATAGTATATTTACTTCTAATACTATTTATACCACAGGGTTTGCATTTTGTCAACCTCTTTTTTCAAATTTTTTCATATTTTTTAGGGGCTTATAATAGAACAAGATACTCACTAGTATAACGGCCTGTAACTAGTCTCCCTTTCACTTCGATTCGGCTCTGCTCTCTTCCAGTTCTTATCATATCACTTCCTTTCTGCTCATCTCCTCTCCACTTCCCCTCTGCTCCGGTCTTATCATCTCCGTTTCGGTTCTCTCCCCCTCCGTTCGGATCTCTTCCATCTCAACTCTGATCTTGTCTTCTCCAACTCAGCTCATCTCACTCGGATCTGTTCAGTACCCTTCTGTTCACTTCCAGTTCATCACGATTCCCTTCCTTTCTGTTCCTCTCCAACTCCCATCGTATCGGATCTAATCTTCTCTGTTCGCTTCCGGTTCTCCTCATGTCGGATCCGTCCCGTTCAGTTCCTTCTCCAATCGTATCGGATCTAATCTTCTCTTGTGATTTCCTGTTCCTTTCCTTTCGGGTCTGGTCAGCTCCATTTCTTTTCAGTACAAAAAACTACGACTCATACGTTTCCGAATCATTTCTTCTTATCTCTTGTCACATCCTTTTCCCCTCAAATCTTTTCTTTTCTACTCTCCTCTTCTCCCGTTCTGGTCATTTCCCCTTCAACCCATAAAATCCTTCACATAAGATTTTCTGTTCTCGTTGAAGATCTTGAGTACATGCACGATATACTCTGCAGCCTCTTCCTTTGTGTAATGAAGATCTTTCTCTAAACGCTCTTGTAGTTGCAGTGCAGTTAGGTAGAGTAAGTCACCGGAGACCCATTGATTAGCTAGAATACCAAGGAACAACTGGAAGTCAGGAGGTATAGGATTAGAGACGTGATCATATGGACTCGCCTCGGTTACACTCCGCTTATGCACATCTTCTCTCCAGGTATTGAAGAGAGAAGAAGAACAACCTGCATTGATAGCTAGCTCCTTCCGGTACCTCTCACCTACCTCACCGGGAAGCAGGGCAAGTTTACAGAGGTACCGGCTAAGATCATCACTCCATACCAGTTGAGGGCAATGTGTTACACCAGGATAGAGTCGAGAGGAAGCAGCGCAAGGAGCTTTCATACAACAATAGCCACACCCTACACACTCAGCTGTCTGTATCTGACTTTCCGTTTGTATTATTGCATCCATTACTTTTCGACTCATACCCCTCACCATTCACATCACATCAGTTCCTTGTCTGATCGCCTCCTCTCAGATCTGTTCCCTTTCTCCTCATTTCTCATCTCTTCTAAGCTCCTCTTTTCCTTTACTTTTCCCTTCTGATCGCATCAAATCCGGTTCAGACCACCACTCGTATGCTCTTTTCCGGTTCGTTCCTTGTCTCTAGAGGAGTACAAAAGTAAATATCATTACAATGTCTGCACTCATAAGTTGGTTCGCATTGAAGTCCTTCGTAAGCTGGATCATCTTCCTTCTCTTCTTTAGTCAATAAATGCACAAACAATCCACAGTAAACACATCTCCATGCCATATTATTTCCCCTTCTTCTTTTTCCTTGTGGCTATTTTGAGAGCAACATAATCATCATACAACGAATCCGACTGAGAAGATGGCCCAGGATCCTTCTTGAGCATTACAGAAAGAAGCCTCTTCCACTCTTCGGGCGCACACTTCTGACACCTTTTCAAATTCCTGAGCTCAATGTACGCTTTATGTTGCTTGCTGCTCTCCCCTTTATATAGCCAAGCATCAAACCATTCAGGATGCCCAAGAGAAACGTAGGTCTTCCTATCACACCCACCACAGTACCCACCAATAATAGCACTCATAACCTTCAATTTCCCTTCTTCTTCATCTTCATCTCTGCACGAGGCTCGAACTTGAGTGTATCGAACCTTCCCCATCCACCACTTGCCCACTGACTCATACCAAACTTGCGCCCATAGCTAAAGATCGTCTCTAGCATTTCGATGTTCAGTTTACTTGTGGGGAGCAGCTCGACGGTGAAGTCCATCTTTGTTCCAGGCGGGAAGTAATCGCTACGGGTAAGAGCTGTCCTGGGACCTTGCGGAGTCATGGCACGAAGAGGCCTTTCGTAGACCGGCAACCTTCCTCCATTCTCTTTCAGGATACTAGGATCGTACTGGAACCTGAGTTTCCTCGGCCAAACGAAAATGTACCGGTCAATCGTATTCTTGTATGCAGTCACCTTATCCACATCCTTGGTTTCCATGAGTACAGCCAAAGAGCTCTTCATGAACCCCTTTACCCAATAGTCGTACACATAGAAGCCATCCTTGTCCCTGAGAAAGGTTGTCCAGCCCCTTTGCTCAACTGCATCAAGAGCCTCGTATGCTTCTGTAACTTCCTTGGCAACCTCTTCCTCACTCTTCTTGCCTTTCTTGATCGCACGAGAGGCAATGTAGTCTTCATAGAGCTTCGGATCTGCAGGACTCGTTCCCAAGCAGTTCTCTGTCCACTCAATACTGACATCGATCATCTGTCCATCGTCCATCATCTTCATTGTACTTTCTCCTTTCTATTCTTTACCAATTAACACCACCATAAAGAAACTCCTGTAGCTCTCCATCGTCCATTGCAGCGTACTCTTCGAACGTCTTTGTGACAGAACCAATGGTGATCGTTTGGTTGTCACAGTTGAGCTCAATAACCGGATGCTCATTGTCAGGCATGTAGCTACAGATCCCGAATCCGGTCTCTTCCGCTTCCTGGCCTTTAACCATCTCACAAAAGACGATCCTTGTGAGGTAGGCATCGTCATCCCATCGCCATTTCTTCTTGAGCGCATCTCGGACGATGAAAGGTAGATGCCTTCCACCCCAATGTGTGTACAGGTAGACTCCAGAAATCAAAACATTTGCTCTGTCACCCATTACATAATCTCCTTCATTCTTACTTCCTTTCAGTCTGTTAATACGTCAACAATTCCATCACACTCATCACAATACCAAATCGAAAATACATGATCTACTATTTTTCTTTCTCCTCGTACATTTGTCTTTGCAATACTCACAACGGTTGCCCGATCCCTACCATTACCACATTCACACCAATCATCTCGATCCTGTACTTGTCTTTTTATTCTTTGTGCTCGCCTCATCCACTTTCTCCTGCATGATAACAATAGATGTGAGTTCATACTGTTCTGTAAATTGCCTCCCACAAGAACGGCATCTGACATCTGTTTCAATCCCCTTCTGACTGTCTTGGACGCACTCGCATGTAAGAGTCCGTTTTCTACAATCACTGAAGGGACAGCACATTCCTTCTTCTTTGACATATCGCTCCACTTCCTCAGCTGTTAGTCTTCTCTCTGTTTGCATTCCATATCCTTTATTTTTGAAAGTACAGTGCGTTCGGATCCTTCTTAACAGCCCAAGTCATCCCCCCGCATCTGGATAGCCCCCTGATGGAAAGGTAATGGTTCCATAGGAGTCCCGATGATTAGCTTCCAGTTCTTGACGAAATATGTAAGCATCCCCACAAGCTGCAGAACCAAGCTTACTTTCAAATTGTGGGCAGGTATCATGCATCACAATAAGTCCATGAGGTTTCAATATACAGTCCACGTTCCAAAAATCTTTCCTTACCTGTTCGTGACTATGACAACCATCTATCAAACATACAGCAACAGAAGAAACTGATTGCTCCTCAAGATATGAAAAGAAATCATCAGATCTTCCTGTATACACTCGGCTTGCACCTGTTAAATCTTCCATCCATCTTGCAGGAGCCGTATCACAATGGTAAGCAGTAGCCCTCCTTCTCTCAGCGAGTTCAGAGATTAATTTGGAAGAATACGGCCCCATCCCAATCTCGATTATACTTCCTCCACGAAGCATACCAAGCATCCAATCAAAAGTGATTACAACCGCATCGCATCCAGTAAATCTACCGGCTCTTGCTCTGTTATATAATTCATCCGATCCGTTCGTCACTGCTTTCTCCTTATTCTACCTCTCCCGTATGTGATGTTCTATGACCTTCCAGCCGAACGACTTCCACCTTTCATCAGTTGGCGTCCATCCTTTATCCCCAACATGGATAACAGAAATAACATGAGCCTCATCTTTGACAGTACGTCTTCTGTAATCAAGAGTAGCCACAATCCTATTAACGTCATCTTGACTGTCTGGATAGCAAGAATCATATCTGAGCATATCAATCGGGAAAGAAGAGACAAACCCATCAGCTCTTACCTTCATCGTATGTACATATATCTTCGCCATTGTAATCTCCTAAGCGAGCCATTCTTCAGCGCCAAGATCTTCCATTTCCTGCTTTGCTTTTTCCTTGAACCACTTCTCATCATTGTTCATTTTGATCATCCTATTCCTCCTTATATTGTTCTGCTGGAAATACTATCGGAGGAACAAGTTCTTTGAGGTCGTCATGGAAATGATCTCCCCGCCAGGAATTCTCCATGAACTTTATATTCCCTTTTGCAAGTAAATCAAGATCAAAAACTGCTGTACAGACCTCGTCCTCCACATCGAACTGAATAGCTAACATGGTCTTTCCCTTACACGCCGGTTCGTCATCTTGAAATATAGAGACAAAAAAAGGCGTTCCACCAACTCCATTTCTATGATAACTACAATCTAAAATCTTCATTCTTTTCCTCCATTCAATCTCCTGATAAAAATGAGAAGTAATATCTTGGCCAGTGCTGAAAAGCCAAGGTACCCCTTACTCCATCCGATTTTCTGGTTACATGCACAAAGGGAGCTAGGAAGGAATGTACTGTAAAATCATCCCGCAGCTCTTGAGTATCCCACACCTTCCCATAAACCTCTTCCAAATCTGCCCTTTCTGCTCTTGCCGAATTGATACGCTCAGTTGCCAACCTACGCAGTTCTTCAGTTGGATCTTGCATGGCATCCTCCTTTAATAATAGGTCTCCTCATAAATCGTCTCACCATCCTTACTGATCCTAAGAGCAGCGTAGTCATCATCGGCCATTGTCACTGGCTTTTCCACATCGACCTCGCACCGGTAAACGTCATCTGCATGCCCACCAAAGCTGTAGACGATCACTGCTCCATCATACGCTACCCCTTTGAATGTGAAGAAGTACTTGTAGTAGTTCTTAAAGTGCAGCTGAACCTTCCCGTACTTCTCTAACGCCTCTTCTTTTGTCACTACGCACTCCTTTCTTGCAGGTACTCAAGAGACTTCCGGTACCTCTTCTCCAGCCCCTTGTGCTCTTTAGGGAGAGGACGTTCGGGCCTGGGCATGTTATCTTCCAGGTCAGCAATCTTGATTCGAACCGCTACAGGATCGGAAGCAACCCTCTCTAAGTAATCCATGTACTTCTCTCCATGCATCCGAGTAAGGATGTCTACAAGTTCCACCACTCTTTCAGGAAACTCGTAGGACTTGAGGTAAGCAAGAGAGAGAATGGTATCTTCAACAGTATCGTGGAGGACTGCAGCTGCCTGTTCAATAGGATCAGTAAACTTGAGCATGACTCGTAAGGGATGCAAGATATACGGCGTACCATTCTTGTCTACCTGTCCCTCATGAAAGGCAGTGGCAACCCCAATCGCCTCTTCGACAACATGTTTCATTTCAGTTGATCTCCTTCGAAGTATTTCTTACTAGGTTATATTCAGCTTCCCAAAGACCATCGAATATCCTACCTTCAATATCATGCCCTAGTTCATATGGTTCACCTATAATCTTTGGAGTTCCCTCATCAGACGTATCAATTTCCTGTGTAATAACCAACCGCATATAAGGAGCAGCAATAGAGATATTGATCTGCTCCGTTCGCCCAGGTATGAACTTGACTCCAATATCATTCGCTAAATCCGCATCATCCTTATTATCGGATCGAGCCATCCACGCCTCGGTGATTAGAATAACTGCATATGCCTTATGTTCTTTGGCCAACTTCTTGAATTCCTCGATACATGCCGCTTTAGAATCCGCATCTTCAAATCTCAGTATAGTACCTTTCATTCCTTCTTCGGTGAAAAGAAATCCAACAGGAGCCACATATCCATCACGTTTAAGGAGTATCTTAGCAATTTCAAGAAGATGATAGGCCGTATCCTTGATTTGATTTTCGTCTAGAATCTTTGCCATTTTTATTCCTTTCCTAGGTTTATGGGATGTAATACTTCATTAGCTTTCTGCCAACATGTATCCTCCAAGTAATCCAAAAATTCACATACTTCTTCATCTGTCATTCCCTCTACATACTCAATATTAAAGCGGGGGGGAGTACCAGGATAGTCATAAGATCTTGGCTCACCTGGATCAAATGTGGCAAATACGACAATATCACTCTCAGCTGAATCTCTCGGATGGGTTGCTCTACATACAAACCTCCTCAATTGCTTCTCCATCAATCTACCTCCCTACAGTGGTTTCCTATTCCTCGGCTCATTTCTACCACAAGAGTCTCACATTGTCAAGAAAAAAGTAAAATTTTTTTAGGCACTTACCCAAACACCGTTCTACCTCATGAGTCATAACCCTTGCAATCAAATCGGTCCTTCTCCCATTCCGGCGTCATGAATTCCCTACAATCCATAGGCTTTAGCTCGTGGATACCGCATTTCCTTTTCAATTCTCCTCCTTTATCAACGATCTCATATAAAAACGGGCAGTAGGGTAATTGCTGGCTTTTTCGCCGGGGGTTGTACCATATTTTTCTATAGGCATACTCCCTACCCCTCCGCACGTAGGTTTTAACAAATGCCAGAATATATTGAGCATCTGCGTCCTTCCATCTTCGAAAATCTTCCTGTGTAATCTCCAGTCCATAGCGAGATCCATAGTAATCACAACAATTGCCGCACTGCTTGCACTTGAACTTCTTATTTACAATCATCCCTTTGCCATTCGATATGCATCTTGCTCAACTCTCCATCTCCTAAAAGCTTTCAAAACCTCAATACCAAACTTATTCGCCTTTGTCTCCCAATTCCCTCTCTCCTGTTTTGTTTTACACAGGAAGTGCCACAACTCATGCCCAAAGATAAAAACAAGTACTTCACTCTGATCACAGAAAGTAACCTCTTCTGAAATATACTTCCAACCCGTTACAGCTACTCTCCTGTAAGCCTTATGCTCCTCAGAGTGTTCAATGTACTCATATAATTGAATAGGCCCACTATCCACATCATATGTCTCTGTACCTACATTCTCAGTAACAGTCATAGGAAATCGATTATAGGCAATGTTATACTTGCTTACTCGGCAGATGATACGGTAAGGTTTGTTACGAGTTCCTTTAGGTGGGTACTTACAAACACCGGAATAGTAACTTCGACCATAAGTTACCTTAAGTTCTATCTCACTCAGCCGTTTCATATTATAATCATCAGTAAACCGGTAAATAAAGTCCTTTACCTCAGCAAAGACTCCTGTATGGTCTCGTACAATCACAATGCCTCCCTTCATTCATGGCCGTAACACTCATCACAAATTTCAAGACCATCATCGCCTTGGGGGGATTCACATACCCACTTACCACATACAACAATGGACACAGAGACATACCGCCCCCTCCATTTCCCACGCTCCACAATGACAACGATAAGGATCTTTTTCTGCAGGATCATTAATCAATAACGACATACTCCCTCCCTTCACACTTCAGTAGCTTCACCGTATTCAGGTTTGCATTTCGATAGCTTAGAATTTTACGGTCAAACATGTTAACAAGGTGAGGTTTGCCTTCGGCAGGATTCCGACCGCCATTTGAATACTTCTTCACACCAGTTCGCCCATTCATTTGGCGAAAGCTCTTGTCCTGCTTTTCAAAGTAGACAGTAAAGAATCGGCCTTTCTGGTTTTCAATTTTACTTCTCAGTTCACTTCTCTTCAGTGGAATAACCATTTCCCTTTCCTTTCCTATTCATTGTTACCTTCTACCTGACCTTCCTTTCTTGGCTCGTTTATGTACTCGATTATGTTGTGCCTTGGAAATCCTCTTCAAATTACTCTTACGCATATCTGATTTCTTCTTATTCCTATGATGAACAACTTCTCCAGGCTTGGCTCCAGCTTTTCTTCGATAGTAATGTGCGCTCTTTCCACCCTTCCATGCTCCGTTTTGAGCTCCTGTACGCATTAAACTTTTTTTCTTATCCCTTCTACTCCTATTCCTGCTGGTATCTCTTGGGCGTGTATTCTTGATTTTGCGTTTTGCCATCACACTTCTCCTTTCTGTAGTATTTCATTATTATACCACAAAAAGAAAAAAGAGGGCAGGGGTAAGAAACCAAAGGAGGTAAAGAGAGGGATGTAGGGAGGCATTCCAATCTAACCGTTGGCAACTTACCCCTTTGTGGATGCCCTTATTGTAAATCATACCACACACCCATAATCTTGTCAAGCCCCTTTTTATATTTTTTATATCTTACTAACTAAAATATTATTCTAAGTGATATTATGAAAAGTGTTATCGCAAAGGATAAGATCATACCCGCACTAAGAGATCCCTTCACTTCATCCTTAGTAAAACCATCCTCCTCCCGATTACCAGAGCTCACCATAAGAAACCCTATCCCAAGAAGAAACGCTAAAGATACAAAAAATATCATATATCCAAAAAACATTATCCACATATCCTATTCCTCTCGCAAAAATGCCAGTTTAGCCAATCTCGTTAATGACCTATTCTCCTTAGTTCGAATACCCTTAAGTTTCTTATGTAGATGAACAGGCCTACTACATACAAGAATATCGCTATGTGTTATACATACTCGCCGGAATCCTGCTCGTAGTTTGGAGTAGAGTTGCTCAATGGTCATACCAAGTTTGCGGGGGGATTTCGGATAATTTGCAACGAAGATAGAAAAGGGATTCATCAACTGCCAGATCTCATTTAAGGTCGTCGAAAGCATCTCATCACTAACCTGAACATTCAAAACATTAGATGCAAAAATGATATCCCACTTTCCTTTCACTGAAATCAGATCTTTCACAAACATTCCATCGGCCTTAGAATCTTTTACAAAATCATGAGCCCACGTATTACCATAGCCAGCCTTCCTTAACATCTTTGTATGAATAGCCTTGTGTCCTGAACCGTAATCAAGAATCCAATCTGTCTTATCATAAGCCATATCCAAAATCAGCTTCGGTACCTTAGCATTCGGCCCCACTGCACCCGAACTACGAGATGTCTTTACTACTTTACTTACCTCCTCTTCCTTAAATTGCACTTCCATTACATCGCCCCCCTCTTCTATCTCATAGTTTTCTACTTGTAGATTCCCTGATCCCTCTCTAAATCTCTCAGTGGATACTTTACCCTCCTCTTCGGTTTTGGAGTATGTACTTTTGTTGGACGTACCCAGGATCTCACCTTAGGCACCTTCCTATTTTTTATATCTTTACGTGCCATTTATATCCTTATCCTCCAAAAAGGAAAAGTAAAATCGTGGGAAGTTCTGATAAAGCAATGTCCCTTTCTTGCCATCAGCCTTCCTTAATACTCTTACCCTCCGATGCAAGAATTCGTATACAACAAAATTACTCTTCAGCTCACTTGTATTCCACACTTCACCATACATATTCTCCAAGTGTGCCCGATCTTTTATCTCCTTGGCTGTCTCTCTCCTCATATTAACTCCATTCCATGCTATCATCTATAGAGAAAAAGCAGTTCATAATGTAATACAATAAAATTTACACGGAATTCAATAGGTTATCAGATCGAACTGACTTTCCGATTTATACATCATTAGAGCAAAAAATAAAGAGAACCCAATATCCAAATGAAAGCTATAGCAAAACCTATAACCTGTAGAGTAAGCATAAAAGGATCCTCATCGTTAGGATGCCTCACAGTTAATCCTCCTTACATTATTGATGATCCCCAGTTATACCACAAGACCTGAATCTTGTCAAGCCTTTTTTCTCCCACCCTTCTTAATTTTTTTCTTGGCCTTTGACTCAGCCTCCCACTCCTTCATCTCCTCAGTTTTATGGTTATGTCGATTCAATATCTCAAAAACAGAGCTGACCAAAGGGACGTATCCCCCTGACCGATCATGATCAACAATAAAATTCTCATATCCTCTGGGTTTTACGATGCGATACATATAATACTTAGTAGAACGACACTTTCCAATTCTCTGGATATGTACTTCATCAATCTGATCAAAATTAACGGATACTTTTACGACGAGCACCTCTCCCTCTCCTCCTTACAATTTTCCAAAGACTATCTGCTCCATTAAAAAGGTTTGCCTTTTTATGCCGTCGAATAGCAGCAGTCGCCCTACTATCCCTCCAGTTATAAATCATTAACTCATCCCCGTCAAGATAATATTCAAAATGATGTACTAACCCACAATCGCAGCATGCCCAAAGTAATGGACTCTCTTTATATCTAACCTTTACAGCTTCTCCATCGTATACAGGATCATACCTACCTGCCATTAGTAAGTCTCCTAGATATCAGACTTGTTAGAACAATCACAAAATCCTATAATCCTAACATCCTCCTTCTTAAAGACCTTTGCCTTATCACCTATCCAAATGTCAATTCTATTCTCGTATCTCTTATTCATTATATCATTAACCGTAAAGATCCCAAAACCTTCCACCCACACCTTACTGAATGGAATAAAGCCCCTGTCAAGTAGATCTCTACTTACAGCTACCGTCCCTGGCCCTGTTTTCGTATTGAATGCAGTAATCTCTGGAGTACTATCGGTCTGGGAAGGGTGGGAATTGTAGCAGGTAACCGTAACCGTGGCAGACGTGACCAACTGCCTACGCCTCTCATATTGCAAGTCCAAAGTCTCATTGTTCCTGAGACAGTCAATCAATTGTTTTTGAACAGCATAATATTTTTGCTGAAACTCAAGAGCCATATTCCCAAACGTCCTCGCATACCCTCCTACATCATATAATGCGAAACGAAGAAAACCAATCCAAATACAAAGGCTCAAAGCAACTCCTATAAAAATCAAATCCTTTTTTGTACACATAATCACCTCCTAAAAATGGTAGGGCGAGGGGGATTCGAACCCCCGACTCCCTGGTTAAAGGCCAGGTACTCCTCCACTGAGTTACCGCCCTGTGATCAACTCTAACGTATCTTTGGCTAGTTTGCCCCCATCTATCTCTATGTAAGACAATCCAACATGAGAGCTCGCCTTATCAGCATACCATTCCAAAGTTTTGGTTACTTCCTCATATTCTTTCATTGCTTCCTTTGCCACGTATCTCATAGCATTTGGTCGGCCTGTAAGATTATCAAGGAGCTGCTATAGTTTCGACATCTTCCTTTTCATCCATACATCCTGGTCGGTGACGCTTCCAGTCTGGTAGCTCATTACCTAAATGGGTATCCTCAATCCATTCCTCTAGATAATGAATGTATGCCAAGAGCGATACGACTTTCTCATCCCAATGCACATTAAGATTCCTGTGATGATCGTCAGGAGGACACATACTACATAGCAACGAAGGATACGCTCTGAATTTTCCTCTGCAAACATGCCCATCAGGTAGCATCGAGTTCTCCTTTCTCAACTAGTGAAGTATCTCCTTATTTGGTTTCTTGATTCTCCACTTATGGCCTTGGTATCCAGAGAAGGTTGCCCACCCCTCTTCTCCTCCAACAACTCCTCCATACCTCACATCGAATCCGCAGCTAAAAGTCTCTCCACATACTCTAAAAAACGCAGACTCAGATCCATTCTCAACCAACTCAATATCAGTAATAGTAGTCTTGGAATCACCTTGCATATGGGCATCACCAAAATCCTGTAACGTCCCACCAATCCAGTCAGCCCTGCTCTCAACAAACTGGCTCCACAAGGGATATGTCTTACCGTTTATTACAAGTGTCATACATCACCCCCGTACACACTCTAGCTTCCAGCGCTTTGTCTTACAGTAGTCTCTCACATGCCCTAAGCTCCACCCTACCATGTACCTCAAGATAGGGGCTGAGAAAACTACCCGCCCTTCCTCAGCCTCGAACCCCGCTACAAAATGTCGAGCCGAGATCCTATAGAGAGATCGTCTTTCTCTAAGGATTGTCATCGTCATCTTCCCAATATTGCTCGATCAGATCACATAGAACTTCTCGGGCTCCAGAGGAAAGGCCAGCAAGACACTCTCCTGCAATCTCTCCTTGAAAATCAAAAACATGCTCCCACAGATACTCATGAAGGTACCCAAACAAAAACCCCTCGCAGAAGAAGGCATCGATAATCTCGTCACAGATAGCACACATCTTATATACATCCCAATTGCCTTCCCACTTCCCTGTAATGTATCTGTACTTGTGAGAGGGGAGGATCTTCTTTCCACACTCACAACACTGATACTCTTTTCTGGCAGTGACCTCTCTATTGTTGTAGCACTCGGGATGCTCATAGTCTCCAACATAGATACAAGAGCAATCAGTCATTCTTACCTCCATTCACTACCTTGAGCTCTTCCTTTCGGATCATCTTCACCATTTCCTTGTGCCCCTCTTCTGCTTCTTCCCAAGTGCTATACCTTCTCATCTCCTCATTATGCTCTCCACCAAATACCAACGTCTCGAAAAGCAAAGGAGGTCCGTTCCCAAACTGGAGATCAAGAACCAGAAAGACAGTTGAAACCTCCACATCTCCTGGTAGCTTATCATATGCTACCCGCCTGTCCTTCTCAAGAGCCCGAGCTGCCTCTTCCATACTCTTTGCTTTGACTGGCTTCTTGTCTTTCAGTACATACCATACCATTTCAATTAACCTCCTTCTTACTCGTTTGGCGCATCAGACCCATTAGCATTGTTTCTTGAAGCTTATAGAGCTCAGCTGATTTGAATATGTGAGACAAAACACCATTGATTAAAAACTCCGATACTTGTGCCATAGTTGCTGTCAAAAAATCCCTGTGAATAAGAAGACAAAGCGCAAAAACTTCTACAGGAATTAAAATAGGCACATCTACAACTAAAAATATTTGTGAATCAACTGTCGGATCACCTTTCTCTTTTAACTTATCAAAAAAATCCTTAACGTAATGCATCATCTCATCTTCGGATTCGTATGCCTCTGTCACTTCTTCACTTATTAGCTTTATTACATCTACTAAGCGCTCCTTGAAATCATCCAGAAGTTCCTTGGGGATGTTTGTATCTTCCCGCATGTACTTCTCTAGGATCTCTAAAATTTCTTTCTCGTTAAGTTCATCCATACGCATTCCTTATGATAAAGTTGGCGGAGGCTGTAGGACTCGAACCTACGCAGGTATTACCCTGAACTCTGATTAGCAATCAGGTACCTTACCACTCGGTCAAGCCTCCTTTTATTTTTATAAGCGGAGGGCATGGGATTCGAACCCACAAGAGTATTACCTCCACATGATTTCCAGTCATGCGCCTTAACCGTTCAGCCAACCCTCCATACTATTCCTTATAGAAATACCATATCCCACGAATCGCCCTCTCATCCAAACTATTATCATCACTGTAAGGAGCATCGTATTGATAGTAGGCAGAATTATATTTGTTCGTCATTACTCTATGAAATCTCATATTACAAGACTCTAATATCCCCTCTATCATAGCATGCGAAGGTCTATTACCAATCCGCTCGTAAGAGACATTATATCCTTTCTGCTTAACCCCCACTGTTTTGTCAGGATCCGCTGAGTTAACAAACTCCGTTTCAAGTATTACATATTGATTAGGCTTCAATAACGCACACAATTCAAGCAGATTCTTCCGAGGATCTGATAAATGGTATAAAGTTCCTATATGAAAAATAATATCTACCCCAGTAATATCCGGCCATCCTATATCCATATCCCATACAAAGAATTCAAGTTCAGGATGTAATTTTTTAGCATCTTCAATATGCTCTTCCCTAACATCGAATCCTATAATATGCGGAGTCAATTCATAAAACATCATACCTAAATGACCAACACCGCAACCAACCTCTAATATACGCTTATTGACAATGTCTTCTTTAGGGATCAAATCTACAATAGCTTCATACAACTTCCGTCTGCGAGTTCCCCAATCTCCGTGATCAAATTTAGCCATCTATCTGTACTCCTATTATATTTAGGGCCAAGGAGAATTGAACTCAGACCGGTGGATTGAAAGTCCCCCATCCTGACCATTAGAACATAGCCCCTTTTACTATTAGAGTGCATGATGGGAGTCGAACCCCTCTCATCAGGGTGGAAACCTGAGGTACCGCCACGTATACCAGACTCGCACAATCTGGTGGAAGGGACTGGAATTGAACCAGTGACCTTCTGGGCTTCGACCAGACGCTCTACCATAACTGAGCTACCCCTCCAAAAGCATACAACCTTTTATTATAGCTACAAGACTAAAGGATAATCCAAATCCTATCAAGAGCACAGATACCCCAACCCTTCTAGTAAAAAAAATATCATCATCCAAGTATGCAATGAAACCTAGAAAAGACGAAAACAAAGCTACAATAAAAAAGGTACATCCTAGAAAAAGCAACACATAACCCCAAAATTCTTCCATCTCATTCTCCTTTTTGGGTTAACCGGAGAGAATCGAACTCTCACCTCCAGGGCCACAACCTGACGTGCAAACCTTTACACCACGGCTAACATAGTAGACTCAAGATATTCCCGCATTTTTGAGATATGTTGTCATTGCTTTTATTGCTGCGTCTACATTCCTCGAACCGTGAATATGCATAATATGAGGACCATTATGATGAAGGCTAATAGATGGATTAGTACTATTATGGCCACCAATATCCTGAAAATTCAATCTTGGATCATAAATTTTTTCTCTTATTTCTTCTGGTGACATACCTTGCATATGAAAAAGGGTATTATAGATTATACATTCATATGCCCATACATCTTTCCAGTCAGAAGCAATCTTATCTCCAGTCTCCCACATCTCATTTGTTATAGCTCCTACTGGATAGTACCTGACATTAGACATCATCCACGGCTTCAAATGATAATAAAGCTTTGGTTCAACCTTATGTGAATAACTACAAAACTGATTCTGGATATCAAACATCACAAACTTGTCATACTTACCAAAAATCTCAGTCGGTTTAATACAAACGGAATCTGAATCTACCCATAGAATATTACAGTCTCCTGCCTGGTAGATTTTCTTTATCCGATAATAAATATCCTGAAACATTCTATGATAATTTTCAGCCAGTCCCTCTAATACTATAACCTCATCCAAATCCTTCAAGTTCTTTCGGAAGGAGCGTATACATAAATCTGTTAATTGTCGATACTTATTAAATATTAGCAATCTCTTCTTGTCTAGCCCTTCTTTATCATTAAGGTCATAACAAGCTGTAATAAGTATATTAGCCATCCAACGCCCCTTTCAGCTCTATATTTCTACTTCCAGCTACCTCTTTCAGATACTTAAACCATTCCACAATCTGAGGGCTCGTATTAGGTTCAAAATCCTCTTTCCCTATCGTATGGTAATCTTCAAAATTAGTGTTCTTGTTTAACACATAACCATATTTTTCAGGAGTCTGCCATACACTGCATCCTGGGAAAGGTTGAAAAATATGGATACCAAACGCATCAACATACTCTGCACATGTAATAAACTCAGCCGTCTCAGCCACCGTTTCTTCTGTCTCACCAGGGAAACCTACAATCATCTGCCCCCTAATTCTTATTCCTACCTTCTCACACGTAGAAATTGCATTGTAAGCCTGTTCTACTGTCGTCTTTTTGTTCATCATCTTTAGCATATTATTGGATCCGCTCTCAAAACCAAATACAAATTGCAAACATCCCGCATCCTTCATGGTTCGTAACAAATCATAATCACAACGATCCACTCTATTCAGACAGTGCCACTTTATTCCTAATTTCTTTATCTTGTCACAGAACTCATACACTCGCTCCTTACTTATAACAAAAGTGTCATCTAAAATGTAAATGAGCTCCACCTTATATTTATTAATCAAGGTCTCCACTTCTTCTATGGTTCTATCTACACTATGACTCCTCACCTTTCCTCCCCAGATATAACTCTGAGCACAAAAATTACAATTGAAAGGACATCCCCTAGAAGTAATAAGTGTTGCTTCCCTGCACTCTCCTAATAAATACTTAAATGTCTGAGATCTTGAGTATCTATAAAAATCTACAAGATCTAAATCAGGTGGAGGAAAATCATCTATATCTGCAGTCAATGGGGTTTGTGGTGTACGAACAACCTTTCCATCAGAATCTTTATATGCTATATTAAAAACCTGATGTAAAGGGAGATGCAATAATTCAAACATTGCAATCTCACCCTCTCCTACCACACATACATCCGCATCTGTATTACTCAAAACATGCTCTGGAACAGTTGTAGCATGAGGCCCACCAACCACAACAAATGCATTCTCCCTTTCCTTTAATTTTTTTGTGATAGCTTGTATCTGAGGAAAATTAGGGGAGGTTCCTGTAATCCCATAGCAATCCCCAACGGGTATCTTCCACTGACGTTCTTCCAACCCAGACAAGTCACATAGCTGCACATCAATATTTCGTTTTTCCAAATAAGATGCAACATACAATATTCCTAAAAAGGGGAGATCAGTATCCGAAATTAGCCAAGGACTCGGTGGGATAATAAGCACCACCTTTGGCATAAGTACACATCTCCATTTTGTTTTTAGTTATCACCATTATACCATACCCATTCTAACATTTGTCTGTAATTTTGGTATAAGCTCTGCAGCGAAGACTACTCTCTAGTTCTCGCAATTGCTCACAAACCTCATCGAATTCAAAAAGTATACACTCATAATATTTCAAATCAGCCACATCCATAACACCAAAAAAAATATCTAAACTATCATCTGCCGCTTTAATCTCCATCAACCGATTTCTAAGTTGTTTTCTAATTTTCTTTGCTTCTTTTCGTATTTCTTCAGACATAACAACCTCGTGGCGGGTGAGGGAGGAGTCGAACCTCCGGTGTTTTCTCGTAGAGTCACGGTTTTACAGACCGCTGCCCTCGCCTCTAGGCACACTCACCCACTAATAAATTATTACTCTCCTACCTCTTCCAAATATGCTTTATTAATCCAAAAGGAACAATTACCATGACCGTCTTCTTCCATACACACTGACGGAGAATTCATTTTTTCTTTTTGCTCATTAGATAACAAAGAATAGTATTTCTCACTCATCGTAAATGAACAGAGTCCACCATCTTCTCTCAGACACAGAGAAGGCATCACATCCTCAACAGCCATAGGTGGAGTTTCATCATCTAACCCTACCAAGCCTCTGCCCTCACCTGGAAAATAATCGATATTACTATCATCTTTACTAGCTGGATTTGTAAGTACGGAATGCCCAATCACCGGCGTCGTGCCATTCTGTAAAATAAGAAAAGAGCCTGTAGATATAAGAGCACCTAACACAACACATCCAATCGCTATTCCTAATAATCTCATGGTACATCTCCTTTCCTTGATCTGTTTACTTACTTAATTCCATTTATATATTTATATATGAAGCCTAGGGAGAGATTCGAACTCCCGATGGACTTACGTCTGAGGCTTACAAAACCCCTGCTCTCGACCACTAAAGCGACCTAGGCATTAAAATCCAAACTGTCCTGTATCCACCCACTCCATACTAATTAATGACCAGAAATCTAATGCTAGCTTATCCTCCGTATAAGCATATGGAAGCCATCCATAACCAGCTTCTCCCCATCCCCTCCCCCAACTATTCAGGAACTTTATAGCTCCCTTACTGGTTGCCCTTGTCTTTTCATCTTTTATAACAAGATTATCATCATATCCCACCGCCAACACAGCATGCCCACCAATACAAGCATCCTTTTTATTAGGATACGGAATCTTCCCACCACCACCATCCTTATAATTCTCAAAAACATAAAATCCAAACATAGATGGCATTCCGGCTGCAAGATATTTCTTTACTGAATAAAGAACTGCACTTCCTTTCTTATCCAGTTTTACAGGATCATGAGAAAAATATGTCAAAGCTTCCCAGTTATCAGCTAATCCGTATATAAATGGGCCTGGAGCCTTGTCAAATCCCTTGATAGAATATTTAAAATATTGCTCTGGAGGCACCCCAAACAATACCAAAGCCCCCATTGTACTTCTGAGATAAGCTCCTGTATCACCATGATCGACACCTATAAGCCACCGTGTAACCTTATAAACAAATCTACGAGAACCCAAAATTGACTTCCCAAAAGCTTTTTCCTGATAGTATTCAACCATAGACGTTGCGGCATGAGCAGTACAAGATCCAAGTTTCCCTTGATCCTTGACAGTAGTAATCCACTTACCGAGATCAACTTTTTCGGGGAGAGGTGCTGGATCAGAACCTAACGGTATTCCCATCTTCTCAACTTGGCTCTTTATATCCAGCTCAGTATAGTCTCGTAAATCTGGGTATGACCGTAACCAACCCGTACCAAAAACTTTTTCAGCTTCTACATCTTCAATCCTGTGTGTTAATAATGACATACTTGATCCTCCTCTCATTGTGGTTGTGGCGGGAATGAAGGGATTCGAACCCTCGACTTCCTGATCGACAGTCAGGTACGCTAGGCCGCTGCGTCACATTCCCTGGCTATTATTCAAAGCTCTATTTTTCTCTTCTTCCCAATCCTTATGATAAATATACCCAAACTGATACACTATAAAATCAAGTAGATGGGTAAGCCCTTCCACTTTATCTTCAAGCTCTCGTATCTGCTGCTCTTGCTTCATTAACTGTGTGGTAGGATTAACTCTCAAAACTGGAACACTTTCTCTGGTCATCATACTCTCCCCTACTGGATCTGGAACTGGAACTGGAATTTGATGAAGAAGAACTACTAGTTCCAGTTCAAGCTCTAAATCGAGTAGTAGTTCTTCTTCATCAAGTTCCAGAGAATCTTTTTTATACCCCACTGTCTTTGCATATCTAAATCTATACCCACCAAGGACAGGATCTGATTTTCGCATAGCTTTAGACACAATAGTTTGTGGAATATTTAAATCATGTGAAATCTGTTTAATAGTATAATATCGTTTAATAAACTTCCCTTTCATATATTTTTACTATTTCAATTGCTACAAGTGCTTTGGAATACTTCGTCACACTGGTGTGAAGGCACATCTATATAGTCGCACCCCCGTTGACGACATAAAGTTTCACAAGTCGTCTGACATCGTAAAATTTGGTGTGTAAAACTCCAGCAGTTAGCACAATGCCCCTCACAAATACCGGCACAGGAACCACTACTTCCCCTGTATCCATCATCGTAGCTTCCCCCGTAATAGCCTCCATACTCACCACAGCCACTCAAAACAGAGGCTATGATCATAAAGAGGAATACAAAAAGTAAAATTAACAACCCTAACATCATCAAAAACGCTAGCCTGTCTTTGATTTTGGCAAGCATCTTCTCATCTCCTTGTCTAGGTAATCGACTCATACTTTACTCCACTATTTACTACACTTACAAAATGGATCCAGCTTTACACAATAGACTTGTCCAACCACCGCACCAGCACACAGTTCCTTATGGTAACTCCTATCATTCTGATCACAGCTCCACAATGACTTGCCGTAGCCTTCAAAATGTGCTATAATATGCTTTTCTGTCCTGCTCGCACAGCCCCCAGAACTCGTCCTCACATCCAGTTCAAAGTCAGTAAGCTTTGCCTTCTTCACACACTCGCAGCAATTCCACTCCGAGCATGTAGGAGCAAGAAGGAATGGCAGCAGTAAAAAATAGCAAGGATTTTCATGTTATCTCCCTTTCTTTTGATGCAGGTGGAGGGAATCGAACCCCCAATCCCGAAGGCACACGGGCCTAAACCGTGCCTGTATCCCTAGTTCCAGCACACCTGCATAAATCATATGGCGTATAGTGCCCAAACAACTCATATAGTATCGGCTCATCTATAAAGCATCCAAATAGCAAAAATACATACAGCACCTAAAGTCCCATAGCAGATCACAACAGCAAGATTTTCCATGCTAATCTCCTTTATCAGCTGGTACTCTTTTCAAATGCTGCAATAAAAATATAAGATCGTCTATGTCCTCAAAATTGAAGTCCCAACACATCCCTGCAGTATCATCTTTATCACCAGGAAAAGGATACCAAATACAGCAGCCGACCTTCCCTTTGTACTCTATCTTATCCCCTCTAATGTTCCCTTGCTTGTATATATGAAACTTATCTTTCTTTTTCACCTGTACCATCAATCATCCTCCATTGAGTACTTAACAACCACATGCTTCGGATTACCACAACCGCACATAAGAGTCTTCAATGGAACTTCCTCTCGCTTCTCAAAAATGTATTCCTTCCCACAAGGCATCCCAATTTTAAGTACAGGACATTTCAAATCCCGGTCACCATCCAAAAGCATATCCACTAAAATATTTCGATGCACCGCATGAATACCTACAAATTCTCCTAAGTCTTCTCCTTCAACTAGGTCTATTATTGCCTCCTTCTCAATATGATCTGTAGTTTTCTCCTCCATTTTATTCCTCCATGAGTTTACCACACAGTTTCGGGATGGGGTGATTTGAACACCCGACTCCCTGCGCCCAAGGCAGGTGCTCTTCCAGGCTGAGCTACACCCCGTTAAAATCCTTTCTCATCCTTTGCATATCATCATCCCACCCAGATATATCGTAGTAGCCTAACTTACAATAAAGCCGTCGAGCACTCCAATTATTATCTCTAACATACAAAGCAGAGTACATACACCCTCTATCACGAGCTCTACCTTCGAGAGTTGCAAGCAATCTAGATGCTACACCATTCCTTCTGAACGCTGGAACAACAGAGACATCCTGTACCTGCAAACTCTTCTTCCGTTTCCCATTATAAACAACTCCTACAGCCTTCCCTATTATTTGGTTACATATTTCCGCCTTCAAAACAATCGCACAGGGATTTCTAAGCCTTCTCACAAAACTTTGCCTATCCCACTGCCCCATATACCGAAATGCCTTCTCCTCTACTGCCACTAATTCACAAACATCATTAAGAGTTGCCTCCCTTATATGTACTCTTCTTTCCATCGCTCCTCCCTTTCTTGCTCTTTTTAACACTTGTACTAATCTTATCATCGCAAGCAGCAGTTCTATTCTCACCTAAAGCAACCTTGTTGTTCCAGCGTTCAGAACTTCTACGTAGCCGCACCCTCTCACGATTCTCTGCGTACCATTTCTTGAAGTAAGCAGCGATCCTTTCTCTATTCCTTCTACGATATCTCTTAGCATATTCCCTGATCTTATCCTGATTCTTTAACCTGTATTCAGCTTGTTTCAACAGCCTAGTTTCTCTATGCTTTATATGTACAAACTTGGAACATTCGTAACAGTATTTGTACTTTCGATTTCTAACACTGCACCCAGAATCTCGGAAGTCATGACCACGTCCACAAAGCGATCCAAGATTCCACACTTCTGGATTATAGCCATGTATCATCAACAGCCTCTTTTCCTCCGCTTCACTATACGGAGAATACTTTTTCTTCTCTTTCTTCATTTTACCTTTCCTCCTTTTTCTGGTAGACGAGATAGGATTCGAACCTACGATCCCTTGCTTGTAAGGCAAGTGCTTTAACCACTAAGCTACTCGTCTGTTTTTACATACTTCCAGGTAGTATTTCTTCCTAGTTTTTCCTCCTTAGTTTTTCGTATATCCAGTTTTGTAACAATTACTTCTACGTCCACTTCCCACTCATGCCACGTATCACATTTATCACATACAGCATAGAATATACCAACTTCGTGTGGTTCCAATGTTTTAAGTTCACACGGGCCGTCCTTACTTTGAAAATTTTCTAGTTCCACTCCACAACTGCAAGTAGCCTTATAATCCACGTAATCGAACATGCCCATAGTTTATTATCTCTTAACTTTCCCCATTAGTATAATCTTCTCACACCTTCTCTTTCGATAATGCCTGAGCCAATCTAGAGCTCGCCTCTTTTACGAGACGATTATACCACTCTTCAACTCCGTCATGTCGGCGGCACACAACTTTAAAGGGATCCGGTATGCTCCTATGATAAACCCACTTGTCTGAAGCCTTCTCCTTCAACATCTTCTTACAGATAAAACACTGTACTTCCGCCTCCTTCGAAATTTCAGCCATTTACCTAGCCTTCCCCGGTTTCTTCCGTCTTTTTACTGGAACTCTCTTCATTTTCATCTTTGCCTCTCTCTCCAACCAATTATACATCATAAGACTGGTTCTGACACTGTAGAAGTTATCGAGCTTCTCCTTCTCGTATAGTACATCTTTGAACTCATCCGTCTCTCTAATAGCCTCAGCCTCTATTCCAATCTTTCTCATCTTCTTGTAATTAAATCCTGATCGGACCCATTCCATAACATATGTCACATAAAACCCTACCGATCCTTGAGGCATCGTTTTTTGTTGTGCTACGTGAACAAGCTCATGATGTATAAGTAATGCCTGAAAATATCTATTACTAGAATCATAAACAGAATCATCGATAAGTATAAGATCTTCATGAAAAGTAATCCCTAAATGCCAAAACCAAGTAACCTTATAGAATTCTACTTCATCATATAACTCAACAGGCATAAATCCCCTAAATTCATGCCCGTACTTATCAAGATACTCCCTAATTCTTTCATCTGGGTACCATCTGTCCATATGTTTTGACCCCACTAGGCATATCACAATTGCTCAGAATGGGATCAGTTACTAGCCCCGTTAGTTGTTGTTGGGCGTGGTGGGAGTCGGACCCACAAAACCGGGAGCTTAAATCCCGTACCTATACCAATTCGGTTACACGCCCTTCTTTTTCGTCTTCGTTTTCTCCACTGACAAAAACCCGAGTTCACTTAAATATTTAAAATCCCGTATACAAACTACTGGTGCGAATCTCTTTCTGTATTCATCTGTATCCTTAGGAATTGAATCTCCTTCCTTCATGCCTTCCATCTTAAGATCCGATATAATATGTAACCTAGCAGCTGCGGCGGCCCCATCTCCCCACATCTGTCTTACAATCTCAATCCCTTCCTTATTATGTAATACGTCCCGGTGCATTGGATCGAAGCTACCATCAGCCAACCATGCATACTGATCAAGATATCGATGTACATGCTCATACGTCTCACCAAACTTCATTAGACTCTCGGCCATATGCTCCGATAGTTTCATGGCCATCAGTCCTTTGGGAACCGCAAATTAAATGGACGATCCTTCACCAGATTTGGAACCTCATCAAAATCCCGTTTACCAGCATCGCCCATCTTTTTTTCTTCCATACCTTTTCTCCCTATACGATTTACCAACCAAACACCACCGCCACCATCTCTAATCGCACCTGCAGCAACAGGGCTTCCCAGGCTATACCGCTAGTCTGCTGAATCAGGTCAATCAATCGATCCGTCTCCATCACAACCCCCCTTTTTAGTCAAAGTGACTACTAATCACCCGTCTCCTTGCCTTCCAGGGCCTCACGGGCAGCAACAAAAATGCCTTCTTCGCCTGTATTGTCTCTTACGTATTCCAACGCTTCCCGCAGCCTGTCCCGTTCGGCCTCAAGTGCATTACTTTTGTCTATCGCCACGGCCATCGTTACGTCCTGTGTCCGTAGCTGTTCCTGCGCCTCGGCAAGGTCGGCCTCGGCCTTCTCTACTCTCTGTTGCCAGCTTTCAAGGGCTTTCCAGATGTGATCGTAGTCACTCATCAGATCCTCCAATCTTCAATATCAACCAACCCAAAAACACCCAATACCCGCAATAAGCGAGTACAAACGCCCACTCCCACAATCCGATTGACGGATCACTCATGGCTCACCCCCATCTTATTTCAGCCATTTTGGTTTGTCGCATACATCGAAATAAATAGCATCGTCATCGTGAACTTCTTCAAGGCGGTTTTCCAAACGCTTGATATAGGCCAGGAGGTCGCTGGCCTTCCCCTGCTCGGGGACAAAGCTCAGCATCAGCTCGAGGCCCGTCATGGTCCGGCTTCCCAAATACTCCAGCTCCTCTTTAGTCGGTAGACTCATTTGTATCCCCCCCCTTTTTTTTGCTCATGACTACTCCTTTCCCTTAATCAGTTCTTCCTCCTCTTTGGTGAGGCTGAGATTCCTCTGTGTCAGCTTGCTTGGTTCCACTCTTCTCGGGGTTCCGTTTTTCAGGTTGGTAAAAGAAGGATTCGCCTAAGTGTGGCAAGCTCGGCCTCAAGCAGAAGAATTTTGTTTATCGCTTGTATGTGATCCTCTCTTGCGGCACTTGTCTCGGCCTCGGCCTTCTCTAGTTTCCCAAGCAACTCCTCGGCCTGGGCCTTGTAGTAGTCCCGCTCTGCCCGTAGACAACCGATTTCCTCATAGAATGCATCTGCTTGTCGGTCAAATTCCTTGGCATCTGCTTTCCAACCGGCAAGCTCGGCCTTAATTCGCCGTATTTCTTTTGCATCTGATAGACTCGGTTCCCCCGTATCTCGACACTGCCTATCGTCTCCAATGGCGTTGCCAATGCCATCACGATAATGCTTGAGGCGTTGCTGCGCCTCGGCAAGCTCGGCCTCGGTTTTCTCCCATCCATCCCATGCGCTTTCTAGCCATTCCTCAAAGAATTTACATTCCCGTTTCGCCTCGGCAAGCTCGGCCTTGCGTTGGTCGTTTTCTCCGTCATAGATCACAATTTGCTCTCCAAGAAGTTTGACGTTATCCCGCATCTCGACAAGCTCGGCCTCAAGCAGAAGAATTTTGTTTATCGCTTGTATGTGATCCTCTCTTGCGGCACTTGTCTCGGCCTCGGCCTTCTGTGCTCTCTGTCGCCACTTTACGGTTTCTTTGATCGGTGGTGCCCCGCAATGTTCACAATGTGGCATGAGTCTATCGGATTCCGTCACGGCTCACCCCTTTCCAATCTGTAACACGGACCAATATACTCAGCCATCAATAGATTTGTTCCAAAAATTTGCTCTATCTCGGCAAACGATTCAGCCGCAACATATACTATCTCATCATCACACTTAGCATATTTACCATTAGCAAATTGAGTGGTTGTTTTTAGGGCATTGGTGGTTTTTACCCGTACTTTGTAGCAAAAGTGTGACACAATCTTACTCATATTCCTCCCTTGTATCCTTCAGCTCAATCAAAAGTGCTATTGCTACCTACGCCGTAGCCTCCTTGAGCTTCTTTTTATAAGCTACCTCCGCCCTAGAAATCTCTGCCAGTACCCACCAGCTCCGATACATGTCATTCCACTTCTCAGGGCTCTTTCGCATATCCTCTGCTAAATCTTTGAGGAACTTTTTGAACTCAATCGGGTCATAAATCCAGCTCTTTTGATCCAGATCCAAAAACGGTAGTATCACGATCTACCTCCTCCAAAATAAGTTAATTTTTTCTTGACTTTCTATTTTTCTTTTGATAACGTAATTTCTAATAACAACCCAAAACTTAGAAAACTGAAAGGATATATCATGCCTAAAAAACCTCGTAAAATAAGAAAGCCACAACCGAAACCATCTACCGCAATCCTAATCAAGAAAGACAACAATACCATCCGAATACGTCACCAGCGATTTGATGGGTTCGACATCTATACAGCAGAAACAGTAAACGAGAAATTACTTTTTCATAAACCAGAAGATAAGCACATAATATTTGCCGATACATTCAAATTCCTCGGATCAAAGGAGAATCTATGGCTGTGCGAAGATGTTACAAACGGTACAATCCACATCGCCCCCTTTGACCGGTTTGCTCAGTTAGATATGAATAAGACCTAATAATTTTATTTACATCTCCGATCATTACAGATCCTCGTTCAGGTACTGGATAATATAGTTCCCCTGTACATCTTTTATAGAAGTTTTAGGAATATCATCTATATCCTTAAACCTCACCAATGCCAATCCAGCCGTCCCATTGAAGTCGTGGATCAATAAAATACAGAGGAGATATTCAGCAGTACAAGTATCTCCTTTCAAGCTATATGTTATACTTTCGTATAATTCCTCATAAGAATCTAAGATTATGGGACCGTACCATTTCAAAGCACACACTCGATTACACGTACCTGTAACTGAATCTTCTGTAATACCAAGATCCTTCACACCTAAACATCCTACAAAACCCAACAGCAAAACAATCACAAGGTATCGCATTGTACCCCCATTCACAGATCCTCATTCAGATATTGAATAATACAATTCCCATACTCATCATTAAGAGACGTTCTAGGAATATCATTTACTGTATTGAACCTCACTACTTCCATCTCAATAGTCCCATTAGTATCGTATGTCAGCCAAATACAAAGTAGATCAGGAGCGACACAAGTATTAGGATCGTGTTGGATCAGCAGTGTGGTTATCAAGTCTTCATAACTCTCAAAAACAACACAACCGTACCATTCAATGCGGCACAACGACTTGAACTCGGATTCCTTAATACTTGGGTTCTTTATGACAGGACAACCCAAAACACCCAAGAGCAAACATAGGACTATTTGAATGATTATAGCAATGCTAACAAAGCCTTTCTTATTTTCTTTTCCCATAAAATACCTCCCCACCTGTTTATCTTATACATAAACCCATAGCACCCATTTGTCAAGAAAAAAATAAAAATTATTTTGGGACGAAATTTATAACAGTATTCTGAATATTAGTTAATTGCCGTGACACCCCTTGAAAGTGAGCCACTATCAACGTCCTCAAGTATGAGCCGTTCTATCTGCCCAATATTCAGATCTATGAAAAGCCCATCAAGGAGTTTCCGCACTTCCAGACAGGTAGGACAAAGGATCACTCCCTTATAGTAGGGATCCTCATGTAGTTCGAGGATGAAAGGCTTTAAGCACTGATTACAACGAATCTCAGTCATTCACACCTCCTCTAAGCATGTTATAGATTACTCCTTATATTATAAAAAATTAAAAGTCATTTCGCAATCCTTTTCTGATAGACCCAAATTCCTATTTTCTACACCTCTAAAAACATAATAGATACAAATAGTTATAAGTATCATCTCCACGAAACCCAATAAAGACAGTGGTAAAAAAAATCATTAGCAGAATCAACTAGTTACAGCGACCTTGAAAAAATGAAGACCACCCCGATTTTGGGGGATTCAAAACACAAGCAAATTCAGCCATAAAATTAACAAATACAACTAGTTACAAATTTTAGTAACTCACCTACTTTATACCACAAGAGCTAACATACTGTCAGATTAGCTACTTTCCTTGACATACACTCAAATTTTATTTAGATCCTTTTATATTTTATTTTTCATAACTTATCTCTTTTCCAGTATCTTTAACTTATCGTTACACTAATTTTTTGCTTGACACGATAGTCCTATTTCAATTATTACATATAATTGACTACGGGGTGGGGGAAGATGCTCGGCTAGCAAGCGGTGCTTGCACCTCGCACTTCCGGTTTAGTTCTTACTCTGGTTTTAGATCCAGTCTTCTCACTAAGTTCCTCATTGAGTTTCTATTTCTTCTTCTTATCATACTTCTAAGATTCCATCAAGAAAATAAATAGAAAAAAACTGAGAATTGAGGTTAGGTTGTAATTATTCACCGAGTATCTTCAGGGGGGGTGATTTAGGATTTTTAATGGAGAGGTGTGGCTTTCATCCGAGAAGCCCATCCATCAGGTATGTCCACCCCTCAAGAGTTAAGACTTTAATTTATCAGTGACATCTTACCAGGAAATACTTTTACAGAATAGATGTGACGAGAAGCTCCCGCCTTCAAGTAATACTTTAACTTCCCGCCATAACTCACTTTTTACCTTAACCTTCTTAAAAAAAATAAAAAATATTCAACTTTTATTAAAAAAAGTCTCTGCTCGTGCATCTTTTTAATAGGAAGGGAACCTATGAATCAGCTCCTCAGCACAATTTTAAACTTGATTGAGAGTACTGTCCTTGAATATGAGCTCTTGAAAGAAGAGACAGTCGATGGATTTCCGGTCATGGCCATCCGATGTAATATTCGTAAGCCAGACCTTTCCAGCGAGAATCAGTACTTTATAGCCATACAAGATATTACCGGCCCACACTGCGTCGATTGGTTTGCCCATAAGGATCAGACAGATGATAGGTTAGCGATCTGGAAAAAGTTACTTGGACGTGGGAACAGAGACATTATCGAGTATAGTTTCCCAGGTATTTTCCCAACAAGGAAGTATACCCTTAAGGAGAGTAATAAGAGGAGCAAGAATGATTAAAAGAGATACTCAATTTACAGAGGCAATACCTATCATGTCCTTCTACTTTGGCCCAGTGAATGTTGGGTGGATTTACATTGAACCACCACATTTTGAGATTCGTACCTTCAAACGGGATACTATAGATTTTGATACCCTTGTTGATTATTACCCAGATATTGTCCTCGTAAATCTACACATGAAATTTATACGGGCACATTTTGCAGATTCCTATATTTTAAGGATTCATTCAAAAGATGTAAAAGAAATGTTCAAAACAACACCCACCTCCTTTGAATCTTACAAGGTATACTTTGAAAAGATCATCAATTCACTCTCTACAAGCACAGCCGAACCTAGTTACAAATGCCCATTCTCTTTCTCACCAACAGAATTAAAAAGCTTGAAGCAATTGGTGTATACTCTTCACCTTTTAGAGATGGATAAATATATTACTCACCCACTTCTTACTGAAGAGGATGTATAAATGTACATAAAGGCAAAAACCCTGCCTGATGCGTGGTTTCAAGCTGTCTATAATTTAATAGATTACGATGAAGACAAGAAACTAAAAAATGGAGTCCTATATCAAATAGACCAAGGCAGTTACGAGCAATCATGGCGACTTGAATATCCCTTTATTGCAATTGAAATAAATCATCCTCTAGAAAAACCTTTGCTTCCTGACCTCCCACCTCATACGAACTTACCCCCAATAGCTGATATGGCATATGTATATCAGTATTTCATAGAGTATTTCATGGGAACTGAAATACCTCCTAATACTGTATACAGCTATGGAAGTCGAATTAATCAGATCTTGTGCTGGAACAAAGTACGTGCCTATGACATGCCCCAGTTAGATATATTGATAGAGAGACTTAAGGAACATCCCCACTCTAATCAGCTTATTTTACAGATAGCCGAACCCAGTGATCTTCTTCTTGTTGATCCTCCCTGTTTGAGATCTATAGCACTTAAAGTAATTGATGGTAACATAGATCTCCATGTTTACTTTCGTTCAAATGATCTCTGGTCTGGTTTTCCTGTCAATCTCGCCTGTATGTCACTCTTCCTTAAGTATTTGACAGTGATGGCTGAGTATGGAAGTGGGAAGATATATTACTTTAGTAGTGGGTTGCATCTGTATCATCATAACTTCGAACATGCTGCCATTAGGTGTCAGAAACCAGAATTTATAGAACTGATAGCAAAGTTAATGGGTATAGCTCTTCCCACCAAAGGGACGTGTTTAGCTCATCAAGACGAATAGATGAAAGGAGTATTCCTATGGAGCTTAAATTATCACAGCTTCTTCCAAATCCATTTCGTAAGATTGAACAGTACCCAATTGATAAGGAGAAGGTTGCAACACTAGTAGACTCAATTATGGAAACAGATTTTTGGGATAATCTACTTGCAAGACCTGCTCCTAAAAATGGTAAATACGAGCTTGCTTACGGGCACCATCGACTAGAAGCAGCAAAACAAGCAGGAATAAAAAAAGTAGATATTCCAATTAGAAATCTCTCCAATGCCAGAATGATCAAGATAATGGCTAACGAGAATATGGAGCAGTATCGGGCCGATCCAAAAACAGTACTATCGACTATTGTTACAGCGAAAGAATTTTTAGACTCTGAAATTTCTAAGTGTTCAAAACTGAAGGACTTTTCGAAGCGAGTGGGTGCTGGCACCCGCTCATTATTTGCTAACGAATCTACCTTCCAAAAAGCAAAAGTAAGTAGTGTGGGAAAAGACATCCTTGGTAAATTTCTAGGGGTGAGCTGGAAGGAATGGTTAATAACTGAGGCATTAGCCACAATAAGAGATGTAAAGAAAAAGGAGGTATCGCAAGAAGCAATAGAGGAATTCAAAAGTATGAGGACTTCTGAGCCGTTTAGAGAAGTAGCAAAAGAACAGAGGAAATAAAAATAAAATCTTGAACTGATAATACTAGTGTGATACTATATATTTAACTGCCAATACATAGTAACTTTCCTTTCCTGTACGGATCAAGGATAGCTAAGGTGGAGGGTTATTGGCAGAAACACTAGGTCAGGTACTGATTGCCCTCCACCCCTTTTTTGTTCTAAATGAGGCTATGGCAAGCGTTAAGAATAGTAGAAAGAAAGGCCGCAGATCGAAAGGTAAAAAAAGGAGAAAGGTTGAGAAGGAAAAAAGCAGAAAGACTAGGAAATATAAAGCAGGGAAATCACGAAGTGGAAAAAGCAATGCCCGATCAACTAGTAAAAAGACTCGTAACAAAGCAACCAAGAAGAATAAAAAGAAGGATAAGAGCAAGAAGAGGAAGCAATAGCGGCCATTAGTGTTACTGTTAACCCCAACCTTTAGTGGGGTAAAGGAGTAGTATATGAAAGCAGTCCTCAACTACCTCCTCGAACAGCCTAAGACCTATATTCCTCTGATTGGAATTGCAATTACTTGGGGGGCTGACATTATTGCACAGCAACTCGGTGTTCCACTATCCATCAGTCCTGAGGTCAAAGAATCTCTCACGGTACTTTTGGGAGTTCTTGCAGCCTACCTTTTACGTAGAGGCACTGTGAAAGACAAGGACATGGATAAGAAGCTCGAAGAACTCATGAAGAAGATATTAAAGGAAGTTCGAGGTTAGTAATTAAAAGCAGCTAAGTCCATAATTTCTGGACATACCGCACAAAAAAGTAGGGAGTAAGACATTTCTCGTTCAAAATTAGGAAAAAAGTCTCAGCTACTCAACTTCAAATATCAAAACACACACCTCAGATGCAGGTGTACTTCACATAAATGCCGTCACTATAAAAAAGGAGAATGCAAAAAAATATATAAAAACAGCAAACCTACCTATTAGGAGATCGTACAAATATGCCAGGAAAACTATCAGACAATGCATTACAAGTAGCACAATCCAGATATTTTATGGAAGGTGAGGATTGGGAGAAATGTACTTATCGAGTTGCAAGTAGTGTAGCTACTATTGAGAAGGACAAAGAAAAATACGAACAAGCATTCCACGAAATGATTTATAATATGGAGTTTATACCTGGTGGGAGGATACTTCGAAATGCAGGAAGACCGAAGGGAAACTGTTATAACTGTTTTAATATTCCAATAAATGATAGTAGAGAAGAGATAGGAGAACACCTTAAAAACTGTCTTATTACCTGGGGAACCGGTGGTGGAATTGGTTGTAATTGGTCATCTATTAGACCAAAGAACAGTCCTATAATTACTTCTGGTGGCCAAGCTTCTGGACCTGTCAGTTTTCTTGAAGCTACCGATGCCCTCGCTGCTACTATAGAATCAGGAGGTCAGAGAAGAAGTGCTGCCCTTGCTAGCCTAGATATTACACATCCTGACATCTTTGATTTCATCGATGCCAAATTAGTCCACGGGAAGCTATCTCATTTTAACATTAGTGTTAATATCAATAATGATTTCTTAGTCGCCGTTGAATCCAATGATGAAATAGAACTCATATTCAATCAACAGGTCTATAAAAAAGTCAAGGCAAGGACTCTGTGGAATAAAATTTTAAAGAATATGCTGAATCATGCAGAACCTGGACTATTAAATACAAGTAACCTATACAAAAATAACTCATACTCATATGCAAATGTGACCTGTCTTTCTGGTGATACATTAATTTCTACTACAGATGGGCTTGTACCTATAAAAAATCTTGTAGGAAAAACTATAAATTTAGTTACTGATTTGAGGACTATTAATTCGCAAGGTACATTTATAGAGCGTGGTAGAGGAGTGTATTCTGGAAAACAACTATTATTTGAGGTAAAACTGTCCAATAAACAAATTCTTAAGGTGACACACGACCATGAAGTAAGAACGATGAGAGGTTGGAAAAAGGTAAAAGATCTAAAAATAAACAAAGACTATTTACTGGTGCAAAATTCTATTTCTCAAAATTTTATTAGTAAAGAAATAAATGAAGCTGAATATGATGATGGATTTATGGTAGGTTATTTAGTTGGGGATGGTTGGATAACATACCATAAAAACAATAAGAGTACTCAATACGGATTTGTATGTCATGAAGACGAAAAGAACATTATTGATTTTATTTATGAAAAAATCAATAGTATGACAAAGCGAGAAACTAATTGGAGAAGATCTTCTAATGGAGGAAAATCTTTTGAGTTAGTAACAACAGATAGTGTCATAAGACAATATTTCTCTAAATGGGGTTATGTAGACATTACAAATAAATATGGGTACACATCAGGGACCAAAAAAAGTAGTAAGTTTATATCAGATGAGGTGTTAACTTCTTCTCCATCTTTTAAACGAGGTTTTATATCTGGCCTATTTTCCGCAGATGGACATATTTGCACTTACAAAAAAAGTAAGTGTTCTAGGATTCAATTGACTACCGCAAAAAGGGATACAGCACAAAGACTCCAAATAATGTTAAATGAGTTTGGCATCCCAACGAGTATAGGCTCTGGGATAACTAAACTGAATGGAAAATTACATACATGTTATAATGTAACAACATCAGGATTTTTGGCAACTATGGCTTTTAAAAGTCATATTGGTTTGAAATATAGTATAAAACAAAAAGAATTGAATTTAGTTACACCGGAAACATGTACAGATTGGACTACCAAATTTTATGGTGCTTATCTTGTAAAAAGCGTTAAAGAATTAGAAGTAGAAGATGTTTATGATATTCAAGCTGATGTTACCCACTCACTTATTGCAAACGGAATAGTTGTCCATAATTGCACCAACCCATGCGGAGAATTGCCCCTCGAACCTTACTCGGCTTGCTGCTTAGGTTCCCTTATTCTTCCTAAATATATTAGCGAAGGAGGGAAAGTTCATTGGAAAAAGTTAGAAGACACCATCAAACTGGCTATAAGATTCCTAGATAATGTGATTGACGTGACAAGATATGAATTAAAACAAGTTGATATAGCTGCACACAGGTCAAGAAGAGTCGGTTTAGGAGGCGCAGGACTAGCCGAATTCCTTTTCGCTAAGAAAGTAAGATACGGAACAGAAGAATCTATATCAGAAATAGAACGCCTCGTTAAGTTTATCAGAAACGTTGCTTATCAGACCCTAGTTGAACTCTCTGTCGAAAAGGGCTCTTTCCCAGCATTTGATCCTATAGCATATGGTAAGGCATCTTTTGTTAGAAAACTCCCTGCATCACTACGGAGTGATATTAAAAAACATGGATCAAGGTGCGTTACTTCTTTATCATGGGCTCCGACAGGAACTATCTCCTTATTACCAGAAGTCTCTAGTGGATGCGAGCCTCTCTTCGCCAGGGCTTATAAGAGGAAGGACAGAGTTGGCACTCGTATTTATATACATCCAGTATATAGAAAATTAATAGAGGAGGGCAACCTTATCAAACAAAAGGAGCTCCCAGATTGGTTTGTAGATGCTTATGATTTAACGCCTCAAGATCATCTAGAAGTCCAAAGCATCATTACTAAATACATTGATAGTGCAGTGAGCAAGACCATTAACCTACCAAAAGAAACTACCTCAGATCAATTAAGTTCACTCCTATTAGAGTATATCTACGACTTAAAAGGTGTAACAGTATACAGAGACGGATCCAGAGAAGGTCAAGTATTAAACAGAATTCCCCACGAAGAAACACTAAAAGCAGTCAAAGACGGTAAAATAATTGATGACGAAATTCCAGAAGAAGCAACAAAATGTGCATCGGGGAAATGTGATATCTAGACATGATACAGATTGTAAAAACTAATACATATTCAAAGCTTGAGTTTATTCAAGAAAACCCACTTGATTTAGAGACTCACAAGAAGTGCGTAGCTGAGCTCCATCGTAGACTAGCCATATTTGATCCTAATGCAAAATTCTCTGAAAAGTATAATTCGTTTAAGTCTAACGGCGAGCGTATTTGGGATGGCTATATTCGTTTCTTCAATACCAAGAACTTCTCATTCCTTACAGGCCACCTCCCTTACGTTGAGAAAGTCCTTGATGGCCAAGAAGTTGAGTACGGAATCATTGATAAATGCTACCGGCCCAATGTTGATATAAGTCCTGTCTATGAACTAAAGGGAATTACATTAAGAGATTACCAGAAAAAGGGTGTCTATATCTGCACCAACAGAACTAATCGAGGAGTATTTTATCAAGCAACAAATTCTGGTAAAGGACATAGTTTAGATACACCTATACTTACTCCTACTGGGTGGCAAGAGATACAAAATTTAAAAGTAGGAGATTATATTGTTGCTGCTGATGGATGCCCTACAAGAATTACTGGTTTATTTCCTAGAGGTAAACAGCAAACTTATACAATTACATTTAATGATCATACTTCTATTATTTGTGATGCTGATCATTTATGGACAGTACAGACACCATACAGCAAAAAGAAACTATGGAATACCTTATCTACGAAAGAAATAATAAAGCGAAATAATAAATTAGGTAAGAGAGCTTCACGCCTTAAAATACCTAATTGTTATCCTATCCAGTTTAACAGAAAAAAATTACTTTTGAAACCCTATGTTTTAGGAGTATTATTAGGTAATGGAAGTCTTTGTTATACCACACCAAAATTAACTACTACAGATAAAGAAATAGTCAATGCAATATCAAGATATTACAAAGTGAATCCGATCAGTTCGAAAAACAGATGCCAAGGATATTCTATATTAGACATACACGATATTATCAAACAATTAGGACTAAACGATGTAAGGTCATGGACAAAATTTATACCAAAAGAGTATTTACTATCCGATATTGATGATAGATTGGCTATTCTTCAAGGACTAATGGATACAGATGGAACAGTATGTAAAAGTGGAAGGACAGTTAGTTTTAGTAGTACTTCAAAACAGTTAGTATGTGATGTTATGTATTTAGTTAGATCTTTAGGAGGAAAAGCTGTCTTAGGTAAACCGAGGCGTACAATTTATACAATTAACGGCATAAAAAAACAAGGACGAGAAAGCTATCGAGTATATATTAAATTAATTTATGATAATCTTATACCTTTTAGGTTGGCTAGGAAAAAAGTTCGATACTATAACCATACGCATAAAAAACATAGCTATAAAACTATTGTAGGTATAAAGGATGCAGGAATACAAGAAACTATTTGTATTTCAATCAATCACCCATCTGGCTTATATGTAGCTAAAGATTTTATAGTGACACACAATACAATCCAGGCAATTGCTACTTGCGAATCCATCCCTGTGAACACTCTTTTTCTAGTGGATCGAGTAGAGCTTCTAGACCAGGCGTATAAAAAGTTCAAGAAGCATGGGTCCAGAGAAGTTGGAGTCATTACACCACAGGAATTTGAGCCTAGGGAAGTAACCATCGGACTGCAACGAACCATCTGGAGTAGGCTTAGAAATCAATATACTAGGGATGAATATACAAATTATTTGAAATCGGTAGAAATGCTGTTCGTCGATGAAGTACATAAGTCAACTTCTTCTACCTGGAAATATGTACTTAGGCATATGCATCACGCTTACTATCGGTACGGCCTATCTGGTACTCCTCTGTTAGAAGATGCCATTCGAAATATGCTCCTTGTTGGTTTTATTGGTAGGATTGTACAGAAAATTAGCAATCAATATCTAATTGAAAATGGATATTCTGCAAAGCCTTTAATTAACATTGTAAAACGTGAGGCGGAGAGGATTTCCAGTACTCTTGATTACATTGAGGTATACAGAATAGGGATAACAGAGAATGCTACAAGAAACGCTCAAATTATAGATCTAATCAAAAAGCATAGTGGGGAAACCATTCTTGTAATAGTAAAACATTTAGAGCACGGTAGGATCATAAAAAGTTCCATAGAAAAAGAGAAAGGGTATTTTGTATCGGGACAGGATAGGAAGGCAGAACGTATTTCGATATATAATAAATTTAAAGATAAAAAGATCCCAATCGTAATTGCAACCATGATCTACAAAGAAGGAATAGACATCAGTGCTATTGATGTTCTTATATATGCAGCTGGCGAGAAGGCACCTGTTACAATATTACAGGTTCTTGGAAGGGGACTAAGAGCAAGGGAGGATAAGAAGTTTTTAAAATATTATGACTTTGAAGATAAAGGGCATCGCCATTTGAGCAGCCATACAAGAAAAAGGATCAAGATCTACAAGAGAGAGAATTTCTTAATTGAATACATAAGATAGAATACTGAGAGGTATCATGACAGAGATACCTGATTTTGTTAGAATGGAAGATTATGTAGAAAGGGCTAATGGAACTTATACTCGGTATTCCACACCTGAACTAAATCTTCGGATCCGACAGATGATTGAGATGTTAGGCCTTGATCCAAAAGATGGGGAGATGAAGAAGAAGATATGGAGTGACAGAACACAAGAAAGAATCATAAGCCATTTACTTTCATATGCTATACAAGAAAAAAAAGTAGATTATACTCACACATGGTACAAATGGTTAAAGAATAAAATAAACGAATTTCATTACAGATATACAAAACATCAGCTTATACATAAAGATACTATCGATGCGTACAAAAAACTATTCAGATTATACCTATTTATTACAACAGAGACAGGCGTATTAAAGGCAGAAGATAAAGGCAAGGAATTAAATTACTATATAGCAGCGCAATATAGTGCCAGGTACAGTCCAGTGAAAGGCTTATTGACTAAATTTACAGTTGATACATTTTTATTCAATCGTAATATCCTTTACTACAGGGATTTTAAAAAGAACGGGTTTCCCCCAACACTCATCATACCAGGACCAAAGCTCCTATACCACCCCAAAGAAACCAATGAACACAAACGTAGACTTCGTAACCTACCTGATATAAAATGTACTCCATTTCTTGACATCACCCTTCCTATCTTAAACCTCAGAATACCAGCACTTACCAGGAAGACAAACGATTGGCTCCATCATTACCTCCGTTCCATCGAGCTCATGATGATTCGAGAAAGATTGCTTGCTCGACCTTACAATCGCTTTCTTCTATCTGTTGAGCATTTGAGAGTATACAAGGAGATAATGAGTCGTGCAAGTACAAAGTAAAAGCCAAACTATTCTCGAAGACATTTATAGTTCTTTAAGATCACGAAGTACTGAATATAAAGTAGATAATGCTAATGAAAATCTTATCTTAAAAACATGTCCGATATGTCAAGATACTGGAGATCATTTTTATTTAGGAATTGCGACAAAAAATTTAGGGCTATGGAATTGTTTTAAATGTAGACAAGGGGGAAGTTGGAATAAACTCAAAAGGCATATAGTAGGGGAAGAGGGTTGTTTTATTGATACTCCCTTTCATGCCAAGCCAAAGATTAATGTAGAACAAGGAGCATCCAAAACAGTAACGGCACATAACAGATTACTTTCTGATTCTGACACAATGAGTTGGCTATATAACAGGAACATTAAAATAGATTCAATACAAAAATACAAGCTAGGTGTAAAAACTATAGAGCATCCTAAATCAAAAGAAATAATAAAATACCTTACTATCCCGTTTATCTTCAAAGAGCAACTCGTAGACATCAAATACCGTAGCCTACCCCCAGCGAAGAAATCCTTTTATCGAACTCCTGGTGGGATGAGTATACTATATAACTATGATAACATCGATCATTCTCTTAACTACATTTATATATGTGAAGGGGAGTTAGATGCAATAAGTTTAGCTCAAGAAGGGGAATCTAATATCGTTTCTATTACAGTGGGAGCGAAATCTTTTATACCAGAATGGTTTGACCTATTAAGAGAGTTCAAAATCATATATTTAGTTATGGATAATGATGCGGCGGGGCAGGAAGGCGCAAAGATTATTGCAAACAGATTAGGTAGGGATAGATGCTACAATATTCTTCTACCAAAAGAAGTAGATCCAAAAACAAAAAAGCCTAAAATAAAAGACCTCAATGATTATTTTAGATACCACGACATTAGTGATTTTAAGACTTTAACCTTACGAGCCACCCAATTTACGATTGATACCATATACTCTATTGAAAATGTTATCAGCAATCTTGAATCTCAGTTCAAGGACAAAGGAGAACTCATTGAAGGGTTAGCTACGCCTTGGGAGAGCCTGAATAGTAAAATGGGACCAATTGCAAGGGGGGATTTGATCTATCTAAGTGGGAAGCCAAAGACTGGTAAGTGTGTTGAAAAGTCTACAAAGATATGTACTCATAAAGGATTAATAAGTATCGAAGAAATGTTTAGCTATTATGGTATTTCTCTAGATAATGATGAAAGAGTTGAAGATATCAGTAGTAAAAAAATATTTGTAGATACTAGCAATGGTAGGAGACAAATCACACATTTTACTATTAATGGGAGGAGAGAATTATTAGAAATCAGAACTAAGTTAGGACTATCAATTAAAGTAACCAAGAACCATCCACTTCGAGTAATGGGAATGACAGGAAAATTAAAGTGGGTAGCTGCTAAAGATCTCAGGGTCAAAGATAGATTGGTAGTTAGTAGATCTATAAGTGAAGGGGGAGCAGTAGATCTAATTACAAGAGAGGAAGCAAGATTCATTGGATACCTTATTGCTGACGGATGTTTATCTGTCTCCAATCGAATCCTATTTTCTAACTCAAATCAGGATGTAATAAACGACTACAAAAGCTGTGTTTATACTATAGATCAAGAATTAGAAGTGGAACATTATCCCCAAAAAAATTCGAATGGTGTTGAACAGCATATAAATTCCAAACGTTTCAGAGAATTCATTAGGTCTGCCTATACTTTAGATTATGTAAAAGCTGCCGATAAAGTGGTACCACTATTAATACGGACAAGTTCTAATATTATATGGAAGGAATTCTTGTCTGCGTATTTTGAATGCAAATCATATATTAATATCTCTCGTAATTGTATAGAAGTTACATCTTCCTCCAAGGAATTAATAGATACGATACAACTCATGTTACTCAGTTTGGGAATCGTGTCTCGACAGCGTATGAAAAAGGTTAAAGGGTATGACCAACCATATTATGAACTAGTACTACCTTTTGATGAAGCCATTAAATTTATTCAGAGGATTGGATATATAAGTAAAGAGCAAAAAGATAAAATAGATATATTACTGCGAAATAGTAAAATTAAAAGAAATAAATCTAATGACACAGTACCATTCCAGAGAGAGCACTTTTTATACATTCAAGATAATTATTCTACTGATGGAGAATGGAACCATCTCGCAAATAAAATAGTTCGTGGAGTCAGAGATCCATCACATGCATTATTAGAACGGATTATAAATTATATTGACCGTAGAGAATGGGACATACCAATATGTACATACTGGAAAAGTATTAGGAATATGTATTTTGACTCGATAACATCAATCGAAAATATTGGTGAGAAAGAAACCTATGACATTGTGCAGCCAGAAACCAACGAATTTATTGGTAATGGTATAATTAATCACAATACTACTCTTGCTCTTAATCTCTGTTATTATTTTTCTTACATTAAAAAAATACCATCCCTGCTATTTTGTTTAGAGATGCCACCAGAAAGATTAACAGCAAAACTTATATGTCGCCATAGACTGGCTGCTCATAAGGAAATTGCTCTGGATGATATATATCTAACTCGTGCGGATTTTCTGGATCCCAACAACGGAGATGTACAGTTATACTTTGGCTATACTGCAGATCCACACTATTTAAATATAGATGCAATGTTTAAAGTGTTCGAAGTAGCAACAAGAAAGTATGGAATAGAATTTTTAGTATTTGATAACTTACAATTTTTAAGTAGGAATCTTGAACATACCGCTCAAGAAATTGCCATGATTAGTCGGCAATTCAAAATTATGGCAATGAATTTCAACATACGAATCATGGTGGTGGTACAACCGAAAAGAATAAGCGAAGATGAGATTATGACTTCTGTTCATATGAAAGATTCTAGTGCTATGGAGGCGGATGCTGATTGTGTATTAATATGTCACAGAAAAAGTTTTGCAAAGGATATCTACACAGAGAAGGCAGATGATGAAACACTACTCAGTCCTATTATAACACTTACAGTAGACAGAACCAGGTACGCACAAGGAGGATTTACAAGAATGTTTTTAGAGGGAGCAAAGAGCTACATAAGAGAAGCCACAGACAATGAGCTGGTACTAAATGGGAGCAGATAGGATGGATCTTCATAGATTAGCACAACTAAATAATGCAATAGATAGTTATTTTACACTAGATGAGCTGAAATACATAAACATAATGATACATAGCTACCAGAAACTAATCGATAAGGATCCTGCATATGAAACGGATGATTACATATCAGAACTCTTTCTCCTATTAGTTGAACTTAAAAGGAAAGGAGTACCTGATGAAGTTAGATCGAGGGCGAGATATTACTTACAATATTTAAAGACCTTGATGTTAGCAAGAGCACGAAGAACAAAAATAAGAAAAAAGATAGAAGAAGTCCTTCTCCAGTTACATTCTTCGAGTAGTAGTGGTAACAGGCATATAGATAATTTAAACTCTTTTGTTAAATTTCTTCTAAATGAAGGCGAGGATGAGCTGTTCTATATATTACTTATGACTATATCATCTGTTTTGAACGACAAGGAATCGAAGTTGGACAAATTGAATATATCTCGAATCTCTGCTGATCTGCCAATGCATTATCTAGAATATAGAAGACATATTGAAAAAATCAGGAGGCTTTATGAGCAAACGTAAACTTGAAGATATGTTTGCAGAAATTGATGAGCAAGAAGAAATCGAAAACATAGAAGAGCTAGTAAATGAGCTGTGGGATGTATACCACCGGTTCTCGGAATTATCGCACAGAGTCATGAGAGTATTCAAAAGGTATATGCCAGGGAAGAATGAGCGTATCGGTTTGAGTAACTATATCCTCACACTCTTTGACAAGCATGAAAAACTGACTCGGCAGGATATCATGGAGTATCTCATAATAGGTGATTTTGAATATACAATATCTTCAAAAAGTCTTACGGATAGCCTGTACTTTCTCTTAAAAACTAATAGGCTAATTCGGTACAAAGATCCATCAACTGGAGAGCATTGTTATAAAAGGGGGAATGGATAATGTCTGGTGTTTGTACTCTGTGTGGGCTATATAAAACTACAACGAATGTGAAAATCGATAGTGTTGTAGGTGAGATCAAGGCTACTGAGTGCAAAGAACCTATTGAGATAGCATTTATTGCGGAGGCCCCTGGAAAAGTCGAGGAGGAAAAAGGTATTCCTTTAGTGGGTCCTGCTGGAATGAACTTAGATACTGCTCTTAAATCGGCAGAAATTGATAGGTCTCGTGTGTTCGTTGGTAATATCTGCCGCTGCAAGCCTCCTAATAATCGAACCCCAAGCAGAACTGAGCAGCAGAAATGCTATCCCTATCTGTTAAAAGAGCTCAAAAAAGTCAAACCTAAAGTAATTGTGTGTTTAGGACTTGCAGCCACGAAGACTATTCTCAAAGACAGTACAATTAGGATGAAAGATGCACATGGTAGAGCATATAGTGGTAAACCTCTTTTAGGCTTTGACTGTATCATTGTCCCTACTTGGCATCCCAGTCCTACAACTTTCATAAATAACGAAGATCGGCGATTCCAGATGATGGCTGACATTCGTATAGCTAAAAGCCATTTAGAGGGTGAATCATTAAAGGATAAAAAGGACTGGCTTTCAATCACTGTTGCAAATTATGAGACTTGGCTCTTGGTTCTTCCAATACTCAAGAAGGCAACCCATTTTACCATCGACGTGGAAACAACTGGACTGAATGTTTTTGCTAAAAATGCGGAAATCACAAATTTTGGAATAACATCCCATGGTAATTATGGTATTTCTGTTATTTGTAGAGAAGGAGATTGGATTAGAACAAACAAAGATGGAACTATCCACGACTATTTCAATGATTTTCTTACTGATCTCGAAGAGTTAATGGATACAATACCTACTGTTGCTCATAATATGTGCTTTGATGCCAAATACATGAAGAAAAAGTGGAACATCTGGCCAAAAAAATGGCTCTGGGATACGATGCTGGGCCACTCAATTATTAGCCCAGGAGGTTCTGCCAAACTAAAGGACATAAGTTGGCAATATACTCCTAAGATGGGAGGGTATGAACATGAATTGTTACAGGCTGGTGGGTTGGAGAAAGCAAATGCGTATGAGAGAGTAGATTACAATGTTGGTGATATCGTTTGTACGGATCGGATATATAATAGGCAACTTGAGATCTTAGAAAAAGAGAAGAAGTTATTTCTTATGCAGAAGATTCTTATGCCAGCCGCTGAAATCTTCGCAGAGATGGAGTATATAGGAGTTGCTATTGATGAATATGTTCTTAGAAACCTAGAGAAAGACTATGGAAAACGACTGTTAGATGAAAAAACAAAAATATATATGCACGGTACTATAATGCAATATAACAGAACACACGGTGGCTTCAATCCCAGTTCAACAGATCAAGTTGGACAAGTGTTATTTGATAAGAAGTATTGTGGATTTACAGTCATAGACGTATCTGACAAAACCGGAAAACCATCCTGCTCCAAAAAAGTTCTTGTTGAGTTACAGAGGAAATATAACAGTAAACTTGTAAGTATGATTCTAGACTACCGTGCGCTGTTAAAGCTTCATAGTACCTATCTCAAGGGAATGAAATCACAGCTAATCAATGGTCGGATACACACAAACTATCACCTAAACGTTGCGAGGTCAGGGCGTACAAGCTCGTGTGTTGCGGAGGGAACTTTGGTAGATGTTGTACGAGATTTATCTAGGTATCCTAATGGTATTCCAATCGAAGATATACGCCCAGGAGATTATGTATACTGTTATGATAATAAATGTAACCTAACAATCAGGAAAGTAAAATGGGCAGGAAGGACTGGAAGAGAGAAAGTATTAAAACTAAAATGGATTGGTGCTGGTAGAAAGTTTTCGGGAGAATTGAAAGTAACTCCTGAGCATAAAATCCGCCATTCTGATGGACATTATATAGAAGCAATAGATTGTAAAGGAATAAATACTCTAGCACTTAGTAGAAGTTTGCGTAAATCTGGTAAAAGTAGGCTATTAATTTTAGATGTGTTAGATGAAGGAGAGATGGTCGATGTTTATAATCTTGAAGTAGAAGAGTTTCACAACTTTATTGCTAATGGTATCTGTATAAAAAATAGTGGACCCAACCTTCAAAATATACCCGAAGATAGTGATATAAAATCTATGTTTATTCCAGATGTGGGATTTAGATTTATTGATTTGGATTATCGGCAGATGGAATTGGTTGTCTCTGCCTATTATACTGGTGATGAGGTTATGAAAAAGGCCATACTTTCTGGTGATGCTCATACATATATTGCAAAATTAATTTTTGGTATGGCAGAGGTAAGTGAAGATAATAGAAGGTTTGTAAAGACACTTAATTTTGGGGTTCTCTATGGAATGGGAGCTGGGAAGTTAGCAGAATCACTTGGTATAGAGGAAGACGATGCAAGAAGGCACATAAAAGAATATTTTAATATTTTGAAGGCTACAAAAACTTGGATAGATAGAAGGCGGTGGCATGCTGAACATAAGGGATTTGTTACATCTAAATTTGGACGTATCAGGAAGTATAAAGCAAGGGAGGAAATTCTTCCAGGCGAGAAGGTTGAATATAACTCCGCTGTCAACCACCCTATACAATCACTAGCATCTGATCTTATGCTCTACGCTATGGTACAATGGAAAAAGTATTTAGTAAAACGTGGTTTGTATCCACATGATGCTTACATGGCATTACAGGTACACGACTCTATTGTTAGTTGTGTCAAAGAGCAACTAGTTGAAGAACTCCTTCTGGCTAAAAAGAACGTATTTGAGTCAATCAAGTTCGAATTTATGACATTACCGTTATCAGTAGAACTAAAAACAGGCCATGATTGGGGTAACTTATCGAAAACATAGGATAAAAAATTTCAACTTTTTTTGATAAAAACACCATTCTCATGCATCTTTAATAATAGAGGAGGAAAAAGACATGGCACAAAAAGTGGAAGACATTACTGGTACAAGTATTTCATTCAGAATTACTTATGAGCAAAAACAAAAATTACTGAAGATTGCAGAGGAAGTGGAAAAGGGATGTGGAACTCCAGCAACTCTTACAGACATTATCAAGACTGCAGTGAAACAGACCTGGGGAATCGATTTATATAAGGAGAAATAAGATGGGAGATCTAGAACTTGATCTTTCGATTGCGGCGAACAATACCCCACTACTTCTTGAGCAACTACAAAAGTCTCCTCATATTTATTGGCAGTTTGCAATGAAATATGAAGAAGCGAAGCGAGCAGTGGCCAATCAAAAGCTGGAGATAAAGGTACGGGAAGCAACACTTTCAAGGAATCTAAGAGACGAAAAAGGAAAAGCACTATCTGATGCAAAGATAGAGAGAATGCTTTTTACTTTTGATGAGTATTGTTCGTTACATGAGGAACTGAACAAGAGAAAGGAGATTGAAGGGAAGTGTAGTGCTATTGTAAGGGCTCTTGAGCAGAGACACCACATTATGACAACCGTGGCCTCACTCATTAAACACGAACTCAGACAAAGTATTTAGAAAGGAGGATTCTACGCAAAATTAATTCAAAACCAATAAAAATTCAAAACAAGCAACAAGCAAGTACCGCAAAAAGCAAAAAGGAGATTAAAAATGGACAAATTCGATGTCAACTTAGATGCTAATGTAAGAAAGAGACTATTCTTCGGCAAGGTATGTGAAGCTCAAAAGGGTGGAGATTGCCAAGAGTGTGCTAAGGCAAGTGATCTATTTCGTCAATCAAGAGCACAATCAGATCAAGGAAAAAAGAAAGAACTAGAAGATCAAGCCAGAGGTCTCTATGCCAAGAGCCGCATCTTTATCAATGCCATTAATGTGAGGGACGAGGACAAAACATATCCTGTTCGTATCTATGCAATACCTCCTCTTGTCTATGATGAGGTAATCAGTGTAATCAGAGGTGCGAGGCAACTTGATCCGCAAAAGAATGTTTTTCATCCATTAACTGGCCATAATATACTCATCACAAAAAGAGGAAGTGGAATCCTCACACGATATTCCACACAGCTAGACCAAAATCCAAGTAAGATTCCAAACGAGGAATTACTTGCACAACTTCAGGGGGGAGATCGTAGTGGTCTACACAATCTTAATATGGTTGAGGAGTTTATCAATGACAATTATTTACACATCACCACCCTCAATAATGACCAGAATCTGATAAGGCTTCTTCCTCCGTTTGAAGATCAGACCATTTACAAAGAGATTAAATTCCATAGATTCACTATAGGTTCTTACAGGAGCATTAGTGATGGAAATAGTGGAAGTAGAGTTCCTGATCCAAAAGAATCAGGTCATAGTTTAGATGGTCCTAGTTTTGATGACCAAGGTATGCAGGACGAATTTGATCCATCTGCTCTCGAAGATATTCAAGAATTTACTCCTGATACCAATCCAGCACAAGCAGAACCCGTCCCTGTTAAAACTGAAGCACTACCACAAACCTCTAATGATTCAGTAGTTAATGCTTTAAAGGAGGAAATTAAGAAAATCGAGGCGGGTGCTGGGAAGGAGGAAACAGAGAGGATTTTGGAACGGCTCAAAGAGATTAAGAGTGAAGCTATAGGAAGTACCTAGTATGGATCTGCTTGGGCGAGATAAATTATATGCTACGGAATGGGTTGAGCGAACATTTGAATATGTTCGCTCAGCCAGGACCGTATTGAGAGAGACAGGAGAACTTTCATTCATCTTAACATTTCAGCCGAGAGATTTTGAGCCTAGAAAGGACCTCGATGATATTATTGCTATTTCTGAATCAGTGATGATTTATGATATTAACTTGTATATTGACTCATACTATTTCATTTACCAAGTTGGAGAAGAGACAACACATAAAGTTGGTCATATCTACACAGAGGATCTTTTAGCATATAATCGGAAGCTAATAACTTTTGAGCAAGTAATGGAGAAATTAGAATACACCAGCCTACTTGAAACCGATGATAAAGATAGATCCTAATCTTGAGTCAGCTTGGGAGTTGATGATAGAAAATCAAGATGTTTTTAGTGAGAAGGATTTAATAGTACTTCTTGAAGGACATCTTAATTATGATGTGGCAATAGGACTACGAGGTATAGATGCAATCCCGCCGTGCTATCAGTATGCTCCGTGTATAGATTGTGTATATGTAAATTTTTGTAGGAATCAAGAACGACGGCTTCAAGGAGGATTAAGTGATGCAAGTAGACGAATCGATGAAGACAGTTACCGCAAACAACTGCTTAAAGATCTCGGTAGAATTCTCTCTGACAGTGAATCTTGGGAATTTTAATAGTGCCAAACTGGGATGCTCGATGGAAGATATTATTGAGAATGAGGACGAATTCGAGATCAAGTTCGATCATATATACAAAAAGTTAAGGCGTAAAGTTGTAAATGAACTTGCTGATATTAATAAAGAATATATTGCTGGGAAAAAGGATCGGGGGATTGCTGGATGAATAAGAATCAAAAGCTGAGAAATATTATTGAATATGGTGGTGATGATGTAGAAGTTACTAGAATAACAAATACTCTCTACAGGGTTGGATACTGTAGCCGATGTGGGAGCTGTTGTAAGAATATCGATATAAGTAGCCGAGTGAGTGAATATGTTATTGAATGGTTAAAGGGATATGGTGTTGGTGTGCAGGTAAAGGATAATATTTTTGAGAGTCCAGATGAGCGGTCCAAATATGAGTATTCCGCAACCCTTAGTTTTCCTATTACGTGCAAACACCTAGACGAGGTACGGGCAGAAGTCGACAAAAAAGCGACCTGTCTATGTACATGTAAAAGATATAAGGATCGACCAGCAGTATGTAAATTATATCCAAGAAAAACGTCTAAATGGCCAACGTGTACATATGTATTTCTAGATGATGACAACATGAAATGGTTCGTAAGCGAGTGGGAGAAAAAACATGGCAAAGAGAAAAAAATCAAGTTCGTCTCTTGATTCTAACACACTTGAACAGAACGCCGATAATATCATAAGCCAACTTACAAAAGAATTTGGGGAAGGTACAGCTTTTCGAAGTGAATCTAATTTTGAGTTTTCTAATAAAGGTGTTATCTCAACTGGCATCCTTAGTCTAGATCGAGCTCTCGGAGTTGGAGGGCTACCAATTGGAAGGATTATAGAAGTATTCGGTACGGAGATGTCAGGCAAGAGCAGCTTAGCATTCAAGGCAGCTGGTGAGGCGCAGCGTAAGGGTATTGTTGCTGTATATATCGATCTGGAACATTCTCTTGATATGGAACTGGCAAGAAATAGTGGTATGGATATTGTGGAGAACTGTGTAATTTCCCAACCGGCATTTGGCGAAGAAGCTATGAAAACTATTGAGATGATTATCCGTGGGGGCTATAAGGTTTTCGTAGTGGTTGACTCTGTCGCCGCATTATTACCAAAAGTAGAACTTGATACTGGATTTACAGAGCCTACCCAACTTGGACGGCAAGCCGCACTTATGACAGAGGCACTACGAAAACTTGCTGGTCTTATTTCAAAATCAGATTGTACAGTATTATTTGTAAATCAAACCCGCCAGAAGATTGGTAGTTACTTCCCAGGAGCAAAGAGTACTCCTGGTGGTAATGCCTTGAAATTCTACTCATCAATCCGTCTCCAGGTTAGTAATGTAGGAAAGCTGACACAAGGAACAGATATTGTAGGTCATACTGCCAAAATAAAAGTTGAGAAGAACAAACTAGCAGCACCATTCAAGGAAGTTAATGTCGATTTATTTTATGGGAGCGGTTTTTGCGGGATTGCTGATATTCTAAAAATTGCTGAAGCTCATGATATTGTAACTCGCTCTGGTTCCTGGTATGCATACGGCGAAGAAAAATTGGGGCAAGGACTTTTTAGTAGTTTAAAAACTTTGATTACAAATCCAGAATGGTATTTCGAGATACGAGATCAAGTTGCTAATCTGTTAGGGACCACTTTAACCCATAGGGAAATGTATTATGATAAAACCATAAAAATTGGAGACGAAGTGTGGCAACCAGAAACAATCGATAACAAGGATATTCCCGATTCTACAGTAAAGGCAGAGTAATATGCGAACAGAACATATAGATCTCGGTGACACAAATCAGATCATTCTTTTCTCTGATATACATTTCCACGAGTACAAACCATTCTCTAAACCTACGACAGATGGGATTGGTTCTAGGTTTCAATGGATCTTACATGCAATGGATCTTATTTTCGAGTATGCCGTAGCAGAGAAGATAAAACATTTATTCTTTCTCGGCGATCTCTACCATCAGCGTACCCTCATATATAGTGTCGTATTTGACAGGGTAGCAGCTTGTATCGAGAGGGCCAAAGAATCTGGATTGGAAATACATGCTATATTAGGGAACCATGACTATGTATATAATAATGACAATTCTCCTTCTATCGTAAAGAGAATTCGAGGGTTGGATGTTATAGATTCTCCTACTTTGTATCTTTTAAGAGATAGGGACGAGAAGATAGGATGTATGCCCTTCCGATTCAAACTTCCACAACTAAGAGAGGATCTGAAGGAGCTGCGTGAAGCTATAGAGGATTTGCCACCACACCAAATTGATGCTGACCATTTACTTTTAGGGCATTTTGAGATAGATGGTGCCGCAGTGAATGATGAATATGTTCTGAGTGAAGTAATTGATAAAAGCGAATTTGAAGGAACTCACTTTAAGTTTATATTGTCTGGTCATATACACAAACGTCAGGCTCTCGCTACTAATAATGGTCAAGTGATTGAATATATTGGTACTCCTTTACAGCACACTTTTACAAATGAAGGATCCCCATACGGTTTTGTTGTTTATGATTTTGAAGGAGAAGCCAAGTCAAAACACATCGAACTGAGTGATATGGCCGATTTTCCAGAGTTTGTTACCTTGGAATTTCGTTCACAAGACGATGTAAAGGCAGCTATTCGTGATAAGAAAAATAGGTTTAACATTGACTATTACAGACTAAGAACTTATGCAGATGATCTCAAATTAGAGAGTATATTCAAAAGGCTTCCTAACTATACTTTTGAACCAATGGGGGTGGAGACTAGCCAGAACACCGAATCTGAGGAGGATGAAGGTGCGCTTAAATTCAACTTAAATATTGGTCATTATTTAAGATTATTTGCAGAGCAGGAAGCGGGTACACAAACATTGGATTGGCTTGATATTAATCTGCTTGTGGAATATCTAATGAAAGTAGCAACAAAAGGAAATATATGTCTAGAGTAAATTTCAAGTTACTGACAATAAGTGGATTTTCATGTATTGAAAAAGAAGCTAGTATTCCACTCGACGGGGTTGGTCTCTGCTGCATTGAAGGCCGAGTATTAGATAAGGGATTTATAGATGCCTTCGAAACGGATCAAGTATTTAGAAGTAATGGTGCTGGGAAGAGCTCAATTGTGGAGGCATTTTACTTCACACTTACTGGAGAGTTTTTCGATTCTGACACTACACTCGCTTCTGTTATTAATCGTTTCTCAAAAGCACCGACCAAACTGTCTATTGAAGGAGATGTGGATGGTAAGAAATTTAAAGTTTTCCGGTCACTGGATAGTAAATCAAGGCGTCCTGGCAGTAAAGTAGCCCACCGTCTATTCTTTACTTTTGATGGTGAGAATATCCACGAGCAAACAAATTCCCTCCCACAAACACAGGAACGTATCAATGAACTTCTCGGCATAACACCACTCTTACTACTCAATAGTAAGATCTTTGGCCAAGGCGATATAAGCAGTTTCACCAATGTCAATGACCGGCAGAAAAAAGTAATCATAGATAATCTTGTTGGAATAGGTACCTGCGATAAGTTCTGCAAAGCCTCAAAAGCACTACTATCAGAAGCATCCACAGAAATAGCAACACTAAAGATACAAATCATGAGTAAGAAAGAATCACAGCAACAAGCAGAGGATGAATTGATAGAGATACGCTTGAAAGAAACTACTTGGAAGAGAGAAAAGACAGCCAAATTAATAGAAATAGCAAGAAATATAGAAGAGCTTGAAAATGAAATACAGTTCCTTGAAGATTCAATTAACGAATGTAAGCTATCCAAATCGAAACTTGGTATTCCCGCAGATCAGCAAAATGAGATCAGGAAAAAATTAGAAGAAGTCAACCTTTTATTGTCTACTACTGAAGGAAGTTTGAAAGAAGAGCAGATAAAATATAACCAGCTAGAGGCAAAATCAAGTTTTCAAATGGGACTCAAAAAGAGTGTGGAAGACAAGATGATAAAGCTCTCGGATCTCTACCAGAAGGAAGGATCCAAGTGTCCTACCTGTTATCAAGAATTGACAGTCGATGGTTTGAAGACTGTGTATAATGAACTAGAGCAAGAACGGAATGATATTAAGAGTGCAGTGGAAGGATTTGCTGTTGAGATCGGGAAATCTACACAGGCCTGTAAGAAATGGGAAGCAACAAAAGAGGAAATAGATCGAGTAAGAAACAGCTTGAAGGGCCAGATGGGGGCACTAGAACATGTTGTAAAAAAGATAGAGAAAGCTGAATCTGATATAGCCCGTTTCGAAGAACTAATCAAAGCAAGTGGAAAGAGAAAAACACTACTTAACAGTAATCTGCGAACTATAGAAAATGAACAATCCCCATATCTTACATTCCACAAGGGCAAGGAGACAAAGCTTGAAGACATGAAAAAGGAGATTGAAGAGAAAGAAAAGGAGATAGAAAGACTAGAAAAGGATCAACAATACTTTAACTTCCTTGTCCGAGCTTTCGATAAGGGAGGTATACCACAACTGATCTCTAATGATGTACTTAAGATTCTAAATAAGATTTTAGAGAAATATAAAAACAAGATCTTAGGTCGTAACTTCAATGCTGAATACCAAATGCGAGAAAAAAGAGGTACGGAAGAGATAAGCCTTAACCTTGAAAATCCAACAGGTGGTGAGGGATATTCAAGGCAATCAAAGGGGGAGAAAAGAAAGATCGATCTGTGTCAAATGTTCACTATATCAGACTTCGCAAAAATGCAGAACAAATGCAACTTAAATGTTATTTGGTTCGATGAGATATTTTCTGAACTTGATCCTCACAGCTGCGAATCAGTACTAGACATTATCAAAGATTATCCAGCCCAATCTAAATTTATCATCACACATAAGGACCTGTTTAAAGACGAATTTAAAAATCGAATCTATGTTGAAAAAAATGGGAACTCATCGACTGTCAGAGTGAATTACGTTACGGGAGAGGCAGGATGATAAAACAGCTATTGCCAGAAATCGCTTTACCGAACTATAATCTTAACTTTGAATTTGAAAAACGAGAACAGAACGAAAAGGTAAATTATGTAAATAGTTTTGGCGAGCTCTCTTTAAAAGACTACCGGATTACCATCATGAAAATGGGAGGAGAGTTCGATAAGTACTTGTATGCAACTTTTGTTTGTTATTCTATAGCAAATGCCTACGATGTAAATCTCTCCAAGCACAAAGCCTACGCATTAGGATTATTCACTTATCACATTCTAACGTATAACAGCTTCGTAAAATTATTCAAACAGTTTACAAAAAGGAGTGTATTTACTCCATTTAAAGTGGCAGTTCCATCTTTTAATTTAGAAGTTGAGCCTCATACAGAAGATGACGCACCACTAGGAATAATCAACGTCCCAAAGCAGCGTATACAAATTTATTCTGAGTGTGTACCAAAGCTCAAGAACGTAATACTTATACATGAATTATTTGAATGGGCAAACACGATGTATAACCTAAGTCTGAAACATATTGAAATACAAAGCTTATCTGAAGGACTGGTCTACGTCTTAAACAATAATAATTTTACAACATGATATGAAAATTGGATTCGACTTAGATGGATGTGTAATACAACTAATGCCAACAATGTTGGGCATACTGAAGAAAAAGTACGGCCTGTCTTACACAGAACAAGATGTTACATGTTGGAAGCTTGAGGACTGTTTAGGTATTACAGAACAGATGACAAGATCCATTGTTAACGAATCACTTGGTGCATGGAAAAGTTGGAAGCCATATGAGGGAGCTATCGAATTTATCAATGAATATCATAGGAGGTCAGGAGGAATAGTAACATTCATTACTGGGCGACAGCCCGAATTTCGAATAGCCACATATGAATGGTTGGATTGGTGGCTCCCTCATATCCCTTATGAACTAATTCTGACAGGTAAAGCTAACAAAGGAGAATTAGCGAGACAACTTCGTATTCATATGTTTATAGAAGATTATTTCGACGGTGTCCTAGATCTTGCCAATAATGGAATATTTGTACTTATGCCAGCCAGACCTTGGAACAGAGACGTAAATCTTTTCAATGTAATTACTTTTAATGAGTGGAAAGATATCATGTGTGTTCTAGATTTCTATGGGGGAAATAATGAGTAGAAAACCTTTCTCCTCCTACGACCATAAAACAAATGATCCAATAACAAAAAGGATAGCGGTTAGATTCTTAGAGCAAGGTGGGGAATTTGAACTCCAATGTCCATTAGATGATCAACCAGAACGATTTGGAGACTGGGACTTCTTTATCTTTTCTCAGGCATTAAATAGAAATATGTTTGTAGAAGTTCAACGAAAACACGGATGGAAGGATTATGGTAAATGGCAGCACAACTTTCGGACTGTACATGTAGAAGAAAGAAAACATAAGAGTCGTGCAGAATTATTTATAATGTTTAACTATCACTGTAACACTCTTCTTATAGGAAGTATGAAAAAAATTATAGAAGCTAAAGTCATAAAAAAAGATTGCAGACTTTCAGATGGGAGTATACTTGAAGATGATCACTTCTACGAACTGCCTCCAGAAAGTTTTGATTTCTATAAGTTGGATGGTTACGGAGTATGGAGGACTACAAAACCGTGAGTGGACTTTATTATATAGGTGTAGATCCAGGTATGAGGGAAGCAGGAGTTGGTGTAATTGACTATGAAGGTAGATTTGTGAAGGGCGAAAGGCTTTCTAACTGGGCTCCTTATCAATTCAAGGAGCTTATTCTTCGTATAGTAGATGATAATACCAAGCTTATACATCTTGTTGCAATAGAAAAAGTAGGTGCAATGCCAAAACAAGGAATAGCTAGCACGTCTAAATTCATGAAAGCTACAGGTATTATGATCGGGGTACTGGTAGGATTAGAAATTCCATTTGTCGAGGTAGCTCCGCAAACATGGAGGAAGATATCACCAGTACTAGCATCGAAAAAGGGAGAAACACCAACTGAGAAGAAAAGAAAATCACTTGAGTATATACAAAATAGATACCCTGAAGCCAGACTAATCAAGCAGGTAGAACATAATGTAGCCGATGCATTATGTATAGCTGAGTGGCTTTACATCAATAGAGGCAAAGTATGACACCTGATAAAGTAGAAAATGCTTTAGACCCAATCAAGAAAGAATGGGAAAAATTTGTACTTTCAGGCCAGAGTATAACCATTGGGTCTGGACAGAACTGTATATGTATTCCTGCATGGGCTATTCAATTTCTAGCACAGGTGATGGAGTGGAAACCCTTCGATGACAGAGATTCCTAAGTCCGAGCTCCCTTCTCACATTACCGACCAGCACTTCTCCGACAAACAGGCCGCTACAGATGAGGAGTTCTGGGATAATCAAGCTACACTTCCTGGGTATCAGCCGGTAGTGGTAGATGATGATAACCATACCAGTACAAGAATGCTTTATAACTATCTTTCAACCCAGATAAACTTTAGGGACAAGATCATTTTAGATGTGGGCTGTGGTGTAGGAAGAATACTGCCTATCTATATTGAGTTTGGTGCAAGAGAAATTCATGGTATTGACATCTCACATAGCATGTTAAAGATTGCCAGATTCAAGCATCCGCATCCTCATGTAATGTTATATAAGATGAACAGTAACAATATGTATGGATTCTCAGATAACTTCTTTGATCTTACTATGTGTATAACCACTTTAGCACATATAGGAAACGATGATGACTTAAGCCAGACAGTGCATGAAATAGTACGGGTGACCAAACCAGATGGATATATAGTAGTAATCGAGCCCATGTCCTTCAATTTAGTTATGAACTACCCGCACTCTAGGATGACTATGCGCCCAAGTCAGGGTTATCTACACTTATTCAAAGACGGAACAACAAATGTACATAGCAGCCGTGAATGTTTTGGTAGCCCTGATCACCAAGATGCGTGGCGAAATGTGATGATATTCAGAAAGAACACAGATGCTGCATGAACCTAGGGGGCAACTAGGAAAGAAAGCGTTACAAAAACAAGAGATAAGATACTAGTACGACAGAGGAAGCGCTATGAAAGGAAGTATAAAACTAGCCCAGCATATAGACTCAATTGTAGTATGCGAAGTAATATGTACCAGTCTCTAAAAAAGGGAGGAGGTAAAAGAAACAACCACTGGGAAGATCTCGTGCCTTATACGCTTGAAGAATTACAACGACACCTAGAATCTAAATTTGATTCCTATATGACTTGGGAAAATTATGGGAGTTACTGGCATGTGGATCATATAATTCCATTAGCTAGTTTTACTTTCGAATCTGCTGATGATCCTCAATTTCAATTAGCTTGGGCACTTTCTAATCTACAACCCCTAGAAAGTTCTGAAAATATAGGTAAGGGTGATAGATTTGATCATCCATCTAATAAAAAATTTAAACCTATTCCGAAGGTACTAATTAACAATGATCTACGAACCTAGGGGGCTGCATGGCAAAGACAAGAAGGTTATTATCCTCATGCTCGAAGGTGGTATTGGAGATCATCTTCTAGCTACACCTCTTCTTCGTGGCCTCAGAAAAAAGTATCCCACCGATCAATGGTATCTCATAATGATTGCGATGTACCATGAAGTCTTTGGTTACGAGGATCCCAAAACTAAAGACGGCAATACTTTGATATGCATGAATCCGTATATCGATAAGCTCTATTCCATGCGACTACCCTCTCGCTTCTATATGGAATGGGCTCGAAATGCAGATGTAATATATCGGTTAAATCCATATATACTATCTCCGCAAAGACTAGGCTCTAACCACTTTGCTGAAACATGGTGTACTATTCATGAAGTTAAAATGGACGCTCTTGTATTGGACTATTATATTACTGAGCATGAAGACTTAATGGCAAGAAGACTCTATGAAATGCTCGTAAATCCAGTTATTGTAATCCAACCTTTCGGTGCATATGACCCTATCGACCACATCAAAGCCACCGAGAATAAAGACTGGTGCGATGACAGGTGGGAGTTTATTATTCAACTTCTCTTGAACAGGGGCTACGATATTATTCAGGTGGGAAAGATAGGAGAGCGAGTATTTAATGGTGTTCTTTCTTTTGTAGGCCATGCAAACATAAGGGAGACGGCAGCTATTATGAAGTATGCCGAGTACTTCATCAGCATTGATTCTTTTGTAATGCATATGGCCAAAGCACTAAATAAAATTGGTATTGTATTGTGGGGAAGAACTAATCCCTTCAGAGTTGGTTATATGGAGAACTATAATATTTTCAAGCTGCATTCGTGTCCTGAGATCTTCTGTGGCCGACCAGAAGGAGCGCTCTTCGATATGGCCTTCGATCAGCCCTACTTTACCCCGTGGCAGTGTCCTCATAGAGACTGCATGAAGGCAATTACAGTAGCAGATGTAGCTAAAGGGATAGGCTTTATGGAACAAAGACTACAGCTGGATCCTGTTACATATGAGAGGAAGATGTAATGGCAGTTCCTAAGAAATACAAAGGGAGGGAAAAAGAATACTATAGAAAGTATTATAAGGAGAACAGGAATAGAATATTAGAACTACAGAGAAAGAATAGAGAAAAAAATAGGGATAAGATTAGAGATAGACAAAGGAAATACTACAAAAAAAATAAAGATAAGGTGCTCGAAACAAATAAAAGATCTAGGGAGAAAAGTATAGATAAAAGACTTGAATATGAAAAGAAGTATAGGGAGGAAAACAAAGATAGAATACAAGAATATAAAAAGGAATATGCCAAGAAAAATAAAGACAGACTGCAAGAATATAAAAAGGAATACTATAAGAAGAACAAAGATACGATAGCAGCCAAGAAGAAAAAGCACAGAGAAAAAAATAAGGATAAGATAGCAGAAAGTAGTAAGAGATACAGGGAAGAAAATAGGGACGAGATATTAAAGAGGCAAAAACAGTGTAGAGAGAAAAATAGGGATAAAATACTAAAGAGACAAAAGGAATATACCGAGAAAAATAAGGACAAAATAAAGGAGTCTCAAAAGAAGTATAGACACCAAAATAAAGCAAAAATAGTAGCTCGACAAAAACAATATAGAGAAGAGAACCGGGAGAAAATAAAAGCCGGACGAAAGAGATACTACGAAAAAGAAGAGAACCAGGAGAAAATAAAAGCCGGACGAAAGAGATATTACGAAGAGAATAAAGAAAAAATGGCGACTCAACATAAACAGTACTATGAAGAGAACAAAGGCACAATAGCAAAAAAGGCAAAGAAATTTAGAGAAGAAAACAAGGAGAAAATATCAGAAGGGCAAAGGAAATATTATAAAAAGAATCAGAATGACCCAATGTTTAAGTTGAATGGGGCAATGCGACAAGGAATATATCAGGCACTAAAAAGAAATGGAGGAAGTAAAAACGGACGACATTGGGAAGATCTTGTGCCTTATACTCTTGAAGAATTACAACAGCACCTAGAATCTAAATTTGATGAAAATATGACTTGGGAAAATTATGGGAGTTATTGGCATCTAGATCATATAATTCCACTAGCCAGTTTTACTTTTCAATCTGCAGACGACCCACAATTTAAATTAGCTTGGACACTTTCTAATCTACAACCTCTAGAAAGTTCTGAAAATATAGGTAAGGGAAATAGATTTGATCACCCATCCAATAAAAAATTTAAACCTATTCCAAAAGCTGAAGTGAGCCCCAAAAATTTAGATTGCCTCATCTGATAGTCTACGCCAAGAAGTGCCATAATCTGAGGTACAAGTTAAGAAGTAGATTTAGTGGTAGGTTTAGGCCTGTACACTCCGGTTATGTATGGCTTTAGTCGCTTTAGTGGCAGTACTTCTGTTCCAAATCCCATACCATGAATAACCCGCCCATCTCCTATGTACATCCCAAAATGATAGGCTGTTTTCAAAGTAAAGTTAGATATCATTACTATATCTCCATACTGAATATTTTCTATCTTAACTTGATTAGCTAATTCGGATTTGTCATATTCAAGAATTGCATCGGCTATTTCCTTCTCGCTCTTTAAATCATACTCTGGATCAGGAAAATCATAGTCATGTACTCTTTTTATTAGATCTATCATCAGTCCCCAACAATCAAACCCTTCTTCTCTTGATCTTCCTCTTTTTGTATAAGGCAATCCAATATAAGTTTCTATATCATCAACTTTTCTTGCCATTAAATTGCCTCATCTGATAGTCTACGCCAAGAAGTACCATTATAAAAGTAAAAGGCATTTCCTACAGAATCATAGTAGAGTTTCCCTTCTTCAGCTGCAGGAGTGCCTAATGGTTCAAATGTAGCAGACCGGATTACACTTCCAGCTGGGGTTTGATTTAAGTGGCTGTCTATTCTGTTTAATGCCTCAGCCAGTATTGTTGGCCATCCCACATCTCCTTTATCAACTGTAGGCCATTGATAGTGAAAAGTATAGTCTTTTACAATAGCGTAGTTGACATTGATCCTGTTGGCATCCCCAGCATAAACAGGACTGATCGTAAGTTCTGTGTCGCTGTTAACGCTCTGGATCTCATAAAAATCAGTGTCGCCTACAACAATAAAAATATTACTTATACTGGCATTGACTAGCCATCTCGTTCCAGTCCCAGTAACGGTGGCACTTCCTATGTCTATGGATATTGTTCCTGTTCTGTACTGCATTCTAACCTCCTTAAGAATGTAATAGCTTTCTCCATTGTGGGTACCAAACAGCAGCACTTACTCCTGTACCTTCATGTACTGTTACACCACTTGCCATGGTTCCATTGTAATAGAGAAATGTTTTGTAACCTATATCATAGAATAGTTTTCCTACTCTTGGTTTTATAAGAGGGTTTACCTGATAGTGAGAAGCCCCAGAAGTTGTAACCATAGTTCCAGATGGTATGGTTTCGAAGGTCATAGAACCGATATATCGCTCTAGAAATCGGCGGTCAATCTCTTGTAACGCTCTTCTTAATATTCTTGGCCAATCAACGTCGCCTACTGTAATATACGGCCAACCATAATTCGTGGTATAGTCTTGTACGATTGTATACTCTTCACCCCAAATGTCTTCTGCGTCCTCATTTAAATAGGCATAAGTAAGTGTAAGCTCTGTTGTACTCGAAACACTACTGATCCAATAGATATTCTGCTCACCTCTTACCTTGAATATGCACCCATTCCAACTCCCGTCTGTAACCCATGTCGTATTTTTACCAATTACAGTTGTAGAGTTGTGATCAATACTTACAGTTCCTGTTCTATATTGTCCCATCTCAGCTCCTTACCAGAAAGAAACTATTTTTACTAGATCTGCATATACAGTTTTACAGACGTTGCTTTTACCTACATATGCTAATGTATCTGGATCAAACTCATAGAATATAGGAAAGACGTCCCCAGCAACACAATCTACACCTGCTCCAAAAAGTCTATTTGAGTCTCCCCCTAAGCACCAAATCCTATAAAACCCAGAAGGAGCTTGGTCAGAATAGGGATTCCATACCCATTGAGCAGTATCATAGTAAGTCTGTGTAAGATTTAGTGAGGTGGCCACTGCAAATTTCTGAGAAACGGATGCATATCGTTTTTCTAAAAAGCACTCTTCTACATTATTATCATATCTAAGAGAGTATAGATATCCATTTACACCGTCTCCTCCAATTTTATATATTGTACTATCAAAGACCTCATCAGCCATTTGTATCACATCTGTTGCATCCCAGGCCGCAACATCAAAAACTACCATCTTGAAATACTGTGGTGGATACGCCCAAGCTTCCATAGTATACAATATATAGAGTGTAGTGGCATTACCTGCTAGTGATACCGGCCTTCCTCCAGTAAGTCCATATTCTGTTGTAAAATCATACGCAAAAATATTCTTCTCGTTAATAATCTCATAGGTCTCTGGGTTGATTTGAAAAAGATGTTCCCCAAAGGGTTCTTTCATAAGCACAAATGTCCCACCAGTATCAACCACAATATCAGTTAAGGTCCAAGGTTTAGACAGCCTATCAATCCAGTGCGAAGGTTTTATAGGGGTTGCACTACCATACGCTTCTATGGTATTTTCTGATTCTCCACTAGGCCATTCTCTTACTTCAAATCGATATTCGGTGGTTGGACACCTAGCTGTATGGTAAGGTAGATTCTCAGAGGTAGGTGAACCTGGTCCTATCACACCCTCGTAATTCATCGGTGAATGACAATAAAGCCCACAACCGTTATCGCACTCGGGACACCACTCATTCCAATTTAACCAAGTATCAGTAGGGCATCTACAGTGCTCTGCATAGTCGTGTCTCAATACGATACTAATGTTATCCCCTTTAGCTCCAATTCCTACAGGCATACATCCACTATTAGCTTCTATAATAAGGTTTTCTCCCAGTTCTGCCGGTGGAGACCATATTGCCGGTCTATATGTTGGTGGTAAATATGGATATGCAGGTGCTTGTGGCTTCCAGTACCAATCCCAACTCACTGTATCTTCCTCCTCTAAGGTACGTCTAAGGCGTCTTGTATCTCAGAACCATCAAATTCTGTATTAGTAGTTTGTAGTAGACTAGCTCTTGTCGGTTTCAATGTGGTTCCATCAATTTCAATTAATGCTAGATACGTATCATCTCCATTTAGCCATATTAATGTTCCTATGGTAAAGAGGGCATTTGGGTAATTTCCACAGACAAGATATGGGCCACCGCCTTCGAACCAATTGTCTCCATAATAGATATCCCTTTGCCAATCACATAATTCACCTAAATGATATTCCGCACGTAGGGCAGATACAGCCACCTCATCTAGGTTTTTATCATAACTAGCCAAATCAGTATACATCTCATGTGGCTGGTCATCCCAATACCAACCATTCTTTTCTCTTGAAACTGCCATCCCATCTGTACCTGCTGTTACTGCATAGGCCTCGCATACATTCAGATTCTTCGACCGTAAGAGAGTCTCGAACTGTTTTGTACTACTATTATAACTGTCTCTCTCGTATACATAGGTTTTTGCATAGACGTTGAAACCTGATTTAACAGTAAAATTATCGGCTCTCCATGTTACATTCTGAGATGCGTTTGAATTATCTACACGAAGTGAAATGTTGATTATTCTGTATGCATAGGAGTTCCTAAACTCATCGTGCTCTGCGATCAATGTCCAATCACTTCCATTCCAATAATACCCCCTTAATTCGGTATATCCTGTAATCATACCCTCTGACCGCCGCATTCTGGCTACTATCCTTAATTTACCACTTGTATCTGGAGAACTACCTATCATAGAATCAATTGTATGCCACGAACTATCGTAGTAGCCAAGTTGATATCCATATTGTCCTCCCCAATAACCAAATCGTACATAAGCAACATCGGTTTTTGTTTTATAATAGTTAAGTACTAGATCAATTCCCCAACTCTCCACCGCACCATAATTTATTAACTCAAAATCCACAGCGATATCAACTTGTGGCAGATCATAATCCCCCCCAATCATATAGGTAGTTGTTACATGATCCGCTGTTCCTAATCCAATCTGAGTGAGTTCTAGTTTGTTATTTTGAATATCTGGAGACCCTGAAGTAATATTCCACTTTTTAGAATTTGGTGCGCTGCCATCCAATCCTGTAAAATCATCACCAAGGTAACTACTCTCAACCATCTCGCTTCCTGCTGTTATGTAGACCTCATCATCAACGACATCAATGAACTTTATATTCGTTTCAGAAGTATAATCAAAATAATCTATTAACCGCAGAAATTTCCATCCAGATGCTTCAGGAATGGAGCTCGAACTAGACTCTTCGGTTTCTATATGACTAGAACCAATTTCTGCAATATAGCGAACATGAGGATCGGATGTGTCTCTAAAAGTAGCAAAAACGGAGCCATAATCGCTACTACCTATTAACAATAACTGGTTATAGGCTCCCGCACCATAATCTACTGTTATTGATGGGTTTGCCGCCTCAATAATATCAATTAAATTTTGAACCGTTGTAGAACTTATATAGGTAGGTTTTGAATCTGCTACTGGCCATTTTAGTTTAGCAACTCTATGGCCTTCTACTGCAGCCGAATCGTTGTATTGCATATAAATAATTCGGCTCCCAGTTTTCCCTCCTACAAGGGCATGTCTTGCAATATTACTCATACCAATCATTTGCTTCCCCTCCGTTTAGTAAGGCCCATCTGATGGTGTTCTATTCCCACAACCGTCTGTTACGTAGAGATACCATAATTGTGGAGATCCAGTACCTTCTCCTAGACCCATCATATTTGCTCCGAACCTTATTTCTGAATCTGTCCAGTAAGTAATCTCTTGCTGATGTAAGATTGTACATAAAGCATAAAGAGCATTATTTCCAATCTCTACTTTGGCACTTCCACAATATACCCCAAACCCACTTCCTTGGACCGTGCCATAAATGGTTTCTCCATGCACTCCTATTTCTTTCGTAAAGCTACTTATGGAAGGTGTATCCGCTTTTTCCGAGCAGTAGCTAGCATCACAAGCTGACATGACATATGTATCTGATGTTCCGAAGTATACAATTATTCTTAGATCGCCTCCACCAACAGTGGTCGTTCCTCCCTGGTCTATATCAATATTAATATCGTCATACTGTGCTATATTTTGGTATGTAAGAGTTATCGTATTTGATGAATACTCACCCTCTTTAATTTCTAATTGCTCCCCCCCAAGGCCAAAGATACTGGAAGAATTACAATTGATATCAACAAGTAAACTAGCTCCACTAGGAGGTACATCTACAGCCATTCTTGCCTTTGTAATATATCCTGAAAATGGTGCCAGGAAAGAGACTATGTTTTGTGTCTGTCCCCATTGTCCTTTTATAAGAATATTGTTGCCCCTATCACCTCCAAGTGTAAATGGCATATTAGCGCCGCTCGCAATAGCAAACGGCAACCAACCATTTACTGCGTCCGAGTAGTAATAACATCTGGCATCGAGAGCTTGATATACTATTGTACCACCTACTGGTTTGAGTACTTGTCCTAAGGTCATGGTAGAGGCGGTAATACCATACTGTGACCTGATAGCTGGGCCGTCTGATCTTTCTCCAATTACAGCATAATCGGTAGAAGTCCGAACATGCATTCCTTTCTTCATACCGTACATTTGTATTCCTGTTGTATTAGCACTGCTCATATATACCATTGTACCACTAGGGGCCGTACTCTCAAGTCTCAGTGCGTTTCCTGTGTAACCTGACGTTCCAATTTTTATTCCTGCTCCTGTACCGCATGCTAAACTAATAGCGTACCCATCACCAGTTGCTACTCCTCCGCTGGATTGAAAATCTATCAATTTTCCTGTCGCTGACCTTGCCTTTATAAGATTTAGATTGGCACTTTCCAGGCTAAGTGTTGCATAGGCTACATCAGGTCCGGTAGTCGTTGTAACTTCTAGCCCACCACCTGCTCCGCATTGTAAGCTCGCAGCATATGAAGTTCCTGTGCCATTTGCAGTACCCTTGATTAATTGCCCAAGTTGTGTACTAACTTTTAAACCAATACCTTTCACAGCATTGGCCTGTATTGCTCCATACTGCGTAGTTGTTACGTCGCTTGATGCAGATATTGCCCACGCCCTCTTCGAATAAAAATATGAGGCGTCTCGTGGCAGAGATGTATTCAAATTTTTTACTTGAAATGCGAGGTTGTTATAGCTCAGGATATCAACAGGGTAAAGTCCTTCTGTTGCTATAGCTATATAACTTCCTTCGTCATAAGCGTCCTGCAGTGACACACCACCAGCAGCACCGCCTGTTATGGATTGCCACGCCCCATCATAATAACGCAGTCCACTTGCAGCATTCGAATAGACAACAGTTCCTATTTGTGGGCTTGTAATTGCGGCATGATTATCAGAATAAATTGTAATTCCATTTTTAGAGTCAATAGCTGGATAAGTAGTTGAAGATGCTCTCAATGCCCATGATGATGTCCCAGTAACTTCCAGGCCTACCCTATTTGATCTTATTACAGCAGCAGGATACCCGACAGCTCCCCCAGAGACTTCCAGCGCTGTCTGTGATGCTTCTAGAATGGCTTTTCCTATAGACCTGAGAGTTATACCACTTGTCGAGACTTTAATACCGGGATACTCCGTTGTAGTTGCGCTATTGGAAGTTACATTCAATCCTCCTTTCCGTGCATCAAGTTGGATAGCAAATTGATTACTGGCAGTTGCATATGCTGCACTTGATACATGCAGAGGACGATAGGAATCTATTGTAATACCAATATTACCTGGAGCCTTGACATACATTCCAGGCGCACCGGAAGGCTGTGAAATGTAAGCGGCATAGTTATTATTAGATGAAGCGACTAGTCCATACCCTTTTTGAGAATACGCCCAGATACCTACATCTGTTGAACTGCTAGCGCCGTAAGTACTATGGTAGTCAATTGACATACCAGCAATACCCACGTTCCTTAGCCATGGATAACTACTTTGAAACTGGGTTGGGTCATCTGCATTTGCAACACCAAATATTGCAGCATTGGCATAGGAACTTGGGGAACCGGCATCGCCCCTATCTGCATAGTTTGTTACAGCTACAAGAGGCGTTCTGTGCCTGGAATATACATACTCTAGAGCACCTTCAAATGGAGATAACGAACTTGAAACTCCTATAGTATTTTGATCTGAGATATGTAATGCTGGGGCTCGATCTGCTCCACCATATGTACCTGAACGATATATAATTACCGGAGCATTATCTGCAAAAATAGTATTATCTATATCATAAGCACCATCTAGACCTGTACCTGATCCAGAGGGTGATATGCTTCCACCTCCTAAAGCCGTCTGAATTCGTAGCATTGCCTCATTGAAAATAGACGGCCAGTTAGCATCGCCTCTATGCATGAGTGGAATATGCTGAGGATCCAAATAATCTCTAATAATGACATAGGTTTCATCAGAGGCAGTAGAACCTGTGTATGGAGCAGTCAGTGTGAGTGATGTATTACTTTGAACGTTTGCAACATAATACCAACCATCTGTTCCTTGCAAGTTAAAAAGGTATCCAGAAGTGATTCCAGTGGATTGCCATAATGTACTTGCTCCTGATACATATATGGATCCATTGTCTATACTAACTGTACCTACCCGATATTGCGCCATTTACTTATCTTCCGATTTTTGCCTTTCCTCGGCAAGAATAATGGAGAACTCTAGAGATTGAATGACTCCTTTTTCGAAAGCCAACTTATCCTTCGTGTCGGCCTGATATGTTTGGAGCCCTCTGATTGTCTGCTCAACTTCATAGAGTTCGGACTGAAACTCAAGTAACTTAGTTTGATGTTTTTGTAACTCCTTCTTCATAGCTTCGATTGCATCCATAATCTCTCTCCTTAACTGGTACTTGAATAAGATACTCCACTTGATAAACTGAAACTACTACTACTACTACTACTACTACTAGATGAGCTAAGACTGAAACTACTACTACTAGATGAGCTAAGACTGAAACTACTACTGGAACTAGACCCTAATACTAAAAACCAATCAATTGAATCTCTTTCCTCCCGTAATCTTTTAATTACGTTATCTTTATAGGATAAGTTAGGATCCATGTGATGACTAGAGTCTAAATCTCTAGCAATTTCAGCAATTACCTTAAAGATGACATCTTCAATATTTGCATTTTCTAGCATGGTCATCGTCTGATCCACTTTATTTCTTCTATTGTTAAGCCAATCTATATTATAGACCTGTGATCTATTCCATACTTGTATGTCATCTCCCTTCTGGATAATCTTGTATCTGTCTTTCACTTGAGGCACTATAATTCTTCGTGGCATGGCAATCTCCTACTAGTCATCCCCTTGTTTAATATGATCTGATAGCTTGAACGGCTTCCCTTGCGGTGGGCTAGCAAGTTCTACATTTGAAAAACCGTCAGTTTGAATCATAAACTGTAGTGTCTGTATTATACCATTCAACTCTTTTATTTGTGGTTCGAGCTCTGCAAGTTGCTTTTTACCCTGTTCCACCATTTTCAGTGCTTGGTCTTTTTTGGTATAGAGGTCGAGAACTTTTAAAGTCTGCCCATTCAACTCTTTTACAATCGCATCTTTGTCCATTACTTGTCTCCTTTCTAGTCACCGAAAGCGATACATCTCCATCGTCCATTTGGATATGTACCAGTATCAGTTTGGTGCTGTTTATAAAATAGTCGATACTTACTTGCCAGAAGATCTCCTCTTTTTCCCATAGAATCCGGCGGTCGTGAACCTGAGTAACTATAATCAGGTAGATTATTATAGGAACCAGAATGATCTCCAAAGTGTATATGAGCACATTGTTCCTGTGGCATAACATGAGTGTCTAACCATATATCAACACCTATTGTCGTACTAGTACTATCTGTTGCCGTTACACCTAGCCCTTGATACCTAGAAGCAGTAAAGACGCCTCCTTTAAGGGTATTATCGGCATCATCTGAACCCGCTGACCCCATTACTCCTGTAGCAGTAGGAATTGTACCAGCACCATTAGTATAAACCGACGCAAAGAAGTTTCCCCCAACGGAAATACCGTGATCACCGGCAGCAGCCCACCCTTCTACTCCAACAAGAATATTATTACTACCAAGATTTGTTACACCTGCTTGCATTCCGTGCATGAACTTAGATACACTTTCCTGCTCTACTTGTATTACTAGTCCTCGGTAAAAGTTGCCTTTTATTACCATTCCATAGGAAGGTGTATCAGGCCAAACAGCGGTTACATCACAAGGAGATCTAATAAGAATTCCTGCACTATGGTCCTTAGCGGTATCTTTCATTGGGACTACAAGTAACGATGCATATCCCCAATCTGTCCACGAATCAACAGGAACTTGACCATCATGATCAATAGTTACAGTGAAGTTTCTATCTGCAGAATCAGTATTGAAATAATGTGCAGAATTAGACGTCTCGATAACTGTTATTGGAGTTTCGCCTCCAATCTGTGCTAATAGTTCCGGCGAATCTTCTGTTACTTGGTACAGCCCTTCTGTATCATACACATGAATTCCTGGCGAGTCTTCCCTAACCCAAGCATATGGAGGATCCTCTTCTTGTGTATAGGCCTGACCAACAAGAACTTCTCTAAAGTTCTGTATGTCCTTAACACGCAACTTACCACCAACCTCTAAGTGGCCAATCCACTCATCTAATGTTTTATCATACGCCCTGAAGAACCACAGATACCCCTGATCTGCTAGTTCTTCACCCTCTAGTCTGGCACTTTTGATAAGCGGGTCTGTAGGAATATCTGGTAGCTGTGATTCAAGGCCTTCAATCCACGGCCTTCCTATCAAGAATTTTGTATCTGCTCCATATAAGCTCGGCCAGGTAGTTGTATACTCCCACCACTCTCTACCAAAATTGTCTCCGTGGGCTTCCATCATACTTCTTTCATACACACTGCTTGGGCCGTCAATTACAATACGTGAGTGGCCTTTGTAATTATCACTTGCATTGTAACCAGTGTAGAGCCGCATATCAAAGTATGATGTCCAATACGGATTATGAATGACACCAGTAGTAATGTCATTATTTTTGATATAGGTTCCAGGTGAGGCAGCGACCATTCTGATTTCTACCTTGAACTGCCCAACATCACTCTGAATAATATCTAAAGGATCAACAAGGTTCCTACCATCGATAGCCTGTTCGCCTCCTCCTGTATGCATATTTCTTACGATAGTTACTGAAAATAGAGGTATATTTCCTCTTCGTCTCAAATCTGAGAATGTGCCGTCATAATTGAAGTCTGCTACTGTTTCTGTTAAATCATACTGCTCAAACAATACCGATTCATGACTTCCAGCATTGATATACTCTACGTAGCCGACATGTATACTCCTCTTGACTGTCGTACCATCTGGAACTTCATTTGCAGCTTCGGTGAATAAATACTCACCAGCTGTAATATAAAACCCACTATCATTTGCAAATTCTATTCGACCATTAATCATTGGGTCGACACCATCATGAACGCCTTGGTACTCTCCAGATTTATGCCACTTGATTCTTACATATTCATCCGGTTCTATACTATCATCAAATAGGCGAGTTACCTGGAGATCTACAGTGTATGGAAGAGCTCCGATCTGAATTGATCTGGCTCGAATGGAGTTAGTTAGAATCATTCCTCCATTGATATACGTATATTCTTTGTTATGGGAAGGATCTTGGCCGTAGATAGCAAAAATACGTGAGATAGCAAATTCTGATATAGTATATGCACATCCACCAGGAGCTGTAGCTACTCCTATAGGGCAATTGCCTGTTTTGTAATATCCTATTGGAGGCTCCTCGTCTTCCGTCCAACCGTGATATTTACAGTAGCTCCCACAATCCCACACACAATGATCTTTGAACGGTTGCCACGGATACGCACCAGCATAATCTCCAATCCATACTTTCTCAGCTGAAAGATGCTTGACCTTTGCATTATTGATCATAGCATCGCCAATTTTAGCTGTAGTAATAGCTGCGTCTGCGATGTGCATACGATCAATCAATTCAAAGTCAGCAGCTTTCCATATAAGATTCCCAAGTTCATCTACATACCAGAGCCTTCTTCCCTGTGTCGTTCGAACAGCCAGAGTAACAAAATACCGATTATAATTTATTCCCTCTTTAGTCCTGTCACTATCTGCTGCAGCATCTGGTGTATAGTATGAATTCACATAACAGCAGCTCAAGGTTGGATCGGCTGGACCATACGGGCAATTCCCTGTATTTATATCATTGTTTGGAGAGGCGTGGCATCCCATAGCACAACTGTCATAGGTCGTACCGGACGGATGCGTAACAACGGAGAAGTGTGTGCAGATACCTCCTTCATTGGATACACCCGCATTTGTCCAATGGAATATGGGTCCCTCTGTTGAGCCTAGGAAAAAGTATGAATCACCAAGATCATCTACGTTTACAAGTCTCAAGTGCCCATCAACTGTACGTTCGAATTCGCCGTAGCTTTTGACATTGCTATCCCCAGAAGTTTTCAGAGCCATAAATTCAGTTACTGGATTGGCTTCCCATGTACTGGTAGTGAAATTCCATTGTCGTAAGCAAGCATATACTTCATAGGATTTTATTCGCTCATCTTGCCAGTACTCATCCCAGTTATCGATTACAACTTGTATTTGACTTCCATTGGCAAGAGATGCGACGCTCCAGTTTACTTCGATCTGATCTGCTAAATATTCGGCTGTCTCTTTGATAACTTGAACATCATTGCAGTAAAGCCCCGTACCAACATCTCCTACGTCTGACCATAGTTTTAGAGATACGTCTATTTCCTTTTCTGGAACAATACCCATAATATCTGTAGTATAATACCCACCCAGTACTTTTGTATCATCTACGGGTTCGTTATATTCTCTTGTAAGAAGCCCATCCGCTCTAAAGATTTTAAATTCATAATGGGAGAGGCGATTTACCTGAGCAGAGGCAGGATCGGGATGTTGCCATTTTGCATGGGCTACAGTAGAGAGCCCACTGTCCCATATTCCACCTATATTTGTATAAGCTAACTCTGCCCAAATATTTATGGTACACATCTGACCGACCTGAGGAACACCGTCTGCTGCCTCATACCCATAATTTGCAAGTTCTGCTGGGCTTGGAATGCCTACTCGAATACACCATCTTGACAACGCAGTACTGTAATAAATAGCTGTTACGTCATTGTTGGAGTTAAGGCTGCTTCCTGTCACATAGCAGTATCCATCTAGATCTTCATCTGTATTATAATAGAAAAGGTCATTGTGATAGTTCATTGCAAGATAGGCGGCTTCAGGATCTCCAGGGTCTTCTACTTTCTCGAACCCAAAATCATTCTCCAAATCAGCTGTCACCCGTACTTCATAATATCCAGCTTGTACATCGACTGAATCAATGGTCATACTGCCAGTCATACCTTGCGGGACTGGTGGTGGATAGGGTACTTGTGTGACGCCTTGTACTGTGACCGAGATTGTTGTACTCTTGTATGAGCTCCGAGGCGTTCCTACTCCAAAACAATCATAAGGAATAATATAAACAATATAAGTACCTGCCGTCAGACCTGTAATTTTATACTTTGCTTCTGTTTCTCCTTCAGTAAATGGAACATCAATACTTGTCATGTCCCCTATACTTTCTCCATACCATATCTCAAAACCTAGAATATCGGTGGAAAATAATACGGGGTCATTTACATATTGCGACCAATCTACAAGTATACTTCCTGATGTGGGACTTGTGATGGTAGGTATATATCCACTCATAGAAGGAGCGAGATTTTCTAATGGAAGCTCCGATGGTTCACATGAGATATTTCCGTCAGCGTCTACTTGATAAACCCTGAACAACAGATCTCTTTGGCCCTTCCCTACTCTAGCAAAGACATTATACTGATCTTCCTTATTCATATCATGGGTGTATTCAAATTCTGTATCTTTTGTACCAACCTCCCTTATAAATTGTGGCATGTCTCCTGCGTTATCAAAGATCCAAACCTGATAGCCTGTGATATTGTAGCTCTCACTTACTCCCGCTCGTTCTACTCCAGCTTCAACTTCAATTCCTTGCCCTGCTCCTTCGAATGTTGCTGATTGTGTCCAAGATACGCATACATCACATCCAACAAAATTGAGGACCCCATCTCCTTGCCCACAGATAGAAAGGTGACTAGGAGAAGGAATACACTCTTCAATACCCATTTTGAATTCAATGGTAGGTGGATTGAGTCCTTTAGTACCTGTAGTTGCAACACTCTCTGCCCTAATGTAATAAGTTTGCATAGGGCTCAATGACCTAATTATAAATCCCTTCCCTTTAGAATAATCGTTTCCTTGATGTGTGAAATTCCTTTGATCCGTACTAAGATAAACTTCGACATGGTTGATTTGCAGATATGTACCTGATCTTTTTTGTATAATGAAATCGTCAGTAGCGGGAGCACCAATAAATGTTTCCCTTTCTACGTAAGTAAATGTGTTCTCTGCTTTATTCAAAACATTTATTATCAACTGCCCTTTATAATTCCCTGTCGTACCATCATAGACAAATATATTTCTAGTACTTACCAATTGAGAATCACTAGCTTCTACGTAAACAATAGTGTCCCCCCCTGAGACCGACAGAATTTTAGACGAAAACAGAGGAGTTTCACTAGTAGGTACGGTATATGTTATGGTTGCGTCATATGTCCCGAAGATTTGAGTCGCCGCCAGGTCTGTAACATCAGCTGGAGCGTGAATTGTATCAACAGGTTTTATTGGAGGAAGTTGCGGTGTAATTCTGACACTATAGTCTGCATAAATATCTTCGTCGTAAGGCTCACATTACACGACGATGTCTTCTTTATTAACATCTCTAGCTATTCTTATAATTCTGCGCTTCTTGATATATGTCTCAGCAGCTACTCCTGTAACTGTAAGCATCCAAGTATCATGAACTGCATAATTAGGAGAAATTGTTTCTGCAATCGTAATCTCATCAACCTCGTCAGAAGCACCAGCAGTAAATTGATATTCATCAGGATCACTAGGAAGTCCTGCATCTGCTCCCGTTCTCCTTGCAATTTTGAATATGTACGTTTGACCAGATGTAAGAGGAACTGTTGTATCAAGATAAAAGGTTGTACTTCCTCCACCCGTAGATGATTCTAACCTGAAAAACCCGCCATAAACGTATGTAACTGTAGAATGTTGGATACCTACAACATCACCAGGAACAGATGCTAAAGCTGCCATTGTAGATTTAAATTCAATTACTTTATTGGAAACTGATGCATAATTTAACAGATAACTTGCTGCTCGTAGTGCTTGACTTTGTTTTGATACACCAACTAGACTAACAGACTGCTTCTTGATCTGTCCTAGATGATGTTCTGCATCTTTTAAGCTAACCTGTAAATTTTTCTGTTTTCCTCTTTCGCCGTAGCCTTGATCATAATAACTAACTTCTAGGGTATTTGGAATTTTGGAATCAGGAAGATAAGTTTCTTTGTATGTATTAGGTATTATATCTGCATCAGTAAAAATCTGCGTCATGTTTTCAGGTTTCATTACCTTAAGGCGTAATTTACTTCCAATCCAATACAACCTACCACGCATCAACGCAACTAACTGATTAAGTATCTGAGAAGCATCAGTAGTAGTATCTATAACAATATCTGCTTGGAATCTTCGTTCCTGTGAAATACTGTGAACGTCCGTACCTATTAACTCCCAGCATATTTCCGCAGCTTCAATAAAGTCAGACCAAACCAAATCGGATTCTTCTATATTGGGGTAAAGGTCTTGAGTAGTAAGAAGATCATAAATAATAAAAGGAATACAATTTGTATACTCAAGGAGCGTATTAGTTGTATCAATGGTTAGTGCTGCGTCTCCTACTTGATATTTCCAATCGTATGATTCCGTACCTCCATTCCATTCGGTGTATGAAGATTGGAACGGGACAATATTACCGGAAGTGTCACGTAAGATAGGTACCTTTACATATCTTCCTTTAACTGGAATGTTAAAATTAGGTATGCTACCAGATAACTTCTCCGAAGGAAGGATACGTAATGCTATTGTTGATGTGTTAGGATGGAGAGTTCTAGAGAAAGAAAATTCTTGGATGCGTATGACTTTAGATTCTGACCACCCATCCCTAATACTAGTTATTACTTTATTCTTTCTAATTACTTGTATTCGATACTTTGCAGGAACTAGTGTTTCCCCCCCAAAACCGGCAGAAACAGTAATTTTAAATTCGCCAACTGTAGATTGTCTGACTCTCAAAAATGGGTCATCTCTATTCTTCTCTTTATCTGTCTCACCATGTATATACTCCCACCTACTCGTGTCAGGAGTATCCCCATCAAAGGGACAATAACGAATCCAGAAATCAGCATTTCTACCTCCCTGATTTCCCTCGTCTACCTGATATAGTCCTCCAGGGAATTGAAGAATAATATTAAACCCTTCAACAGATGGACTTACAGTGTCAAACTCAAATTCGTTTTCTAATGGCTCTATACTAGATTTAGTTTCAGTCCGATCCAGCATAAAATCAAACTCACTTATATGTATGAGCTTGGTACCAAATAAATCAATGACACCAGATCCACCAGGAGTTTCAAGGAGGGGTACATTATAACCATGCGTAGCTTGAACATGGACAGTTTTAGCTAATCCCCGGTCGAACTCTACTTGCCCATCGTACACTGTTGTATCAAACGCATCTAATCTAAGGTCATCAATGTAAACACTCTCAAGCTCAATGTCATTTATAATCCCGTCAGATAGTCCTAGTACAACTTGTAATGCTTCTTCTTCCTGATACATCTCACTTTCATTGATAATTGCAGTTATTGGACCTTTTCCAAGAAATTGTAGATCAACGAGGTTAGGCCTACACCATTTCTCGGCATGAAAACCGCCGTACTCTCCTTCGGAGTAATAGACACGCATCCCGCAGTAGAATTCATAATAAATCTTGCCAGCGTCGTTAGTCAAATCACATGCTACTTCACAATAACTGTACTTACTATAGACCATATCAAAGTCATCTCCCTCTGGACCTCTACCAAAATAAGTAGTGTCTTGATGTGCCCATTCAGGTAGTGGGTCTACAGGGTTACCGGCAGTATTTACAGTTCTTGCGTAAACGTAACTACTTATCTGCCACGATCTACCAGGCCAGCTATCTAGATTAGCTTTGCGGTCAAAATAGAATCTAATCCTCTCATATCTATACTCAGGACGTAAACTAAATGTGATTCCAGGTGGGTTACCGACACTAGGCGCAGAATTCTCACAAGTATCCCAATCATATCCAGTAGGAATACCAAAATCCGAGAGGTGTGGGAAAGACCACCAATCTTCCTCACCATAGGCAATCCCAAGTCCAACAATTTGAGCGCTTAAAATGTCTCCAGCCGTCCATGCCTTGCCATATATAAGAGGAATCGGTCTGCCAATAGCGTATGTAGTCTGCGGCCCGTCCCAAGTATACGTTTCAGATTTTTCTATGTCTCCACCAGACACAAAAGGATCTGTAGTAGGCATTAGCATATAGGATAAATAACCTATACCTGCCATGATAATAATATTGGCAGCAGCTGCTAACGTAAAACCAACAATTTTACCAAGGAGCATTGACCCTAAAATTCCTGCTGGAAAAGCGATGGCGGGGATTTTTGGAAAGAATACTAAATTAATCTCATCTCCATTATCGACTATAGTATCACGGAAGTTTTCATTTGGAATTAGGTGGAGATTCAG
>WOR8_10000586_pt1 | contig 80286 bp, 59 predicted proteins | sample DeeMarSeWOR38_10_FD_19890 | JGI IMG/M metagenome (IMG submission 19890)
CACTAACAAAAGAGCTTGTCGAGTTGCACAAAGGCAAAATAGAAGTAGAAAGTGAATACGGTAAAGGAACTACATTTAAAATCTTACTTCCCTTAGGTAAAGATCATCTTAAACCGGAAGAGATTGTTGAGAAAGACTTTGACGAAGAAGAGGAAGTAACAATAAAAGAAGTAGATCATATTTCTGAAATAGGATATGGTAAAAGGGCAAATGACCTTGATTTACCAATTGAAACGGATAGACCACTACTTCTAATAGTAGAAGATAATTCTGATGTAAGAAATTATATCGCTAGTCATCTTGATAAGGAATACAGGATACAGGAAGCAGTAAATGGAGAAGATGGTTTGGAACAAGCGGTGAAAAACATTCCGGATCTGATAATCAGTGATGTAATGATGCCAAAGATGGATGGGTTTGAGTTGTGTGAGAAATTAAAAACGGACGAGAGAACCAGCCATATTCCAATTATTCTATTAACTGCAAAAGCCACAGATAAGGATAAGATATTTGGTTATGAAACTGGAGCAGATGATTACATAATGAAACCATTTGACTCAGATGTGTTAAAAGTAAGAGTGAAAAATCTAATTGAGCAGCGGAGAAAACTCCACGAGCATTTTAAAAGAGAAGGATTAATTGAATTAGAGGATAAAGAAATAACATCAATAGATAAGAAATTCCTGCAAAGTGTATTTCAATCAGTAAATGCCCACCTTTCAGACACTTCATATAATATTGAACTGCTGACTGAAGAGATATCGATGAATCGAAGAAATCTTGAGCGAAAATTAAATGCTCTAACAGGAGAAACTCCGGGTGATTTAATACGAAGAATGCGATTAACACATGCATCAAAACTATTAATGCAAAATTTTGGCAACATATCAGAAGTTGCACTTGAGGTTGGTTTTAGTAATCCTGCATACTTCTCAAAATGCTTCCGGGATCAGTTCGGTCTTACTCCTTCCGAATATTACCATAACAATTCAAAATAAGCTGTATTTCATCTTTTTAATCCATTTGTCGCAAAGTTTATTGTGGTAGAGAAACCTCTCTTAAAAAGTTATAATGATTTCAGAAAATAGATCACAATTTCGCTGCCAGCAGTAGTTTTAATTTTTTATGTGAGGAGGGAAAAAATGAATACAGTAAAAAACATATGCGTAATTCTACTCTTATTTACTTCTTTGAGCTTCACACAAAGTAAGCCCTATTGGCAAAATGCTCCAACTACCGCAACTAAAATATATTCAATTGAATTTACAGATGAAGATAACGGTTGTGCGGAAACCAAATTAGGTGAGGTATTAATAACTACCGACGGCGGAAATCATTGGGAAGTAAATTTAATTCCTTCCGAGTCGATAGATATTAGTCAACATCAATGGAGTGCAGATATTTATTGCTCTGTAATGAATACAACTGATGGCGGTAATACCTGGAATCAATATAATGATGAAGAGCAGGATCATTTCTGCCAGGTCTATTTCAAGAATGAAAATACAAGCTGGCAAACCGCCGAAGAATTTCTACAAAAAGTTGTTAACACAATACGATCAAATGACTTGGAGTCATTAAATAACAAGTCCACTCAGTGCACAGAGTATTACACAGATATGGATAACGGTTGGGCTCTGGGCTGGTGCGTTAAAAATTATAAAACTAATTGAAATTACCAATTACAACGAATTTAATTGAACATGAATATTTCAAGGAGGATGTTATGAAAAAGATAGCAGTTACATTTTTAATGTCACTTTTTATTTATTCTTATCTTATTGCAAAAGTATGGGAAGTCCCTGGTGAGTGTCCTACGATACAGGCAGCACTTGATACCTGTTCCACCGGAGATACAGTTCTTGTTTCAGCCGGTATTTATTATGAAAGTCTTATTTGGCCCAGTACACATAGCATCTGTTTAATGAGTGAACTTGGAGCAGATTCGACTATAATAGATGCAAACTTAGGAAGTTATGGAAGAGTACTTAACATCACCTCTGGGGTAGATTCAACTACAATAATTATAGGATTTACTATTACAGGCGGTGAGTGGGATGGTGGTGCTGGAATATACATTTTAGATTCTTCACCGATAATCACTAAAAATACGATTACTGAAAACAACGGTGGATATGGAATAGGTGGAGGTATACTCTGTGAGGGTAATTCATCACCGCAGATCATAGAAAATACTATTACAGGTAATTATTGTTCAGAGAAATGTGGTCACGGATTGGGTGGAGGAATTGGCTGTATTCAATCATCATCACCCACTATCAAAAATAATATAATTAGTTTCAACTATCATAGTGGAATATACTGTGAAGATTCATCTCCATTAATATTAGAAAATAACATTATTGGAAATAAAGGATGGGATGGATGGTTTGGATCTGTTGGTGGAGGTGGTGGAATCACTTGCCGCGATACTGCTTCACCACTAATTAGTGGCAATATATTTATTGGTAATAATGGATCTGATGGGGGAGCAATTTGTTGCAACAATGCCTCGCCAACAATTATTGATAATACAATAGATGCCGATACTGCAAATAATGGAGGGGGTATTTTCTGCATCAATTCATCACCATTAATAGATAACAATATTTTTATTAATAATATAGCTGAATATGGTGGAGGAATATACTGTAGAGATTCATCACCAATAATAAGTGGAAATACTATTGATGCTAACAAATCAGAATCAGGAGGGGGAGGAGGAATTCGATGTTACAATTCTTCGCCAATCATCAAAGGAAATTCTATCACCGGGAATACTGGAGGCTGGGCAGGTGGTATAGGTTGCTATATTAATTCATCACCAACAATAAGTAACAATTACATAGTTGGTAACACAGCAACTAACGATGCTGGAGGGATCGAGTGTTTTAAGAACTCTTCACCTTTAATAGACAGTTGTGTTATAGCACTTAACAATGGAGATGGAATTTATTGTGACAGTGCATCCAACCCAATAATACACTGGAATGATATTTTTGAAAACACCGGCTATGGTGTTAAGAACAATGATGCTGCTGTTATTGTTAATGCAGAAAACAACTGGTGGGGATCTATAAGTGGTCCGGGAGGTATGGGTACCGGAACTGGGGATGAGGTTAGCGAATGGATAGATTTTGAGCCCTGGTTAATTCAAAGAGCTGTGCCAGTAGAGCTAACATCATTCACAGCAATTACTAAAGCAGGTAAAGTAATACTAAACTGGGCAACAGCGACGGAAATCAACAACCACAGATTTGAGATTGAGAGAAAGATTATACAGAGTGAGAGTAGTGGAGAATGGGTAACTATTGGATTCAGAGAAGGTTACGGAACAATAACAGAATCCAAAGAATATTCGTATGTTGATGACATTAGCAATATTAATGCTATCTCACTTGCATACAGATTGAAACAAATAGATTATAATGGAAGTTATTCTTATAGTGATGAAGTTTTAATCGATAATCCAGCACCGATTGATTATACTCTGCACCAGAATAATCCCAATCCTTTTAATCCAACTACAACAATAAGTTATAGTTTACCTGTAAATTCAAATGTAGAGCTGATTGTTTACAACTCTCTGGGTGAAAGGATAATTCAATTAGTAAATGAAGAAGTTGAAGCTGGAACACATAAAGTTAAATTGAATGCGTCTGCACTGCCAAGTGGAGTTTATTTCTATCAATTGAAGACAGGTTCTTATGTTGAAACTAAGAAAATGGTATTGATGAAATAGTATTATTTGCAATGAAATTTTTAAGGGAGAAATGCTATGAAAAAGATTTTATTAACAATCCCGGCTATTACACTAATATTCCTATCGAGTTGTATATATTTTCAAACGATTAACCAGCCAACAGTAGCCTTACCAAATGAAATATTCACAGTCTCTATTACCGTGACCACTGAAGGAGGTGAATATGAACCTTATTTTGGTGTATGTCTTCCAATTGGGTGGATTATTCCGGGTGATTCAATTCAGTGTAGTGGTGCGTATAATGAAACGATTTACTATGATAGTTTATTATCAGTGGAGCAAGAAAATGTAAGTCCTGCATCTGATGGATACTATTGGTGGGTAGGAAATGGAATGGTGGATGCAACGTCAATTGGAACAGTATATTCAGATTTATATATTCTAACCGATGATCAAATGGGGATATTTTCAATAGATTATATGCTTGGTGATTCTTATAATGGTGTAAATTATCAAAAAAGTAATAATCATCAAATTGAGATTGCTGAAGAATTTGCTCCATTTGGATTACAAATAACTGTTGTCGGAGATTCTGTAGTCTTGATTTGGAATCAGCCAATTAATCCAAGTGGATTACTCGGATACAATGTTTATCGTGATGAACAGCAAATAAATTCAACTCTTATAGCAGATACTACTTTTATAGATGAAAATCCTCATGGAGGGCTACATTTTTATTATGTTGCCTCATACTATAACAATGGGAATACGTTTTTAATACCTTATGAAGTTGGAATATTGTATGGTAATAATCTATATGTCTCTCCAAACGGAAACAATAGTAATGATGGATCATCGTTTAATGAAGCACTACTAACAATTGATTTCGCTCTCCACTATATAATATCAGATTCATTGAATCCTATAACAATTTATCTGTCTCAGGGGATTTTTAGTCCAAGTACTAATGGTGAAGTATACCCACTTGAGTGGAAGAACTATGTATCCCTAAAGGGAATTTCAGAAGAAGAGACCATCTTAGACGCAGATAGTATAAGCAGAGTTATGTCGTTTCATTCAATAACAACTGCAAGTATTAAAAATCTTACTTTTAGAAATGGATATAGTAATGAAGGTGGAGGGGTATACTATAGCGATTCGAGCCCTGAATTTGTAAGTGTTACCATTGAGGACAACTATGCTTATCAATTTGGGGGAGGTATGTATATGTGTTGCTCTGGCCCAAAACTGATAGATGTACAAATAGAAAACAATTATGCACATAACGGCGGCGGAATTTGGTGCACAGGTTCAAGTCCTGAATTATTAAATGTAACTATTATAAATAATTCTGCTGTATATGGTGGTGGTGGAATTCAGTTAACTGGTGGAAATGCAGAACTAACTAACGTAAACATATTATACAATTCCGCATATCATAGTGGTGGAATCTCTATACACATGGGCCATCCAAGATTAATGAATGTAATAATTGCATATAACTCTGCAACTGATCACGTAGGTGCTATTAATTCCAGTTGGGCTAATACTGAGTTAGTTAATGTTACAATAGTTAACAACACTGCACCTGAATACGGAGGTATACACATCGCGTCTGAATCAATTCCGGTCTTAAGAAATTGTATTTTCTGGAATAATTCACCTCCGGAGATTTCTTTTAGTAGTAGTACTATTCCGGGTTCCATTTATGTTTCTTATTCAGATATTCAAGGTGGGGAATCAGGAATATTCAACGGGAATGGTTCAACTGTTAACTGGTTAGTGGGGAATATTGACGAAGACCCACTATTTGTTGGATCGGGAGATCATCCATATACACTTTCTAGTGGTTCGCCTTGTATTGACTCGGGTGATCCAGATTCAATATATAACGATCCTGAAGATCCAAATAATTTAGGTTTTGCACTCTGGCCTGCAATGGGATCAACACGCAATGATATGGGTGCTTACGGTGGACCTAATGCTGCTTTCTGGAATATTATTGTTAATGGTATTAAAGAAGATGAGAGTGAAGAATTACAAATTCCAACTGAGTACGAATTGGCTCAAAACTATCCCAATCCTTTCAATCCGTTTACTACAATACAATACTCATTAAAAGAAAAATCATCTGTTGAGTTAATACTTTACGATATACTTGGTGCACAAGTGGTAGTCCTAGTAAATGAAGAACAGGACGCCGGATATTATAAGGTAAATTTTAATGCTGGAAGTTTAGCTAGTGGTGTGTACCTCTATAGGATAAAAGCAGGTGATTTCATTGAATCAAAGAAGATGATTTTGATGAAGTAGAGTTTATTACAGGTAAAATTTTAATAAAGAGGTTGTTATGTTGAGTAAAACGAAATCCCGCTTTGCGTGGAAAAACTTTTCAATTCGATTTGTCATATTTCTTCTATTGCAAGTCGCTTCAATTGCACAGCAAGGCTGGTTCTTACAACATCCTTATCCCACAACAAGTGACTTAAGCTCTGTTGATTATATGAACGAGTTGGTAGCCGTAGCAGTTGGTTCTGATGGTATGATTTTAAGAACAGTTGATGGTGGTGAATCCTGGACAATTCAAACAAGTGGAACCACAAAAGAATTAAATGAAGTTTGCTTTGTAGATATAGATAACGGTTTTGCTGTTGGTAATGAAGGAACAATTTTAAAGACTATTGACGGTGGTATTACCTGGACAGTTCTCACAGACACTATTACAAATGATTTATATGATGTTTGTTTCACCAATGCTATGATAGGAACAGTTGTAGGCTCAGAGGGCATAATACTAAGAACCACTGATGGTGGAATTACCTGGATTCAACAAACAAGCGGAACTACAAACAATTTAAATAGCGTTTGTTTTACCAATGACTCAACAGGAACAATCGTTGGATATGGAGGTTTAATCTTGAGTACTACCAATGGAGGTATTATCTGGACACAACAAATCGTTGGAGGTGGAACGATATATGAATTGTATGATGTATGTTTTACCGATTCTTTAACTGGGTATACAGGTGGGGACGACCATTTACTAAAGACTACTGATGGCGGTACAAATTGGGAGGAACTAACGCTTTTTCTGTATCCGTTGGATGAATGTCACTTCAGTTTTATTGATTATGATAACGGTTATATTGCTGCATATGAGAGTTGGACAGGTGGTGGATGGATACTCAAAACAACTGATGGTGGGAGCACTTGGACCGAACAATTTAGTGTCTCCACATTACTTTCTATTTGCTTCACAGATTCAGATAATGGAGTAGCTGTGGGAGGGTATGGATATATCCTAAGAACTACTGATGGCGGTGAAACCTGGACTACAAATCGCGGACAGAACGAATTTTGGGATATTAGCTTTTGTGACCCACTTAATGGAATAACTGTAGGCCAATGTTATGATAGTAAATTAAGAACTACCGACGGAGGTAATACTTGGACAAAAATATCATTTCCTGGTTGGGGATGGTTCACAGGTGTAAGCTTTATTGATTCTTTGATATGTTCAGTTGTTAGCAATCGCGGAGAAATCTACAGGACTACCGATGGCGGTATTACCTGGTCACAACAAACAAATCTTATTAGTGTAGGAATGGGAACTGTTTGGGATATTGAATTTATAGATTCAAATATTGGTTGGGCAGCAGGTGGTGAAGGCAAAATAATAAGAACAACTGACGGTGGTATAAACTGGATTGAACAGGTAAGTGGTACTACAAACTGGTTACAAAAAGTCTGTTTTACAGATATCTTAGTAGGCACAATCGTAGGTGATGGGGATTTAATTTTAAGAACAACTGATGGCGGAGTAAATTGGATTCAACAAACAAGCGGAACAAATGAATTTTTATGGGACATCTGTTTTACAGATAGGAATAATGGAACCATTGTAGGATGTGGGGGAACAATACTCAGAACCAAAGACGGTGGCGAAACCTGGATATCGCAATCAAGTGGAACGACAGAGGAATTAACGGGAGTTAGTTTTACTGATTCACTTAACGGTACAGTTGTAGGTGGTGGTTGGTGGTGTGGTGGTAGCCCTATTATTCTTGGAACTACTGATGGTGGTGAAACCTGGAATTCACATTCAATTCCAGCAGTAGGAAGTTTATATTCAGTCTGCTTTGTAAACTCATCCATTGGCTGGATTGTAGGCAGTAGTGGCACAATTCTCAAAACTACAAATGGAGGAGTATCATTCGTTGAGGAAAATGAAATTGATGAAATACCTTCTGATTACTATTTGAGCAATAATTTCCCCAATCCCTTCAATCCTTCAACAAAAATAAGGTACTCTGTCCCACAAATATCACAAGTTCAAATTAAAGTCTATGATATACTCGGTAATGAAATAGAAACATTATTAAACGAAGAAAAACCTGCAGGCACTTATGAGATAACCTGGTATGCAGAAAACTTACCAAGTGGTGTCTACTTCTATAAACTTAAAGCTGGAGATTATGTTGAGACGAAGAAGATGATTTTGTTAAAATAAATTTTTTAGTGTTCTATTTTGCTAAATCTAAAGACAAAATGGAAAAAATAACACAAGACATAGTACCAACCGAATTCGAATTGGCTCAGAACTATCCAAATCCTTTTAAGGAAAAAACTACAATTAAATATTGTGTCCCGGAGAGAGTGAAGATCAGGTTGGAATTACTTGATTTAGATGGTAATAAACTAAGAACATTAGTTGATGAAATTAAAGAAGCAGGTACTCACAAAATTGAAATTAAAGCAAATGAATTAAATAGTGGAGAGTATCTCTATAAACTGGAATCAAGAGATTATTTCGAGAGTAAGAAAATGGTCGTTCTAAAAATAGATCAAAATTAATAAGGAAAACATTTTAGGAGGAATAGCTATGAAAAAGTTTATAATTTTTATATCGATGATCCTTTTCCCGTTAATTTCAGCACAAGCTCAATACGCATCAATCTGGGATCGATACCCGGAAGAGGTGAAAAAAACAAATGCGTTTCAAAGATTTAAATGGCAATATCAACAGATTGCATTTCCTTATGACACAATACCAATGCATAAGTACAATGCTGAGCTTAAGAAAGAAGTTTATAAAATAAACTCAAGGCTTAGAAAAATTGATGATGAAGTTGAGTGGTCTTCAATAGGACCTACCGGGATAGTAAATCCCAGCTGGCACTCTCCTCACTGGGGTGTTTCAAGTGGTAGAGTACGTGCTGTTGCTGTAAATCCTGCAGATCCTTCTATCTTATATATTGGTGCAGCCTCCGGAGGAATTTGGAAAACTACTAATGGGGGAGAAAATTGGCAAGATGTAGGAAATAGTATAACTAAAATGCTCACCTTTGGAGCAATAGCTATCGATCCGAATAATCCTAATATCATTTATACCGGCACAGGTGAAATACACGCTCTAAGCACGACACGTCATCTTGGTAAGGGAATGTTTAAATCGACTGATGCGGGTCTCAGCTGGTTTGAACCGACTGATACTTTCGGGACAATTACTTTTTTTGGCGACCTCGTCGTAAGTCCATATAATTCTAATATAGTCTATGCAGCTCTTGGAAGCGGATATCTATTTATAAATCCAAATCAACAGAATGAGGGAATATGGAAAAGTATAGATGGAGGATCCCACTGGATTAGAACTCTTGATGTACAGGACGCCTACGATATAGTCGTTCATCCGACTGATCCTAATATAGTATATGCTGCTACTGGTGGTAAATTCACAACTTCAGGATTTTATATCTCCACCGATGCAGGCGTAACGTGGACACAAAGCAATAATGGTCTTCAATCTGCAACCACAATCAGTAGAATGCAAATTGACATAGCTAAATCATTTCCAGATATTTTATATGCTGTTATTTATGATGGAATGGATAATACACCTAAAGCATATAAAACTACTAATGGTGGTGTAAACTGGGAATGGATATCACAAGGTGTAATGTTAAGTGGTTATGGGGAGGGCAGTTGGTACGATCAAGGAGGTTATGACCTGTGCATCGCTGTGGATCCAAATAATGCAAATCATGTATTTATAGGAAATGTTGAGTTGCACGAAACAACTAATGGTGCAGATTTTTTTGTTAAGAGAATTGCAGGTGGATATGATGTCTGGGGGAGCGTTGTTCACTGCGATTATCATTGTCTGGTGTATGCACCCTCAGATCCAAATATATTTTTTATAGGTTGCGATGGTGGCATTTATACATCACCTGATAATGGCGTATCATATATAAACCTGAATAATGGAATTTCAACAATTCAGTTTTATAGAATTGCTTCTCATCCCGCAAATGAAAACATTATGATAGGGGGTGCACAGGATAATTGGACCTCAATCACATTTGATCTCACTTCGATGTTTCCTTGGGTAGCAGTTTCTGGCGGAGACGGGATGGAATGTTTTTTTGATTATGAATACCCTGATAGTATTGTTTATGCATCATACCAATATGGAAATCTTCGAAAAAGTGTAGATGGAGGTAATAGTTTTTCCCCGATTGGGAGCATGAACGGCTGGTGGATAACCCCATTTTTTATGCATCCAACCAATAATCTTACTCTATATTCAGCTACGAATAAAATACATCGTACAACAACCGGTCTACCACCGTGGTCAGTTATAAGTGATCCTCAAGTTGTTGTACAAGCTATGGTAGTCAGTATAGCACAGAGCAAAATAAATCCAAACATTATGATTCTTGCAGGTGGTGGAACTGGTGTTCCTTTCCCTAACAATCCAGAAGTAAAAGTTTCTACTAATGGGGGTGTGCACTGGACTGAAGATTTATCTCCAAATATCTCTGGAGAACCAAGATGGATTTCAAAGGTTGGTACTCATCCATCTAATCCAAACACAATGTATATAGTTCGATCGGGTCTGTCAGAAAACAATAAGATTTATAAAACTACCGATTTAGGTGATACCTGGATAAATATATCCGGAGATCTTCCTAATCTGCCTTGCTGGGATTTATTTGTTGATCCTCATAACATTAATCCAAATAACACAAACCATCTATATGCTGGAATGGACGTAGGAGTTTACAGGTCACTTGATGGAGGAAACAGCTGGCAATATGTAAGTTCAGATGTACCTTTACTTCCCGTGATGGATTTTGATTATGTTGAATATGGAACCTATGCGAGGTTAAGGGTAGGAACGTATGGAAGATCAGCCTATGAAACAGAATGGTCTCTCCTGCAATTTCCTTCTACTCCAATTTTAATTGCACCAACTGATTCTGTTAAGGTAACTGAATATGAATTTATATGGACATCAAGCTATCCAGAAATTGAGAATTACTGGTTTGAAATAGATACTACCGAACAGTTTAGTACCTCATTTATTGATTCAACTATTACCGACACATCGTATTTTTATTCATCCCTTGAGGACAAAAAAGAATATTGGTGGAGAGTTAAGGCTGCCAATTCATTTGGTTGGGGTGAGTTTAGTGAAGTCGGAACGTTTGTTGTAAATATTACCAACGTTGATGAAGGTAATCAACTACCAGTTGAGTTTAGTTTGGAGCAAAACTATCCCAATCCTTTTAATCCTGTAACAACTATTAAATACTCTATAATGGAAAGATTACCGGTTGAACTAGTATTGTATGATATACTTGGCAGAGTGATAAAAGTACTGGTAAATGATGAGAAGGATGCAGGTTATTACAAGATAGAGTTTAATGCGGGGAATTTAGCAAGTGGTGTTTATCTGTATAAACTACAAGCAGGAGATTTCGTTGAAACTAAGAAGATGGTGCTGATGAAGTAAATATCTTGCGAATAGTTACAAGCAATCCCTACTTCGGTTTTGCAAGTAGGGATTTTTTAATTTCATTTTGTGCAAGTGAAAATTTCAATAAACCTTCTGATGCATTATCAGCAGTTCGTAGCTAAACACTTCAATGTTATACCATTAAAAGTCCAACATTATGATTCATCATAATTCTACAGATTTAAAAATTCACGACTATGTTATTGAGTAGGGAGTGTAGGAATAAAAAATACATAATCTAAATAAGATCAAAGGACTTGCACAATTTTTTTAGAATTACAATAATCCTAATTTCAGTAGTGTGGTGGGTGGTTAGAAATTTACAAATGTAAGAGTTATATGCTAAATTTATTATTAAATAACTATGAATATTTTATGGATATTATGTAAAAAACCCCTAAGTTATTATAAACAAAGGGGCTTTGCGGAGAGAGTGGGATTCGAACCCACGGTACTCTTACGAGTACACACGCTCTCCAGGCGTGCCAGTTCAACCACTCCTGCATCTCTCCGAACACTCCTGCATCTCTCCGAAAGTGGAGTGCAAATATAAATATTGCTTTAAGTATTACAAAAAATTGTACATTTTAGCACTAAAATTTTTCAAAGTAATGAATTATTGAGGTTAAGCATAAAATTATATAATTTATACCTGAAAGTTTTCAAAATGAGTTTAAACTAATTTGCAAAAACGAATAGCAATAGCATTACCAAAAGGCGGTGTAGGTAAAACTACAACCTCGCTGAACTTAGCTGCCAGTCTGGCCTTAGCAGAAAAAAAAACACTTCTGATTGATTTTGATCCTTCCGGAACCTGTACTGCCTGTATGGGATTCAGATCTTATGAATTAAAGGGGGATATATTCCAGGTTTTTAGCTTTACTAGATCAATTGAGAGCGTGATTCATAAAACTGAGATGCCAAATCTTGATTTTATACCCTGCCAGATTTCTTCCGGCGAAGTTGAAGAGAGAGTGTCCCGTATAACACGAAACATTTATTTGTTTGAAAACATTCTCAATTTAGAGCCACTAATGAAATATGATTATATTTTAATCGATTGCCCGCCTTATTTAAGAGGATTAACAACTATTGCACTTTCAGCGGTCCATTCAGTAATTCTTCCCGTAAAGGCGGGACATTTTTCTGTAATGGCATTGCTGAAAATGAATTCTCACGTAAAGTGGGTTAAAGAAAATTTAAACAGGGAACTGGAAATAGAAGGTATACTCTTGACTATGTTCGAATCGAACACAAAAGCATGGGAGTTAACCCGTAAAGCAATAAATCGCTACTTTGAAAATCATGTTATGAAAACCATAATCCCGAAAAATATTTCTTTAACAGAAGCAGAATTCTACAGAAAACCCTCTGTTATTCTGGATTCGACAACAAAAGGATCACTTGCTTACAAAAAATTAGCGGAGGAGATTATTGAAAAAAACGTCGAGAAAGCTGAATATTCGGGAATAATTCAAAGCTAGGATCCTTGGAGAGATACCGGAGTGGTTTTCAGCCAAAGGCTGATCCGCCTTCGGCGGAAACGGGCATTGAAGGAACGACAATGTATTATGTTTATGTCCTATGGAGCGACAAACTAAAGAAACGTATATCGGAGCTACAGATGATGTAATTAGAAGATTAGATGAACATAAACGTGGAAGTAATAAATACACCAAGGGAGGGATTCCCTGGCGAATGATTTATAAAGAGGAATTTGTAACAAAGACTGAGGCACTAAAAAGAGAAAGATTTTTAAAGTCTGGTCAGGGAAGAGCCTGGTTGGATAAAGAATTTCCAAAATACAGGAGAGGTGCCGGAGTGGTTTAACGGGGCGGTCTCGAAAACCGTTGTCCCGCTTGCGGGACCGAGAGTTCGAATCTCTCTCTCTCCGCATTTAAATTGAATAGTAAATATTAATTATTACTTTCCTTACAAAGGAAAAATTATTCACGAATTGATTTATTAGAAAAAACAGAGAGAATAATTCAGATCTCTTATAATACCATCTCTATAAAACAAATAGATAGTTTAACAGCAAATACAAATCTAAATTTCTCAGAAAACATTGCAGAAAGCATAAAACTAAAATAGGGATTTTTTCATCCCGATCATTCCAGAGAAACCGCGGTTTAGATTTTCATCAAATTAATTTACCTTTTATCATTATCAGATTTACAAGCCTTGAATAATATAGTAAATTATATCAGTTAGTTTTGTAACAGAAAGTTTATATAATATTCCCCCCCAGACAGCAGATAAACATGCTACCCTGGAAGAGCCCCGAATCAGTTCGGGGCTTTTCTTATTTTTTAAATTACTTAAAATTGATTGATAGATTTTTATAACTTACGAATTCTCTTTTCAAAAATTATATGACAATCAAGGAACATATAAAACTTACGCTCAATCTCGCTTACCCGATTATTGTCGGACAGCTGGGATTTATTATGATGGGTGTAGTGGATAGTCTGATGGTAGGACAGATTGGTGCTGCTCCGCTTGCTGCTGCTGCATTGGGTAATAGTTTTACTATTCTAATTCATATAATTGGTTATGGTGTCTCCATGGCCGTTACGCCATTAGTTGCAATTGCAGTTGGTGCAAAAAGATTCGATGATTGTGGAATATATTTCAGACAATCACTTCTTGTTAATACGATTCTTTCAATCCTTTTGATGATTACTACAATTGTTTGTGCTGATTTGATAAAATATTTTGAACAACCGATGGAGGTTCAAATTCAAGCTATCTCATATATGAAAATATTAGGCTTCAGTGTTATTCCAATGATGCTTTTCCAAACATACAAGCAGTTTATTGAAGGATTATCGGTAATGGTCCCCGCGATGATAATTACTCTCGGTGCCAACATTATAAATGCATTTGCAAATTGGGTATTTATTTTTGGAAACCTCGGACTTCCAGCATTAGGATTGGATGGTGCTGGTTGGGCTACATTTGCATCACGTATGTTTATGATGCTTACAATTATGGCATATGTGATGAGCAGGAGCCGCTATAAAAAATATGATGTTTCATTTCACTTTAAAAGTGTAAACTTTTCAGTAATTAAAAAAATTCTTTCTTTAGGATTACCCAGCGGCTTTCAATACTTTTTTGAAATCGGAGCATTTTCATTTGCAGTAATTATGGTGGGTTGGCTTGGTACTAATCAACAGGCGGCTCACCAAATAGCAATTAATTTAGCTTCTATTTCTTTTATGGCTGCACTTGGAATTTCAGTGGCTGGATCAATAAGAGTCGGTAATGCTGTGGGAAAACAAGATACTAAGGAAATAAGAAGGGCCGGTTTTACTGCATCTTTTATGGGTGCTTCACTTATGGCTTTTGCTGGAATTATTTTTATTGTCTTTAGAAATTTTTTACCAACTTTATATATTGAAGACAGTGACGTCATTTCAATATCTTCATCGCTCCTAATTATTGCAGCTTTGTTTCAAATTTCGGATGGAACTCAGGCGGTTGGTATTGGAATTTTGCGGGGTTTGACAGATGTTAAAATACCCACTGCAATAACTTTTATTGCTTATTGGATTGTAGGATTGCCAACCGGTTACCTGTTTGCATTTATCTTTAATCTTGGGGTACAAGGAGTTTGGATAGGACTTCTCCTTGGATTAACTACTTCAGCAATACTGCTGACTCTCAGATTTAATATTAAGAGCAGACAGTTTATTTCCGTTTAACTATTTTAGTTTATCTGTAAAATAACTTGTAATTTTTTGATAAAGATGAAGTTTATCCTTACCTTTTACTCCATGCTCATGACCGATGTAAGGATAGTAATCAATATCAATTCCTAAATTCGCTGCTTTCTCTGCCAACAATAAAGTTTGCTGCCAGACTACTACAGGATCAGAAGTTCCATGCAGCATCAATAGTTTACCTTTAAGGTTTTGTAAATGATTTAAAATACTTGATTCAGCGTAACCATCGGGATTTGTTTCGGGTGTATCCATGTAACGCTCAGTGTACATTACCTCATAATATTGCCAATCAATAACTGCTCCACCGGCGACCCCAACTTTAAATATTTCCGGGGCTCTTGTTAATAATGATGCAGTAATAAATCCGCCATAGCTCCAGCCAAATACCCCAATTTTATTTTCATCCACAAATGAAAGTGTTTTTAAATATTCCACACCAGTAATTTGATCTTCAATTTCAACCGTGCCCAAATTTCTAAAAGTGGTTTGCTCAAATTCCAATCCTCTGAAAGCCGATCCCCTGTTGTCAAGGGTGAAGATAATAAATCCTTTCTGGGCCATAAAATTTAGCCATAGACTTGCATTGCCGAGCCAGCTATTTTCAATTTTTTGTCTGTGAGGTCCACCGTAAACGAAAACAATCACAGGATATTTATTACTCTCATCAAAATCAGGCGGATAAATAGTTCTGCAATAGAGATCGAAACCTTCGCTGCTTTTCAAGGAAGAGATTTCTGTTTTGCCCAAGTTATATTCGTCAAGTGGATTAATTGCTTCATAGACAGTTCTGATCAATTCGCCATTACTATTTAAGAGATCGACGCGATAGGGAACAGTTAAACTGCTGAATTCATCTAAAAAATATTTACCTTTATTTAATACAGTAACATCGTGATATCCACTTTCTGCTGTAATTCTTTTTGATTCGTAGCTATCCATGCTTAGTTTATAAAATTGTCTTTCCAGAGGGGATTCTTGTGTAGATGTATAAAAAATATTTATTCCAAGCTTATCAAAACCATTAAATTGAGTTACTTCCCACTCGCCATCTGTTAACTTTTTAATTCTGTTTCCTGCTGCATCGTAAAGTGAAAGGTGATTCCAGCCTTCATTTCTTGATTGCCAGATAAAAATTTCTGTTTCATTTTCAAAAAAAACAGGGCCATGTTCCGGCTCCACATATTTTTCATTAAACTCTTCGAATAAAATTTTTACGAGTTTACCGGTCCTTGCATCATATTTAGAAAACTTTAAGTGATTTTGCTCCCTGTTAAGCTCGTTTATAAAGATGTATTTGCTGTCAGGGCTCCAGGTTACTCCGGGCAGGTATTTATCCTTGGGATCTCCTGTTTCAATCCAGGTAATATTATTGTTTTGTACATCGTAAATTCCAATCGTGACCTCTTCACTGATCATTCCCGCCATCGGATATTTAATATATTTGACCGTTGCCGGTCTTGTTGAAATATCTAGAACGGGATAATCTGTTACAATTGTTTCATCTTTTCTGTAAAATGCAAAATAATTATCATTTGACGACCAGAAAATTCCTTTGTTAATTCCGAATTCATTCCTGTGCACTGAATGCCCGTTTAAAATTCCTCCGGCATCATTGGTTATTTGGATCTGTTCAAAATCATATGCAAGAAAAAGATTGTTGTTAATTGTATAAGCTATTTTTTTTGGATCAATAAAATCAGGATTCTCACCGAGTTCATCAATTTTATTTAATACTGAAAGATCTTTTGTTATTATGTTTAATAAAATCAATTCGTTTTTATTCCAAAACCAGATTTCAGAATCATTGTACCATGAAAATAAAGGAAATGTGTTCACGGTTTGAAGCTGCTCTTTATTCAAAATTCCATTCAGTTCACTTAGCAGAAATAAGGTATTCTTTAAATCACCATTGATACTTTCCACGATTAATCTCTCGTTGTCTCCAAATGATTCTATATAGCTAAAATTATCTGTATCCGGTATTGACTGAATCTGTTTTAATTTCTTAGGTGTTAGTGTATGAGGATTCAGAATGACGTGCTCCAAAGTTAGATCCTTTTGAGCAGATACAATTGTTACAAAAACAAATGAGGCTAATACTATTTTATTTAGGAATTTCATCTTACTCTCCTGAAAATTCTCAGATAAAAATTATTCAGTAATAATTTTAGTAATTAGTTTGTTCTCAATTTCTTCAAAATAGATGTTGCTGATTGTTAAATTTTTATGCTTCTTAGTCCAAATTTCATTTGGATTTTCGTTTTTTGCTTTAAAGGTTTTTTTATCAGAAAAATTTGACCGGGTTGTAACAATGTAAAAGGGTATTTTGTATTCCTTACAGAGTAAAGCAAGTGATTTACTCCCGGTTTTGTTAATTACATTTCCATTTTTAAGCACGCTATCGGCTCCAATTATTGCCGCATCAACTTCGGGCACAAATAAACTCATTACTGAATCAGCAACTAATTGGACCTTTAAACCGAATTTCAACAAATCTTCAGCTAAAAGTCTTCCTTCCAACATAGGTCGCGATTCACAAACCACCACTCTTAAATTCTTATTTGTACTTTGCCATAGTCTTAGAATATTTAACACGGTCCCGCTGCGCGATAAAGTTATAACCTTTTTAGAATCTGGTATACATTTTAAAAGGTTATTAAATATACTTTGGTACTTGGCTGATTCACTTTTTGAATAATCCTTAAAAAACTTTTTTAATTTGCCTTTATCGTTTAAAGAAACTATAATACTTAGGTCACTTAAGTAATTGCTTACAGAAGAAAAATGTCCTAGCTGAGAGCTGATTAATGGAATTGATCTTTTAATTAATTTGTGATCACTATGAAACGCTCTGCACAATTCATTTAAATTATTCACCAACTCTGAAGAACCAAGTTTTTTATTACTTAATATCCGTTCAAGTTTTTTATAAAATGCTGTCATCTGAAATGCTGTGTTCAGCAAGAAACTTTATTTTGAATTTCGATGATGATTTTTTAGGTCGGTCCAGTTTATTTGATACTGCATTATATAATTCTTCGCTAGAATTATAATCACGTAAATAATAAATCCTGACTTTATTTCTGTTCTTTACCATCCAGTTTAATGAGATCTTCATTTTTTCGAGGTCTTCTTCAGTTGGATTTGTATGAACATTTATCGAGTTAAAATAGTAATCATTAATTGCTTCCTCAAATTTTCCTTCATTATTTTTTGTGTTTGATTTGATAAAGAATTTACCCTCTATCAAAAGCAGATAATCTTTTGAAAGTGTTTCAGAAATTTCGAACATCACATTAGCTTTATTCACAGGTTCATTTAATAAAGATGATTTATGAATTTGTGAAAGAATTAAATTAATTACTTCTCTTATTTCCGCTGCTTTTTCAAATCTTTCCTTTCGGGAGTGCTCTTTCATTTTATGCAACAATCGGTCTAATGCAGATTGACTCTTACCATATAGAAACTCGTAGACTTTTCCAAGCTCTGTATCATAATCAGGATCTTTTTGCTTTACACACGGGGCAGTACATCTTTCAATTTCAGCAAGAAAACAATTTTTCCCTTTTGAAAATTCCTTATCGGTACATTCACGAAGGGCAAATGCCTTGTCAAGTATATCCAGGACCTTTTCCGCTTTTTTTCGTGATATAAAAAGTCCAAAGTAATCATTTCCATCGAAATCGAATTTGTTGCTGATTTCGGGTCTAGGATATTTGTGAGTTGTTGTGATTTTAATGAAATATTTATTGCCGTATTTTTTTAACTGGCTGTTGTGCCTGGGATTAATTTTTTTTATTGATTCAGCTTCTAATAAAAATGCTGTAAGCTCAGAGTTGGTGACCTCTGTTTTTAATTTTACAGCCTGTCTGACTATCCTTTTTGTTTTTGCAGTCGCACTATTCGAAAAATAACTATGGACTCTTTCTCTTAAAGATTTAGCTTTACCAACGTAAATAACGTGGTTTTTCTTATTTAAAAAATAATATACGCCCGGAGAACGGGGGAGTGATATTACATCATCATATAACTTTGTGGGAATTTTAAGGGAACCGCCGTCTAGATTTAAATTGCTTTGATACTTAATAAGCTCGCTTAGAAAATTTAATTTTTCTTTTTTCTTTAGCTCTTTTATCATTTTAATTAAGATCCTTGCAGTTACCTCAGCATCGCCGGCAGCCCTGTGTACAGATTGATTTTTTAATCTTAAATGTTTTGTAACAGCTGAAAGAGATTTACTTCTTAGCATCGGATAGAGTTTTCTTGCTATCCTTAACGTGCAAAGATCCGGATTGGTCAACGGTTCAGCTCCGCTCCTTAAAAATTCATGGTGCAGAAATGACAGATCGAATTTTAAATTATGACCGGAGACAACAGAATCGCCTATGAAATTTTCTATTTCACTTATCACCTCTGAGAAATAAGGCTTAGTATAAACATCATTATCATCAATTCCGGTAAATTGTGTAATAAAAGTCGGAATCCTGCAACCAGGATTTATCAGTGTCTGGTATCGATCAGCTATTTTTAAATTCTTAATTTTGATGATACCAATTTCAATTACGCGGTTGTTTCTTGCTGAAAGCCCGGTTGTTTCTACATCTACGACACTGAATTCAGCTCTTTCCAAAGGAATGTGGTTAAGTGAAGCAGGAATCATATTCGAAATCTATTAATTATGAACAAGAGTTTCAAAATAATTAACATTGAATTCTTCTTTCTGTGAATTTACACCGATTATAGATATATTTTGCGGTAAAAATTCATGTAGATATGCCTTCAATTAATATACTCTTCATAGGTGACATAGTCGGGAAACCCGGAATGGATTTAGTTCAAACGTGGGCTCCAAGTTTAATTCAGAAGTATAAAGCAGATTTTGTGGTTGCCAATGGTGAAAATGCTTCTGATGGAAAAGGTTGCACGGAAAAAGAGGGTAAAGCGCTGTTCAATCTTGGTATTCAGGTTCTAACCGGAGGAAATCATACGTGGGATAAGCATCAATCGCAAGATTTTTTAAAGAAAGAACCACGTGCTCTCAGACCTTTAAACTATCCCAAGGGTACTTACGGTAACGGTTACTTCCTTGCAGAGACTAAAAAAGGAAAAGTGGCTGTTATTAATTTACAGGGCAGAACCTTTATGCCTATAATTGATTGCCCTTTCCGATCCGCAGATTGGATTTTAAAAAGACTAGAAAGTGAAACAAAAATAATTGTAATTGATTTTCATGCCGAAGCTTCCGCTGAAAAAATTGCACTGTCACGTTATCTCGACGGAAAAGTCAGTGCAATTATTGGAACACATACTCATGTACAAACCTCCGATGAAAGGATCCTCCCGAATGGAACAGGTTACATTACAGATGTTGGTATGACCGGGCCTTATGATTCGGTAATCGGAATGAAGGTTCAGGCTGCAATAAACAGGTTCCTGTTTCAGACTCCGCAGAAATATGAGGCTGCAAAAGATGATTCACATCTTTGTGCGGTTTTCTTAAAGATAGATGTTGATTCGGGTAAAACAATTGAGATCGAAAGAATCCTATTCCCCGAATTTCTAAAAAATGAAACCGAGAAATAAATGATAAACGCACCGTTACCAAGAATTGATCTGGATGAAGAATTACAGGAACTCCTTATCAAATATTGCCGATTAAAACATGGAGATATTTGGAAAGATCCTCTTGGTAAACATAAAGTTGGTTGCTTTGATGTAACCGATAAATCCAAACTGAAGAAGTTAATGAGTAATGAAAAAGCCTCGCTTGCCATTCAGGATCCACCGTATAATTTTATTGCATTTGGAAAAAAGAAATTAGAAAAGTTTATTGATTGGTGTAAGGAATGGGTAAATCTGACTTACGATCATCTTGATGAAAATTCTTCAATGTATGTATGGCTTGGTGCAGATCAGAGTTCACACTTTCAACCATTACCGCAATTTATGGCAATGATGGAAGCCATCGCTGAAGGGGGATTTGGTTCAAAAAATCTAATTACAATGAGAAACCAACGTGGCTACGGCACACAAAGAAATTGGATGTCAGTACGTCAGGAGCTGCTTTATTACGTAAAAGGAAATCCAATTTTCAATGTTGAAGCAGACTACACAGGTATACCGAAAATATTAAAGGGTTATTATAAAAAAGTTGATGGTAGGGAAACAGATAATCTTGAACGGGGGAAGTCTGAGTTTATTCGAGCTGGAAATGTTTGGGTCGATCTTCAACAGGTCTTTTACAGGATAGAAGAAAACGTTAACGGGTGTTTTGCACAAAAACCATTAAAATCTATCCAGCGAATTATACGTGCAAGCAGCAATGAAAATGATTTAGTGATTGATTTCTTTTCACACTCGGGGACTACATTAATTGCTAGTGAAATATTGAGCCGAAAATGTATTACGGTTGATATAGATCCTATCTATTCTGAAATTACAATCAGAAGGTTAGAGAGATTTAGGGAAACCGGGAAAACCGGCTGGCAGAATTCTAATCCTTTTTATGAAGAAATTCTGGCGGATAAGAAACTGAGAAAGTATCTTCTCGACAGATATGATATTAAGATTAAAAGAGAAAAAATCAAGAATTAATCATTAAAATAAATGTTACTACTGGACGGAAAAAAAACAGCACAGGACATCAGAACTGAATTAAAAATTGAAATTGATAAACTGAAGGCTTCTGGTAAAGGTGTACCTGGTTTGGTTGCAATATTGATTGGTGATGACCCTGCATCGGAATTATATGTTAATAGCAAATCCAAAGCCTGCAACGAAATTGGAATGAAGACAGTAACTGAAAAAAGATCCGCAGATACCTCAGAGAAAGAAGTATTGAGTTTAATTGAATATTACAACAACAATAATGAATTTCACGGAATACTGGTACAACTTCCCCTTCCCAAACACATTTGTGAGGATAGAATAATTGAAGCAATTTCTCCTAAAAAAGATGTTGATGGATTTCATCCGATAAGCGTTGGAAATCTTGTAATTGGAAAAGAAGCATTCAGATCTTGTACCCCCGCAGGAGTACAAGAGTTATTAATAAGATACAATATTGAAACGAAAGGAAAGCACGTTGTTGTCTTAGGTAGAAGTAATATAGTTGGGAAACCAATTGCAAATATCCTGCTTCAGAAGAAAGAGCATGCAAATTCAATTGTTACGGTTTGCCACTCTGCTGCGACCGATGTATCATATTACACCAGACAAGCCGATATTTTAATTGCTGCGATGGGCTCACCAAAATTTGTTAAAGCTGATATGGTTAAAGATGGAGTGGCTGTAATTGATGTAGGAATAAACCGGGTAGAAGATGGGACAACAAAAAAAGGTTATCGTGTTGTCGGTGATGTGGATTTTGATGAAGTATCAAAAAAAGCCGCATACATTACACCTGTCCCCGGGGGTGTTGGACCAATGACAATTGCTATGCTGTTGAAAAATACCTTTGAAGCATTTATAAAATATGGTGAATAAAATGAATAATAAAATACCTGATGAAGATGTCTCACGTGAATTTCTGGAGAAAGTTTTAAGTGAATTTTACTGCTATGGAGATTCCTGCAGGGGATGGGAAACAAATGTAATTACTCAGCCGAAAACAATTAATAATATTGTAAAAGTCGGTGCAGAGAGAATTGCAGCCGGTAAAGGGATTGGAAATTCCTTAAAGGATAAAAATCTTGCATCGAAAATAGACCATACACTGCTAAAACCAGATGCCACACCGGATGAAATAAAGGAATTATGTACTGAAGCTAAGAAGTTTGGCTTTGCCTCGGTTTGTGTTAATCCGGGTTACGTTTCACTCTGTAGTTCTATATTGGAAGGCACCGATGTCAGAATTTGTACTGTGATTGGATTTCCATTGGGAGCAACAACTACTGAAGTAAAAAGATTTGAAACCGAGCAGGCAATCAAGAACGGTGCAACTGAAATTGATATGGTAATAAATGTCGGAAGGTTAAAACAGGGAGATCATGGTTATGTTCAAAATGATGTAAGCCAAATAGTTCAGATAACAAAACAAAATAATGCCCTATGTAAAGTAATTATTGAAACAGCACTTTTAACTGATGAAGAAAAAGTCAAGGCATGTTTAATTTGCAAAAAAGCCGAGGCTGATTTCGTTAAAACATCAACCGGATTCAGCAAAGGCGGTGCTACAGTTGGCGATGTTGCATTAATGAAATATGTTGTAGGAAGTAAAATAGGTGTTAAAGCCTCTGGGGGAATTCGTTCCAAGGAGGATGCTGAAGCAATGATTGCTTCAGGTGCAGATAGAATTGGAGCAAGTGCAAGTGTAAAAATTGTTTCAACTGCTTAATGAATATCAGTAAATGGTTTTAGATATAATCGTTACTCATACAAATGATGGATTTACGGCAGAAATTCCCTCCTTAAATGGCTGCGAAAGCTGGGCACATGATGAAGATACAGTTTTATCTAAAATATTGGAGCTCGCTTCATTTTATCTTAAGACAGATGTGAAGAAATTTAAAATTGATAAAGCCCGTAAATCTAAAAACCGTTCTACGTATAAGCTTGTTTTTTATAAAAGCGGTTGATTACCGTGAAAAGAACCGACAAAAGAACAGCCAAAATTAACCGGGTAATTTCGAGCAGGCAGCCCTCACTTAAATTAGTTTTAGAAAACATCCACGATCCACATAATGTAAGTGCAATTTTTAGAACATGTGATGCAGCCGGAATTCCAAAAGTATCACTAGTTTATAATAGTGAACCTTTCCCCAAGATTGGCAAAAAGTCTTCAGCTTCATCCTTCAAATGGGTAGAGAAAGAAAAGTATAAATCGATTGAATTATGTTACGAAAAGCTCCATTCAGAAGGGTTTAAAATTTATGCGTCTTCTATCTCTGAGAAATCAAAAAATATTTTTCATTTAGAATTTACCGGGAAAATTGCAATTGTTTTTGGAAATGAGCACAGAGGTTTATCAGGAGAAGCAGTCGATCTAGCAGATGAGATATTTTTTATCCCGATGTATGGAATGGTGCAGAGTTTAAATGTTTCTGTTTCTGCAGCAATTACTATTTACGAAGCACTCCGCCAGCGTTTAAATAAAGGAATGTATGATAAATCAGAGCTATCTGAAGACGAGATGAAAAGATTAATTGATGAGTGGAGTAAAAAGTGATTCAAAAATTTGAAAAGATTAATAAAGTTTCAGGTACACTTTCAATGCTTGGTGATAAATCAATTTCACATCGCGCATTAATGATTTCTGCGTTATCGAAGGGAAAATCTTATATAGAAAATCTATCCTCAGCCGATGATGTTAAATCAACAATGGATTGCCTGAGGCAGCTTGGCATTGAAATTAATACTCATAAAAAACAACTTGTTGTTTCAGGTAACGGTTACAAAGGATTTAAAAAGCCAGTTGCTAATTTGAATGCAGGAAATTCAGGAACGACTGCGCGCTTATTAAGTGGGATACTGGTTACACAGGATTTTCATTCTACGATTAAAGGAGATAACTCTTTATCCAAAAGACCAATGCAACGTATAATTGAACCATTAAAGAGAATGGGAGCAAAAATTAACAGCTCAAAAAATAATACTCTTCCACTAATGATATATCCTGCAGAAAATTTAAGTCCAATTATATACCAATTAAAAATTGCCAGTGCTCAAGTAAAAAGCGCAATTCTTTTTACCGGGTTGCACATTAAAGATAAAACAGAGGTCATAGAAAGGTATCAAACCAGAAATCACACGGAAAATTTACTGAATCTTGATGTAGAAAAAACTGAGGGAAGAATTATTTCCAGAGTCTCTATAAAAAATTATCCCGATGCCCAAAAATATTTTATTCCGGGCGATATTTCTTCAGCTATGTATTTTGTTGTTCTTGCCTTGTTAACAAAAAATTCAGAACTAAGAATTAATAATATATCATTAAACAAAACAAGAACGACTGTTATAGATTTACTTATAAAAATGGGAGCAAAAATAGAAACTGATATAAAAGGTGAATCTCAACTTGAAGAGTACGGTAACATCATTGTTAAAAGCAGCAAACTCACAAATATAAAAATAGACAAAGGATTAGTTCCGCAGATTATTGATGAAGTCCCGATTTTAACTGTAGCTGGTTTATTTGCCGAGGGTGAATTTAAAATTAATAATGTTTCTGAATTAAGGGTGAAAGAATCAGATAGGGTAAAATCTATATGTGCGAATCTTTCTTATTTAGGATTGGATGTAAATGAATCTGAAGATAGCTTTTCTATTTCAGGTACTATAAAAAAATCGAATCCTGAGTTCAAATGCTTTGGTGATCACAGGATTGCGATGGCGTTTTCAATTTTATCTTGTCTGCTCGTTAATGGGGGAAGAGTGAAGGGTTTCGAATCTGTTTCTATATCCAATCCAGAATTTTTATACCATCTAAAAAATATTATCAGGTATTAGTTACATCTCAATTATCTGATGTTCAAACTTGTTTATCTGCAGCTTGTCGAAAATTATTTTTATGAATTCATTGCTGTACTTATTTACAAAATAAATAAAGTTGAATTCTCGCTCCTGTAAGTTGTTGTTTGGAAATAAGTTACCGGCCGCCCGGTCAATTTGCCTTAGCGTGACTTCGTGCTTTTTCTGGTGCGCTTTTTCTGCCCTGCTCTTCAGCTCATTGATAGAATTAATAATTTTATCGCGGTAACGATTACTTGAATCGGCGACGGTTTTATCCAAATCAAAAAGTTTTTCTTTCAATTGATCAAATGAGAGCTCAATCTGATTTGTAATATTGTTAAAAACTACATCAATAGAATTTTCTGAAATTGTATTAAGAATTTTTCTTTTAACATTTTCTGTATCAATAAAAATATCCACGACTTCAATTGAATGTTTATCCAAAATACTACCAATATTTTTTTCTACTAATGTAGCAGAGGAACGCGGATAAATTACAGGAGGTGTTAAATTATAAAATTCGTACAATGGTAAAATTTGTGCGAAATACGAAACCTCACTTGGTCCGCCTATGTAAAATGAGGTCGGCAGCAAATAGTCCTGACAGATCGGGCGTAATAAAACATTAGGACTGAATCGTTGAGGTTCATTTTCCAAAATTTCCAGGAGCTCATCCTGAGTAAAAGATTTTCTTTTTCTTTTTAGTTTAAATCCATTATCGGTTGGCTCAATTGAATACCTGCCGTCTTCAACTCTGAGAAACAAATTCACAGGCTTTACCTTAACCTGAGCGTGATAAATCTCTTCCAAAGTTGCGCTAACGTAAACAAGTTTTTCTGTATGCTCCCTAAAATCAACAATTTCCTTTTTGAAAACCGGTTTTAACAGCTGTTTTATCCTGTCATCGAGTGGATTTAAAATAACTAAACCGTAATGATCGAAAAGTGAATGAATTAATTCAAAAAAAGAATCTTTAAAAGTTTTACCGGGTTTGTAAAAATGTTGAATAGACTCAATTAAATTTTGGGTAAATTCTGTTTCACGTAAATGTTTGCTCAGAGTATTAATAAATTCGCTTATAGAATCATCAAATTGTAATAAACCAACACTTTGCCTGACATCTTCTTCATCAATTGCTTCTCCATAACTAATTGTCTGCATTTTGTTTGATTCATCGGGTAATTTGATTGATCGCACTTCATTAAAATCATGATCATCACCTTCTAACCAAAAAACTGGGACAAAATTATAGTCATCGTAACGTTCAGAAAGATAGCGGCTTAATTTTATTGCAGTGATAATCTTATAAAACGTATAAAGTGGTCCGCCAAGGATACCAAGCTGCTGACCTGTAACTATCGCCATTGTTTTACTATCTGACAGTAGTTTAATATTTTTTTTGGTTAACTCGGAAGTATCGACAGAGGAATATTGTTCAATTAAAATTGAAGATATAAATGGAGCAGATTCACGAGGTTTTTCCGATAAGCTTTTAAATATCTTTAAATAATTTTCTTTATTCCTAAAATCATACCTGTAAAAATTTCCAACATTTTCATGCTCGTACAGGTAATCGAGGAAAAGATTTTCATGTCCAGGGATATCTGAAAAATTTACATACATAAGCTCTCTCCGGAGAATAAAAAAAGTTTGTTTCTGCGATTACAACACGAAAGATAATATTTTTAAGTGCTAAATTAAAAGATGAAATCTTTTACGTTTTGAGGTAATTAATTATCTTTATTGTCTAATTTTAGCATTTGATTTTATCGCTTGGAAATAAATCTTTTAAAATATTTTACATTAAAAAGGTTAGTTAATGCCATTAAGATTTTATTATCTTTTTCATTATCCAAGATTTTTAAGAAACCCGTTGTATGGGGGATGCCCCTATCATATTCGATCGAACCAACAAATCACTGTAATTTAATGTGTCCGGAATGCCCATCAGGTTTGGGTGCACTAACACGTCCACTCGGTCTGCTTAATCAAGCAGATTTCATAAAAATTATCGATGAAATAAAAAGCACAAGCTTTTACATCCAGTTATTTTTCCAGGGGGAACCATTCATTAATAAACAATTGCCAGAATTGATAAGATATGCCCAGTCCAATAAAATTTATGTCTCGATCAGCACGAACGGGCATTTTATAAATGAGGAAAATGTTGATAAAGTTTTGAAGAATGCGCCTGATAAATTGATTTATTCAGTTGATGGTTTGGATGAAGTTAGCTACCAGAATTACAGGGTTGGCGGAACGTTTAAGCAGGCGGATGAAGGTTTGAGATTATTGATTAATCGAAGAAAAGAGTTGGGATTGAAAAAACCGTTTGTAGAATTTCAATTTATTGTGATGAGACAGAATGAGCATCTCATTGAGGATGTTAAAGAATACGGTAAAGTAGTTGGTGTTGATAAAGTTGTGTTCAAAACGATGCAAATTTCCTCTTATGAAAATGCGAAAAAGTTTTTACCTTCAAATACTAAGTACAGCAGATATATCCTTGAAAAGAGTTCTTTCAAGATAAAACACGAAGTAAAAAATCATTGTTTTGCCTTGTGGCGGACTTCTGTAATTACGTGGGATGGAAAAGTTGTTCCTTGTTGCTTTGATAAAGACGCATTTTATGAATTTGGATTGGTTAACGGAAGAGCATTTGAAGACGTTTGGAGGTCTGATTCTTACAATAATTTCAGGGAGAGAATTTTAAGCGACAGAAAATCGGTAAATATGTGCACAAATTGTACTGAGGGATTAAAAATTAATATATTTGAGATTGAACAGTAATTCATTATGAATACAGAACTCAAAGTTTCTAATGCGTCACCTTTCAAATTTTTAAGTAAGAATAAAACAGCAATAATCTTCACTTTAAAATTAATCATTGCTGGCGGTTTGCTTTATTATCTTGCTTCATCAATAGAATACATTCAGATTATAAGTGCCCTTAAAAACGCAAGCCATTATTTAATACTGATTGCGTTTGTTCTCAGTGTTATTAACATTTACTTTCAATTTGCAAAATGGAATTTAACATGTGGGCAGATTTTGATGGAAACTAATAATTCAAGAATCATCCTTTCTTTGTTTTATGGGTTTTCAGCAGGAATTATTACTCCTTTAAGAATTGGAGAATATTTCGGAAGAGCAATTGCATTTAAGGATAAATCAGTTGTGCAAGTTACCGTAGCCACTTTAATTGATAAATTTTTTCCATTGGTTATAGTCGTTTTTTTTGGCTCAATCTCGAGTATTTTATTTTTATACGTGAAGTTCGGAATCTCAATTTATATCTCACTATCTCTTTTCATCGTTTTATTTACTTTATTTTATATATTATTTCTGCTGGTAATGAATCAAAGATTTTGGGATAATGTTCTTTTCAGCAAAATGAAAAAATTGAAAAGCATGGGTAGAGTATTTGAAAAACTAACAGTACTTAAAAGCTTAGACCGAATTTATTTTATAAAGATGATTTCCCTCTCTTTTTTATTTTATCTTAGTTTTCTCATTCAATATATGCTGCTGGTTGCAGCTTTTTCTCATAACCAAAACCTTATAGAGTACTTTTGGGCTGGCAACTTAATAATGTTTGTCAAGACAGTAATACCGCCGATTTCATTAGGGGAATTAGGAATTAGAGAAGGAGCATCGGTTTATTTTTTAACTCAGCTGGGAGAGACCCCTGCTGTTGCTTTTAATGCTTCAATATTTCTATTTATCATTAATTTACTTATTCCAGCTTTTATCGGATTAATATTGCTCTTCAAGAAAAATGGCAATTGAAAGCAACCTGCAGTTATTTCTGCTTATTATATTTTTCCTTCTTTTAATCAACTATCTGCTATTTTTGTTTAATGTTCTTTTCGGATTAAAAAAAATAATCCCGCTAAAAACAAAAGACATACCTTCTGAATTCGTATCTGTAATTATTCCATTTAGAAATGAAGAAGAAAACATTTTATTGAACCTAAAGTCAATCCAAGCTCAAGATTTTCCGAAGGAAAAATTCGAAGTAATTTACATTAATGATTCATCAGATGACAATTCACTGAAAATACTATCTGAAAATATGTCCGCCTTAAATATAAAAGTACTTTCTGTCCCACAGGATTTTTCCCCCTCTGCGCACAAAAAAAGAGCAATACGTTACGGTATTGAAAATGCAATGGGAGAAATAATTGTAACAACTGATGCAGATTGTATTTACGACACCGAGTGGCTTAAATCGCTTTTAAGTAATTTTGATGAACAAACTGGCTTTGTCTCCGGTCCCGTAGAATTTATAAGTGAAAAGAATATATTCTCGCAAATTCAGAAATTGGAGTTTGCTGGATTAGTACTAGCCGGTGCGGGTTTAATTGGTTCAGGCAGACCAACAATTTGTAACGCTGCCAATATTGCTTACAGAAAAAAAGTCTTTGAGGAAGTCGGGGGCTTTAAAGATCAAATGAATTTATCATCCGGAGATGATGAATTGCTTATGCAGAAGGTTGCAAAAGATACAAAGTTTAAAGTAAAATTTTCAGTTGATCAAAAATCTATAGTGAATACACCTGCAAACAAATCAACAATTGATTTTTATCAGCAAAGAAAGAGATGGGCGAGTAAAGGTTTGTTTTACAGAGATAAAACTTTAGTAGTTAAACTGATTCTAATTTATTTATTCTTTTTAGGAATAACCGCACAGCTTGCATTGGCAATATTTTACGGTTCAATTTTTATTCTATCTTTTGCAATAACAGTTTTTATTAAAATAATTATTGAATTTAAAATTTTATACGAAGGCAGAAAAAAAATATTTTCAGGACTTTCACTTAAATATTTTCTAATTTCTGAACTACTTCATATTCCTTACATAACAATTGCAGGTTTGGCGGGTTCCGTGGGTAATTATTCTTGGAAAAAGCGGATAATAAAACGATAAAAAGCGTATAGCACACCGAACTCACCGTCTATTAAAATATACACATTTCTTTTATTTTCAGTCAATAATCCAATATTTTCAGGTTAAATCAACTGGCACTTTCATTGTCTTCTAAATAGTGAAACTCACAATAAAGGTGAATAAAATGAAACGAATATTAATCTTATCAGCATTTGTCCTGGCTTTAGGCTTCACAACAATTAAAGCTAATGGAAACAACTATTACGTAGGCGAATACTTCTATACAGAACTTGCACCCTACGGCAGGTGGATAGAAATAGATTACGGTGTAGTAGTATGGAAACCAACGATTATGCATGTCAGCTGGCTCCCATACAGAATGGGCAGATGGATTTGGACTTACGATGGCTGGTACTGGGATTCTTATGAACCATTTGGATATATAACTTACCATTACGGCAGATGGTTTTATGATGATTACTATGGATGGCTATGGTATCCTGATTATGAATGGGCTCCAGCATGGGTAGAGTGGCGTTACAGTAACGATTATATAGGTTGGGCACCACTTCATCCTTATGCTACATTTTCAATTTCCTTTGGAATACGATTTACCCAAGTCTACCATACTCCATATCATCACTGGCATTTTATCAACTTTAAGAATTTTTGCCATCCGTATCCATACAATTATTATGTAGCTCCTAACTACAGATACAGAGTTTACAAGACCACTAAGTACAGAACTAATTATGTTTATCATAATGGAAGAATACAAAATCGTGGTGTTGATGTAAACTATATCAGGGTTCGGTCTAATCAGGAAATAAGACAGAGAGATATCATAAGAGTTCGTGATAAAAGGGATCTTAGCCGAAAAGGTGATGAAAATAAAATCAGGACTCTGGATTTGAAGAGAGAGGATTTGGTCAGAAATGATTTAAAGAGAATGGAAATCCAACGCGATAACAGAAGAACAAATCTTGATCATACTAAAATTGAAGTTGGAACAAAGGAAAAGAGCCGGACCAATTATGGAAAAGACCGAAATTTAAATCTGAAAAAAAGAAACGATGTAAAAATTACCCAGGATAATAAAAAACAGGACGTTCGAAAAGATAACAGAACAGAAGAAGTAAAAACAAATGGTGTGAAACGAAACGATGATGTGAAAATAAATCGGGATCGGAATAATAACAGTATGACAAAGAAGAATGTAGAAACAAGAGTAATGGATAAGAATAGTAGGAGTAACGATCGGAACAACACGATAACCAAGAAAAATGTAGTAAAAGAAACAAATAATAAAAGATTTGAACCGAACGTTAAAAAGCAGAACACACAAGTCAAAAAGGATGTAAGGACTCAGCAGAATGTCCGAAATGAAGTAAGGGTAAACAAAAATAATACAAATGAAAAGAAGAATATTAAAAGGAATGATCCCCCGGTTAAAAGGAATGAAACTAAAGTCACAAAAAACGAGCGTAAGGTGCAGACTAACAGAACGATGGTCAAAGATAAAAACAGAGAACGAAGCAAAAGATAACTGTGAAAGTGAACACTCTTGTGGCTAATGCGCTGCTTGCCGAATTCGTCGGGGTAAAGATTTTTTCGCTTGAAAAATGGTTAGGATTAGAACCAATAAATTTATCTTTTTTTGGCGTAAGTAATCTTTCTTTTAACCTAACCGCAGGTGTTCTTTTATGGCCCGTTGTATTTATTATGACTGATATAATTAATGAATATTTCGGACGCAAAGGAGTTAGATTTATGTCCTTTACTGCTGCTTCACTTATAGCCTACGCTTTTCTGATAATATTTTTTGCGGTCAGACTCGATCCCGCTGAATTTTGGATAGAAAGAGAAACCATATATGGTACTCTGAATATGGATCTTGCTTTCAACACAATTTTTGGTCAGGGATTATGGATTATTGTAGGTTCACTGGTAGCTTTCTTAATCGGTCAGCTTGTTGACGTTTATGTTTTTCATTACTTACGTGCTTTTACGGGGAGCTCAAAAATATGGCTTCGTGCCACCGGTTCAACTCTAGTATCTCAATTCATCGATAGCTTTGTTGTGCTGCTAATTGCTTTCTATTTTGGAGCCGGATGGGATCTCTCACTTGTGCTTGCAATAGGGGTAGTAAATTATATTTATAAATTTTTTGTTGCGGTTATTCTTACTCCGCTACTCTACGTGCTTCATTTCTTCATTGACCTATACCTGGGTAAAGAACTTTCAGAAAAGCTGATTGAAGAGGCAGCTAAATCGAGCCGGGTCAACTAGCATTTAATACATATTATTTTTTTAACCATAATTCCACCCAACTTCTCTTTAGGCAAAGTCATTTATTTCATTTAATTTTAATGATGTAAATTATTGAGTTTTGGACTGGAAATAAGAATTATTGCCTGTTCCGACAAAAAGGGGGGATATTGGAATAGGGATGATAAAGAAAGATAATCCCATTATGTTCACCCACTTTATTTACGCCATTTTTTAAGAATTTGATATCAAAAATCAATGATCGGTTTAATTGTCAACTAAAAGTAAAAAGATAATCTGTTGAGGAGAATAAAATGAAAATAAGCAAAGAAGAAGCGCTTAAATATCATTCATCGGAAAGAAAAGGAAAGATTGAAGTTATTGCTTCGAAACCGTGTTTAACTTCAAGAGATCTTTCGCTGGCTTACACACCCGGTGTAGCGGAACCATGTCGTGAAATCAATAAGAATGTAGAAGAAGTTTACAATTACACTGCAAAAGGCAATCTTGTTGCAGTTGTATCAAATGGTACTGCGGTCTTAGGTCTGGGCGATATTGGTTCCGAAGCAGGCAAGCCTGTGATGGAAGGAAAGGGAGTTCTATTTAAAAGATTTGCAGATATTGATGTTTTCGATATCGAAATAAAAAGTAAGGATCCTAAAGAAGTTATACGAACTGTGCAGGATCTTGAACCGACTTTTGGTGGAATAAATCTTGAAGATATCAAAGCCCCCGAATGCTTTGAAATTGAAGAGACTCTTAAAGAAACAATGAACATTCCTGTTTTTCACGATGATCAGCATGGCACTGCAATAATATCATGTGCTGCATTAATTAATGCCGTTGAACTGGCAGGGAAAAAATTAGATAAAGTTAAAATTGTTGTTAATGGCGCAGGCGCATCTGCAATTTCCTGCTCCAAACATTATGTAATGGCCGGTGCAAAAAAAGAAAACATCTGGATGTTTGATACAAAGGGTTGCATTACAAAAGACAGAAAAGATTTGAATAAATACAAAGAGGAATTTGCGCAGAGCAAAGGATTTTCGTCACTGGCGGAAGCAATGAAAGGTGCGGATGTTTTTATTGGTCTTTCAGTCGGTGGTGTTGTTAGTAAAGACATGGTTAAAGGAATGGCAAAAGATCCGATAATCTTTGCTATGGCAAATCCTGATCCGGAAATTATGTACGATGATGCTGTCGAAGTCAGAGGTGATTTGATAATGGCTACCGGAAGAAGTGATTTCCCAAATCAGGTAAATAATGTGCTTGGATTTCCCTTCATTTTTAGAGGTGCACTCGATGTGAGAGCGACTTCTATAAATGATGAAATGAAAATGGCAGCAACTAAGGCACTTGCTAAACTTGCCAAGGAAAAGGTGCCGGAAATGGTAATAAGGGCTTATGGCGGCGATGATTTTTCGTTTGGGAAAGAATACATAATTCCTAAACCTTTTGATCCAAGGGTGCTATGGTATGTTGCTCCGGCTGTTGCAAAAGCTGCGATTGAAACCGGTGTGGCAAAAATAACCGAGTTAGACTGGCAGAAATATGAAGAAAAGCTTAAGGAACGACTTGGTCTCTCAAAAGAATTAATTCGAGTAATGATGCACAAAGCTCAGAAACAGCCCAAGAAGGTTGTTTTCCCAGAAGGTGAAGAAGAAAAAATTATTCGGGCTGCACACGTTGTTCGACAGGATAATATGGCTTTCCCAATTTTGCTTGGAAATAAAAAGATTATTGAAGAAGAAATCGAACGATTGGAATTTGATTTAAACGAATTCAGCATTGTCGATCCTGAAATCAGCGATAAACGAACTGAATATGCAGAAGCATTTTTCACCAGAAGACGTCGAAAAGGTGCAACTTTAAAAGATTCAAAAGAGTTGATGAAAAAACCAAACTATTTTGGCTCAATGATGGTTGAACTGGGAGAAGCTAATGCACTAATCAGCGGACTAACGACAAGTTATCCCAATACAATTCGTCCTGCCTTGCAATGTGTTGGAATTAAAGAAGGATTGAATATAGTATCAGGATTATACATTGTATTTTCAAAACAGGATGTTTTCTTCTTTGCTGATACAACTGTTAATGTAAATCCTTCCGCAGAACAACTTGCAGAAATTGCCATATCGGCAGCAGACACTGCAAAAGAATTTGACGTTATTCCAAGAATTGCAATGCTTTCATTCAGCAATTTTGGAAGTGCTCCTTATCCCGAATCAATTAAAGTTAAAAATGCTGTCAGATTAGTAAAAGAACGCCGTCCCGATTTATTGATCGATGGTGAAATGCAGGCAGATACGGCGGTCGTACCTGAAATAATTGAAAATGAATTTCCATTTAGCGACCTGAAAGGAAAAGCTAATGTATTGGTATTTCCTGACCTTAATTCGGGAAATATAGCTTATAAATTGATGGCGAGAATTGGTCAGGCAACTGTAATTGGTCCTGTATTAATGGGAATGAAAAAACCAATCCACGTTCTACAGCGCGGTGCTACCGTTGATGATATAATCAATATGACTGCTATTGCAGTGGCAGAAGCGGGAGCCAAGAAAAAATAATTCTTTCAGGGAGGATATTATAAATCCTCCCGGTTCATTAAGAATGCTATATTTCCACTCATTTAGGTTCAATTGTATTTAACCGATATGTATTTTAATTTTTAATTGTTATTCTGAATATTTATAAAGTCATATTACTAATTTTTCTTTACGATGAAAAAAATTAGAATGCTCGCTGCAATTATGTTTACCGACATGGTGGGTTATACTGCTATGATGCAGGAGGATGAGAAATGGGCAAAACTGCTTAGAGATAAGCATAGAAAAGTACTAGATGAACTTGTAGCTGAACATCACGGCAGGATATTACAGTACTATGGCGATGGAACCCTGGCAATTTTTGGAAGTGCGATTGAAGCAGCAATTTGTGGTATGAAAATTCAGCGAGAACTGCAGGAAGAACCAAAAGTACCACTTCGAATTGGAATACATGCTGGCGATGTGGTCTACGACGATGAGGGTGTTTATGGAGATGGGGTTAATGTTGCATCTCGAATAGAAAATTTAGCATTGCCCGGAAGTGTTTTAATATCTGATAAAGTAAATGATGAGTTGAAAAATCAAAAAGATGTTGATACGATTTCCTTGGGTTCTTTTGAATTGAAGAACATAAAATATCCTGTGAAACTATTTGCTATCAATTCTGAGTCAATAACAGTTCCGTCAAGAGATCAACTTGCCGGTAAAGCTTCCGTAACTAATTATTCGATTGCGGTTCTTCCATTCGTAAACATGAGTGCCGAAAAAGAGAATGACTATTTTAGTGATGGGATAACAGAAGAAATTCTAAACAATTTAGCTAAACTTGAAGGGCTGATGGTAACTTCAAGAACTTCCTCTTTTGCCTTCAAGGGAAAAAATTCTGATATAAGAGATATTGGAAAACAACTTGGGGTAAAAAATGTTTTGGAGGGAAGCGTAAGAAAATCGGGTAAAAAAGTCAGAATTACCGCTCAGTTAATTGATATAGAAAACGGTTACCATAAATGGTCGGATACTTATGATAGGAGTTTAGAAGATATTTTTGAGGTCCAAGACGAAATTGCATCCTCCATAAGCAATAAAATGAGGGAATCATTGCATATTTATAGAACGAAACCTCAAGTTGCAAAGCCTCCTACAGGAAACATTGATGCCTATAATTTATATTTAAAGGGAATGTTCTACTGGAATAAGTGGTCTCCTGAACATGTTCAGAAAGCTACACATATTTTTGAAGAAGTAATTAAAATAGAACCAGAGTTTGCTTTAGCTTATACAGGACTATCCGCATGTAATGTATACTTAGGTGCGGTAGGAGTTTTACCCCCTTACCTATCTTATCCCAAAGGAAAAAAGCTTGCAATGAAAGCTTTAGAGCTTGACAGCTCTATTCCTGATGCACACGTATCACTTGCAATGGTATATTATTTTGGTGATTGGAATTGGAGCGGTTCTGAGAAGTGCTTTTTAAAAGCATTAGAACTTAATCCAAATTATGCAGATGCCCATCAATATTATTCAATGCTGTTAGCCACACTTGGTCATAATAAAAAAGCATTAAAAGAAGTAGAACATGCCCATCAACTTGATCCATTGAATGCACCAATAAGCGCAATGTTAGCGTTTAACTATTATAATGTAAATATGCTTGACAATTCCATGGAACAATATGAAAAGACCTCTAAAATAGATCCTGATTTTGGTGATACATGGAGTGGAAAAGCATGGTTGTTTTATAGAATGGGTAAAATTGATAAGGCGATTGAAAATTATGAAAAAGTACTTAGTTTGCCAGGATTCAGGCACAAATCTTTATCTGGGTTAGGATATCTGTATGCAAAAAATAAGGACATTGAAAAAGCAAAAGATTTCTTAAAAGAACTTGAAAAAATGGAAATGCCTGACTTACCACTGGATGTTGAGAAAGCCATTATCTATACTGGGTTGGAAAATTATGATAAGACATTTGAACTTTTAAATACAGCTGTTGATAAAAAACTTGGCGGAATGAATTTTATAAAAAGTAGACATTGGAGAGATATACACGATGATCCCCGATATACTGAAATATTAAAAAGGATGAATTTACCTTTAGATTAGCAGTTAACAATACCTCTCAAAGTATTTTATCTTCACATATCTTATTTTTATCTTCATCTAAGACAATTCTAAAAATAATTCAATTATTCGCTTATTATACACTTGGCTCAAATATTTTTTAAGCAATTCCTATTTCTACTTTTGATCTCTATAACCAGCTTTTCTGTTATTGCACAAAACACCAAAGTAATCAGATCGGAGAACTATGGTTTCGTTACAGCCGGGAATTACCAGGCAGGCAGCTTTAGTCGTTTCTTTGCGGGTGATCATTGGAGAAATTTGTGGATAACACCGTTCAAAGTACCTCTGTTGAATTTAAGAACCTACGCAGGTGGTTTAAAACCGATTGAAAAAGGTGGCGGACTTCAGACCACTTCACTTAAATTTTCAGGAAATGATGGAAGGAAATATAAATTTCGTTCAATTGATAAAGATGTAAGACGAAGTTTACCTGACGAATTTAAGGAATCAATTGTTGCAGATGTAATGCAAGACCAAATAAGCGTTACTAATCCTGCTTCTGCCCTCGTAGTTGCAAAACTAATGGATGCGTTACATATGCTTAATGCAACTCCAACTATTTATGTCATGCCGGATGATGAAAAGCTTGGCGAGTTTAAAGATGAGTTCGCAGGAATATTGGGAACAATAGAGGAAGATCCCGAAGATTACGATGATCTAAAATTAAATTTTGCAGGTGCTGATAATATCATCAACACTTACAGGCTTTTTGAGAGACTTGCGGAAGATAATGATGAAATTGTTGATGCTTCAGAATTATTAAAAGCTAGATTGCTCGATATATTGATCGGCGACAGGGACAGGCATGCTGGTCAATGGAATTGGGCTGGATATAAAAAAGCAAAAAAGAGAATCTGGAGACCAATTCCAAAGGATAGAGATTTTGCTTTTCCTTTGTATGATGGGGTCTTTCCGCGAATAATGACTGTCGCTTTCACTTCGATGGTACACTTTGATTCTGAAATGCCCTCGATGATTGATATGACATGGGAGGGGAGACATCTTGACAGAAGACTTTTGAGTTCAATCGATAAACCAGTTTGGGATTCAGTTGCTGCATTCTTTATGAAGAAAATTACAGATAGTATAATAGAAGAAGCAGTTCAACAGCTTCCTGAAGAATATTTTCAGCTTGAGGGAAAACACTTAATATCGAAATTAAAATCCAGAAGAGATCAAATCAAAACCGCTTCGGATGAATATTATAATTGGGTTTCTAAATATGTCGATATCTACTGCAGTGATAAAAATGAATATGCTGAAGTTATCAGAGCAAACGATTTATTTACTGAAGTAACAATTTACAAAAGAGATAAAAAATCGGGCGATAAAAAAGGAAATCCAATTTATTACCGGCTGTTTAAAAATACTGTAACGGACGAAATAAGAATTTATTTAATGGGTGGAGATGATTTGGCAATAATAACGGGGGATGTGAAAGAAAGCTGCCGTGTTATTGTTGAAGGCGGAAAAGGGAAGGATGAACTGCATGATTATTCCAGAGTTGATGGATATTTCCTGGGTTTTACACCTTTTCCTGCGGCAAAAAAGAAAACTGAATTTTATGACTCAGGTAAGAAATCAATTTTTATTGAAGCAGATGGCACTTATATAAATCAGGATGAATACGAGATCCCTGAAAATCCGCAGGAGAAATATGAACCGGTAATTGAAGACAGGTATCACGATTACGGTGTGCTTGTTCCTTTTGAATACAACACTGATGATGGATTCATTTTGGGAATTGGGGGGAGAATTAATTATTACGATTTCAGACATAAACCCTATTCTGCGCGGCTTGACTTATCCGGCTCTTATGCTACAATTTCTCAACGTGCCGAGTTCGAATTTTTGGGTGATTTTAATAATCTGATTAGGGGAATGAATGTTAAAGTACCCGCCAGATTTACGGGTCTGGAAATTACACGTTTTTACGGAATCGGAAATGAAACTGTAAGGGATGATAGTTTATTAGAAGCAAATTACTACAATGTAAACCAGCAGTACTTAAATGCAGGATTTTATTTAAAGATTCCTTTAATTAAAAACATGGATTTGCATGCTGGTCTGCTGCTTGAATTCATTTCTGTATTAAAGCAGGAGAATAAACTGGTTAACGAACTTCAGCCATACGGTCTGGGATTTTTAGATTTCTTTGCACTCTCAGCTTCATTGCGTTTTGATAACCGTGATGATATAGAATTACCATATGAAGGATATTATTTAGATTTGTACGCTGAGGCATATCCACAGACATTAAATAATAAAGATTTTTTTGGCAAAATTATTTTAGACGGAAGAACTTATTTATCGTCCCGTTTTATATCCGATTTTACAGTTGCTTTGCGAGCTTACAGCGAGATAGCCTGGGGAGGCTATCCTTTTTACAAAGGTGCCTCAATCGGAGGTAAAAAAACTTTAAGAGGTTTTTCACGAGATAGATTTATTGGCGATTATGCATTAATGGGTTCTGCAGAATTAAGATATTATCTTGGAAAAATCTTTCTGCTTATTCCATTTAAGGTAGGAATGAATTTATTCACTGATACCGGAAGAGTTTTTTTAAATGGTGAATCATCAACAAAATGGCATTCAGCTTTTGGAGGAGGATTCTGGGTTAGTATTCACGAGAGAGCTGTCAATTTTTCACTTAACTTTGCCAAATCAGCTGAAACTTTTCGTTTTTATTTAAGCATCGGACAAATGTTTTAATTAAGTTAATATAGTATGATAAAGAACTCTAAATCTTGCATCTTACTTTTAATCTTTGCCTCTGTTATCGGGTGTAATTATTCAACATCTGATGATAAGTCCCTCCTTAAGAATTATGATTTGAATGGTGTGGATAATACAATCATTTATCTGCCCGATGTACTGAAAGAAGTATCCGGTCTTGCATATTTAGATGAAAATTATCTCTTAACTCATAATGATGAGGAAGGAATTGTTTTTAAAATTAATATTAAGAACGGCGAAGTAGTCTCAGAATTTTCAATCGGGGAAAAAGAAATTGAAAAGGATTTTGAAGGAATTGCTGTAGTAAAAGATTCTGTTTACCTGGTTTCAAGCAATGGAGCGATTTTTAAATTTTCATTATTGAAAGGTGGAAATAACATTGAATATGAAAAAATCAAAACTCCTTTATCGTCAAAAAATAATGTAGAAGGATTATGTTACGATGAGACTACAAATTCACTGCTGCTTGCCTGTAAGGATGATCCAGGAAAGGATTATAAAAATAATAAAGCTGTTTATGCGTTTAATTTAACTCATATGAAATTTATTGATAAACCGAAATTTTTAATTTCATTAAAAAAATTGAAAAAGAAATTTGATATAAATGATTTTTCACCGTCGGGAATTGAGGTTAATCCAGTTAACGGGAATATATTTTTAATTTCTGCAAATCCTGAAGTGATTCTTGAGCTTGATACTGAGGGAAAAATATTATATGCAAAAGATCTGAAGGATAAAAAACATAAGCAGCCGGAAGGGATAACTTTCTTTATGAATGGGGGATTAATAATTGCTGATGAAGCGAATGGTCAAAAAGCAAAATTAACGCTGATTCCGTTCATTAAATAAATTTAACTGGAATGAAATTTATTTTTTTAAATCTTATTCTTTGTCTGTTGTTGTTTGATGGAGTCTCCGGGCAGACAATTTTTTGGAATGATTCATTTCTGAATTTCAAATCAAACCGGATAACTCATCGTATAATGTTAATCGGAGACGCTGGCGAACCGGCTAAAGATATAAGAGAACCTGTCTTGATTGCGCTTGAAGAGCATGCTTCTTTTAAACCTGATAGTACTTTAATTGTATTTCTTGGCGATAATATTTATCCTAATGGATTACCTGATGAAAATGATCCGGACAGAGGTGAATATGAGCGCAGACTTGATGAGCAAATCAAATCAGTTATAAATTCTGGAGCATATGGCGTTTTTATTCCCGGTAATCACGATTGGAATCAGGGAAATGAAGGCGGCTGGGAAAGAATAAAAAATCAGGCTGATCATATTTATAGCGGCGGATACGAGTCAGTTTCATTTTATCCCGTAAATGGCTGTCCAGGACCTGAAGTAATTGATTTCAGCGACAGAATCCGGTTGATTATTTTGGATACTCAATGGTGGCTTCAGGAACCCGGTATGCGCCCGGAAGAATCGGATAATCTTTGTGATCAATGTACAAATGAAACAGTATTAGCAGCTTTAAATAGTATACTTTTTAAATCAACCGATAAGCATGTTGTTATTGCAGCGCATCATCCTTTAAAAACTTACGGACCGCATGGTGGTTATTTTGGTTGGAAAGATCATATCTTTCCTTTAAGAAATCTGAGTGAAATTTTATGGATTCCTCTGCCTATCATAGGTTCGTTATATCCGCTTGTTAGAAGCAGTGGCGTTTCTAATCAGGATTTAACAAGTGATGAATATCAGCAAATGAAAAATGAACTGGAATCAGTATTATCTCAGAAGAGTGGAATTGTTTTTGCCTCCGGACACGAACATGCATTACAAGTTTTAGAGGGAGTGAATAATAATGTTTATGTCGTAAGTGGCTCCGGTATCTGGGGACATGTGGAGGAATCACTTAGTGAAGGTGATGATACAATCTTTGCCGGAAAGCATGAAGGATTTGTGGTCTTAGATTATTTTTTGAATGGAAGAGTTAAGTTATCCGTGATTAAGGTTTTGAACAAAGCCGGAGACTCTAAAAGTGTATTTTCAATGTGGTTAGATGGTGAATATTAAGATTGAATTTAATATATTCATGACAGAATGAGATGAGAAATCATGAAAACAATTAAGTTTATCTGCATAGTCTTGTTACTAACTTCATTCCTATTTTCACAGGACAATTCTCGCAAAGACTACATTATAATTGTTCCCGGCGAAAAATATAATGCAGGTGGCTTATACGAATTTTGGTTCGGTGAACATTGGAGAGATGTTTGGACGACTCCAATAAAGGTTGAAGTTCTAGATTTAAATAATTTTGACGGAGGTCTGACTCCGATTAAAAAAGGGGGGGGATTGCAGACAAAATCACTCCGTTTTAAGAGCATCAATGGAAAAATCTGGAAATTCCGCTCTGTTGATAAAGATCCGTCAAAGGTTTTACCACCCGAGTTACAGGAAACGATCGCGGAAAATGTAATTCAAGATCAAATCAGTTCTGCAAATCCAATGGCGCCTTTTGTAGTGGAACCATTGCTTGAAGCTGTAGATGTATTGAGTGCTGAGCCTCTTTTAGTTTATATGCCCAAAGATGATCTGTTGGGTGAATTTAAAGAAGAGTTCGGCGGAATGTTAGGAATAATTGAAGTGCATCCCGATGAACCGGGTGATGAAGGGGCGGATGGCTTTGAAAATGCATTAGATGTTAAAGGAACTTACAAACTGTTAAATTATCTTGAAAAAAAGCGGAAACAGAAAATTAATGCAGAAGAATTTCTTAAAGCACGTCTGATGGACATACTTTTAGGTGACTGGGACAGACATATGGATCAATGGCGTTGGGCAAAGTATGAAGAATCTATTGGAGAAGTCTGGTATCCAATTCCCCGGGATCGTGATCAGGTTTTTTCAAAATACGATGGCGTCTTTCCCTTTATAGCAGCTTACTTAACACCACAGTTAAATCATTTTGGATCAGAATATCCACAGATTGAAGATCTTACCTGGAACGGGAGATTTTTAGACAGAAGAGTTTTAACCGGGCTAGACAAACATTCATGGGACTCGGTAATGACTTTTGTTCAAAGTAATATCACTGATAAATTAATTGAATATGCAGCTACCAAGCTGCCTCCTGAAATTTATCCTGTATGCGCACCTGAAATTATCGAGAAATTAAAATCTCGCAGAGATAAATTACCAGCAGCATCGGATGAATTTTATAATCTTGTAAATAAATATGCTGAAGTGTTTTGCAGTGCTGAAGATGATTATATTGAAGTGAATAGAATTGACAATAATTCAACAGAAGTTACAATTTACCGGAGAGATAAAAATACAGGTGATAAAAAAGACAGCCCGCTCTTTCACAAAGTTTTTGATAATGAGATTACGATGGATATTAGAATATTCATGAATGATGGTGATGATAAAGCAATTGTAGATGGAGAATGTGACTATAGTCCGTTGGTAAGAATCGTGGGTGGAAAGGGGAAAGATGAGTTTGTGGATGAGTCAAGAGTGCACGGTTTTTTTCTATCTGTTACTCCTTTTCCGGTAATACAAAACAAAACTTTTTTTTATGACAGTGGAGATAAAACATCTGTAAGCGAAGGTCCGGGAACTGTTTACGATAGTTATAAATGGCCTGAACCGATAGACGATTATGAAAAATTTGAACCAAAACAGATTGACAGGGGACACAACTGGCTGCCCGTTCCGGTTCTTGGTCTGGATACAGACTATGGATTTACTCTGGGTGGAGGAATAGCATTGCACAGTTACGATTTTAGAGCAGTACCACAGGATTATATGCAGGAACTTACGGTAAGTTATGCAACCCGATTCGGAAGTTTTGCCACAGCTTACAATGGTGATTTTTATTCGCTTATCAGAAATGGCAGGATAAATCTGCTTCTGGCTTTTAGTGAGCAGTTTGTAACACGCTATTTTGGTTACGGGAATAATACGGAGTTTAATGCGGATCTGGAAGCCAATGATTACTATCGTGTTGACCAGCAGCTTTTTACTTTGTTCCCGACCTTCTATTACAATTTTTCAAAACATATTTCGGGAAATATTGGTGTATCATTTATCCAGACCAAGACTTCTTTAGTGAGTGATACACTTCTGACAGCCTTTAAATATGACACTTATGGCTTAGGAACTCTCAATCCTTTAGGAATTCATTTAGGATTAGAATTCGAAGGAAGAGAAAATGTAGAATTTCCAAAATCCGGATATTTTTTGAACTTAAACTGTACAGTGTTTCCTGCGGTAGATAATATACCTGAAAATTTTTACCGAACAGGTTTTGATATAAGAGGATATTTCACCCCTGAATTTATTTCATTTACAACCCTTGCGCTAAGAGCAGGAGGAACAAAAATCTGGGGTAAGTATCCCTTCTTTGCCGGAGCTACAATAGGCGGGAAGGAGAACGTGAGAGGTTACAACGATAAGCGGTTTACGGGTGATGCGGCTCTATTTGGACAAGCTGAAATGAGAATATTTGTAACCGAGTTAAAATTAATTCTGAAAAGTAAATTGGGAATAAATCTGTTCATAGAAACCGGTAGGGTTTTCACAACAAATGATCATTCTAATAAGTGGCATCCATCTTACGGTGCAGGAATTTGGATTGATTATTTTAATTCAGAATTTATTCCATCTGCATATGTTGCCTTCTCACCGGACAGAACCACCTTTGCGTTTGGATTGGGGATGGGTTTTTAGTTCAATTTTTTAATGGTATCATATATCTCATACTGGCTTCTGATTTTCTGCTCACCTTCGTAATTCATATATTCATTTTTTTGTTCTTTATCAACTATGCGTGCTTTAACATTATCGTTTAATTGTAAATCAATCATCTTTTGTAGCTGTTTTTGTATTTCATTATCATGAACAGGAAAAGCAACTTCAATTCTGCGGCTAAGATTTCTTTTCATCCAATCTGCTGAAGAAAGAAAATATTTTTTTTCACCGCCGTTAAAAAAGATAAAAATTCTTGCATGCTCTAGAAATCTATCAACGATACTAATGACTTCAATATTATCACTTAAGCCGTTTATACCCGGAATTAAACAGCAAATTCCTCTTACAATAATTCTTATCTGTACTCCTGCATTTGAAGCTTCATAAAGCTTATTTATCATTTTCCTGTCTTCAAGGCTGTTAAGTTTAATAATAATCCCGGATGGCTTATTTTCCTTTGCATTTCTAATTTCATTATCAATCAGATTGATAAAAGTCCTCCTCATCTTTTTTGGCGCAACAATTAATTCCTTCGATTTCACCTTATCATTTTTTCTTTCAAGAAAATTGAAAACTCTATCCGCATCTTTCCCAAATTGCTGGTTTGCGGTTAAAATTGCATGATCGGAGTAAATTCTCGCAGTTTTTTCGTTGAAATTTCCCGTAGCCAAATATGTGTAATACTTTGATTTCTTTTTTTCTGTTCTTTCAATCAAACAAAGCTTGGAGTGCACTTTTAATCCCGGGAAACTAAAATAAACTTTAACTCCTGCTTTTTCTAAAGCATCTGCAGAGGAGAAATTAGATTCTTCATCGAAACGGGCTTTCACTTCAACAAAAACGGTGACCTTTTTTCCGTTTTCCGCGGCTTTAATTAATGAACGGACAATCAATGATTCATCGGCAACACGATAAAGTGTAATTTTTATTGATTTAACATTTACATCGTCCGCTGCTTCCTCTAAAAATTTAACTACATAACCGAACGACTGATATGGAAAACTTAGCAAAACATCTTTTTCAGAAATTACATCAAAAACGGAGATCACACCCTCTAATTCTTTTGAAACTATGGGTGGCAATACCTCATTTTGCAAATGAGATTTATTAATATTTTTTAATACACCCGGAAATGAAAAGAAATCATTAAAGTTATGATATCTCCCGCCCGGGACTAAATCATTTCTATCCAATTTCAGTGCCGATCTTAAATATTTTAATAATTCATCCGGCATTTTTGCATCGTAAAGAAATCGGGATGGCGCACCAACTTTTCTTTTTGCCAGACCTTTTTGAATTTTTAGAAGCAAATCGCCGGTAAATTCATCGTCTATATACAGTTCTGCATCCCGTGTTAATTTGATTGAATAACAGCTATCAATTTTGTAGCCGGGTAAAAGTTCAGGAAGATGTAAACGAATTATATCATCTAAAAAAATCACGTAATGTTTGTCACCTTCTGATGGTAATCGGACAAATCGTCCTAATCTTTCCGCAGGAATTTCCACAATAGCATATTTATAGCGGGGTGAAATACTTTTTTTCTTTTGTTTTTGTATCAATCGCAGAGCAAAATAAATTGCCTGGTTGTGAAGAAAAGTAGAGATTTTATTTTTATCGAGAATTATGGGCTGAATAAAGGGAACGATCTGATCCCGGAAATAATTGCTGATAAATTCTTTATGATTTTGTAAAATTGATTTATCATCAACTAAGAATATATTTTCCGATTCAAGCATTGGATTAATCTCTTCCCTGAAGATATTTCCAAATTCTTCCTGCTGAAGATGAACTGTATCTAAAATCTTCTTCAAAAGAAAACGCGGATTAAATTCAAGCTTTTTCTGAGTTGTATCTTTAAGAGCCAGCAAACTTCGTAAAGAGGCAACTCTTACTCTGAAAAATTCATCCAGGTTTGATGAATAAATTGCTAAAAATTTTAGTCGCTCAAAAAGCGGAAGGGATTGATCTTTTGCCTCCTGCAAAACTCTGTGATTAAATGAGAGCCAGCTTAATTCTCTATTATAAAATGTCTTCTTTGTCATAAGCAAAGGTTAATTTACATGTATCTTTTTGGATAATCGAAGAATAACATTTTAGCAGAATTTTTTTCGATCTCTTTCCAGCTACTATTAAATTCAAGTGCGACAATTCCACAGGTTGGTATGTTATCAATATATTTTTTTGATAGAAAATTATTCAGCATGGTAAAACCGGGATTGTGCCCAAAAACCATTACAGAATTATATTTATCATCAATCTTTTTTATAAAATCAACTAATTCATGACTCGAGGACTCGTAGATTTCCTCAGCATAAATAATATCTTTTTTTGAATATCCAATTTGCTCCGCAATAATTTGTGCAGTTTTACTTGCTCTTTTTGCCGGACTAGAAAAAACAACATCCGGATTCACGACTTTTTCTTTTAATAGTTCCCCCATAAAAGGTGCATCTCTTTTACCTCTTTTATTTAAGGGTCGTTCAATATCATCGAGTGAAGGGTCTCTCCAGCTCGATTTTGCATGTCTCACTAAGTACAAGATTTTCATTTAGGAATATCCATTAAGTTTATATATTACTTCAATTAGCTATGTTATTTAATAATATTTATGCAAAATAGTATTTAGGAACACAAAAAAAAATATTTGTGACGAATATCACCCTTTTCATACTAATAATAGAATAAATTTTGATCCGGTAGTAGCTAATATATTTTATCCGATATTCTTTTATACTGTAAATTTAGCAGGCGTTTAAGTAAAGAAATTATTTTCAAATAACAAAAATTGCAAATGAGCACGAGCAATATTTTAAATGAGGTGAAAAAATTTGTTGGTAATAAATTCAGGGAAAAAGAGCGAGGTGAGAATTTATATCATAATTTATCACACACGGCAGAAGTAGTAAAAATTGCCCTGGAAATAGCCCGAGCTTCCGGCATTAATGAGGAAGATTTGGAAAGTGTCTTAATTGCATCATGGTTTCATGATGTTGGTTACATTGTTAAATGTGACGGGCATGAAGATATTGGTAAAAATTATGCTAAGGAATTTTTAGAAGAGAAAAACTATCCTGAAGATAAAATTCAAACTGTGTTATCATTAATTGAGGCTACGAGAATGCCACGCAGCCCGAAAAATTTATTGGAAGAAATTATTTGTGATGCTGATCTTTATCATCTCGGAACAAATGAATTTGAAACCAAGGGCGATCTTTTAAAGAAGGAAATTGAGTTAAAACAGGGGACAACAATTTCGGATGAAGAATGGCTTGAAAAGAGTCGGAAATTTTTGGAGGAACATAAATTTTACACACCGTTTGCAAAAAACCGTTTTGGGACTCAGAAAAATATCAACAAGGCAAAATTAGAAAAGAAGTTAAAAAAGATTAAAAAGAAAAAAGGGAATGGAGGTAATAAAATGGAAGCAGCAGATCAAAAATCTGAAAAAAAGGAAAAGAAAAAATCAAAAGAAATTGATAAGGGCGCAGGAAGATCCATTGAAACCATGTTTAGAAATACAATGCGCACTCATGTAGATTTCAGCTCAATGGCAGATACAAAAGCAAATATTATGATCAGTGTTAATACTCTGGTGCTTACAATTATAGTTAGTATTATGATCAGAAAGCTCGATTCAAATCCGCATTTGGTAATACCCACTGCTATCTTAACCGTAACAAGTTTAGTAACACTTATTTATGCAATACTAGTAACGCGTCCAAAAGTAACTTCCGGAACTTTTACCGAAGACGACATAAAACAGAAGAAAGCGAACCTGCTGTTCTTCGGAAATTTCCATAGAATGAACCTGGGTGAATTCACCTGGGGAATGAGGGAAATGATAAGCGATAAAGAATATTTATACGATAATATGATAAAAGATTTTTATTATTTAGGGCAGGTATTAGGTGAAAAGTACAGAAAACTTCGCTACAGCTACACGATTTTTATGTGGGGAATAATTATATCCGTTATCGCTTTTACAATTGCCTTTTTGTTGTATCCGGAAGGTACAGATCTGGGTCCAATTATTGAATAATCCACGATCCAGATAAAAATTTAGTTCAATTAATTATTCTTGAAGATTTAATCCAATTCAATCCTGGCATCTTCAATTACAACAGGAAAGAAGTAACCGGCTCCAAAATCTTTATCAATAGTTACCGGTCCTTTCACAATTATTATATCTCCGACTTTAACCTCATCCGCTGAAGTAACAACCAGGTCATAATCGTTTGCCGAACCTGTTCCGTCTTGAATATGTATCCAGTTGCGGTTCATAATTTGCGGGTTATATTTTACAACTTTCCCTTTGACTTCTATTAATTTCCCAATTAAGTCATTTTTTTCAGCGTAGATTTTTTCTATTGTATAGCCGTCATCCAGTGGCTCAATTTTCACATTCTGCTTAGATACAGTCATTGCTCCCGAATGAACCTGCTTCATATGATCTGGTGTAGCGGATTTCCGGGCATCTTCTACAAAAAGAAGCGAGCTAAACGTTCTATCGATTGTTTCGCTTTTAAAGTCTTTCATTTCCATAAATTTTGAAAAATATACAGTTTCACCAATTTCAATTTCCATTGATGGAACCGCAATCCAAAACGTTTTTTTATTTTCGGAAACCTGTAGGTAAGTATAATTGCTGGTATTTATCTTATCAACAACCATAGCAATATGAGCTTCTTTTTGAAATTCATTTGTTGATGAATTTTTAGTCTGAACTTCTTCATCTGAATTACATCCTGCCGTCCAAAAAACTGCCGCAGTTAATATTGTTAAAAATAGTTTCATTCTTATCTTCCTTTATTATTTTTCAGCTGCAAATATAACCACTAATACGCGGAAAAAATGTACCGTTTTTTCTGGACTTGATTAAAAATGATCTTATTATTTGAATAATAATGACAGAGAATATTAGCACTATAATTGTTAAATTTTAATGAAATTAATAAGAACTATTTACATTATATGAAGAGATTTATCAGATTATTTATTTTTATTCTAATTTGTAGTTTTGGTACATCAGTTTTCGCACAAAACTATTGGTCAAAAATTGAAAGTCCCACAACAAACAATTTAAACACTCTTTCTTTTATTGATAGTTTAAGAGGTTACGTCGCTGGTGATTCCGGTTTAATTCTTTACACAAATGATGGTGGATCAAGCTGGATTCAGCAGCAAAGCAATACGGACCGGAATATCATTGATTTGTTCTTTCTCAATGAGGATTTAGGCTGGGCAGTTGCATGGTCTGAGGGTATTTTGCCTTTAGTAACATTTATTCTTAAAACTACAGATGGTGGAAACAGCTGGACTGCCAGTGAATTCAGGCAGGATAATATTGTTATGTACTCAATTTATTTTCTCGATTCTTTAATCGGTTTTACAGGCGGTAATCCCGGTGCAATATTTAAAACTACGGACGGCGGAGTAAATTGGGATTCTGCTGCAATAGCACCGGTACCGGTTGCATATTTTCCAATCTTAAATTTTAATTTTTACAACGATGATTACGGTTTTGCCTGCGGTGGTGCACACGACATTGCAGGAGTTACCTGGAAAACAACTAATGGCGGTGATTATTGGGTCCCGATTGATACAGCGTTTACACCACCTGATGAATTATGGGATATTTATTTTATTGATTCTGCAAATGTAATTGGAGTTGGCGGAGATCCGGAACTCTTTGGAGTTGGAATACTCCTTTCTACCGATGCGGGCGAAACCTGGGATTATAATGAAATTGGATTAATTGGTATGGCGCGTGCAATTGCTTTCAGAACAGATTACGAGTGCTGGGCTCCCGTTCCAATTCCCGAATCGATCATTGAATCTAAGGATACGGCTGATACATGGACATTTTATACAGCGCCGGAAAACTCAAGAATATATGATATTGTCTTTACAGATTCATTGACTGGTTACGGAGTAGGAGAGCAGGGAGTTATAGTCAAGTATAAATATCCAGTAATTCCTTCAGTAAATTATGAAGAAACAATAACTGCAAAAATTTTTAGTTTATATCAGAATTATCCAAATCCATTCAATCCTTTAACTACAATTAAATACTATCTCCACGAAAACAATTTTGTATCACTTATTGTCTACGATGTTTTAGGAAATGAAATAGAAAAACTTATCAATAATTTCCAATTAGCGGGCAATCATGAAGTTAGTTGGAACGCAAAAAATAAGCCAAGCGGGATTTATTATTATCAATTGAAAGCCGGGAATATTACAGATTCAAAGAAAATGATTCTCCTGCGCTAAAGCTTTGGAGGACCGGTTTTGCTGTTAAGAATTTTCCAGAGTGATTGAATAATATTTAATTACTTGAATAAAATCATCTTTTTGGTCCCGAAAAAGGGGGAATCAATATCTATTTTAACAACAACATTTTCTTCGTCTCAACATACCTTTCTGTTCTAAGTTGATAGAAAAATATGCCTGAAGCTGAATTCTTAATATAGGTCGCTGGATTGTATTCAGTTTTATATTTTCCCGCAGGTCTGTATTCATCTACCAAAGTAGCTACCTCATTTCCAAGAGCGTCATAAATTTTTAATGTCTGCCAAGTAGCAATGGGAGTCTGCCAGCTAATTATAGTACTGGGATTAAAAGGATTCGGATAATTTTGATTGAGTGAATATTCTCTTGGGAGGGGTGTTTCATTTTCCACGTCTACTGAAGAAATTTCTATTGGAACCGTCCATATCTGGTATATTCCAGTGGAGTTATCCATCCAAACAGGAAATAATTTTTCATTTGAAGTCGTTATACCAATGTTATCACCCATCTTTCCCTGGAATCCACCAATTGGAACAGGTCTAAAATTGTGATCGCTGATTTCAAATTCACGCCAGGTATCGCCACCATCTTCTGATCTTGCTAAAAACATTCCCAATGAATCACTAGTTGTGTTTCTATCATCATAAAAAATAATATTTAAACCTCCATATTGATCTACAGCAATAGCTGGAAATAACTGAATTTTTCCATTGTCCTTTAAGTCTTGATTTACACGTATTCTCTGGGACCAGGTCTGACCACCATCTGTAGAACGATTTAAAATTATGTCAGGATCGCTTCCTGCCGGATCTAAATTTTGCTGCCCGGTGACAATATAAATCCAACCATCTCTCTCTCCTCCGCTTGTATCAACAGCGATTTTAGGCACGCCGTTGACTCGAATGTTTGATTTTTGAGGTAGCAAACCTGCGATGCCATTCATATCAAATACATTTTCATCAACAGACCAATTAGTTCCACCATCAGTTGAAGTAGCAAACCCAACATAATCCTCTGTAAATGGTGAACTAATAGTTAATGTTGCCCAACAAACAAATAATTTCCCATTTGGATTTATAGCCATTTCGCTATTAGCTGATCTTTGTGCCGGGTTATTAATTGTCTGTGGAGAAGACCAATTTTGACCGCCATCATCAGTGTAAACGTACATGACGGGAAATGGCAAAGCTAATTTTACCCACGATGCATACGATCTACCAAAATAACTACTTGTCTGATTTACATCAGAGACCAGACTTGCTTTTTCAGGTGCGGTGTCTTCGGTGGATATTACTTTTTGGTCAGACCAGGTTAAACCATTATCGGTTGAAAAATGTGAATAAATTCCGGATGTGGCGCCTTTCCTGGTAAGAATAAAAACTCCGTTTTTATCAATAATTATTCCAGGGTCTCCTCCATGAAATGTTATAATTTGCCCGGTGCAGGTATCATTTCCTCTCCAGCTTGTTCCCCCGTTAGTTGTAACATAAATTCCTTCGCTAATGAAAAAAAATGGATTTATAGTAAGTGCATTAGCGGATGAAAATAAAATATTGGGATTGGCAGGATGCTTAACAATTGATACTTCCCATTGATTTACATTACTTGGATATAATCTATAGTTATCCTCAAAGATTAAGCTGCTGGATTTTTGACCTTGCTGAGAAAATATATTAAGATGAAAAGTTAAAACAATCAGGGTAGGGAGTAAAAGGTATTTCATAAATATGCTCACAGATTTTACAATTATTTTTTTAAAGATAACACTGTTACTAAAGACATGCATGATAAAAAGTAAGGAAGGAAATGAAAAGTATCATAAGCTATTAGTGCCATAAAAAAATATATAATATTCTCTTTTATTCGTTTATAGGATTAATGCCACTGTTTATTTAATATGAAGATAATAATTGCGGATTTACTTCATTTTGAATCAAAAGGAAGTTCTTCTTGAATTGGAGGCTGCACAAAATGGTTTCCTGCAAAATTCATTGTGGAAACAACCTTTGCCAGTCTTTTTGCAAGGTAATAAATTCTTCTAAAATTTTCGATAACATCCGTTTGAATTCTGAATTCCGATAACTCCAAATCTTTCTCCCTGTGCAATCTGCTTGATAAATGATCCAAAGCATTATCGGCAAGCGAGGTAACTTCTGATTTGGATTCAATTACATTTTCTGCTTTTTGTAAGTCACCTTCGGTTAAAGATTTTATTGCTTCATCTAAACAGGAAATAACTTTTTCAAAATATGGTTTCGTAAATTCATCCAACTTTTCACTGAATTCCTGATCAGCTTTTAACCTTTCCTTTCCAAGTGTGTATAAATTTGTCTCAACCACGTCACCAATGTTTTCGATATAATTTGCAGCCGATAAATAACCCTGGAGTAGATTTGATTCAGATGATGTTAATTCCTCTTTTGAAAGTTTCCCCAGAAAATTGATAATAATTTCATGCAGAGTATCTACCTCATTATCCATTTTCTTTACGAGCTTAAGTTTTTGCTTATCATCTGAATCCAATGCAACAGGGATTTCCTTTACCATCCATAAAGCTCTCTTGGCCTGCCTGGCAATTTCCATACGCACTCTATCGAGTGCGATAGTAGGTGTTTTTAAATATACTTTATTTACAAATTTTGGTTTAACTATTTCAGGAACCTCAGAAGGTTTTAAAGGAACTATCCAGGAAATAAATTTAGCGAGTAATCCTGTAAAAGGTAAAAACAGAAGGGAGTTCGACAAGTTGAATATTGTATGAGCATTTGCTATTTGTCGTGGTGCTTCGGAGGCGATTCTGTTTAGTCCTGATAGATTAGAAAATGAAGGTGAAATAAATTTAGCTAATTCTTCAAGATAATAAATAAAAGGGAGCCAGATAATAACACCTACTATGTTAATTAATACATGACTCAATGCAGCTTGTTTACCCTCTCTGTTGCTTCCAATTGAAGCTAACATAGCTGTAATGCAAGTTCCCACATTAGCTCCGAGAGTAAGAGCTATTCCGGCTTCAAGTGTAATAAAACCCTGGGTTGCCAGTGATATAACAATTCCAATAGTTGCAGCAGAACTTTGAATAATCGCTGTAAAAGTAGCTGCCACAATAATTCCTATCACTGGATTTTCCATATATCTCATTGCATTTACAAATGGTTCATAAGCCCGCAATGGCGAAGTTGCATTACTCATCAGTTGCATCCCTAAAAAGATCAGCCCAAATCCCATAAGCATTAAGCCGAGATATTTGATTTTTTCGTGCTTTACTAAAAATCTTATTCCAAAGCCAACAGCAATCATTAAAAGAGAATATTCAGTCACATTAAAGGCAATGATCTGGACAGTGAGAGTTGTACCTACATTTGCGCCAACAATAATACTAATTGCCTGGGTCAGGTTTAACAATCCTGCAGAAATAAATCCAACTACCAATACAGTAGTAACAGATGAAGATTGTACTACAGCTGTGGCGAAAGCGCCTGTAACGGATCCCTTAATCTTGTTGGAGGTCATTCGAGCAAGCAGGTTTTTCATTTTACTGCCGGCAACAGTTTTAAGTGCACCGGTCATCTGTTCCATTCCATAAAGGAACAGTGCTAATCCTCCAAATAGCCCGAATATTATTGGTAAGATTTCAATTGAGGCAGTAGTTTGCATTAAAAATTATGTTTAGAATAAATATTCAAACACTGAAAAAATAAATTTCTTTGATTGCAATTAGTAATTTAGTGAAAGTATTTGAATGATACAGGGAAGTAGCAGTTAGGTCAGAATAGGTATGTCAAGTTTTTTTCCTGTTACTTTTGCAAGTTCAAAAATTTCTTTCATCATTTTTTCAAATTCAGAAATTTTTAATGACTGATGACCGTCGGAAAAAGAGTTTGCAGGATCCGGGTGTACTTCTACAATTAATCCATCTGCACCTGCAGCCAGGGCAGCTTTACTTGCAGCAGGAACTAAACTACTTTTTCCTGTACTGTGTGAGGGGTCGACTATAACCGGAAGATGTGTTAATTCCTTCAAAGCAGGTATTGCAAGAATATCAAGCGTATTACGTGTGTAAGTTTCAAAAGTCCTTATGCCTCGCTCGCATAGAATGATATTTTCATTCCCAACAGATAATATATATTCCGCGGCGAGTAAGAACTCCTCAAGCGTTGCGCTCATATTTCGTTTAAGGATTATAGGTTTATTTGTTCGTCCGACTGCTTTTAAAAGTTCATAATTATCCATGTTCCTTGAGCCTACACGCAGCAGATCTACTTCTTTTGCCAGATCATCCAGATGATCAGTGCTCAATATCTCTGTTTCCAGCAGAAGATTTGTTTCTTGCCTGATCGTTCGTAAAATATTAATGCCATCCAGTCCGTAACCCTGGAATGTATAAGGGGAGGTTCTTGGTTTAAATAGAGAGCTGCGGAAAATTTTTGCGCCGGCTCTTTCCACAGCTTTAGCAGTTTCAACCGCTACGCTTTCGTTTTCAACTGCGCAAGGACCGGCTATTACGGTAAAGTATCCCTCGCCTAAAATAAGATTCTCGCTATTAATAATTGTATTGTGCTCAGAATTTACTTTTCGAACTTTTGTATCGTGTAGTCTATTCATCCTTAAGATTATAATTTGACAAAAATCAGGTTTTTTTCAATGTCAAAAATACAAAATAGTTCTAATTTTGTACATACAAAATATGTGTTTCTTTTGATTATAAACAAAAATCAGACTCTGGAAGTTTCCTTAATTTGTTACCTCTAACAATTATTTGTAGTGTAATAAAAATCCGGAGCATTTTGAATAAGCATTACTGCTAATTATTTACAGATTAGAGGAAATGTATAAATTATGATTGAGTGTTTTGTTTAATTCATTTGTTGATTAGATTTTAATTTAAAATTTGTCGAAATAAAAAACCTATTCTTCAAACATTTCTAAAGAGGGAATCATGAAAAACCTGATCCTGTTTTCAATAGTAACTTTACTAATTTTTCCTGAAATAAATGCACAAACTGTGGATGAAGTTCTTGCTGAGCATTTTAAGGTAATCGGACAGGAGAAGTTATTACAAACAAATACCTTCAGCACTAAAGGAAAAATAATGCAGGGGCAAATTGAAATTCCATTTACCTCATACCATAAACGACCGATGTATTTCCGCTCCGAGGCATCTTTCCAGGGAATGGAAATAGTAACGGCTTTTGATGGGGAAATAGGCTGGGCTGTAAATCCTTTCGCCGGTTCATCGGATCCTCTTCCAATGACAGCTGAACAGGTCGATAGAATGAAGCTTCAAGCAGATTACGACGGTATGCTTTATAATTATCAGGAAAAGGGATATCAAGTCGAATTAACCGGGACAGAACCAGTGGATGATATTGAAACATACGTTTTAAAGCTGACCAGACCAAATGGTGACATAATTAACACTTTTATTGATTCAGAGAATTATGTTATTCTCAAAACAAGTTCTAAAATGAAGGTACAGGATGTTGAAGTTGAAACTGAATCATTTTACAGTAATTATAAATATGTGAACGAAATTTTAAGTCCTTTTTCTCTTGAAACTAAAAGAGACGGACAAACAATAATGCAAATGACCTTTGATGAAATTCAATACGATATAGAAATTGAAGATTCGCTTTTTATTATGCCGGAGGTAACTACCCCGACTGATTCAACCACCCTGCCTGATTCTACTGAGACTAAAGAAATGCCGGAGTAAAACAATGAAAAAAATATCGTCTTACTTCACTGTTTCTCTTTTTCTTTTAAGTGCTTCAATAGTCTTTGGACAAAGCAAGGAACTGAAATCAAGCTTCTTTGGCACAATGAAGGCAAGGCATATCGGTCCTGCGGTGATGAGCGGACGAATCACCTCAATCGATGCATCTAATGAAAATCCGCTTTTGGTTTATATAGGCTCTGCAAGCGGCGGAGTATGGAAGAGCACTAACGGCGGTACAACTTTTAAAGATGTATTTAAGGATGAAGTACAGATTATAGGTGCCGTTGCAATTGATCAGAATGATAATGATGTAGTATGGATCGGAACAGGAGAACCATGGACAAGAAATAGTATTAGCATCGGAAACGGTATTTATAAAAGTACTAATGGTGGTGAAAAATGGCAGAATGTCGGATTAGTGAATTCGAATCATATAGCAGAAATAGTCATAAATCCTGAAAACAGTAATGAAGTTTACATCGCGGCTTTAGGAAATGTTTGGGCACCAAATGATGAAAGAGGCGTTTTCAGTACTACCGATGGCGGGTCTACCTGGAATAAGATTCTTTATGTAAATGAAACAACCGGCTGTTCCGATCTAGCAATGGATCCCGAAAATCCTGCTGTGATTTATGCAGCGATGTGGGATTTCCAAAGAAAACCTTATACTTTCCGTTCGGGCGGAGCAGGGAGCAATTTATACCGGACTACAGATGGTGGAAGTAGCTGGGAAATTGTTGATATTGAAAAAAAGTATGATGAACTTGGACGAATATCAGTAGAATTTTCTCAAGCCGATCCGAATATTATTTATGCATTAATTGAATCTGAAAAAACCAGTCTTTATCGTTCGCTTGATAGAGGAAAAACTTGGGAACTAAAAACTACCTCATCAATAATCGGAGAAAGACCTTTTTACTTTTCCCTTTTAGTCTCTGATCCAGTTGATACAAATAGAATTTACAAACCAGGTTTCACTCTTTATGTGAGTGAAGATGGTGGTTACTCATTCAGTTCTCCTTTTGTAGAAGGTGGCAGAGTTCACTCCGATCTTCATGCCCTCTGGATAAATCCAGATAATAATAAAAATATGTATTTGGGAACAGACGGCGGATTGTATATAACTTATGATAGAGGCAGCACATGGGTGCATGTTCAGAACCTGCCGCTCTCACAATTTTATCATGTAAGTGTTGATAATAATAAACCATATAATGTTTACGGTGGATTGCAGGATAATGGTTCATGGGTCGGTCCTTCAGAAAGTGTTGGCGGAATTACAAACTGTGATTGGCTAAACGTTGGTTACGGCGATGGCTTTAATGTTCTGCCCGATCCAAAAGATGAAAATATTTTGTATTGGCAGTACCAGGGTGGAAATGTTATGCGCTTCTATAAAAATACCAGACAGATAAAGGAAATAAAACCCTTCTCTGATGATCCTGATGAAAAGCTCAGATATAATTGGGATACACCAATTACTTTTTCTCCGACAAATGATGGAGTGATGTACGTTGGTGCACAGTATCTTTTTAAAACTACAAACAGGGGAGATTCCTGGCAAAAAATTTCGCACGATTTAACTACAAATGATCCTGAGAAACAAAAGCAGGAAGAATCAGGTGGACTAACAATAGACAATTCAACTGCAGAAAATCATTGCACAATTTATACAATCAGTGAATCACCATTGAACAGCAGAATAATTTGGGTTGGTACTGATGATGGGAATTTGCAGGTAACAAATGACGACGGACAAAGTTGGAGTGACGTAACTTCCAATATTCAAAATCTTCCGAAAAACACCTGGTGTTCAAAGGTTGCTGCTAGTAATTTTGATGCTAACAGAGCATACGTCGTATTTGATGGACACAGAAATGGAGATAGAAATGTTTACATATTTAGAACAACAGATTTGGGAATAACATGGTCTTCATTAGCAACTGAAAATATTGAAAGTTTTGCGCGCACTATAACTGAAGATTTTGTAAATCCCGATTTATTATTTCTGGGTACAGATTACGGATTGTATATAACCATTGATGGCGGCGGTAACTGGATTCGTTTTGAGAGTGATCTGCCAAAAGTTCCGATTTACGAGATGGTAATTCATCCTGAAGAAAATGATCTTGTAATTGGTACACACGGCAGAGGTATTTTAATATTAGATGATATTACTCCATTGCGGTTATTAACCAATGAAGTATTGTCATCCGAAGTTACAATTTTTCCTACGGAACCTTTTGTGATAACCAATCCAAAATTTGCTTATGGTATCTCGGGTGACCATGAATTTAGGGGATCAAATCCGAGCTCCGCAGCCATAATTACTTACTACATGCAGAAGCGGCATATCTTCGGGGATATGTCAATTGAAATTTACAATGCAGACGGTGAACTTGTTACGAATCTTCCGGCGGGAAAAAACAAAGGCATAAACAGGGTCGAATGGGCTGTAAGGAAGAAACCTCCTAAAGTAAAGGCATCATCACCATTGCTTGCATTTAGAACAGCGTTTGGACCGACATTTCCAGTGGGTGATTATAGGGTAGTAATTAAGAAAGGTGATAATAGATACGAAGGCAAGATAAAGCTGCAGGTAGATCCGGAAGCAGGGCATTCTGAAGAGGATATGAACATTCAATTTGTAACTCTAAATAAAGCTTATGATCTGCTGGAAGATATTTCTTTTACAGATAGACAGGTTACAGATTTAAGAGAGAAACTCGATAAATCTATTTCACAAGTTGCAGATGATGATGTAAAACAGAATTTCAGGGAGTTGAGTGATACATTGGAATCGATACATAAAGAATTAGTTGCTACCAGTCCGCACAGACTGTCGGGGGAAATTAAACTGGCTGAAAAAATAGGAGATGTTTATTCGGGTGTTATTAACTACTCCGGGAGACCAACCGATTCCCAGATAGAAAGATTGGATTTACTTGAAGGTGTATTTCTGCAATACAAAAAGCAAGTGGATTCGATTTTAAGTGATGAATTACAAAAAATTAATAATGAACTGAGAAGTTTAGATATAGAAGAAATAAAAGTTATTGACCGCGAAGAATATGACAACGATTAATGTGAGCAGAGCATTGAACCTGCCTGTTAATGGCAGGTTCACATTTTGTGCAGGTCTCACCTTTTTATCCTCTTTTAATTTTCCTCAACTCGTTTTTTTGAAGATATTATTCAGATCGCCATTTATTTGAGCAGGTAATTGAATATCGGCTTTTTTAATGCAGAATAAAGATATATTTTTACAATATAAAATGGATTCATTATTGTAGACTGTTAATAATTCTACTTTAATGATATTGAATACTAATCCGGTATGGGGAAAACTGAATGGATAACAATAAATACCACTCCGAAGTAGATTTTGCAATTCGTATTGGCGGTGAAGGAGGAGAGGGTGTAATAAGTGCGGGGGAATTATTCGCACAGGTAGCTGCAAGAACAGCTTACCATGTTTTTACCTACATAACTTATCCTGCCGAAATAAAGGGCGGCTTCTCGATGATTCAGATCAGAATAAAAGACGGAAAAATTTATTCGATGGGAAGCTCAGTCGACTATTTAATTGCCTTTAACCAGCAGGCTTATGATAGGACAATTTCTGATTTAAAAGTCGGTGGAACATTAATTTACGATCCGGATGAAGTTGAAATCAAAGATAATCATAAAGCTACTTGCTATCCTATAAAACTTACAAAGCTTGTTGTTGATGCAACCGGCTCTAAACTTGGAAAAAATGTCGTCGCGCTGGGTGCACTTGGACATCTTTTTGGAATTGAGTTTGAAGTATTGGAAAAGCTGATAAAAGACCGCTATGGTTCTAAAGGTAGTGATGTAATAAAAAATAATTTAAACGCACTAAAAGCAGGATATTTTACAGGTAAAGAAAGTCAGTGGGAACGTAAGTTCCAGCTAGTTGCAGATGCAGATGCAAAAGAACACTACATGTTAATCTCCGGTAATGAAGCTGTAGCTTTGGGTGCAATTGCTGCAGGTTGCAGGTTTGTCGCAGGTTATCCGATAACTCCTGCTACTCCGATTTTTGAGACTTTAACCGATTTAATGCCAAAGGTGGGGGGCAGGGCTATTCAGCTTGAAGATGAAATTGCTTCACTCTCTGCTTGTATCGGTGCTTCATTTACAGGTGAAAAAGCAATTACACCGACTTCGGGTCCCGGATTGCAATTAATGGGTGAACAGTTGAATTTAGCTTCAATGCTGGAACTGCCGTTGGTAATTGTGGATGTGCAGCGCGGGGGACCCAGTACTGGTCTTCCAACAAAAACTGAACAATCAGATTTAAAGTTTGCTATTTACGGTACATCAGGCGAGGCACCACGGGTAATTCTTGCACCGTCATCCGTTGAGGATTGTTTTTATCAGACAATTCGTGCCTTCAATATTTCAGAACGTTTGCAAATGCCCGTTTTAATCTTAACGGATCAATCGATCGGTTACAGGAAAGCAACAGTTCGCATACCCGATTTTTCTAAAATGATTGAAGTTGATGGTTCCAAGCTTACGGATGAAATATTAATTCCATCCCCGGAAAGGATTGAAATTGCACGCAGAATTGAGATTGATCCTGAAAAGTTAAATGGATATAAAAGATTTTTGGATACCCCAGATGGAGTTTCGCCAATTACAACACCAGGACTACCAGGCGGGCAGTATCTTTCCGGGGGATTGGAGCACGATGAAACCGGAAAAGCAAGTTATTTGCCGGATATGCATCTAAAAATGATGCGCAAACGTTTTAAAAAACTGGAAACTCTTTCAAATGCACTCGAAAAAAATCCTCCAGAATATGAAGGTTCGGAGGAAGCAAAAATTGGTGTGATTGGCTGGGGATCTACTGAAGGCGCAATTCGTGAGGCAAGATTACTTGCCGAGCAAAGGGGAATTTTGTTCCGCCATTTGCATCCTAAAGTTCTTTCTCCTTTACCTGAACGACAGGTACGTCATTTTCTTGCCGGATTGAAACAGGTTATAATGGTTGAAGAAAATTTCACTGGACAGTTTGCACATTTTATTAAAGCTAAATTTGGTGTTAAGCCAATTGAAATTCATAAATCAGAAGGAGTGCCGATTACTCCCGAAGAAATTTTTAACGGAATCGAAAAAGTAGCGAGGATAGTAGATGAAACGACAATTGCAAGATTATAAAAGTGTTATTGAGCCCGTATGGTGTCCCGGCTGCGGTGATTACGGCGTTCTTACAAGTTTACAAAGAGCACTTTTAAATTTAGAAATTGCACCCGAAAATATAGTCACCGTTTCAGGTATTGGATGTTCCGGGAGACTATCTCATTTCCTAAATTCCTATTCTTTACACGGGACACATGGCCGGGCAGTTCCAACTGCGTTGGGAGCAAAAGCCGCTCATCCTGAATTAACTGTATTTGCCGTTGGAGGTGACGGGGATGGACTTGGAATTGGAGGCGGACATATTTCACACGCAGCGCGTAAAAATGTTGATATAACTTATTTATTAATTGATAACCAGATTTACGGCTTAACAAAAGGGCAGACTTCACCAACTTCTCCTGTAGGAGTGAAGACAAAAACCTCCCCACACGGTGTATTTGAAGATACACTTGCAGCCATCCCGATATTTTTAGCCTATGATGTTTCCTTTGTAGCACGTGCAAATGGAGTTGATACAAAATCTCTCACTCAAATTTTAATGGAGGCAATTTCTCATAAAGGAATGTCCATCGTCTATATTCTTTCACCCTGCAGAACGTTTCCACTTCTCGATTCCAAAGGATTGAAAGCTATACTACAGCCATTACCGGAGGATCACCCGAGAGGTGATAAGCTGATTGCAATGGAAAGGGCATACTCCGATAAGCCAATTTTCACTGGTATATTTTATCAAGTTGAAAAACCGACACTTGAAGACAGGCTGCAAAGTGTAATTAAAAAAGTCTGCGAAAAATCCAACGGCGGTGATAAATACTCTCTTGATAAAGTGCTGAAAAGTTTTGCCTGATTTTATTTAGGTGCTGTTCTAAGGGGAAAAAATGAAAAAAGTAATTTTATTTTTTCTCATTTCTTCTTCATTATTCTGCCAGTCCGAGTTTATTGAAAATGATGATTTTGGAATAAGCGGTGGTTATACTTATTCTAAAAATGAAGTTTCCAATTCTTCTGCTTTCGATTTTGTGTTGACAGCTTTTGGAGCGTTTGATATCGGTTTACAAACGGGGAGCGGAAAATTGGACAACCAATACTCATCCAGCCGGTATAGTACATCTGAAAATCTTGTTTACGCCGCTTATAGTGTAAAACGAAGAAACAATAATTTAGTACTGAAAATTTTATCAGGTTATTACAGTGCTTCACTTAAAACGGATTACACTTCAAATTACAATTCAACGGGTTTGCTTTTAGGTGCAGGTGTTTATCCGAGAATAATAAATACAAACCAGCTTTCAATAAGAATTGCTATAGAGCTTTCATACGGAATTCTTTCCACATCTGAGGATGGGGGATACTTTAGCGATGATTCAGAATTTGATAACAGCAGAAGTATTTCTCTTGGTATAAACTGGATTGTAGACTTGACAAAAAATTTTCATTTTGTAGTATCGCCATTTGTTGCGAAAGATTTAACTCAATCTGAAAATTCTATTTACTACGGTGTTAATGGCAGGCTGCTTATAAACTTTACAGGTGAATAAAACATTTACGAATAAAGGTTAAAATAATATACGAATAGAAATAGTAAATGCTCGCATTATAGAATACTGAAGAGTTTTGGTGAGTGGTTTTATTATTTATTTGTGAATTCGCGGCACAAGATATATTACCGCAAATGCGTCGGAGAAAAAATTAAATCTTTCCAAACAAATTAACCAATTCGATTACACGTCAAGCAGAAGCCATTTCCAAATTGTATGAAAAACCGTTCTAATTACAGGGTATGCGGCACGATTTATGAACTTTTGAATCGAGCAAGGAGTATTTTGGCCAGGTTTTCAAGCTTCTGAAAAAATCCTCTGCATAAAATGGAAAATAAAAATAATAAAGGGGTAACAAATGAATTATTTATTTATTTCCACTTGTAAAATTAGTTTTTTAATATTCCTTTTTTTCCTCATTTCAGGATCGGCTACGCAAGTTTTGTCGCAGGGAATAATAATTGACCATAATTGCACAGACGTTACCTTAATCCCTGAATCTGCAATAAATCAGGCAAAAACCACACTGCATATCGGTTATGGACATACTTCCCATGGTAGTCAATTAACTACAGGTATGACAGGATTGGTTTCTTTCGCCAATAATGGCGGTCTTGGGCTTTCGCATCCTCAGGATATTTATGAATGGAATAATGGAGGAAACAATGGTGCACTGGATTTAGAGGAAGGTGATGGCTATGGAACCGGATGGTTAGATCATGATTGTGGTTACTTTCCTAATTGGGTTGATGAAACGCGTGAATATCTGGATGATCCTTCCCATGCAGATGTAAACGTGATTATATGGTCCTGGTGTGGTCAGGTTTCCGGTCGTAGTGAACAAGAAATGATAGACACTTATCTTGCTCCTATGTCACAACTAGAGTCTGATTATCCCAATGTTAAATTTGTTTATATGACAGGACATGCTGACGGCTCCGGATTATCAGGTAATCTTCATTTGCGGAATCAACAAATTAGAAATTACTGTATAGCTAATAATAAGGTGCTATACGATTTTTATGATATTGAATGCTATGATCCGGATAATGCCTATTTTGGCGACAAAAATGTGAATGATGATTGCTCTTATACCGGTGGGAATTGGGCGATAGAATGGCAGAGTGCTCATATAGAAGGAGTGGACTGGTATAATTGCAGTGCCGCTCACACCCAACCTTTAAATGCTAACCAAAAAGCTTATACTGCCTGGTGGTTATGGGCAAGGTTAGCAGGTTGGAATCCGGTTACAGATGTTGCAGGACCTAATAATACAAATCCAAACGAATTTAAATTATATCAGAACTACCCTAATCCTTTCAATCCATCAACAACTATAAATTTTTCTATTCCCCATTCCGGTTTTACGCAATTAAAAGTTTATAGTGCTTTGGGTATAGAAGCCCGGACTTTAGTAAGTGAGAATAAGCAAGCAGGTGATTATCAAATAGAATTTAATTCAGAAAACCTTTCAAATGGAATGTACATTTACAGGTTGGTGAGCGGAAAATATTCTGAAACTAAGAAAATGATATTACTAAAATAAAACGCAGTAATGACTGCGTTTTATTGAATTAATAATTAAAGAATGGAAAAATAATTTAAATCTTCCCAAATAAATTAACCATTTCAATTGCAGAAAGAGCCGCATCCCAGCCTTTGTTGCCTGCTTTTGTTCCGGCTCTTTCAAGAGCCTGCTCAATTGTGTCTGTTGTTAATACACCAAAAATAACCGGCAGTCCTGCTTCCAAACCAACCTGTGCGACACCTTTTGAAACTTCCGCGGAAATATAATCGAAGTGGGGAGTCCCGCCGCGTATAACCGCACCAAGACAGATAACCGCATCGTATTTTTTGGACTTTGCCATTTTTTTAGCCACTGCTGCTATTTCAAATGAGCCCGGCACCCAGGCAACTGTAATATCGGTTTCTTTGCATTCATGTCTTAAAAGGCAGTCTTTAGCTCCTGCTAACAGCTGGTTGGAGATAAGCTCATTAAACCTGCTTGCTACGATCCCGAATTTTTTCCCTTTGGCGGTTAATTTGCCTTCAATAATGTTTGCCATTGTTCTTCCTTAAAATCTATTTTTGAATTTTGATATCAGCGTTAATTAAATGTCCCAGTTTATCACGTTTAATTTTCAAGTAATTCTGATTTATTTCGTTGGGAGGAATTTCCAACGGAACTCTTTCAACAATTTCCAGATCATATCCTTTCAATCCAATTATTTTTTTTGGATTGTTTGTCATCAAACGGATTTTTTTCAATCCTAAATCTTTAAGTATCTGTGCACCGGTTCCGTAATCCCGCAAGTCCGGTTTAAAACCCAATGCTTCATTAGCTTCGACTGTATCTTTACCTTTTTCCTGTAAATGATAAGCCATCAGCTTATTGACCAATCCGATTCCTCTTCCTTCCTGCCTCATATATAGTACAACTCCCCGATCTTCCTTTTCAATCATTTTTAGAGCTGTCGAAAGCTGATCGCCGCAATCGCATCTCATTGAACCAAAAACATCGCCGGTTAAACACTCAGAGTGAACCCTAACTAAAACGGGTTCATCTTCCCTCAATTCGCCTTTTACAAGTGCAATAGGATTATCATTTGCATCGAGTATATTTTCATAAAGATGTAATTTAAAACTGCCATACTTTGAAGGAAGATCAACTGTTACTTTTCTTCTAACCAGCTTTTCACGAATTCTTCTGTATTCAATCAGATCGGCAATAGTTATAATTTTCAAATCGTATTTTTTTGCCATCTCCATCAATTGAGGAACTCTTGCCATAGTACCGTCTTTATCCATTATCTCGCATAAAATTCCAACCGGTTTTAATCCAGCAAGCTTGACAAGATCGACCACTGCTTCCGTATGCCCTGCACGCTTCAAAACGCCCCCTCTGCGGGCAATAAGAGGGAATATATGTCCCGGGCGGGCAAAATCTGCCGGTTTACAATTTTCATCTGCGGCCATTTGAATCGTTTTTGCCCTGTCACTTGCCGAAATACCTGTTGTTGTCCCGTGCCTGTAGTCGATTGAGACTGAAAAAGGAGTTTTATGCAGGGCCGTATTGTCTTCAACCATTGGTTTTAGCTGTAGTTCATCAGCTCTTTGTGCTGTTATTGGTAAACACAACAGTCCGCGACCTTCACGTGTAATGAAATTAACATGCTCAGGTTTTACCAGCTCAGCAGCCATGATTAAATCACCTTCATTTTCACGATCGGGATCATCAACAACAATCAGCATTTTACCGTCCTGTAAATCTTTTATCGCCTCATCAATTGTGTTGAATTTGAATTCTTCGTTATTATTTCCATTAGTCATCAGTAACCTAACTCCTTAAGCCAATTTTCTGATATATCAATTTTTTTCTCACTACTCTTTTTAGCTAATAATTTTTCTACGTACTTTGCTAAAATATCGATTTCCACATTAACTTTATGATTTACTTGCTTTAATTGCAGTGTCGTCTTCTGCCAGGTATGCGGAATTACGGAGATTACTACCTGATTTTTAATTAAATCCGCAATTGTTAAACTGATTCCGTTTATTGCAATCGACCCTTCTTTGATTAAAAATTTCTCCAACTCATCCGGGACATAAATCTTTAATAGATAATTTTCGCCGATCTTTTTTAATTCTGTTATAGTACCAATACCGTTCACATGTCCTTGCACTATATGTCCACCAAGTCTGTCGTTTAACCTGAGGGATCTTTCAAGATTGACTGATGTAGAAGATTTTACACCGGCAAAAGTTGTTTTTTCCAAAGTTGCTCCTACCGCATCAACCCAAAATCCGTCCTCATCAATTTTAGTTGCGGTTAAACAAACGCCATCGATACAAATTGAATCGTTTACTGAAATATCCTCGAGTATTTTATTTGCTTCAATTTTTAGTGATACACCGCCCGCAATTGGCTGTGTTTCCTGTATTTTACCTATTTCTTCAATAATTCCGGTAAACATATTACAAAAGTAAAGAAATTACGGATAAACTGAACCGGAAATCGCTATCAGTTTACTGTTTTGTAGCTAAGGTGCTTAATGAGATGGAATATTGGAATTATGGATATTTGAACGATTAAGAGGTGAAATTTGGAATAATCGGTCTGAATAATAATGGAATTTTAGAATGGTGAAGACTTGTATATTAAAATGAAAAACTTTTGTTTTGGTGCGGAAAATCTATAGTTCAATGATACCATTTTTCTACTCGCCATCTTTTGATTTTGTTTGAAGGGCCTGAATTAACTTGATTAATTTATTTCCAACTTTATAATGAGGCTTTTCAAATTTTTCATATTCCTGCTTATTGATTTGATTCGCTGTTTAAAACTCTCAACACTTGAATCCGATTCTTCACAAAATGCAGGAGAATAATATAAGTTATTAAAATCCACTGTTAATATTCTTTCGTTCCATATTATCCAAAATTAAAATTCATTTTTACATTCTTCCAGGAATTGTTGCCCGCCGGCTGGATTCCAATAATTCTAATCTTTGCTTACTGGGTTTGATTTCCTGTAAACCAGCTTAGTATCTTTTCCCAATTTATTGGTGCGGATCAGTCTAAGATTTTTCATTCTTTTAATATCCGGAGCGTTAATTCCATTGCTTAATATTTTAGGAGACTGGAGGACAATAATCTCATCGAACAGTTCTGCTGATATAAACTGGGAAAAAATATCAGCACCACCTTCAATCAAAACGGACGTAATCTTTTGTTTTAATATTATTCTTAAGATTTTTTTGAGGTCAAGTTTATTATCCTTATAAGAGATTAAAAAGAATATTTTAACTCCTTTATCGGACAGAATTTTTCTTTTAGTTTTACTGGAATTCTTTGAAGTGAATATCCATGTATTATATGGATCTTCACATTCCACTACTTTTGATTTTAAAGGTATCCTTAGCTTACCGTCAATAATTATTCTTACAGGATTTCTTCCTTTTACTTCTCTTACAGTCAGACGTGGATCATCTGCTTTAATTGTTCCCGCACCAACAACTACAGCATCGATATTACTGCGCAGCTCGTGCACGAACTTATTTGATTCTTTACCTGTTAACCAGGTTTGCTTATTTCTTGTCTCACTAATTTTCCCATCAATTGTCTGAGCGATTTTAACGGTTATAAAAGGAATTTTCTTTTGAACACTTTTGAAGTAGAATTTATTAAGTTCTTTTCCCTCGCTTTCCAGAATTCCGGCTGTCACTTTAATCCCGGCTTTTTGTAGTTGTGCCATACCTTTACCGTTGACTTCCTTATTAGGATCAAAATTGCTGATTACAACTCTTTTAATTTTTTTCTTAATGATCAGTGGAACACATGGTGGTGTTTGTTTATTGGTATGGCAGCATGGTTCAAGATTACAGTAAAGTGTGGCACCTGCAATATTTCCTTTAGAATTAATAATCGCATCAACTTCTGCATGCGGAGCACCATATTTTTTATGCCAGCCTCTGCCAATAATTTTCCCATTTTTCACTAATAACGAACCAACAAATGGATTTGGGCTTACTTTTCCGGCACCCCGCTTAGCTAACACGAAGCATTCTCTTATGAAATCTTTGTCTGTTTTATTAGTTGATGCCATATGAGTCTAAATTTAAAAATCTTATCCCTTTGAATTTAATCATTATTAATCAAGCTCGAAAAAGAACCTCCTTTATTAGTGAAGCACTATTAATCATTTGCCTACGAAAAAATTGTTATTTATGTTTAATATCAAGATTATATAAAAACAGGGAGAGTAGAAATGGCACAGGATTTTCATTGCCCTTATTGCAGAGGTATACTCAATGTTCAGGATAAAATAGTCTTTTCAGTAAAAACTAAAAGCGGCGTAAGGGGATTAATTTTCCTCAGTCCGGAATTGGGAAATTATCAAACAATAACTAATCCTTCATTTGACGTAAAAGAAGGTGAACTGCATCATTATCTGTGTCCCATTTGTCATTCAAATCTTGCTGCGCTGGAAATAAATCAAAATCTTGTTAAAGTTCTTCTTACCGATGAGAATAAAAGAGTTTACGAAATCTTATTTTCCGGAATTGCAGGTGAACATTGCACATATAAATTAAAGGCAGATGAAGTAGAAGTTTTTGGTGATGATGCGGATAAATATCAAAACTTTTTTGGTGAGGGACCCAGGTACTAAATAGAGGGGTTGGGACTGGTGTTCCGGCTGGATGAATTTATTAAATATTCAATCAGGACTGTTTTAAATGAAATTCGATCTCATTCTAAAAAGCAGGTAGAGGTACCTTCTGTCCCTGAAATCGTTGAGAGCGTAGTAAATTATGTTGAAAAAATCAATGAACAATCGCTGAGGAGAGTTATAAATGCAAGCGGGATAGTACTTCACACAAATTTAGGAAGAGCGCCTTTAGGAGAAAGTATTTTTGAGGAAATAAAAGCAGGCATTGTAGGGTATTCCAATCTGGAATTTGATTTAAGTACGGGCAGAAGAGGTAAGCGAACAGATCATGTAATTGAGTTATTAAAATTTCTCACCGGTTCTGAAAGTGCTATAATTGTAAATAACAATGCTGCTGCGCTATCACTGGTTCTCAGAACCTTCGCGGAAGAAAAAGAAACAATAATATCCCGGGGAGAGCTGATTGAAATAGGTGGGTCATTCCGGCTGCCTGAAATTATGGAAGCAAGTGTAACAAAAATGTGTGAGGTGGGGACAACAAATAGAACCAGATTATCAGATTATAAAAAAGCTATAACAAATAGCAGTGCCATAATCTTAAAAGCGCATAAATCAAATTACGCAATTGAAGGATTCACAGAAGAGGTCGGATTGAAAGATTTATCCGCTCTGGCTAAGAAGAATAAATTAATAATGGTGTATGATATCGGTTCAGGATTATTGTTCAATCCAGAGAAAAAAGAATTAATGCAGGAGCCGGTTGTCAAAAAAAGTATTGCAGCAGGTGCCGATATCGTAACATTTAGTTGCGATAAACTGCTGGGGGGTCCACAGGCAGGAATAATTGCGGGTAAGAAGAAACTGCTTGAAAAAATTTCAAAAAATCCTTTAATGAGAACTTACAGGGTGGATAAACTCACAATCGCAATATTATCGGCAGTTTTGAGATTATACATTAAGAAAAAAAACGGAGTAGATCTTCCCATATTTAACCTTTTGCAAAGAAAAGGGGAGGATTTAAAATATTTAGCCGGGAGACTAAAACAAGAATTTGAAAATCTGCAGGTAAATTCAGAGATCAAAGAAAGTGAAGCATTCTCCGGTGGTGGATCACTTCCGCAAGTTAAGTTAGCAAGCTATTCTGTCGTTTTAGTTCCAACTGATAATAATAAAAATTTTGCAAAAAACGTATATCGGAGATTACTGACCGCAGAAGTGCCTGTATTAAGTATTTTGAGAAAAGGTGAAATTCATTTTGATGTCTTAACAATTTTTAAAGAAGATATTCCTACTATTGCCAGAATGGTTAAAAGCGTGGTATGACAAACTTTATTTTAGGAACGGCAGGACACATTGATCATGGTAAAACCGCACTCATAAAAAGTCTTACCGGAATTGATTGCGACACTCATCCGGAAGAAAAGCAAAGGGGTATAACAATAAATCTGGGATTTTCACACCTCAATTTACCGGATGGAAACAGTATTGGAGTCGTTGATGTTCCTGGTCATCATGATTTTGTAAATACAATGGTTGCAGGTGCACATGGGATCGATATTCTCATGCTGGTTGTTGCTGCCGATAGCGGAATTATGCCTCAGACTGTTGAACATTTTCAAATCGCTCAAACACTTGGAATTAAACATGGTTTCGTCGTACTCACAAAGATTGATCTCGTTGATGAAGAATCAATTTTGATTATTGAAAATGAGATAAAAGATTTTTTGAAAAATAGCTTTTTAGATGGTTGTAGCATCTTCAAAGTTTCTACAATAACGGGGGAAGGGATAGAGCAAATAAAAGATCATTTAATGAATTTGCTTGGAAGTATTCAAAAGAAATCAGTATCTAAAATATTCCGTATGTATATAGACAGAATTTTTAGTGTTGCGGGTTTTGGAACCGTGATAACCGGTTCAGTGCTTGGCGGCAATATTACAAAAACTGATAGGTTATATTTGTTACCTACTAATAAGGAACTGCGGATACGAAGAATGGAAAGGCATGGGATTGAAGTTGAACAGATTAGTCCTGGTAATAGAGTTTCGTTAAACATGATTGGCTTAAACAAAGATGAATTTAATAAAGGAATGGTACTTTCGGATAAAATTATTCAACCTACCACTATTTTAGATGCAAAACTGTATTTGTTTCAAAATGTAAAAAACCTCAGCATTTGGTCAGATGTAATATTTTTAACCGGCACCTTTAAAAATCAAGCGAAGATGCACCTATTAGATACAAATAAAGCTGAGGGGGGAAGCTCAGTGATTGTACAGATTCATTTAACAGAGTCCTGCATAATTTTCAGAGGTGATAAATATATAATAAGAAGCACTTCCGGATTACAAACATTAGGCGGAGGAGAAGTTACAGATCCTTATCCATTGCATCACCGGAGAAGAACTGAAAAAGTTGTGAGTCAGTTAAAAAAAGTCGCTGAGGGAGATTCTTACGAATATATATTTTATGAAGCTAGAAAAAGAAGAATTCCTCTATCACTGAATAATTTCTCAGATGAAATAAATTTACAGGAAATTGACATTGAGAAATCATTGATTCCAATTCTACCTGAAGATATTACCGCAATTAAATCAGATGAGAATACATTTTTGGTCTTAAAAGCGGACAAAGAGAAAATTAAAGCAAACCTTTTAAAAAATATCGGCAACTTTCATAAAAGAAATCCATTTCTTGAAAAGGGGAGAACGTTTGATGAATTGATGGGGACAGTTGATAAAAGCACAAACCGGTTATGGAAAGATGTCCTAAAATCAATACTTTTAGAATTGCAAAGTGAGAAAAAGTTAAAGCAGGTTGAAGAAACCTGGACTTTAATCAACCATTCTGTACAGTTGGATAATAGAGAATTAGAACAGATAAGATATATTGAGGATTATTTTAAAAAATCGGAAATGCACACGCCAATCATATCGGAACTGATTAGTGAGGCAAAACAAAAAGGAATTGATGAAAAGAAGATGGACCAAATACTGAGTATGTTGGTTGCCCGAAATAATCTTTACAGGATTGATGATAATTATTTGCATTCTTCAGTCGTTAACAAATGCAGAAACAAGTTATTAAATTTCTTGTCTGGTCATGTCAACGGAATTACAGTTGCTGGTTTTCGTGATTTAATTGGCGGCAACAGGAAAATTTGTTTGCTTATGCTTAATCTTTTTGATACGGAAGGTGTAACTTACAGAGATGGTGATTTTAGAAAAATTACGGAACGGGGTAAAAAAATATTAGATGAAAATTGATAATTTAGTTTATATCGATTACAATGCAACTACGCCTATCGATCCACTGGTAGCGGAAGCAATGCAGCCTTATCTCACAGGAAATTTTGGGAATCCTTCAAGCTCTCATTATTATGGCGCGAAAGCCAGAGAAGCAATTGAAATAGCTCGTGGACAAGTAGCTTCCATGCTTGGTTGTGAGGTTGATGAAATAGTCTTCACAAGCGGAGGAACTGAATCGAATAATTATGCTATTAAAGGATATGCTTTCGCAAATAGGGAAAAAGGAAACCATATTATTACAACTTCTATTGAGCATCCAGCTGTGACAGAAGTGTGCAAATATCTTGAAGCAAAAGGTTTTAAAGTAAGCTTTATACCGGTAGATGAATTCGGATTTGTTAATCCTAAAGATGTCAGGAATACAATTACACCTCAGACAATTCTTATTAGTATCATGCACGCTAATAACGAAGTAGGGACTATTCAGCCAATAGAAGAAATTTCAGAAATTGCGCACAAAAAGGGTATAATTGTTCATTCAGATTGTGCACAATCGGTGGGTAAAATTCCCGTAAATGTAAATAAACTGGGAGTTGATCTGCTCTCAATAGCAGGACATAAATTTTATGCTCCCAAAGGAGTGGGAGCATTATTCGTAAGGACCGGAATTAAACTTGAAAAATTTGTCCACGGCGCCGATCATGAGCTGAACAGACGGGCGGGAACAGAAAATGTTCTGGAAATTATTGGAATTGGTAAAGCTTGTGAAATGGTTGAGAAAAACTTACTTAAGTATGCTAAAAATATGGAACTTACGCGAAATTTATTAGAAAGAGAATTAAGGAAGACTCCGTTTAAAATTAGATTCAATGGAAGCGAAAATAAAAGATTACCTAATACTCTGAGTCTAAGCTTCGGCGGTATTGAAGCGAATACTATTGTTTCGGAATTAAAATCAGTTGCAGTATCAGCGGGAGCAGCATGCCACAGTGATAGCATCGATATATCACCAACGCTAGAGGCAATGAAAGTCCCGCGAGATTTTGCTATGGGAACTATTCGTTTTTCAACCGGGAGATATTCAACCAAAGAAGAAATAAATTTTGTAGTTAAAGAAATTAATAGAGTAATTAAAAAATTGCAGCCAAATGAGATACCACATTTTATTGATACAAAAGAAGAAATTAAGCTAACACAATTTACACATGGATTGGGATGCGCTTGTAAACTTCGTCCACAGCTTCTGGAGGAAATTTTAAAGTCCATGCCAAGCCCAAAAGATGATAGAATTTTAGTAGGAACAAATTCTTATGACGATGCCGCAGTCTATAAGTTAGATAGTAAAACAAGCATTGTTCAAACCGTTGATTTTTTTACCCCGGTTGTAGATGATCCTTTTCAATTTGGAGCAATCGCAGCTGCCAATTCACTAAGTGATATTTATGCAATGGGCGGAAAGCCATTATTTGCGCTAAACGTAGTTGGATTTCCAAGCAGTCGTTTGCCTATTGAAGTTTTGGAAAAAATTTTAGAAGGCGCAAATTCAAAAGCAAAGGAAGCCGGAATTTCCATCATCGGCGGGCATACCGTTGACGATACTGAACCTAAATATGGTCTGGCTGTAACCGGAATTATTGAAAGTAAGAAAATTGTAAAAAACAGCACCGCCAAACAAGGGGATGTTTTAATTTTAACAAAAGCGATAGGAACTGGCATTTATTCGACGGCTTTAAAGAAGGGTATATTAAATAGAAATGATGAAAAGCTTTTAATAAAAAACATGGCAGAATTGAATAAGACCGCTGCTGAAGTAATGCTGAAAGTTGGAGTGAATGCCTGCACGGATGTGACAGGTTTCGGTCTACTTGGTCATTTGCTGGAGATGATGAATGCTTCAAATACCCATGCGATAATAGAATTTGACCGGATTAAATTTCTGCCAGAGGTTTTGAAATTAGCTGTTGCAGGAAATATTCCCGGCGGTACTAAGGATAACCTAGCCTATACCAGACAATATGTAAACTATAGTAGAAGTATTTCGGACATTAAAAAATACATATTGAATGATGCACAGACTTCAGGCGGACTGCTAATTTCAGTTTCGAAAAGTAAATCAAGACAATTACTGGATTTATTGAAGAAGAAAGGGGTAAAATCTTCAGCTAAAATTGGAGAAGTAACAACTTCTAAAAAGTCGAAGATAGAGGTAAAATAATCAAGAATTATAGAAGCTTTTTTTCAAAGAAAATTTTATATTACAATATTTATTCAGTTTGAGCAACTGGTATGTTCCATTGATTAGCATAATCGTGAGCATAGTCTTTAAATGTCGTGGCTTCTCTCCCTAAAATATCATAAACACCTGAAGTAATTACTGCATTCCAGCCTTGTTTAACATACCTGCATAAATTAATTGAAGCGTCAATTGAAGAATCGTACCAGCCATCCATTTGAAGAATTGCTTTGTATTCATCTTCATCAACTTCTTTATATTCTATCTTTCTTCCCAATACACCGGTAAAGATATCCGCCACCTGAAATATGTTCAATGCTTCAGGACCGGTTAACTCAAAAGTTTTATTTTTAAGTTCATCTTTCATTAACTCAATTTCTGTCACCTCGCCTACATCGCGGAGATCCACAAAGCTTGTCTTCGCCTTACCTGCTGGTAGCCGGATCGCATCTTCCTCAATAATACTCTGGCGGAAATACATATTAAAATTCTGCATATAACAATTGGGATGAATAAATGTATAGTGCATTCCTGAATCCTCGATATACTGTTCTATCTGTCTCATTGGATGGTTGTCGTCCTGAATACCCAGTGCTGAGACATTTACAACATTTTTTACCCCAGCTTTCACTGCCAGTTCTGCCATTTTACCAACTTGATGATGTAAGTTTAAATGAGAAGGTGGAGAGACAAGCAGCCAGCTGTCCATACCCTTGAATAAATCTTTAAATGAATCATCGTTTAAATAATCGAAATTTATAAATTCTGAATTTGGGATATTCATTCTTTTTGCTTTTTCCGGATCTCTGCAGGCAATCCTGAGTTTTACATCTTTATCTGCAAGCAATTTTACGGCTTCAATGCATACATTACCTGCTGCTCCAACAATTAGAATATTTTTAGCCATTGCTAAACCCTCCTTAATTATTTTATCTAAATATTAATTTTTCAAACTCATTTTTTCAAGCACAGTATTCAATTTTATTTTATGGCGATCGAGACCAAGCTCCTCCGGTTTCAAGCCTTGAGCCAATCCCAGTAATTGAAAATAATAAACAGGTGAAATCATATTTACTTCAGCTTCGGAATCTTTCTTTTTCCTTGCAAGCATAATTTGTCCAAGATCAAAAGAAGAAAAACAAGTAGGACATATCATTCCCATACAATCAGCATCCATTTTTTTCACTGAATCCAATACACACTCAGTCATTTCTTCTCTAAGATTCTGATCAAAGCAAGCTCTGCCGCAGCACAGATACCATTCTTTGTGCCTGCAGGTTTCCCCTCCGATTGCTCTAACCAGTGAATCCATTACATGCGGATCGTCAGGATCATCGACCTTCATAAAAACACTTGGTTTTAATAAATGGCAGCCGTAATGAATCGCCACCATTACATTTGTGAGCGGTTTTTTAACAGTAGATTTTATTTTTTCAATCCCTACGTCATCTCTTAAAACAGTCACTAAGTGTTTTACTTTTACGGTGCCGTTATATTTTTTACCAACACGCGCCAATCGTTTATTTACCCTTTGTCTTAATTCCTTATCTTCATTGAGCATGTAGCTGGCTTCTGAAAGTGTTTCTGTGCATCCGGAACATATTGTAAAAATATCCAATCCTGCTTCTTCTGCGACACATAAATTCCTTGCTGCCAACGTAACCCAGCCAAGATTATCAGCAGCTTTAAAATGAATTGGATCCGGGCAGCAAGTAAAACCTTCAACATCCACTATTTCAATTCCAAGCGGTGGAACAGTTTTTCTGATAGCTGCTTCCATATAAGGATATTTTACCGGAATCATACATCCCGGAAAAAATGCCATTTTCATTTTTTCTCGGTCTTTTTATCGGGTTTTAATATTTCTTTTAGTTCCGACACATCAATTTTCTTAAGTGGCGGAAGTCCAAGCTCTTCACGAATTCTATTGCTTGTTGAAACAATAGGTACGCTGTAGCCTGTTTCAATAATTCTTCTTGTTACATCTAAAATTTCCTTTGGTGAAGTCTCATTTTGTGATGCAATATTTTTTAGTGCGATTATTACTTCTACAGGACGTACATCCTGCGGGCATCTTTCATAACAGTTGTAACAGTTAGAGCATTTCCAGATAATCGAATCCTTTGAGATCAAATCATCAAAATCTCCAATTAAAGATTTTAACATTATTTCACGTGGGTTGAATCCTTCAAAGAAACGAGCGCTCGGGCAATCGCCAACGCATGCTCCGCACTGGTAACAATAGCTTACCTGATCTGCTCCTAAAACTTTTTCAAGCTCTTTTCGTTTTTCAAAGTTTACTTCAACCTTCGGATCTTTCATTTGCCCGCTTTCTTTCTGTGAACTCTTATGCTGTTACTTTTGCATTCGCTTTTTGGACAGGACCATTCAACTAATTCTTCTTTTGCATCGTAATGACCTGTATAGGTATGACCACAGCTCATACACTGAAAAACGCTTTCCCCATTTGTTGATGGAGGAATGCTAATTGGTTCGGGTGGTCTTGGACATTTTAGTTGTTCCATTGCAGCTTTTCTTGCATCGCCTTTTAATTTAGATGCTTTTAACGCTTGAATTGAATAATCAACTTCTTCCTGTGTAACATCTTTTCGCTTGCCATCAAGCTTTCTCATCACGCTCGCAAACTTTTGTCCTTCTGCTGCGCTTATCCATTCAAGCTGCAATCGTTCAGGTCTTATTTGAAGTTTATCCAGTTTATCCCACAATCTCAGGACTCTTCTCACGGTTTGTCTGTTCGCATTTATATAATGACAGTCTGCAAAGTGGCATCCGGAAACAAGTACCATCGGTGCACCTTTTTCAAAAGCATGTATAACAAAATCTTCCTGGATCCTGGCACTGCACATAGTTCTGATTAATCTTGAGTGAACCGGATACTGCAAGCGTGAAATTCCTGCAAAATCACCACCTGCATAACTGCACCAGTTGCAGGCAAAAGTAAGAAGTTTTTTCATCGGCTCATTTTCAAGAATCGAATCAATCTGAGCAAGCAATTGATGATCGCTAAAATGGCGCATGGTAATCGCATCAAATTTGCATTCAGCCCCGCAGGAGCCACAACCTGCGCATGCTGCTTCAATTAATTCAGGTAATTCTCCTTTAGTCCATTTAATTGCACCATAAGGACAAACATCTGAGCACTGACCGCATTTCGTGCATAAATCCATATCTATTCTTGAGGTAATTGCTTCTATTTTTACTTTACCTGCATTAAGAAGAATCTGTGCATGTGCTGCGGCAGCACCAGCTTGAGTTACACTATCTTTTATATCTTTTGGCGATTCTACACAGCCGGCAAAGAAAACTCCTCTGGTCGGAGCATCAACTGGTTTTAATTTTGGATGAGCTTCCATCATAAAACCATCAGAAGTTTTTGAAAGTGTAAGAAGTTTTCTGATTGTCGGAGAATCATCCTGTGGTTTTACCCCGACTGAAAGAACGACCATATCAAGATCATAATCTTCAAGCTGCCCGGTTAGAGTATTTTCAACTTCAACCTTTAGATCACCGTTTCCATTTATGGACAGAATCTCTCCCGGAATTCCTCTGATATATTTTACACCTTCTGCTTTCGATCGCATGTACATGTCCTCAAAGCCTTTACCGAATGCTCGAATATCCATGTAGAAAACATAATTTTCTGTATCCGGATAGTGATCGCGCAGAAGCAAGGTATCCTTAACTGTATTCATGCAACAAATATTAGAGCAGTATTCTGAACCGTATTTCTTGGATCGCGATCCAACACACTGAATAAATCCTATTCGTTTTGGTCTTTGCTGGTCACTTGGTCTTACGAAATGACCCTCAGTTGGTCCTCCTGCACAAATCAGTCTTTCAAATTCCATGCTTGTAATAACATTCTCATATTTTCCATAGCCGTATTCTTCAATTTCGGTAGGATCGTAGACACCCATTCCTGTTGCAACAATAATTGCACCCACTTCAAGTTTTACAAATTTGTCCTGGATTATTACCCAAGCAGGTTTCCATATCAATTAGGTATGCAGATGGAACTGCCTGAGGATATTCAATATAGATTGCCTTTCTTGAAGAAAGTCCCTGCTGATATCCATCCGGTGCAATTTGCGGACATACTTTTGCACATTCACCGCAGGCATTACACAGAGTGGGATCAACATATCTTGCCTTTTTACGGACTGTAACTTTGAAGTTTCCGACATATCCGGAAACATCCTCTACTTCACTGTAGGTTAGTAGTGTAATATTAGGATGCCGACCGGCATCCATGGCCTTAGGCCCAAGAATTCATATACTACAGTCCATAGTAGGGTACGTCTTATCGAGTGCAGCCATTATACCGCCGATGGACGGCTGTTTCTCAACAAGGTAAACCTTGTGACCGCCGTCCGCCAGATCCAATGCAGCTTGTATACCTGCAACACCGCCTCCAATTACCAGCGCAGCCTGAGTGACCGGCAATGTCATCTCATTCTGCGGTTCAAGAAAGCGGGCACGGGCAACTGCACTTGCAACGAGATCCTTAGCTTTTTCTGTTGCACCTTCTTTATCATCAACATGAACCCAGCTGCAATGCTCGCGAAGGTTTGCCATCTCCATTAAGTATGGATTCATTCCGACATCCCAAACGCATCCTCTGAAAGTTGGTTCATGCATTCGTGGTGAACAGGAAGCTACTACAACCCTGTTTAGATTGTGTTCGGCAATAGCTTTTTTGATCTCGTTCTGACCAGGATCAGCACAAGTATACTTATTACGGATAACGCAGACAACATCAGGTAGTTTTTCCGCGAATTCCGCAACAGCATTTGTATCGATTGTCCCGGCAATGTTCAGACCGCAATCACAGACGAAGACCCCGATTCTTAGTTTTTCGTCTTCCATAATTTACTCCTTGCTATTGCAAGTGTGTTCCTAAAAAGTTCCACATATCATTTATTTTTATTGAACCATTA
>WOR8_10000317_pt1 | contig 80153 bp, 65 predicted proteins | sample DeeMarSeWOR38_10_FD_19890 | JGI IMG/M metagenome (IMG submission 19890)
GCGTTCTCGTGCGACTTGCATGTGTTAAGCACGCCGCCAGCGTTCATTCTGAGCCAGGATCAAACTCTCCAATTAAACTATAAAATGCTGTATCGTAAACACAGCATACTTACGTGGACCCGACTCGCATTACGCGTCACTATTTAGTTTTCAAAGATCAAATCACCCTTAATAAAGGGTTCTGCATAAAAATGCCTTCATCAGGCCGCAAATGAACTCTTTCAATATACTAATTTGTGATGTCTTGTCAACCTTTTTCGTCTCATATTATCGACTTATTCTATACCCTCGATCCGAGACGATAAACGGCGAATTTACACGTGGTTTTAGGGTTTGTCAATAAAAAAATTAATCTTACGGTTTATTTTTTTACCTCGACTTTATGGAAACGCTTTTTACCGGCCCGCAGGAGCATGATCCCCTGGTCGTCCAAATCGGTCTGGCTTACCATGTATTCAAAGGATTCTACCCGCGTGCCATTAATGTAGGCCCCGCCCTGTTCAATCAGCCTGCGCGCGGCCCCGCCTGAATTGGCCAGACCGACCCGGTGAAACAGTTTAAACACCGGGATACCCGCCTTAAGGTTTTGGAGATCCACAACAGAACTCGGCACAGACGCGTCATCAACGCCCGAATCGCCTCGCGGTATGGCGCTGGACGGCAAAATCGTCTCCGGAATCCGGCGTTCACCAAACATGCTCATGGCCGCTTTATAGGCTTTGAGCGCCGCGTCTCTGCCATGGGCCAGCAGTGTCGCCTCAAAAGCCAGAATGGCTTTGGCGCTATTCAGGTCGGCCCCGCTTAATTTTTCAATCTGTCCGATTTCGTCCATTGGCAAAAACGTAAACAAGGCCAGGAAACGGCTGACATCGCGGTCGTCGGTATTGACCCAATATTGAAAATAATCATAGGGGGAAGTTTTTTCAGCATCCAGCCACACCGCCCCTTTAGCCGTCTTGCCCATTTTTTCACCACCGCTGGTGGTAATTAAGGGGAAGGTGATACCGAATGCCGCCCCCTGATTAACCCGGCGAATCAATTCAACGCCGGCAACGATATTGCCCCATTGGTCACTGCCGCCCATCTGAATCTTGCAATCATAATTTTTAAACAGCTCCAAAAAATCATAGGCTTGCAGTACCATGTAATTAAACTCGATAAACGTCAGACCTTCTTCAGAATCCAGACGGATTTTGTAGCTCTCGGCTTTTATCATGCGGTTAACCGAAAAATGGCGGCCGATGTCTCTCAAAAAGGGAATATATTCTAATTTGGCAAGCCAGTCGGCATTATTTAACATCAGCGCTCTGTTTTCACTAAAATCGAGAAAATGGGAAAGCTGCTTCTTAATGCCGGCAGCATTTTCTGCCAGGGCTTCCAAAGTCAGCAATTTGCGCATTTCGGTCTTTCCCGAGGGGTCGCCCACCATACCTGTCCCGCCCCCAATCAGCGCGACGGGTCGGTGGCCCTGCCTTTGCATGTGTGCCAGAGACATGATGGGCACCAGACTGCCGATATGCAAACTGGCGGCTGTTGGGTCAAACCCGATATAACAGGTAACGTTGCCCTGATCGAGACAGTCTTTTAACTCCTGATCATGGGTTGTCTGATCAATGAATCCGCGCTCCTCCAAAATATCCAGAACATTCATTCTGCAGACCTTTCGTTTAATTCGTCTTATTTGTTTTATTGGTTTTATTGGTTCAGGGCAGGCATCGTATTAAATGAATCCAACTAACGCAACGAATTGAACCAATCAAACGGACGCACCATTTGAAAACATGGATAGCTAAATTTTTCTTCAATAAAGCAAAAGATAGCTTTTGTCCATCTGCATTTTATACAATAATAGCCGCTTGTAAAAGCTTAGATCTTGTTCGAGGGCAAGGCGGGATTCGTTTCAAAAGCGGAGCGTGCACGTCAGTACGTGAGCATTTTGAAACGGATCGCAACGCAGCCATCGGGCAAGAGATGAGTTTTTGCAAGCGGCTATTTATTTGTTGGCGTATTCAACTGCCCTGGTCTCGCGTATTACAGTTACCTTGATCTGGCCCGGAAAAGTCAAGGATTCCTCTATTTTTTTTGCGATGTCGCGGCTTACCAGGATGGCTTCCTCATCGGTAATCATCTCGCTTTCCACAATTACCCTCAACTCTCTACCCGCCTGGATAGCATAGGTGTTGGAAACACCTTTAAAGGCGTTGGCGATATTTTCAAGATCCTCTAAGCGCTTTATGTAATTCTCAAGCAGTTCTTTACGGGCACCCGGCCTTGCACCGGAAAGGCCATCAGCAGCCTGAACGAGCAGGGCCAGAATCGAATTCGGGGGCACATCTTCGTGATGAGCAGCGATGGCATGCACCACTTTCGGGGATTCATTGAACTTTTTCGCCAGACGCGATCCAATGAGGGCATGCGGCCCTTCGACTTCGTGATCAACGGCTTTCCCAATATCATGCAGCAGCCCCATCCTGCGGGCCATTTTAGCATTGAGTCCCAGTTCTGAGGCCATTGTTCCGGCCAAAAAGCCCACCTCGATAGAGTGTTGCAGCACATTTTGGGCATAACTGGTACGGAATTTCAATCGGCCCAGGGTCTTGATTAACTCATTATGTATTCCATGGACCCCAAGATCAAAGGCAGCCTGCTCACCGGCTTCTTTTACAGCGATGTCAACTTCTTGACCGACTTTTTTAACCACATCTTCTATGCGTGCCGGATGGATTCGACCGTCTGAGATGAGTCGCATCAGCGATAAACGTGCAACTTCCCGCCTGACAGGATTAAAGCCGGATAATATCACTGCTTCCGGCGTATCATCGATAATCAAATCGACACCGGTAGCAGCCTCGAGTGCGCGGATATTGCGCCCTTCCCGGCCGATGATCCGTCCCTTCATTTCGTCACCGGGCAATTGAACGACCGAGACGGTGCGTTCGGCTACATATTCACCGGCATAGCGCTGGATGGCTGTTGCCAGGATCTTTTTTGATTTTCGATCGGCATGTTCCCTGGCCTCATTTTCGATTTTTTTAATTATCCTGGCGCCTTCATAGCGGGCCTCATTTTCCATGGCCCTGATCAATAGTTCCTTCGCCTGATCCGTCGATAATCCGGAAATCCTTTCAAGCTGCTGTTTCTGCTCTTCGATCAGTTCTTCATACTCAAGCTCTCTGCGCTCAATTTGTCCTTCTCTTTTCCGCAGCGTTTTCTCTTTACGGTGAAGTTCACGTTCTTTGCGCTCATATTGTTCGATTTTTCGATCAATGTTTTCCTCTTTCTGCATCAATCGCGATTCGCGTTTCTTTTGCTCCGAACGTATCTCCTTGGTCTCGGCATCGAAATCACTTTTCATTTTGAAAAGCCGGTCCTTTACTTCCAGGTCGGCTTCTCTTAAAAGTGTATCAGCTTTGCGCTTCGAATCCGCTAACAGGCGTGATGCTTCGGCCTCAGCAGCTTTGACCTTTTGTGTTATAAACTGTCCTTTTACCCAAAAGGCAATCGCGAAACCGATGCCAAAGCAAATAGCACCGAGTAAAATACTTAATTCGCTCATAGCCCACTCTCCGAACAACCAAATAATGAAACGTTTGCGTTGTGCAATCGTTGTAAATAGATTGTTTTTTTTTGATTTTTTGAATCTAAACTGCAGGCACTTCCTGCTTTTGAAACCACTTCTAAGACAAACTCTCGGGGTGAAACTTTAGGGTAAGATTATTGGGAGGCTGAAAAATATAATACGGATCACACCGCTAAATCCGGTGACCGGTATTTTTTTATGAATTGCTCATCCAGGGTCAACGCAATTAACATTTTGTCGCCTCGAATACCGGCAAATGGGATTCAAATCACGGTGTCTTTATAAAAAGACCCCCACCAAAATGCCGTGTTGACAGTTCTTTGAACCTGGGGTTCAAAGTGGGTACCTTGTAGCTTCATTAGGCTTTTCTGAAACAGCAGAACGTGCACACAGAAACCAGCGAAAGTTCCCAGAAGATAGCTGTTGGGTCAAAGAATAACTCCCAATCACGGACATGGTAGGGGCAAAACCCTATCAAATTTTTCGAAAACGGTCTAACCTGACTTTAATCCTGAATCATCCCGAAGGCATTCAAGATGCGATGTCGGTATAGGTCTTGCAGAAAATTATGCTGGAAGACGTTATACAGGCTATTCATCTTCAACTTGTAATAAACGTTTCCATTTATTGCACGTACTCATCTATTTGTCGAATCAATTTCGCCGAGCGTTCCGCGATATCCTGCTCCAGTTTCGAAACATTATTTTCCAGTTCCACATTTTGATGAGCGATATTTAGTGCAGCCATCATCAAGGTGGTTAAATCTGAAGTTGTTGAAGATCCAACGGATTGCTCACTTTCAACCCGTGCCACTTCTTTTGCCAAAATATCAGCAACTTCTTTCGCTTTTTTAACCTCCGACCCCGCTTTAAAGGTAAATGGTTTCCCAAAAAGCTCTATGGTTACAAGTTGTTCCAATGAATATTAAATCTGCCTTTCCTTTTTTCTATTTACGTTTTGTGTCTCCCGTTTTCTGTTTTCCGTCTTCATGAACCTATACCACGTCGGTCATGGCACTCTAAACTTCGATAATTTTTTCAAGCTTGACCAACAAGCTATCAATCTTTGACCGGATCAAAGCCTTCTTTTGCGCATAGCTTTTTTCCGCCTCGATCTTACCGAAAAGCTCCTCCTCTAGGCTGTTAATTTTATTCTTAAGTTCTAAATTGGTCGCCTCGTGTTCCTTACAAACCTCTATTAACTTTGCAACTTTTTTCTCAATTTCCTTGAACTCGTCGGAAATGATTGCATTATCCAAGGCTTAACCTCACGATTATTTTTTTTAATATAATCTGTAATGTTAACGAAAGTCAAGCTATATTAACGGTTGATTTTTGATGACTTCCTCGACTCTTTTTAGATCTTGAACCGTGTTGATACCGGTCACTTCAAAATTATCGCCGCCAACCGTCACGCCGACATGCTTTTTCTCGGCATAGGCGATTTCAACAATATCCGTTAAATATATTTCGCCTTGGGCATTATTCGATCTAATTTGGGGCACAGCCCATAGCAAAAATTCTTTTTTTACACAAAAAATGCCGCTATTGATCAATTTGATGCCCTTTTGCGCTGTGGTGGCATCCGACTCTTCAACAATCGCCTGCACACGGCTGGTTTCATCCAGCACAATTCGACCATAACCGGTTGGATCATCAAATTCCACCGCCAGAACCGAAACATCCCTTTTTTCATCTGTATGTGACTTTACCAGGTGCATCACTGTACCCGCTTTGATCAGCGGCACATCGCCGCATAAAATCACCACTTCCTCACAGTGTTCCGGAATGTGGGGCAAGGCACACAGAACCGCATGGCCGGTTCCCAGTTGTTCATTCTGATGGGCATAATGGAAGTCCCCCAATTGAGAAGCCGTTTCGCGGACTTTATCGGCCTGATTGCCCACTACCAGAATCACATTGTTACCGGCAACCTTACAGGCCGTTTCAACGACATAGCTCACCATGGGCCTGCCATAGACTTCGTGTAACACTTTGGCTTTATTTGATTTCATGCGGGTTCCCAAACCCGCAGCCAGTATAATAACCGCAATTTTCGCGTTCATCGGTATCAGTTTAAACCTAAAAAATAAAAAGGGCAAACCCAATTCCCCGGTTTACCCTTGTTAAAAATTTTAAACGCTCAATTTAGATAATTCTATCTCGTGCCCGCAAGGCGGATGCGAACCGCAGCACGTTCCAGCGAGCCTCTGGCTCTGGCAAAATCGATACCTTCCCGGGCGCGGTCTTCGGCCAGTCGCTGCTCGGCACGTGCCAGGGCCTCTTTAGCCCGTTCAAGATCAATATCGCTTCTTCTTTCGGCTGATTCGGCCAGCACCGTGACCTTATTTGGCAGCGCTTCGGCAAATCCACCGCTCACAAATACGTAATGCTCTTTTCCGCTGGCATCGGTAAAGCGAATAATACCGGTTTTAAGGGTGGTTAGAAAAGGCGTGTGACCGCTGAGAACGCCAAACTCTCCCAGTGACCCCGGAGAGGCTACGATCTGGGCCTCTTCGCTGACGACAATCTTTTCGGGAGTAACCACTTCCAGATGAATGTTTTCAGCCATCGGTTTTCCTCAGAATGAATTTATTATGGTAAAATTTCTATTTTCAGCAGGGCCGACTCTGAGCCTTAACTATTCGGCTTCTGACATTGCCTTGGCAGCTTCAAGGACCTCTTCAATACCCCCTCGCATATAAAAGGCCTGCTCGGGAATGTCATCATGTTTACCTTCGCAAATCTCCTTAAATGCCCTAACGGTATCTTCAATCTTTACGTAAACGCCAGGTTTGTTCGTGAAAGCTTCGGCAACATGAAAGGGCTGGGACAGGAACCTTTGAATTTTGCGAGCGCGTGACACGGTGACCTTATCTTCGTCGGACAGCTCTTCCATTCCCAGAATGGCAATAATGTCTTGAAGTTCTTTGTACTTTTGCAGAATCTGCTGCACCTGGCGTGCCACCCGATAGTGTTCCTCGCCAATATAGGACGCATCCAGAATCCGTGAGGTTGAATCCAGGGGGTCCACCGCAGGATAGATACCCAGCTCGACAATCTGACGCGATAGAACAACGGTCCCGTCCAGATGCGCAAAAGTGGTTGCCGGCGCCGGGTCAGTCAAATCGTCTGCGGGCACATACACACACTGCACGGCGGTAATGGATCCCTTATTGGTGGAGGTAATGCGCTCCTGCAACTCACCCAGGTCAACGGCCAGCGTCGGCTGGTACCCCACCGCTGAAGGCATCCGCCCCAGCAATGCCGAAACCTCAGAGCCCGCCTGGGTAAAGCGGAAGATATTATCGATAAATATCAGCACATCCTGACCTTCTTCATCCCTGAAATATTCAGCAGCCGTCAATGCCGAAAGCGCAACACGCGCCCTGGCACCGGGTGGTTCCGTCATCTGTCCGTAAATCAATGCGGCTTTAGGCAGAACTCCGGAGTCTTTCATTTCGTGATACAGGTCGTTGCCCTCGCGGGTTCGCTCTCCCACACCGGCGAAAACCGAAATCCCCCCGTGCTGCATGGCGATATTATGCACCATTTCCATCATAATAACGGTTTTGCCGACACCGGCGCCACCGAACATGCCCATTTTACCGCCCCGCGGGAAGGGAACCAAAAGATCGATAACTTTCACTCCGGTCTCCAAAACTCTCACCGTCGTGTCCTGTTCGGTAAATTTCGGGGCCTCCCGATGGATGGGAAGCATTTTTTCCTGACTCACAGGTCCTAACCCATCAACGGGGCGACCCACCACATTTAAAACCCGACCCAGACCGGCTTCACCCACCGGCATCATGATGGGCTTGGCGGTGTCTTTAACCGGCATGCCCCGGACCAATCCGTCGGTGACGTCCATGGCGATGGTCCGCACCACATTATCGCCCAGGTGCTGCGCGACCTCCACCACTAAATTATCGGGTTGATCATCAATAGTGGGATTGGTGATGGTCAGGGCCGAATAAATCGTCGGCAGCTTTCCCTGCTCGAACTCCACGTCAACAACAGGTCCCATTACCTGCAAAATCTTACCAATATTCTCTCCCATCGAAAACCTCCGTATTGGTTATTTGTTATTGGTTATTTGTTATTCGATGGACCATTAACAAATAACGATTAACCATGTATTTTCTAGCCTTTAAGCGCTTCAGCCCCACCGACGATATCCATTAACTCTGCCGTAATGGCCGCCTGCCGGGCCTTGTTATATACCAGTGTGAGATTTTCAATCATATCTCTGCAGGCTTTTGTGGCATTGTCCATTGCCATCATGCGCGCGGCATGCTCGCTGGTCGAGGTTTCCAGCAAAGCGCCGAAAATCTGAACATAAACGTTTCTGGGCAGCATATCACCGAGAAGCGCATCGGTTGAAGGTTCGCAGATATGCTCCGGCAAATAGACACCGGACGCTTCGGTCTGCTCGGCTTCACCGGTTACAATCGGTGGAATCGGCAGCAACTGTCGCAAAACCGGTAACTGCCTGGACATGCTGACAAATTCAGCGTACACGATATAAACTTCATCACTGGCGTCCTTTAAAAAGGCATCGATCAAATTTTTGCCGATATTTGTGGCGATATTGAATCCAAACTTTCCGCCGACAACCCCAAGGTGCTCGCTGTCGATCTGCAGTTTTTCCTTGCGGCACCAGTCGCGGCCTTTTTTTCCTAAATTGGTAAATGAAAAATTAATGCCGGCACCGGCTTTTTCTTTCATAAACGCTTCGGCTTTCTCAATTAAATTCATATTGAATCCACCGCAAAGCCCCCGATCGGAAGTGCACAAAATCACGTGCACATTTTTGATTTCCTCTTTCGGCACCAGCAGGGGATTGGCCTCTTCCCCGGCTCTTTCGGCCAGACTGCCCAGCACCTCGGAGAACTTGTTGGCATAGGGCCGAAACGCTTCCATGCTTGACTGGGCCCCTCGCAGCCGTGAGGCGGCCACCATGTTCATGGCTTTGGTGATCTGTTGGGTCTTTTTAACCGCATTTATTTTTAACAGGATATCTTTTAAAGTCGCCATACCTTCCAGCCTTTAAGATTATAGTTATTCGTTAAAGGTTATTGGTTATTCGAGAACGCCTTAGAACTAATAACGAATAACGGATAACAAATAACTATTTAATCGTGTCCTTAAACTCCTCTTCGTAAGCTTCCAGTGCCTGACGCATCTGTTCGTCCAGATCGTCCGTAATTTCCTCTTTTTCGGCAAGTTCTTTAAAGATGGCCGGATAGCGATCTTCAATAAACGGATACAGACCGGCCTCATATTTTGCCAAAACATCGATCGAATAATTATCGAGAAAACCCTTTGCGCCGGCGTAGAGTATCATCACCTGTTTTTCCATCGAAAGGGGTTCATACTGGGGTTGCTTTAATATTTCGACCAGCCGGGCACCGCGGGTCAACTGCTGCTGGGTGGCTTTATCCAGATCGCTGCCGAAAGCGGCAAAAGCTTCGAGCTCACGATACTGCGCCAGATCCAGGCGCAGGGTGCCGGCGACCTGCTTCATGGCTTTTACCTGCGCAGATCCACCCACCCGGGATACGGAAAGCCCGACATTAATGGCCGGTCGGACCCCGGCGAAAAACAGGGCCGGTTCCAGATAAATCTGTCCGTCGGTAATTGAAATAACGTTGGTCGGAATGTAGGCGGAAACGTCACCGGCCTGGGTTTCAATGATCGGAAGGGCGGTTAAGGAGCCGGCGCCCAGCTCGTCATTAAGCTTGGCGGCCCGCTCAAGCAGGCGGGAGTGATTATAGAAAATATCACCCGGATAGGCTTCACGACCGGGAGGACGCCGCAGGAGCAAAGACACCTGACGATAGGCGGCAGCCTGTTTGGAGAGGTCGTCGTAAATGATCAGGGCATGTTGCTTGTTGTCGCGAAAATATTCTCCCATCGCACAACCCGCATAAGGCGCGATATATTGAAGGGTGGCCGGATCACTGGCACAGGCGGATACGATGGTTGTGTATTCCATGGCGCCGTGTTTTTCCAGTATGGCGTGGACCTGGGCCACGGTAGATTTTTTCTGCCCGCAGGCCACATATATGCAATAAACATCGGTATCCTTTTGCGCCAGAATCGCATCGATGGCACAGGCGGTTTTGCCAATCTGGCGGTCGCCGATAATGAGTTCGCGCTGGCCCCGTCCGACCGGCGTCATGGCATCAACCGCTTTAAGGCCGGTATAGCAGGGTTCATGGACGCTTTTTCGCGCGATAACACCCGGTGCAACCATCTCAACCCGCCGGTGCTCTTTGGCATCAATCGGCCCTTTGCCGTCCAGCGGCTCCCCGACAGCCGATACCACCCGGCCCAGGACAGCCTCACCTACGGGGACCTGAGCAATGCGACCGGTGCGCTTGACGGTGTCGCCCTCTTTGATGTGGATGTCTTCACCCATAATGGCCACACCCACATTGTCCTCTTCAAGATTGAGCACCAGACCAAGAATGCCGCCCGGAAATTCCACCAGCTCCAGCGCCATAGCGCTTTCAAGCCCGTAAATCCTGGCAATGCCATCACCCACCGATAAGACGACCCCGGTTTCACTGAGCTCAACTTTCTTATCATAATCGGTAATCTGCTCCTTGATGATCTGACTTATTTCTTCAGCTTTTAATTCCATTAGGCTCCCTCACCCCTTTTTAAAGATTCTCTCATGTTAATTAATTGCGTTTGAATACTGCCATCCCAGACAAGATCGCCGATCTTCGTGATGATGCCACCAATCAGCTGGGAATCTTGCTCAACCTGCAAGATGATTTCTTTATTGGTTTTTTTGGAAAGTGCGACTCGGATTTTTTCGACGGTTTCAGCTGAAAGATCAATCGCCGATACCAGGCTTGCCCGGGCGACACCTTTAAGCTCATCGGCAAGTTTTTGATAATAATCGTTCATACTGCCGATGAATCCAATTCGCCCTTTGTCAAAAACCAGCAAAAGGAACGACTTCATCGTCCGGGTGAAACCCAATTTGTCGATGACAGCCTGCAAGACATTTCGCCGGCCCGCAACCTCATAAAGCGGATTTGTAATCGCCTCGTTCAACGACTTCTCTTGCGCCATTAAATCAGCAAATCCACCCAATTCTTTTCGATAGGTGTCGGTCTGGCCATCTTCCTTGCTGATCAGCAAAAGGGCTTTCGCATACCGTCGTGCGATTGCCAAATTTCTCATTACGCCACCACCTTATTTATATATTCATCTATCAGTTTATCCTGATCCTGGGCCGTGATTTCTTTTTTTAACCTCTCTTCGGCCTTCTGCAGTGAAGATTCAACAATTTCCTGCTGCAACTTCTGCTTGGCTTTGTCAAACTCATGTTCAATATTTCGTCGGGCCTGGGCTCGGAGTTTTTCGGCAGTTCGTTCGGCTTCTTTAAGAATTTTAGCCTTGGCTTCGTTGCCCTGCTGGATATAGGCGTCAACGATCTTGGCGGCTTCGCTCTCCAGCTGGGATAGTTTTTCATTGTATTGGGCCAGCTGCTTTTCGGCTTCGGCTGTCTGGGTCTCCAGGCTTTTGAGCTGCTCCTGAATGCCTTTAATGCGTGAGCTCAAAGCCTGGGAAACAGGTTTGCGTAAAATAAAAACCAACGCACCTGCCAGGACGACGAAATTCATGACCCGAAACCAATCCGTCATTGCCCACCCTTTTGAGCCGGAATCGCCGCCGGAAGCAGCCATAGCCGCTTCAAATGATAGAAACAAAACGGCTAGCAGAATGCCGGTTATAATCTTCCGGTGTTTTTTCGGACCGCACCGCCGCTCAGAACCAGAAAATTTCATTAAACTTCCCTCCCCAAAATTTTTCGGCAAATATCATTGGCAAACTCACCCACTTTTTCCTGCAACGATGCGCTAGCGGCTTCCGCCTCTGTTACAATTTTCTTACGAATTTCCTCCAGCTCCGCCTGCGCTTTGGCATTCACATCGGCGATAATCTGTTTTTCTTCATCTGCAGCTGTCTGCAACAGTTTTTCCTTTTCTTTTAATCCTTTTGCCCTGGCCTCTTGGATACCTGATGCAAACGCCTCATCCTTTTTCCGGGCGTCTTCATTATAGGTTTCAATTCTGAACTCAAGGCCTTCTATTTTTTCCTTTCTCTGACGCAGGATATTTCGGATCGGTCGATATAAAATAAGGTTTAGAATCCAAATGATGAGAAGGAAATTAACGATCTGAATGATGAGGGAGACATCAGGAAGAACGGTGATACCGCCTCCGCCCGATTCTTCCGATGCGCCTAAGGCCAAAGTAGTGGTGAGCAGAACGAATACCAGAGTCATTAACGTAATAGCAGAATACTTCCGGTATACACCAAAAATCCTCATTGAAAAACCTCCGTCGGAGAATTAATGCGCAAACTGGGCTAAATTGTTCAAAATTTATTAAGAAGGATGGTTTGGCTCGGGCGGTCTATACCATCAGGGTTGAGCCATTGTCAAAGGATTTTTTAAAAATTTTATTCGCCTCTGGCGCCTGTTGAAACTGCAGGATTTTTAGATGCGGCCGGTGCTTTTGGGGAAGCGATGACGGGGAGTTTTAGGGCGCTACAGCCATTAAAGATGGGCGTCGCATCCCAAACAGGATTTTAGATTTCGGATTTTGGATTTAAAAACAGTTGCGACAATTGTGCCTTAATTTGAACCTGTTTCAATCGATTCGGCTGAGCTCGTCGCAGGCCGTAATCCAAATTCCAAAATCCAAAATATCTCAACGCGTATCGCGGCGTTTGGAGGACGTATTACTGCAGCATAAATCTCCGCATACTCACATTTAACAACAAGCCGATCCCGATTGCGGTGGTCAGGACCGAAGAGCCCCCGTAGCTGACAAACGGCAGCGGCACCCCCACAACCGGCATTAACCCCATCGACATGCCGATATTGATGAACACCTGCCAGAAAATCATACCGGTAATACCGACTGCCACAATGGTACCAAAGGGTTCGCGGCATCCATGCGCCACCGTTAATCCCCAAAAGATCAAGATAAGAAATAACAGCACCAGGGCAACCGATCCGAGGAATCCCCATTCTTCAGCCAAAACCGAAAAAATAAAATCCGTGTGTTCCTCGGGGAGAAACGAGAGTGCATTTTGGGTGCCTTTTAAAAATCCTTTGCCGCTTAGCATACCGGAACCAATCGCAATTTTAGACTGGATAATGTGGTAGCCGGCTCCCAATGGATCCCGATCCGGATCTAAGAATACGAGAATCCGCTTTTTTTGATATTCTTTTAAAAAAAACCAGATCAGCGGAACCAGCACCGCTCCAGAGACAATCAGAGATATAAACGAGCGTCTTTCAATTTTCACAAAAACGGTTATGGATGCGGCAATCAACGCGATCAGTCCGGCAGTACCCAGATCCGGTTGCATCACGATCAGGATGACCGGCAACAGCGTAAACAACAGGGGCCGGATTAATTCACGCAGGGTAAAACCGCGTGTTTTTGCGTCCCTGGAATAGTAATGCGCCAGATTGAGAATAACCGCAATTTTGACAAGTTCGGACGGTTGAAATGAAAGCGGACCGATTATCAGCCATCGCCGCGAGCCCCCAACATATTTACCGAAGAACAAAACCGCGACCAGCAGTAAAATACACATAAAATAGATGGGCTGCGCCCAACGATCCAAAATTTTATAATTAAACAAAAAAGCGATCACCATGGCCAGCAGTGCAATGCTAAACCAAAGGGCCTGCTTAAAAAACAGGATCTTTTGAGGTGCCGGGGTCTCCGCCGTAACGGCGCTGTAAAGGGTGAGGAGCCCGATGCACCCAATCAGGACGGCCAAACCCAGCAGGCCCCAATCAAAATATTGTATCAAACGTCGATCAAACATTCGTTTTTCGCTCTCACTTCTTGTAATTGTCAGGCGTCAATCAAAGGTGTCAGGGCTTCAAGCCTCTGTCGGATTAGTTTTATTTGTTTCATTGGTTGAATTAGTTGGATCAACCCGAACCAATTGAACCAATTAAACCAATCTAACCAATTGAACAGATAGTGCACCTGAAACCCAATATGGGCCAGCGGCCAGATTAACCACCTTCTCTAGTAGCACCCACATTGTTTTGCGTTGCCACCTGCTGAATGACGGGTTTTTTGCGCAAATAAGTTTTGATCATCTCCTTGGCGATCGGGGCAGCGGCACCGGAACCGTGCTCGCCATGTTCAACAACAACGGCAACCGCGATCGTCGGTTTTTCAGAAGGGGCATAGGCTATGAACCAGGCATGTGCTCTTAAATGGATCGGCACATCTTCTTCCGGCAGCGGATCGTCCTCTTTTCGGCTGATGACCTGAGTTGTGCCGGTTTTCCCGCTGATTTCGATATCTTCAAGGCGGCTTCCGCGTGCCGTACCGTTTTCACCGTTTACGACCCGCCACAGCCCCAGCTTTACAAGATCCAACGTGGATCGGCTCACCGGTATTTTCCCGATTAGTTTGGGTTTATTCTCGCGTATAATTTGTCCGTCTTCCATCTGAATCCGGTTTAAGATTATCGGCCGATAGCGTTTGCCGCCGTTGGCCACCGCGCCGGCCAGAACCGCCATCTGAATCGGGGTTGCAAGGTTAAAACCTTGCCCGATGGCAATTGACAGGGTTTCACCTTCTTGCCAGGGCACTCCGGTGCGCCGTTTTTTCCAGGCCGCTGTGGGAATCAGGCCGCGTGCTTCTTGGTCGAGCAAAATTCCGGTTGGCGCGCCCAGTCCGGCAGCTTTGGCATACCAGGCCAACCGATCCACACCGAGGCGCTGGCCAACCTGATAAAAAAACACATCGCAGGATTCTTCCACAGCCTTGATGATGCCGACGCTTCCGTGCCCCCCTTTTTTCCAGCACCGATAAACGCGATTCCCAAATCGATAATGCCCCGGGCAGAAAAAAGTTGTTTCCGTATCGATGACGCCTTCTTCAAGCCCGGCAAGGGCCGTAATAATTTTATAGGTCGAACCGGGTGCATATTCGCCCTGGATCGCGCGGTTTGACATGGGTCTGAAGGGGTTAGAAATTAAGGAGTCCCATTTTTCAAATGTGATACCACCGACAAAAGAATTTTGATCGAATGAGGGGCTGCTGGCCAGTGCCAGAATCCGCCCGCTGTCGGGCTCGATGGCGACGGCCGCACCGACCACGCCATCCAAAAGCGCTTCGCTGCGGCGCTGCAGCACCTTATCTATGGTCAAATACACATTATGGCCGGGCTCGGCCTCAACCGTTTTCAAAATCCTTACAACCAGACCGTCGGCGTTGACTTCAACCTGTCGACCTCCCCGTTTACCTCTTAAATGATTTTCATAAACCTTTTCGGCGCCAAATTTTCCGATGAGCTCACCGCTGCGGAGATCGGGATAGGCACCACTTTTGAGCTCGGCGGAATTGATTTCACTCAAATATCCGATTAAATGGGCGGCACTGCGTTCGTAAATATAGTGACGCCGCAAATTCACATTAACCGATATTCCGGGGAGATCATATTTATTCACCTCGATAGCGGCCAGAGCATCACGCCCGATATCCTGCCGCAATAGCAGCGGCTTGTAAGCCGATACGCCTGCGGACTCCTTTATTTTGGACATGAGCGCATCCTCCGGGATGTCGATGAGCCGTGATAGCTTCGCAAGTGTCGACACTAACGGTTCCGCGTCTTTTAAGGTAATGTGCACATCGAAGGAAGGCCGGTTATCAACCATGAGATCGTGGTTGCGGTCGTAGAGACGTCCCCGGGGAGGATCGATATTTTGCAGCCGGATACTGTTGTTTAAAGATAAACGCCGGAACTCGTCGCCCCGGATGACCTGCAGATAGATCAGTCGAATAAAAATTACGATAAAAGCGGCCAGGACGCATATGATCACACCGGCAATGCGCTGTTTATACCACTCTGTATCTGCAGTTTTTAGATATTTATCCATCTATGGTTTCGGTGCGGCTCCGGCGCCGTTTAACTGAATGTTAAAGCGCTTCGATAGCGTCAAAAAACCCAACAAAAACAAGGGGCCTGTAAACAGGGCCCAAACAATTTGCGAGACAATGTTTTTAACGGCCTCTTCCGGCAGTTGTCCGTCGGGCCCCAAAAAGGCAAAGGTCCCCATAATCAGAATATTTTCCATTAAAACCGCAACAACGACGGCCAAAGATAAAAATAGTTTATTACCTGCCCGCAGATATTTTATAATCCAGCGCATGCCCACAAACAGCCAGAAATAAAACGTAAGGTACAGTCCGAACGGGCTTCCGGAAAGATTATCAACAACAAACCCCAGGGCCAAAATAAACGGCAAAGATTCACGCACGGGCAGGCTGATACTTAAAAAGATGACAAAGGGAATCAGCAGATCATAGATTCCACCGATTGCATTGGAATGGGACAAAACCGTGGTTTGAACGATCATTAATAAAAGGCATGTGCCGATGTAAAAGCAATACCTCATTGCTCACTCGCTAGTGCTTCAGTTTCCGGGTGCAGAATAACCAGCACCTCTTCGAGTTTCTCGAAGTCCACAAAAGGCGTAACCGTAATTTCATAAAAAATATCGGAGCTGCGCTCGCTTAAATCCGATACCTGTCCGATGCGCAAGCCCTTTGGATATACACCGTCGAATCCGGATGCAACTACCGTGTCGCCGACCTGGACGTCGTTTTTACGCAAGACAAATTCAAAGCGGCATTGATCTGCAGAGGCCCCTTTGATGATGCCCCGCGCCCGCGAGCGTTGCACCAATGCATCGACGGCACTGTTTCGATCAATGATGAGCATCACTTTGGAATAACGTTCAGAAGCTTCGATGACCTGGCCGGTGATGCCCTGAGGCAATACAACCGGCAGCCCCTTTTGCAATCCGTCGGCTTTACCTTTATCGATGATAACGGTTTTAAACCACACGGAGGGGTCTTTTCCGATGACCTCTGCAGCAATGACCCGATGGGTCAAAGATTTCTGAAAACTCAGCAAATCACGCAGGCGATTATTGGCGAGCTTGAGTTCATTCCACTGAGTATTTTTCTCAATGGCATCATTTAAAGATTTTTTTAGTTCCCGGTTTTCATGACTGACCGCAACCAAAAAAAAGTAATGCTCCCAGATCTCTCGCGTAAAACGGACCGAGCGCGTTACAAATTCTTGGAAGGGCGCCACAAAAGAAAGGCCTACGCGGCCGAAAGCAGAAGTTGATTGGCTTTTGCTGGTCACCGATAGGAGAATTACATTGACGGTGATTAGAACGACCCCGCCAACGATCAGAACCATCTTTTTGGAGAACATAAAGCTTCGTTTACTTTATTGGCACTTGATAAAACCGGATGATTGGATAACCCGGAGATTTTCGGAGATGCGGAATCAGTTGACCACAACTTCTTTGAGGATTTCAAGGTTGTCGAGGGCTTTTCCCGAACCCATGGCCACGGTGGATAATGGATCCTCAGTAACCGTAACAGGCAAGCTGGTCTCCTCTCTGATTAATTTATCCAGATTCTTAAGCAGCGCTCCGCCACCGGTTAGAATGATACCCCGATCAACGATGTCGGCAGATAATTCAGGTGGCGTCTGCTCCAAAGCAATTTTAACGGTCTCAACGATAGCGTCGATTTGCTCAGAAATTGCGATTCGTATTTCTTCTGAATCGATCGATAGAATCTTTGGAATTCCAGAAGCAAGATCTCGGCCTTTAACTTCAATGGTTTCCAAGTTCTGTGAATCCGGATAGGCATTGCCGATCGAAGTCTTTATCGTTTCGGCGGTACGTTCACCGATAAGCAGATTATATTTGCGTTTGATATACTGGATAATTGCAGAATCCATCTTATCGCCGGCCACCCTGACCGATCGGCTGTAGACAATCCCTTTTAGAGAAATCACCGCGACCTCGGTGGTCCCGCCGCCGATATCCACTACCATGTTACAGGTCGGTTCGGTGATGGGAAGTCCGGCCCCGATGGCTGCTGCCATCGGTTCTTCAATCAAGAACACTTCACGGGCGCCGGCAGACTCAGCTGATTCCCTGACAGCACGTTTTTCAACCTGCGTAATTCCTGAAGGTACGGCGATAATAATTCGCGGTCGTACGAACGTCCGGCGGTTATGCACTTTATGAATGAAATGGCGCAGCATGGCCTCGGTCACTTCAAAATCCGCAATAACCCCGTCACGCATCGGGCGGATCGCCAAAATATTTCCAGGCGTCTTGCCGAGCATGTTTTTGGCCTCAACGCCAACGGCCAGAACGCGATTTTTGGATCTGTTGCCCGTACTGATAGCAACCACCGAGGGCTCACTTAAGACGATGCCGCGGCCCTTAACATAAACAAGGGTGTTGGCCGTGCCCAGATCGATGGCCAGATCATTTGAAAATACACCTAAAATTTTGTCAAAAAATAAATTCATTCGGAAAAGCCTCTTAAGAAAGAATAATTTAGAAATTCAACGGATTGCTACCAGATTTATTGTAGCATGACAAGTAAAAATAATCATCAAAAAATTCAGCCGACCATTGTTTTCCTCACCAGGTCGTGCAATCGGGGCCTGAATTCTTTAATGCCTTCGTTTTCACGCGACGGGTGTACGCGATTGGTTAACAGGATGACAATAACAGATCGCTCCAGGTCCATCCAAAACGATGTACCCGTAAATCCCAGATGCCCGACGCTGTTTTGCGAAAAGCCGCGCCCACAACTGGAGCCGTTTTCACTGGGCGCATCAAATCCGAGGGCTTTGTCTGTCCCGGGCTTTCGTTTGAAAAATTGATACAGCAGATCCTGATGAAATAGAGCGCTTTTGCTTTGGCCGCTATAAATAGAAAGCAGTTCTGCCAGAAGCCGGTAAATGTTGTCAGCTGTTCCAAAAAGACCGGCATGCCCCTCAACACCGCCGACCGCATATGCATTTTCATCATGCACCTGAGCCGCCAAAATTTTCTTTCGCCAAGGGCAGTTCTCCGTTGCCGCAAAACGGCCCCGGGGTTTTGCCACGTCCCCGGGGATAAAAAACAGCGTGTTAAGCCCCAGAGTTTGATAGATCTCTTCTGCCACAAAATGATCCAGCCGCTGACCCGAGACGTGTTCAACCACCCAGGCCAGAATCATAAATCCCAGATCGCTGTAGACAACGGTTTTACCAATCGGATGGATAAGCGCTTCTTGCACCAGAAGTTTTCGCAGCGCCCTTCTGCGTGAATCCCGGGCAGTACCCTCTAAGGTTTTGTAGTAAGGCCGGTAATCGGGGAGCCCGGAATCATGGTAGAGCAGATTTTTAATTTTGATCTCAGCCTTATCGGTGCGCTCAAATTCAGACAGGATTCGGCCCAGGGGATCCTCCAGTTCAATTTTGCCGGACTGGATAAGCTTCATGACTGCCAGGGTGGTGCTCAGCGGCTTGGTCAGCGATGCCAGGTCAAAAATTGTGTCTTTCGTCATCGGCCTTTGATCGGAAAGATGAGCATACCCGTAAGCCTCGAAGAAAACAATCTCTTCTTTTTCGGCGACCAGCAGAACACCACCGGGAAATACCTTATCGGCAATCGCCTGCCGCATTAATTTGTCAACCGGTTCCATAACTACGTTACTTCTTATCTCATTCGGTTTAGGTGTCAGCCACCTGGCAGACGTTACATCTGTTTAATTGGTTTGATTGGTTTAATTTGTTCAATTGGTTCGGTTTAGTCCAACCAATTCAACCAATAAAACAAATAAAGCGAATCTAACAAGACATTGAACTCTGAACCTTTGAACCGGGTGATTGACGTCTAACAACTTATAACAGACAACTGACAACTAACCGATCGTTGGTGATTGATCAAATGACAGAACCTGTTGATCCGTATCCAAGATGGCATCGAGGCCGAATGGGATGGTCAGGTTTTGCTCGCCATGACCGATATCAAAGCCCGCCAGAATCGGAATGGGCGCGTCCTGGAAACATTCCTGGAAAATCCGGTAAACTCCATCGAGGGTCCCGCATTCTTCGAAACTTCCGAGAGCCAGGCCGGCAATACCGTCAAAGCAACCGGCAAGTTTCATCTGAAACAGCATGCGGTCGATCCGGTAAGGGGCTTCGCCGCGATCTTCCAAAAACAAAATGTGATTTTCAAACCGGGGTTCAAAAGGCGTTCCCAGCAGATGGCATAGGGTGGTCAGGTTGCCGCCGATGATCGGGCCCTGCGCCCTTCCGGCTTTCATGGTAACACCCTTGCCGGGCGTGATCTTGAGATCTGAATCAGACGAAATCGCTGTCAGCAAGCTTTGCCGGGTGAATTGCGGCGCTTTTGCCAGGGTGGTCACCACCGGACCGTGAAAGGTTACCAGGCCGGTTTGGGCGGTGATTGCAGCCAGCAAGGCGCTGATATCGCTGAGTCCGACAAACACCTTGGGATTTGTTCGCATCACGTCAAAATCCAGCAGGGGCAAAATCCGCAGACTGCCGAACCCGCCCTTGGCGCAAACAATGGCATCAATGCTCGGGTCTTTAAAAATCCGCGTGACGAGCATCGCTCGATGGGCATCGGACCCTGCCAGATAGCGGTTATTTTCAAATATCTCATCGGGCACATGGGTTTTAAAGCCCATCGCCGCCAGGGCATCCAGGCCTTGGTTAAAAAGATCCGCATCAAAAGGACTCGCCGGCGCCACAATGCCGATGGTATCGCCGGGCTTTAATCGGGGGGGGCGTATCGGTTTAATGTTTTCGGAGTTCATATTTAATACAAGTTCAGCGTTCTGTGGTCAGGGGTTCAGAGAGCCAAAGATTTGTTAGATTCGTCTAATTTGTTTCATTGGTTTTATTAGTTGGACTAAACCGAACCAATTGAACAAATTTAACCAATCAAACCAATTAAACTGCTGATAGCTGCCTGGCTCCTGAACTCTTGAACGTTGTTGACATCTAATGGTACGAGTGCTAATAGAAATCGTTTACGTCGGGGCGTAGCGCAGTCTGGTAGCGCACTTGAATGGGGTTCAAGGGGTCGGAGGTTCAAATCCTCTCGCCCCGACCACGGTTATTATAACAAAAAAAGCGGTTTAGCTAAATGGCTATTCCGCTTTTTTGTTGAGTCAGCAGAAAATGATCCTTTCTCATTTTCGATATCAAGTTTGGCTTGCATCAAAAGGCACAATGGCATAAAAATATAAGCATCTGGAAAAGGCGGGTCATTGATTTTTCAATATACGCTCCAAGGACATCGCCATGCCCACTTCTTCGAAAATTGCCGTTTTCTACCATACCTTCCGGGAGATCAGCAACCTGGTGCATTCCAGCACCAATATGGGGGAAGTCCTCGAGCTGGTGGTCTGGAAGGTTACCGAAGCGCTGGAGGCCAAAGGCGCGCTTTTGCGGATACTGAATCTGCAAACCAAGGAATTTGAACTGAGCGCCGCCTACGGTCTCAGTGAGGCTTATCTGTCTAAGGGACCGATAACACAGCAAAGCATCATCACCGATGTCTACAAAGAGAAACCGTTTGTCATTATCGAAGACATGCTGACGGACAAGCGGATTCAATACCCCCGGGAGGCCCACGAGGAAGGCCTTCGCATGGTTCTGGATCTCCCGCTCGTCTTTCGCGATCACATCGCGGGCTTGCTGAGAGTCTACTTTCCAACATTGAGGCGGTTCGAAGTGGATGAGGTCGACTTTGCCGTAGCGCTGGCCCAGCAGTGTGCCTGCGCCATCGACAAGGCGCGGCTGATCGAAGAACAACAAGCCCGCTACGACCAGCTGGCCCTGCAAACTGAAAAGCTTTCGGCATTAGGGCGCATGGCGGCCGGTATTGCCCACGAAATCAACAATCCGCTGGCCGGTGTGTTGCTTTACAGTTCCAATCTCTCCAAAAAGATTCCGGATGACAGCTTGCTCAAAGAGGGAATGGAAATCATCATACGGGAAACCCAGCGCTGTAAGATCATTATCCAGGGTCTACTGGAGTTCGCCCGGGATCGGGAACCGAAAAAGGCGATGGCCGATATCAACCGCATCATTGATCGCGCGGTGAACATGCTGGAAAATGAGTTTCGCCTGCGGCACATTCGACTTGAAAAGGCGTATTCAAAGGATCTGAAGGCCGCCATGCTGGATGAAAGCCAGTTACAGCAGGTGTTCGTTAATCTATTGCTGAACGCCGCCCATGCCATCGACCAAGAAGGAACCATTGCGATCCGAACCCACCCCGACTCCGCCGGTGAGCATGTGATCATCGAGCTGCAGGACAGCGGCTGCGGGATCCCCCGCGAACATCTGAACAAGATCTTCGAACCTTTCTTTTCCACAAAAATAAATGGCTCCGGACTGGGGCTGGCAGTCAGTTATGGTATCGTTCGAAACCACCAGGGAGAGCTGGCGGTCGAATCTCAACCCGGTAAAGGTGCCTGCTTCACTATCACCCTTCCGATGCGGCAGTAGAAGGAAACAACATTGGCGACCAATCACCCCAGAAGCCTGAAACCGGCGAAAATCCTTGTCATAGACGACGAGGCCGTCATCCGTGACGGCTGCAGGCTGGCGCTGTCCGAATGTGGACACGCGCTGGATACCTTCAGCAGCGGCCGCGAAGGAATGGACGCCATCCTGCGGGGAGACTATGAGCTGCTTTTGCTGGACTTGAAGCTGCCCGATGCCGACGGAATGGATCTGTTGAAGCGGTTGCGAGAAGAAAAGCCCCGCGTCGCGGTGATTGTGATGACCGGCTATTCCTCGGTACGGAATGCCGTTGCTGCCATGAAACTGGGTGCCTCCGACTATCTGGCCAAGCCATTTACCGATGACGAGCTGCTGTTTGCTGTAGAAAAATCGTTGACCAACAAGCGCCTGACCGAAGAAAATCTGGCATTGCGCAAGCAGCTTTTCGCCATGTTCGACTTCAGCAACATTGTCGGAGAAAATCAGAAGCTGATGCAGGTCTTCAACGAAGTTCGCAAGGCCGCCCCCACAGACAGTACCATTCTGCTTCAGGGTGAAAGTGGAACCGGCAAGGAGCTTTTTGCCAAAGCCATTCACGCCCACAGCAAACGATCCACCCGCCAGTTTATCGTTGTCGACTGCAGCACTTTTTCATCTTCTTTACTGGAAAGCGAGTTGTTCGGACACGAGAAAGGCGCCTTTACCGGTGCCGTCCAGGACAAGGCCGGAATCTTTGAAGTGGCCGACGGTGGCACCTTGTTTCTGGACGAAATTGCCAATTTGAACCTGGAGGTTCAGGGCAAGCTGCTACGGGTGATGGAAACCCATGAATACAAACCCGTCGGATCGAGCCAGATCCAAAAAGCAGACATGCGGATCATTGCCGCCACCAACCAGGACCTGAAGGCCATGGTCGAAGAAGGTCGCTTCCGCAAGGACCTATTCTACCGCGTCAATGTGCTTCCGATCACGATTCCGCCCTTAAGAGAGCGCAGTGATGACATCCCAAAGCTGGCCTATCACTTTTTGCGCCAGTTTTGCCGTGAAATGGGCCGCAGGATTGAAGGCTTTTCCGACGATGCCTTACAGGCATTGCTCAAATACGACTGGCCCGGCAATGTCCGGCAGCTTAAAAACGTGGTGGAACGACTCGTAATCATGGCCGATGAAAAGATACTCGATCACTATCAGGTGGCAAACAACCTGCAGCGCCCGGAAGGCGAAGACGTGCAAAGCATTCCGCAGACTTCCGAAGAGCTCAAGATCGTCAAACGCCTCATTTTGGAGAAAAAATATGCGCCTATAGAAAAAATCTTTTTGCAGACAGCCTTAAATGCCACTGCTGGCAACATCAGTCAGGCAGCCAAAAAAGTGGGGATGCAGCGCTCTAATTTTTCAGCCCTGATGAAAAAGCACCGCCTGACGATCAAAAAGAGAAGCACCGCGCAGTAACGAAACCCCCGTTTCTTAGATCTTTTCTTATTCCTTTCGTATAAAAAAATATACGCCACCACAACCCTTCACAATCATTTGATTAATGGTGAAATCCAGTTTGATTGCCGTATAAAAAAATATACGACCGGCTCCGATTTCGCCTGCCCACTCTTGATTGAATTTCACTTAACTATTTGTATCTATTAATTATATTAACTTTATCGCTTAAAATAAGAGCGGATACCGATATGGCACGGCACTTGCTCAAGGGGATGGTAACACATGTGAATATTTACCCATGAACATCTTCAATACAGGGTCTTAAAAAGGAGAAACAGCCATGAATGCGATGCAGGAAACAATCCGGCACGGGCCGTCCATCCCGCCGAACATCCTGGTGATGGAGGATGAGCTGAGTGTCGCCAAAGGGCTGGAGATGGTTTTAACTGAAGAAGGATACATCGTTGATCTGGCCATGACCGGCAAAGATGCCCTGCAAATCTTCGACGAGAAAACCTTTGATCTTCTCGTAGCGGACCTGCGACTGCCGGATATCAACGGCATGGAGGTGATCCGGAGTGTTAAGGCAAAAAAGCCGGATACCGGTGTGGTTGTCATCACCGGTTATGCCAGCGTGGATTCCGCAGTGGATGCGATGAAGCTCGGCTCTTTTGATTATCTTCCCAAACCCTTTACGGATGACGAGATCAAGACCGCCATTGAAGGTGCACTGCTAGGCCAGCATTCAGTGCCTTCGGATGCCGTTATTGAGAAGGTGGAGAAAAAAGAAGAGGAAACACTTATCCAGAAAGAGGAAGTCATCAAGGTGCTTGACCGAGCAATTGTGGACGAGGCGTTCTGGCGGGCGTTGATGGACCAGGGCTCGGTTGTCCTGGAAAACTACCAGCTTTCCTCAAGAGCCAAAGCCGCCATCGTTTCCGGAGATTTGGAATGGATCAACAAACATGTGGGACCACTTTCCAAAGAACAGTTGGCGTTCATTTACAAACGCCTGGAGCGGGAAGCATGGTAATCGGGCCATCCGTCCGACCACTGAATCTGGTGGTACTATTTTAATGGAGGAAATCTTATGGAACAGGTTCAGGAAGCGATACACGCCGAGCCCCGGATCTGGCCCCAGATTCTCATTATGGAAGACGAACTGAGCGTCGCCAAGGGGCTTGAACTGGTGTTGAGCGAAGAGGGCTATACCGTCGATCTGGCGATGACGGGCCGCAGCGCACTGGATAGCTTCAGCCAAAAGGCGTTTGACCTGTTGATCGCTGATTTACGCCTGCCGGATATCGACGGTATGGAGGTGATCAAAAAGGTAAAAAGCAGCCGTCCCGATACAGGGGTGATCGTCGTTACAGGATATTCAACGGTTCCCTCTGCAGTGGAAGCGATGAAGCTCGGCGCCACCGACTATTTGCCCAAACCATTTACGGATGACGAGCTCATGTCTGCGGTCAGGGTCGCTCTGCATGAAAAGAAGGTGTTGAATGCCGGCGCAGCGGCAGCGGCTGTCGCCGAACCGCCGGTACCGGCGCTCGAACCGCTCCCTGAAGATCTCCAGCGGCTCCAGGAGATCATGACGCAGGTCCGGCAGGAGTTCTCCGGCACCCGGGTGGAGCTGATTCCCATACTTCAGAAGGTTCAGAATCATCTCGGATTTATCCCAGAGCCGGCGTTGGAGGAGATAGCGCAATTTACCCGCATGCCGGCTGCCGCAGTTTACGGGATCGCCACCTTTTATGAACAGTTTCGACTCCAACCGGGGGGCCGTCACATCGTCAAAGTGTGTCGCGGAACGGCATGCCACGTAAAAGGCACTGAACGGATCCTTAGCGAAATCGAAACCCGCTTCGGGGTGTCCCCGGGACAGACCAGTGACGACCGGATGTTCACACTGGAAACGGTTGCCTGTTTCGGCTCCTGCGCCATTGCTCCGGTGGTGGTGGTTGACGATTCGGTTAAGGGCCGCATGAACCCGACCAAAACCAGACACGTAATGGAAGGAATGGCCCAAAACCATGAGAACCCGGACCCGGATCAGCAGTAACGGCACCCAGGGGAGGTGAAAATGAACTACAGCGCAATAAAAGCAAAAGCAGAGAAGGAATGGAACTGGCTGGAAAACTTACCCCAGCCGCTGATTCAGTTAGGAATGGGCACCTGCGGCAGGGCTTCCGGTGCAGACGAAATTTTGGGCAGCGTCAAGCAGACGCTAAAAGACGCCAACCTTCTGGCGCGAACCATGGAGGTCGGCTGTATCGGCATGTGCTACCTCGAACCGCTGATGGCGGTCCGCAAGCCAGGACGCCCTTTTATTTTATACGGCAATCTGACACCGGAAAAAACGGAAAAGATACTGAAGCGCTACCTCACAGAAGATGACCCCTGTGTTAAGTGGAGTGTCTGCACCATAGGCAAAGACCGGGTCGAAGGAATAGCCCCTTTTGAGAAACATCCCATGCTGCGCTCCCAGGTGCGCATTGCCTTGCGCAACTGCGGCCTGATCGATCCGACCAACATTCATCATTACATCGCCAAAGGCGGTTATTCAGGCCTGCAGCGCGCCTTGGGCATGAGCCCTGCGAAAGTGATCGAGGCGGTGAAGGCCTCCGGCCTCAGAGGACGCGGTGGCGCAGGCTTCTCCGCCGGTCTGAAGTGGGAATTGGCCCGTAATTCATTCAAAGATACCAGCTACATCATCTGCAATGCCGACGAGGGAGATCCCGGGGCCTTCATGGACCGGGCGCTTCTCGAGGGAGATCCCCATGCGGTTTTGGAGGGAATGCTCATCGGGGCCTACGCCATCGGTGCCGCCGAAGGATTTATTTACGTTAGAGCCGAATACCCCCTGGCCATCGAACGGCTGGTCAAGGCGCTTGAAGACATGCAAAAATGCGGATTGCTGGGCAATTCGGTGCTGGGTAGTCGGTTTCGCTTCGACATTCACATCAAGGAAGGCGCCGGTGCATTCGTATGCGGTGAGGAAACTGCCTTGATGGCCTCTATCGAGGGGCGTCGCGGCATGCCACGGTCCAGACCGCCCTTCCCCGCCCAATCCGGTCTGTGGGGCAAGCCCACCAACATCAACAATGTCGAAACCTTCAGCAACGTATCGGCCATTTTGCAAAACGGCGCACGCTGGTACGCCGGCTTTGGTACCGGAAAAAGTAAAGGGACAAAGACGTTCTCCCTGACCGGTAAAGTGAAACGGACGGGGCTGATCGAAGTGCCCATGGGCATCCGGCTAAAGGAAATCATCTACACCATCGGAGGTGGCGCTCCCAAGGGCAAAGAGATCAAAGGGGTGCAAACCGGCGGACCTTCCGGCGGTTGCATCCCAGCTGACCGGTTTGACCTGAGGGTGGATTATGAATCGCTGGCGGCGGCAGGCTCCATCATGGGCTCCGGCGGAATGGTGGTGATGGATCAAGACACCTGCATGGTAGACATGGCCCGCTACTTTTTGACCTTCACCCAGGCCGAATCGTGCGGCAAGTGTCTACCCTGCCGTCTGGGGACACATCAGATGCTCGACGTTTTGACAGACATCTGTGCCGGCGACGGAACGTCAGCCGACATGGATCTGCTTGCGGATTTAAGTGAAACGGTTCAGAAGGGATCGCTCTGTGGACTGGGCCGGACAGCGCCCAATCCGGTGCAGACAACCCTGCGGTACTTCAAAGACGAATATGAAAACCATGTGTTCCATCACAAATGCAAGGCCGGCGTGTGCAAACCCTTGTTCCACTACGAAATCGATCGAGAACTGTGCAACGGATGCGGGCTATGTGTGCGCCAGTGCTCAACCGGAGCGATCAGCGGCGAAAAGAAAGCGCCGCACCGTATTGATCCAAGCAAGTGCACCAAATGCGGTATTTGTTATCAATGCTGCAAACAACAGGCGGTTGCGATTCTTTAGCGGCCGCAGGGGTCCAACATTCTTTGAACCCGATTGAGGAGGTCAACTGTGGAAAACATTCGACTCACCATCGACGGCCAGCAGGTCTGCGTGCCGGCCGATGCGACCGTACTGGAAGCCGCACAGAAAATCGGAATTTACGTGCCGACACTTTGCCACGACCCGCATTTAAAACCCTACGGGGCCTGTCGCCTTTGTATTGTTCAAATCGATGGCCTGCGAGGTTTACCCACAGCCTGCACAACCCCCGTCCAGGAGGGGATGGTCGTGGTCACGGAAACCGAAGAGATCCAGCGGATTCGGCGCGGGATCGTGGAGTTGGCCATCGCCGACCATCCTACCGACTGTCTGACCTGTTTTAAAAGCGACGAATGCGAACTGCTGAGTGTCGCCCGCTACCTGGGTGTCGAGAGCCAATCCATCAATCGCCTCCGCCGTCCTGCGACCGTTAAGCCCCTGGACACTTCCAATCCGGCCTTCGATTTTGATCCCAACAAATGCATCCTGTGTGGCAAATGCATCCGGGTATGCGATGAAATTCAGGGATTGGGCGCCATCGATTTCGCCGAACGCGGATATCGTACCCGAATCAGCACCTTTGCCGGCAAACCTTGGGCGGACTCGATCTGCCAGACCTGCGGCGAATGTGTGGAACGCTGCCCCACCGGTGCTTTGATACCCAAAAATCTGGTCATTCCGCAGCGGGAAGTCAAAACACTCTGCCCTTTTTGCGGCGTCGGCTGCCCCATCTATGTGGGGATTCGCGGCAACCGGATCGTCAAAGCCAGAGCCGATGCTGAAAGTCCGGTCAGCCAGGGAGGCCTGTGCGTCAAGGGCCGGTTCGGGCTCGATTTTGTCAATCATCCCGCAAGACTCACCCACCCGCTGATCCGCAAAGAAGGCGTGCCCCGGTCGATCCGAATCGAAGCGGTCACGGACATCTCCGATATTTTCCGAAGGGCAACCTGGGATGAAGCCTTGAACCTTGTCGCCGAAAGGCTAAAGGAAATCAAAGACCGAGACGGTGCCGACGCCCTCGCCGTGCTCAGCTCGGCCAAGTGCACCAACGAAGAAAACTACCTCTTTCAGAAATTCGCTCGCGCGGTTCTCGGAACCAACAATGTGGATCACTGCGCACGCCTGTGTCACGCCTCCACCGTAGCGGCCGCGCTGGCCGCCTTCGGAGACGGTGCCATGAGCAATTCCATCTCCGACATCGCCCAGGCCGAGTCGATCCTGGTTATCGGCTCCAACACCACCGAATGTCACCCCATCATTGCAAGGCGCATTAAACGCAACGTCAGGGAAAACGGCGCTCGCCTGATCGTTGCCGATCCGCGCGCAACCGAGCTGACCCAATCGGCCGAACTGCACCTGAACCACCGGCCGGGAACAGACGTGGCCCTTCTCAACGGCCTGATGCACGCCATCATCACCGGCAAATGGCACGACCAGGCGTTTATCCGGCAACGCTGTGAAGACTTCGAATCCTTTCATGACAGCCTGGAACCCTACACGCCGGAAGCCGCAGAATCGATTAGCGGTGTTTCGGCCCAAAAAATTAGACAGGCGGCCGAAATCTTCGGGCGGGCATCCACGGCCGTCGTGGTTTACGGTATGGGAATCACCCAGCACACAACCGGTGTCGACAATGTGAAGTCGATTGCCAACCTGTTGATGCTTACCGGTAACATGGGCAGAGAGGGAACCGGCTTCTCCCCCCTGAGGGGTCAGAACAATGTCCAGGGCGCCTGCGATATGGGCGCCCTGCCCAATGTCTACCCCGGCTATCAGAAGGTCGGAGATCCGTCGGCGCAGGCCAAGTTTAGCGAGGCGTGGGGGATAGAGCTGGACGGCAATACGGGCCTTCCCCTCACCGTGATGCTGACGGCTGCCGACAGACGCAAGTTGCAGGGGATGTACATCATGGGCGAAAACCCGCTGATGAGTGAACCCGACCTGGACCATACCCGCCGCGCCCTGAGCAAGCTGCAGTTTCTGGCCGTGCAGGACATCTTTCTGACCGAAACGGCCCTGCTGGCGGATGTGATCCTGCCGGCCGCCAGCTTTGCCGAAAAGGACGGCACCTTCACCAATACGGAACGTCGGGTTCAGCTGCTCCGCAGAGCCCTGCAGCCGCCGGGCATTGCGCGTCAGGACTGGCAGATCATCGCCGAGATTGGGACGCGTCTGGGGTATTCAATGCCCTACACCTCCAGCGCCGCCATCATGGCAGAGATTGCAGAACTTACACCTATTTACGGCGGCGTGTTGCATTCGCGTCTGGATCGGGCCGGCGGGCTGCAATGGCCTTGCTGGGACGGGACCCATGCGGGCACCCCCCGGCTGCATGAGGGCCGTTTTACCCGAGGCAAGGGCAAGTTTCATGCGGTGGCGTATCGTCCACCAGCCGAGGTGCCTTCAGCGGAATATCCCATGGTGCTGACGACCGGCCGGGTGCTGGAACACTTTCACACCGGCAGTATGAGCCGGCGTGCTCGAGTCCTGGAAACCCTGGAGCCGGAAAGCCATGTGGACATCAGTCCTGAGGATGCGGCGCAGATGAAGGTGGCGGAAGGCGATCTGTTGCGCGTGCGATCACGCAGAGGGGAAATCCTGACCCGGGCGCACAAGGATCGGCGGGTTCCCAGCGGTCTGGCGTTCATGGCCTTTCACTGGCGGGAGGCGCCGGCCAACGTTCTCACCAACCCGGCCGTCGATCCCGTCGCTAAAATTCCCGAGTACAAAGTAGCCTCCGTCAAGATGACACGGGTATCGGATCAGCGAAGTTGAATCCCAGATTTCATAGAATGCTTTATGCAACAGATCTTTCTGTCAGTTCTATCGATGGAATGGGTTATGCCGTTAATTATGGTAGGATAGCGGAAGAAATCGTTGAAAAAAGCCAACAGGTGGAATTGCGAAGTGATTCTTCTCGGACCCCGCAGAAGTCGGTTATTGGGGCGAAGAACCGGCATTATTTTTAATCTCGCCGGTCTCCATATAACGGGTGATCTGGCCGACTTGGTAGGCCTGGTTGAACGCCGCGACCACATCCGGATCGAACTGGGAACCGTCGCCTTCGTTGATTATCTTGAGAATAACCGCATCTTCCATTTTTTTGCGGTAGGCGCGGTCGGACGCCATGGCATCGTATACATCGGCCACCGATAAAATGCGGGCCAAAAAGGGGATATCCTGATTTTTGATACCATCGGGATAACCGGTGCCGTCAAAGCGTTCGTGGTGGCGGAGAATAATTTGCCTTTCTTTTTCCCACAGACCCAGCTGCTCGAGAATATTGGCCCCGATGACGGGGTGATCTTTGATTTTTTCAAATTCATCGTTGGTAAGCCTGCCCGGCTTAAGCAGGATGTCATCACGGATGCCGATTTTACCGATGTCATGCAGGTGGCCGGCAAATTTGAGAATATCCAGTTCTTCTTTCGAGCAGCCCAGATGCCGGCCTAAAATCAGGGACAATCCGGTAACCCGGCTCGAATGCTGCTGGGTATAGAGGTCCCGGGCTTCCACCGCTTTTACAAAGGCGTAAAGGGTGGCAAAGAGATTCTCATATATATTTTCATAAAGCGCCTGGTTTTCAATGGCCTGCGCTGTGCTTTGCGCAATAAACGAAAGATAGTAAAGATCTCTTTCGGTAAAACGCTTTTGCCCTTGAATTACGATAGCGGTGATCACGCCAAAAACCTTATCCCGAATTTTCAAGGGCGCAATCATGGCCGAGCTGATCTCACCCGGCAAACCGTTGTTGCCGGTGTTTTCAGAAATCAATAATGGGATCTGATCCGCGACGACCTCCATTATCAGTGCGGGTTTTAAAGACGGCAAGGCGGCAGGGGCCGGTGCCTGCGGATCCTCAGGAGCGGCTTGGCGGTTCGCGCAAGCAGCGGAACCGGCGGATTCAGTTGATGATGATGATACATTAATCGGTTCTTGAACGGCCTCATTGATCACATAAAAATGGGTTATATCTGCCTGGGCAATTTCCAATGCCATGTCAACTGCGCGTTTGAACACGTCGGTGCTGGAGCTGATGATGGTAAATTTGCTCATTATTTTGTTCAGGATATTGAGTTCTTCGACTTTGTGTACCAATTCCTGATTTAACGTCTCCAGACGCCTTTTGCCCTCGACTTCCTTTTTTAAGAGAATATTTTCGACAAATAGTTTGCGTTGTTGAATCACCCGCTGGACGCACAATTCCATCTGTTTTAAGTTGACGGGCTTGATCAGAAAATCAACCACACCGTTTTTTATGGTCTGGATGGTGTTTTCCAGGGAGGGATATCCGGTCATTACGATCACCGGCATGGTATTGTCGTTCATTCTGATTTTTTCGGCAAGCTCGAGCCCGTTCATTTCGGGCATATTGATGTCGGTAAAACAGCAGTCTACCGTTTCACGTTCCAGAATTTTAAGTGCTTCAAGGCCACCTCTGGCTGCGAGCGTCTGGTAGCCTTTGCGCTGAAAGTATTCGGTGGAAACGTTTAAAATGCTTTCTTCGTCATCGACAAACAGGATGGTTTGTTTTTTTTCACTATCCATTGGCAAAATCTGAAACACCCATTTTAGGTTGGATATGATTTCAAACAGTTACGATCATAGTTGCCTGCCAGAGCTGCTATGGGTGATATCGACACTTTGGACAAAAACTTTAGCCGCATTTATGGGGATGCTTGCGGATATATATTGCCTTATTTCTGGATTCATGACAGAAGACGGGCTTGAAGAAACGCTTTGGAATATAGCGATAATGATATAAAACCACGGAAATCACCAAGCATATGAAGCGCCAAATTCAATGAAAGATCTTTACCGGCCTTCACAGACTTAGTGCCCTTCGTGGTGTTGGAAACAGGTTTAAAAAAAGCACAAAAATTACAAATCTCTAACGAACATGCCGATTGACGCGTTAACAAGACCCCTCAGAATCTGCCTTTTAAGCTACCGGTGCAATCCGCATTGCGGCGGGCAGGGCGTTTATCTGAAAAATTTAAGCCGCGCACTAAAAGATCTCGGGCATCAGGTGGAAGTGGTCGCCGGCCCCCCTCAACCGAACCTTGATAGCGACATACCGGTCTATCAGCCGCCATGTCTTGATCTTTACAATCCAGATAATCTGTTCCGGATGCCATCTTTAAAAGAACTTTTAGCGCCGATCAATCTGATTGAATGGCTGGGTGTTTCTACCATGGGATTCCCGGAACCATTTACCTTTGGCCTGCGGGCGCGTCAATTCCTGCGAAATAAGCGCCACAAATATGATATCGTTCACGACAACCAGGGTCTGTCATATGGCTTGCTGACCATAAAATACTGGCTGCCCACCATTGCCACCATTCACCATCCCGTCACCGTTGATCGTAAAATTGCCATCCGCGCCGCGGCGACAATATGGAAAAAAATGCAGCAATGGCGGTGGTATTCGTTCATCGGCATGCAGAAACGTGTTTCCAGAAGGCTTCCCCGTATCATCACCGTATCAAAGGCGGCCAGCATCGATATCGCCCGTGATTTTAATATATCCCCGGACCGATTCAGAATCATACCCAATGGCATCCGCACCGATCTTTTTTATCCGATTCCTGAAATCCCCCGTGAAAAAAACCGCCTGATCGTCACCAACAGCGCCGATATGCCATTAAAAGGACTATATTTCTTGTTGCGCGCGGTTTCAAAAGTCGCGCAAACGCACCCGATTAAACTCACGATTGTCGGAACGCCTCAAAAAAACGGTTATAGCCAGGGATTAATTCAAAAGCTGGGCATCGGAAATCGAATCACCTTCACCGGACGGATTGCCAACGCGCAATTTGTGCGCGAATACGCAAGGGCGGCAGCCGCGGTCGTTCCGTCGGTATATGAAGGATTTGGATTGCCGGTGGGTGAAGCCATGGCATGCGCTGTGCCCGTAATCAGCACCACCGGCGGGGCCCTTCCCGAGGTTGTCGGTGATGCCGGAATCCTGGTGCCGCCGGCCGACCATCACGCGCTTGCCGACGCCATTGTGACAATCTTCGAACAGCCGCAGCTGGCCCATAAATTAGGGCAGGCCGGATACCAACGCGTGCATCAGCATTTTACGTGGCTGAAGGCCGCCGAAAAAACCGTCGCGGCGTATCGCGAGACGATTTATGATCACGGTAGATTTTAACAGACTGAATATCAGAGTCGGCTGCCGGATACTGGATATTGGCTGCGGATCAGGCCGGCACACCTGTGCCGCTCATGGATTCAAAAATGCGGTAAGCATCGGTGCGGACTTGAGCCACGCAGCGCTGGTCGAAGCCAGGGACAGGTTAAGATTTCACGACCGGCTGGGCGCAAACGGAGGCGGAATCTGGGGTCTGACAGTGGCGGATGTAAACGGCCTGCCGTTTGAGGACGATTTCTTTGATCTTGTCATCTGTTCCGAAGTGTTAGAACACATCCCCGAAGAACAGGGCGCCGCCAAGGAAATCATCCGGGTCTTAAAGACGGGTCACAATCTTGTCGTGAGCGTCCCGCGGTTTTTGCCGGAGCGCATTTGCTGGGCGCTCTCATCACAATACCGCAATTCAGATAACGGTCATATCCGGATATACCGAAAAAAGGAGCTCATTGGTCTGCTGGAAAATTGTGGCGTTAAATGCTGGGCGCATCATTATGCGCACAGCCTGCACACGCCCTATTGGTGGCTAAAATGTCTGGTGGGGTCCGATCGCAAAGACGCTGTACTGGTTAATCTTTACCATCGCTTTTTGTCCTGGGATATCGTCAAAAAACCGAAACCTGTGCGATGGATGGATAGATTGATGAATCCGATGCTGGGAAAGAGTCTGGTGGTTTATTTGAGAAAAGAAAAAAAATAAATTTTATTTATTTTTTTTTCGCTGCAGGACGCCCAGGGTTTTCACCATCGGCAGGGGATCAAATTGTCCGGAAGCACACGCCAGATCATAAATTTGATGGGGTGCCTGCCCGCCTTCGGCAGGGTCTTTGAAGATATCGTGGATCAGAAGATATCCCCCCGGTAAAATGTAGCGGGCCCAGCACGCATAATCGGTTTGCGCCGCTTCAGCTGTATGCCCCCCATCGATAAAAACCATGCTCAGGGGCGTGGCCCAGAGGTGCGCAGCCACATCCGAGCGGCAGACCATGGCTACGACCGTATCTTCAATGCCGGCTTTTTCAAGAGTCCGGCGAAATTCAGGAAAGGTATCCAGCCGGCCGGTTTTGGGATCATACAGCCCGGGATCAAAATAGGCCTGCCCGGGTTGTTGTTCTTCAGACCCGCGATGATGATCAATGGAAAACAGGATGCCGTTATTGGTTTTGCAGGCAGCACCGATATAGATTGTCGATTTGCCGCAATAACTGCCGATCTCCAGGCACGGCCCCCGCCGGCTGGCCTTTAGCGCGATCTCGTAAAGACAGCGGCCTTCGTCCTCGTCAAGGAAACCTTTGGTCGCATATATCAGCTCAGGATCGATATCCATCATCATGCTCCGGCCTGCGCTCTATAACCCCAAATAGGTTTCAGAGGACAGAAGTCAGAAGACAGAAAACAGAGAGCCTCGGAATATCGAAGGAAAAGAGAACTTCATCATTCGCAATTCCTGCCCGCAGGTCACGTCTTTAGCGTGATTCGATATTCAAAGCAGGGGAAATTGCCGATCGTCAGGTTTCCGGCAGCCGCGGAGGGCTGCCCTACTTTCCGGCTTTCATCTGTCCGCTGACCGCTGACCTCTGACCTTTGTCCTCTGCCCTCTGAAATTTTAGGCCGGCAGCCATCACTCCTGTGATCGGCGGTCATAGCTGGTGACGAGAACATCTCTGGGCTTGGCGCCGTCCGAAGGGCCGACGATACCCTCTTTTTCCATCTTTTCGATAATCCGGGCCGCCCGGTTATACCCGATTCGCAGATGGCGCTGAATCATGGAAATAGAAGCCTGACCGGTTTTGGTGATGAGCGCCACCGCATCATCATAGCGTTCATCATAATCATCATCGTCGGATTCAACAGGTTCGATTGCGGATACTTCGGTAACTTCATGATCATATTCCGGTTTTTCCTGTTGCCTCAGGAATGCATTGATCTGGCTCAGTTCGGTTTCGGATATATAGGCGCCGTGAATGCGCTGCAACTTGGCGGTGCCGGGAGGCAAAAACAACATGTCCCCGCTGCCGAGCAGATTTTCAGCTCCAACGGTATCGATAATGGTGCGGGAATCGGTTTTGGAAGAGACCTGAAATGTCAGTCGGGTCGGGAAATTGGCTTTAATGATACCGGTCAGCACATCCACGGACGGCCGCTGGGTGGCCAAAATCAGATGGATGCCGGCAGCCCTTGCCATCTGGGCCAGGCGGGTTAAGGCCACCTCAACGTCCCGGGACCCAAGCATCATCAGGTCGGCGAGTTCATCAATAACAATTACAATATAGGGCAGCATTTCAGGCGGTTCTTTATCAGCCGGCTTTTTGGCTTTGGCGACCTTGTTGTTATATTGTTTGATATTGCGCGCGCCCAGTTCAGAGAGCAGCTCGTAGCGTCTTTCCATTTCGCGTACAGTCCAGAAAAGCGCGTTGGTGGCTTTCTTCGGGTTGGTGACCACCGGTGTGATCAGATGGGGGATTCCATCATAGCTCGATAGTTCGATGCGCTTGGGATCGACCATAATTATTTTGACTTCATCCGGTTTGGATTTGTACAGCAGGCTGCAAATCATTGCATTCAAGGCCACACTCTTACCGGTACCGGTGGCACCGGCAATCAGCAGATGGGGCATCTTATCCAATTCGGCAACCACCGGATTGCCGACGATGTCTTTACCCAGACACAGCGTCAGCTTCGATTTAGACTTTTCGAATGCGCTGGATGCGATGACTTCTTTGAATCTGACCACCTGACGATTGGTGTTGGGGACCTCGATTCCAATGGCGGCTTTGCCGGGAATCGGCGCCACAATCCGGATACTGATCGCGCGCATGGCCAGTGCCAGATCATCTGTCAGGTTGACAATTTTATTGATCTTCACACCGGGAGCCGGCTCATATTCAAAGGTGGTAATCACCGGACCGGGGGCGACTTCAATCACCCTCCCCTGAACACCGAAATCTTCCAGCTTCTTTTCGAGCAACTGGGACTGCATCCGCAAATTTTCATCATCCGCCGCACCCATCTGAAATTCGGGCTCCTCCAAAAACGTGATCGACGGCAGATGGAAGCCTTTTCCGGTCTTCATGAATTTAAATTCTTCTTGTTTGGGGGCGGCAACAGGTTTGATGGGTTTGGGCTTGGAGGCCTTTATTTTTATTTTTTTGGCTTTCTTTCGGGTGGTGTCACGGTCAATTTTAGCGAATTTCTTTGATCGCTCGCGGCGTTCTTTCCACTTGAGATAAAGGGTCGTCACGTGGTCTGTCAGCGCTGATATCCAGTCCCAGCATCGCAAGGAAAAGGCGATCAGAGAAAAACCGGTCGCCAGTATGAATCCGATAATCCATATCAGAATCAATATGATCAGCGCGCCGATAAAATTGGTGTATTTTACCAGAAATGATTTAAGCGGAATGCCGACCAGGCCGCCGGCTGAAAATTGGCTGCCGAACAGGACATAGCCATCTTGACGCGTCGCCAGCAGACTGCCGGTGGTAACCACCAGTAAAATACCGCCGATCAGCGTTGATACCTTGGCCTGCGTCGGGTGGTCCCCAAAAAAGTGGATGCTGGTCAAAAGCAGCAGAAGCGGGATCCAGAAAGCACCCAGCCCGAAAAGCCCTATCAGGATGCCCGATACGTGCGCGCCAACGACGCCGAACAGATTGTGAATCGAGCCGGTTACTTTGGCATTGTTTATTGAGGGATCATTCGGGCTGAACGACAACAAACTGATCAGGATAAAAATGACGAGAAAAAAGCAAAATATACCGACGATCTCTTTGCGCATAGGCTTATATCGGGTTGCGGGTTGCGGGTTACGCGTTTCGGGTTGCGAGACTCAGGCGTCAAGCATCTATCAGCGGTTTAATTGGTTTGATTGGTTAAATTCGTTCAATTGGTTCGGTTCAAACCAACCAATGAAACCAATAAAACAAATAAAACGAATCTAACAAAATCTAGAGTCGCAGAACCTCTGAACTTTGAACGATCGCGTTTCTGGCAGCTTGTGGCCGGTGACCAGAAGCCAGCAGCCAATCACACTTCCATAATAAACGGAAGTATAACCGGACGGCGTCCGATGGTAAAGAAAAAATATTGCCGCAAGGCGGTTTTGATCTTTGACCGGATTTTATCCACCCGATTGGCAACCTCCGGTGTTATTTCTTCCACAATCTCCAGAACCACGCACTGGGCATCTTCCAACAAATAGCCGCTTTCAGTTTCGAATACAAATCCTCTTGAAACAATTTCAGGACCGTAAACCACCACACCGGTCTCTTCGTCAAATGCCATGGTAACAGCAACCAGGCCTTCCTCTGACAGCGCCCGGCGTTCCCTTAAAACGCTGCGGCCCACGTCTCCGACACCTTTGCCGTCGACGAGCACGCGACCGGTGGGAATCCGGCCGTTAACCCGGACACCGTTTTTATCAAATTCGATAATCTGTCCGTTGTCGGCCAGTAAAATATTCTCCTCGGGAATTCCAACTTCCTTGGCCAAGCGTGAATGAAGAATGAGATGCCGGTATTCACCATGAATCGGAAGAAAGTACCGGGGTTGCGTCAATTTAATCATCAGCTTGAGTTCCTCACGGAACGCATGTCCCGATACATGAATATCAGATATTTTCTCGTAGATAACATCCGCGCCCTTGCGATACAGATTGTTAATAATTTTTGCGATGGCCTTCTCATTGCCGGGAATGAATTTAGAGGACAGGACCACCGTATCCCCTTTTTTTATTGTTATCTGCTTATGGGTGCCGGCAGACATTCGTGCCAAGGCGGACATCGGTTCACCCTGGGTACCGGTAGTAATAATGATGATTTCTTCATCATCGTGTTCAGCGACCTCTTCAATCGGGAGGATCTGGTTATCGGTGGTGTTGAGATATCCCAGCTCCCGGGCAATCCGGACACTGGCTTCGATGCTTTTGCCGTCAAAAATGATCTTTTTACCGTTCGCTCTGGCAATATCAAGGATGATCTGGATGCGGGCAATATTGGAGGCAAACAGTGCGACAATAACACGGCCGCTGCTTCCGGTGGTAATTCTCGTCAGGGTCTCATAGATCTCTTTGTCGGAAATCGGGTACCCTTCCCGTTCCACGTTGGTGGAATCTGAGAACAGGGCCAAAACCCCTTCTTCACCGAATCTGGCGAATTTGTTCACATCCGTCGCCATTCCGTCATCGGCCCCATACCCGATTTTAAAATCTCCGGTATGGATAATTCTTCCCAGAGGGGTTTGTATGGCAATTCCGACACCATCTAAAACGCTGTGGCCGACCCGAATAAATTCTAACGTGAAAGGGCCCAATTTCAATTTCTCATCCGGCAGAATCGAATGCAATGCCGTTGAACCCAGGCGATCATGTTCTTCCAGTTTTTGGCGGACCAGTCCCAGTGTTAACGGTGTGCCGAATACCGGTGCTTTGATGTCTTTTAGCAAATACGGCAAGGCGCCGATATGGTCTTCGTGAGCATGGGTTAATACAATGCCGGCCACACGGGATTGGTTCTGCCGCAGGTAGTCCATATCCGGGATTACAAAATCAACACCCAGCATATAATCTTCAGGAAACATCAATCCGGCATCAACCACAAAAAGGGTGTCCCCGTATTCAAAGACCATCATATTCAGGCCAATCTCACCAAGCCCGCCAAGGGGAATGATTTTTAGCATGCGTTTTCACCCGTTTCGTTGGTTTCAAAGCCGTCACAAATAACGCGTCGAACCCTTTCCATTAGCCTCTCTTTGGTCTCGTGACTGTAAGCCGTAGTATCGATCGGCCTGTGGATAAACATGCTGACATGGCCCGGATTGACTCGAAACCGGCCTTTTGTCATGATCGCATAGGTGCCCTTGATAACAACCGGAACGATAGGGACACCGGAATTGATCGCCAAAACAAAGCCCCCCTTTTTGAATGTCCGGATTTTACCGTCCCGGCTGCGGGTGCCCTCTGGAAATATAAGTACCGATTTGCCGCGCTTTATCTTATCGGCGGCCGCCTTAAGACTTTTAAAGGCCGATTCACGGTCATTTCGGTCAATACTAATATAGCCGGCATTGCGCATGGCGCGACCAAAAATCGGAATTTTAAAAAGTTCCATTTTAGCCAGCCATCGAAACTGAACTGGGAGATGTCCCAGCAGAACCGGTATATCAAAATTACTCTGATGGTTGGCCATATAGATATACGGCCCGGCAAGGTCAATGTTGGTCAACCCTGTGACGGAAACTTTAATCCGGCTGACAACCAAAATCGATCTGCCCCACAAGCGGGCAATTTTATGCATGGGATTACCGGATCGAACAAAAAACGAGAGCACAATCACCAGTATGCCCAGCACCAGTGTGGCAATAAAGACCCAGATCGCTATGTAAAGGGTCCGAATCATCCCCGCAGCGCCTAACCATTCAATAAAGTTTTTCGGATCTATAACCCCAAAAAGAGTAATTCATCACGGCAGCTTTTTATTCCAGTAAATTTTGGATTTTGGATTAAAAAAGGCTCGAATCCAGGCTCAACTCCCGCATCTGTTTTTAAATCCAAAATCCGCAATCCAAAATCACTGATTAGGTTGCAATATTCAATTTTTCGAATATGGCATCGACAGCATCCATAATCCAGTTACGCTGAGCTGCGGAGGCATATGCGATACAATCGCACCGGACCCGCTTTTGGGTGCGCACCAACAGCTCGAGGGCAAGGCGGTCATCTTCCAAATCTATGGCAAAGAAAAAAGGCTGGCAATCGGAATGTGTCTGTTGGATCTCAGTCAGCACTTCCGTTGCGAGTGGCACCCAGTAAATCCCGCCAATTTTGGCGGAACCATAGGTCTCGTCTAGGTATTTCTTAATCTTATTATGATCTTCGGGTCTTAGTTCATCGACCACATATTGTTTCATGGCATGCTGATTCAATGACCGCCTGCAACAGGGGCACTCTGGATTTCTCAACCATTTCTAATGCGGTATAAACGTGTTTTTTTATCATAGTTTCCAGATGCAGGCAAGCCGCAGCTGGAGCTACAAGATTCTGAGAAACGGATTTTTGGCATTTGGGGGTCGGATTTGGATTTACCAGGAGAGGCCGGGCCGAACTGAGCGATAAACACTCAATTCGGCGTTATCTGTTATTGGTTAATCGTTATTAGCATTCGATGCTAAAACCAAATAACCAGGGCAGCAAGGGGAAAGCATAAAAAAGGGCCCTCAGATCCGGCTTACAACAACAGATCGGAGGGCCACACCAATTAAATCTCTTCTACGGTAATCGCGCCTTCTTCACAAACCTCGACACAGCTTTCGCAGCCAAGGCACTCATCCGCATTCACCGGTACTGATTTTTCGTCTTTCATTTCAAAAACCTCAACCGGGCAAACATCTACGCACTCCTCACAGCCTGCGCATTTTTCTTCGTCGACGACAACATTAAAGGACATTATATAGGTCTCCTTTCAAATTAGGTTGTTATTAAGGTGTCTGATTCCACCTTGGATTCTGTTTTAGAGGAAAGTCAATATACCAATTGTAAAAGGGAGTCAAGCCTTGATCAAATTTTTTAAAAAATGATCGAAATATTATGCTTGGCATTCAACCAGGCCCACCAGGGTATTTTTAAATCTGACCTTTTGATCGGGCTGCTTTCCGGGTGGCCGGCGCCTTTCAACGTATCGGGCAAAAAATTCCCTCGGTATTTGTCCGGGCACCAGGTATAGCGTGAGGTTGATATTCGTGCTGCTGCGATCCTCCAGGGGAAGGTCCATATCGATATCCCCGGATACCGGCCAAGGGGTTTCGGCAAGCCGATTGAGATGCTTTAAAAAGGAATCGCGCCACAGGTTGAAGGTCTTATCATTAATTTCATCCGCCGGCATCCCTGCGGATTGAATTATTTTTTCAGCTGCAGGCACTTTGGCCATCAATTGATCGAATACCGACTCACTGCTGGTCGCAAATAATCCGGAATCGACCCGGTCTTTATTGAAAAGCAGGGCCCAGGCCTGGAGCCGGGCCATCGTCATGTATTCACCGGGATCATCGAGCCTGCCTCCAGCCGAAGATGCAGGGGACGCCGGATCGATTTCGGTTTCACCTTTAAGCGTTTTTAGCAGCTCGAAGGACTGCTGCGCATGAACACTGAGCCCTCGGTTTAATTCATCCCGCTGGCGGTCAAAATCCTGGGCAAAGTCAAGAAACACCCTGGCACAGAACAGCGGATCTGAATCCATTTCCGCAGAATCCGACGATCCGCCCTTCTTCAGGTCCGAGACAATCCGGGACGTCGCGGTTTCACTGAAAAAAGGAATCCCGGCTTGCCGGTCCAAAACCGCCGCTGTCTTCAAGCCCTTGCTGTCAGTATGGAGGCCGGCAAAGGATCGAAAATCTTTGACCACCTTTTGAATGGCTTGATTATCGGTCCGATCCGGCACACGCACCTCCATTACATTTGCTTCAACCCAGGGCCGCATCTCATCCGGCAGTTTTTGGCCCGACGGCTGATATACGATAAAACCGCCAAAAATGGCGGTCAGGGCCCGCGCTACGCTTGGGGGTACGTAGGTAAAGGGAAAGTAGATTGGTTTCATTTCTCGGAGAAGTCCATCCCGCGTGGGTTCAACTGTTCAATATCTGAAGGCCGGATTTATTAGTTCAATTGGTTTGATTGGTTTAATTGGTTCGGTTGGTTCAATTGCTTAACTAATTCAAATAATTAAACCAATTCAACCCATGAAACAAACAAATCGAATCTAACAAGAATTTGAACCCTCAACCCTGATTTAGTTCTGATCCTGAACAATCACACCGCGTAATTTGAGTTCATCTCTGATTTCGTCCGCAAGAACCCAATTTTTCTCCGCGCGGGCTTTATCCCTCTGTTTGAGCAGCCGCTGAATTTCCGGGTTGGCATAGTGATCAAAAAAATTGAATATTTTCAAGACGGTATCGATACCTCGAAATCCATCGACAATCTTGGACGCATCCTCGGAATCCAGTTCCTTATTAAGGATCAGGGTATTTATTTTTTTAACCATTGTAAAAATTGTCGCCTGGGCCGCTGAAATATTTAAATCATCATCCAGGGCACCGGTAAACCCGTTTTTAAGGTCGTAAAGCAGCTGTTCTAATTCTGGATACCCGCGCCCTTGCTTTACATTGCGCAGATTGGACATGCACTGATCCAGGCGATTGACGGCACGCTGGGCATCATCCAGGCGTTCTTTCGAAAATGGAATCGGTTTGCGATAGTGGCTGGACAACAGCCAAAACCGGATAACCCGGCCGGAATAGCCCATTTTCATTAAATCCACCATCGTCAGTTCGGCCGAATTTTCGTCTAACTTTCTCCCATCAATAAGCACACGATCACAGTGCACCCAGAACTTGGCAAGCGGCTTTCCGGTTATTGCTGCCGATATAGCGTTCTCATTTTCGTGGTGGGGGAAAATCAACTCGCGGCTGCTGGTGTGTATGTCGAAGCATTCTCCGAGATATTTCAGGGACATCGCCGCCGATTTAATATGCCATGAGGGCCGCGCGTTTCCCCATGGGGTTTTCACAAAGATACCCCTTTTTAATTCCGAAAGCTTAGATCGCTTAAAAAGGGTAAAATCCCGCGGATTTTGTTTTTCATAATCATCAAGATCAACGGTGGCGCCGACTCTTATTTTGTTGATATCAATTCCGGAAATCTGGCCATAGCCGTCAAAGCGCGAAATATTAAAATACAATGAGCGCAGCTTTTCATAGGCAAAGCCTTTTTCAACCAGCTTTTCACCGAGCGCCACCATATCATCAACATGTTCACTTGCCTGGAAACATGAATTGGCCGGGTTAATGCCTAAAAGGGACAAATCTTCTTTGAATTGAGAAATGTTGGCTTCGGTAAATTCCTTCAGATCGACATTGGCTTTTTGGGAGCCGTTGATAGCCTTGTCATCGAGGTCATTGATATCGGTCAGGTGGTTGACCGCATAACCGCGGTATTCAAGATAGCGACACAGCAGGTCGGCAAACACAATGCGGCGCATCTCCCCCAGATGGATACGCGCATGGGCGGTAGGGCCGCAGGAATAAACGCCGACCTTGCCCATGATCCGGGGCTCAAACACCTCTTTTTTGCGAGACAGGCTGTTAAATAATTTCAGGGTAACCTCTTCACGTACCGCAAAAAGCGAGGTGCTTAAATAGCGTTCGCCGTTGTCCGGAAGCAACACCACCAGAGTGCCGGCCTTCATTTTGGCTGCCACACTGCAGGCACCGACCATGGCGGCACCGCTGCTCATGCCGACAAAGATGCCTTCTTCCCGGGCCAGCCGCCGGGCCATCTCATACGCATCTTCATCATCAACATTGAGCTTTTGGTCAAGGCGTTCTTTTTCAAAGATCTCGGGGCAATAGGCCTCCTTCATGTTTTTTAATCCCTGGATCTTGTGACCCAGATAAGGCTCCACCCCGACGATCTGGATGGACGGATCGTATTGCTTCAGTTTTCTGGAAACACCCATAAGCGTTCCGGTGGTTCCCATGGTGGCCACAAAGGCGCTAACACTGCCGTTGGTTTGCTGCCATACTTCTTCAGCGGTTCCGTGATAGTGGGCCTTCCAGTTGGCCTCATTATTAAATTGATCGGGGATAAAATAGGTGTCCGGGTTTTCGCGGGCCAGCTGGTAAGCCTCTTCAATGGCCCCATCGGTACCCAGGTGCCCCGGTGTTAAAAGAATATCGGCTCCCCGGGCCTTTAAGATCTTTTGGCGTTCGATACTGACCGCATCCGACATCACCAGCAGCAACCGGTATCCTTTGACCGTACAGACCAGCGCCAGGCCAATCCCGGTATTGCCGCTGGTCGGCTCGATGACGGTTTTTTGTGAGGTAAGCTCCCCGGATTTCTCAGCGGCTTCGATCATGTAAAGGGCGGCGCGATCCTTGACGGAGCCGCCCGGGTTAAAATACTCCAGTTTGGCGAGCAGCTTGACATCGGGATTCGGATTGAGCTTTTTGATTTCAACCAGCGGCGTATTGCCAATGGCATCAAGGATAGATGGACTCATAACAACAGCTTATTCCTAACTTTGCTCAAGAATGGAGGACACAACCGTGCTTATAGCATTGAATACCTGATCTTGAGATTGACCCGCATCAACAATCCGAAACCGACCCGGTTCAAGACGGGCCAGCTCGAGGTAACCGGCTCTCACTTTTTCATGGAATGCCACCGTTTCGGCCTCAAAACGACTTTCGAGCCCGGATCGCTGGCCGTTATTTAACTGCCGCCAGGCACGCGCCAACCCGACCTGGGGGGCAAGGTCCAGCAGCAGGGTGACGTCGGGCTTTAAGTCATCAAACAAAATTTGGTGCAGTTGCCGGATCAGCTCAATATCCAATCCCCTCGCAAAGCCCTGATATACCATCGTAGCATCATAGTAACGATCGCATATCACTGTCTTGCCCGCTTGCAGGCAGGGCCTGATCAGCTCATCAATATGCTGGGATCGATCCGCCATATATAAGAGTAATTCCGTCATGGGCGCCAGGGCGCTGTTTGCCGGATCCAGCAAAATCGATCGTATATTCTCCCCGATCCGGGTTCCGCCCGGCTGACGGGTTGTGACACATTCGATTCCACGGTCTTCGAGGAATGCCACCAGCCGGCCGATCTGGGTCGTTTTCCCCGAACCTTCGATACCTTCAAGTGTGATGAACATTGGGCTAACCCGTTGCTGTTTGTCTGGTAAACGTGACCACCTATTTATTTGACAGCTTCCAATCTTTTGATCGGTTGACAACTTTCCAGCCCTGCATGGCATCGAGTGCCTGATAATCGGTCTGATCGCATTTAATCGGCGTTATCGAGATAAAATCTTCGCACAGGGCCGAGCCGTCAATTTCGGTTGACTTGCCCGCCGGCAAAGAATCGCATCCCTGCCAGTAATAGGTTCGCCGGCGCGGATCCATCCGTTTTTCAATAAATTCAGGGAAAAAATCCATATCGAGCCTGCTGATGCGGACCCCGGCAACTTCTTTTAACGGCCGGTTGGGAATATTGACATTTAGAAAGGTTCCAGAAGGAAGCCCGTTGGCATACAAATCTTCAGCCAGCTCTTCAATGAAGCCAGCGGCCTCGTCATAGAATTGAACCTCACGGCTGTGAATCGAAACCGCCATGGCCAGAATACCGTATAAGGTCGCCTCTTTAGCCGCTGCAACCGTTCCGGAATAATTAATATTTACACCGACATTGGCGCCCGGGTTAATGCCCGAAATCACCATATCGGGCCTGGAATCCAGAATTTCCAATACCCCCATCTTAATACAATCGGCCGGTGTCCCCGAGACGGCATAGCCCTGAAACGAATTATTTATGGTAATTTGGTGGGCCCGCAGCGGTTCATTTAAAGTAATACCGTGTCCAACGGCGCTTTGTTCCCGGTCCGGGGCGATAACGGAGACGCAATGACGGACGCTCAGGTGCTTGTAAAGTGCTTCCAGTCCGGGAGCATAAATACCGTCATCATTGGTTAACAGAATATCCATAATGATTCACACAAACTGGGTTTCGGAAACTTCGGATATCACAAATTCGTGAAAGGAAGCATCGGCGGGGTCGTCAAATCGGTCCCGGGTCCGCTAAATGAATATATGTGGCTCACGATTTGCGGCTCAATTGACTTTCCAACAATATCTTGACATATTTAATTTACTTGGATCTATATCCCAAATTGTAATTATATTCAAGATATATGAACGCAACCCCAGGTTTATCAGCTGAACATCAAAACCCGGGCGGGGAGCCATCAAAAGATCTGATTGAATGTTTCAACCGATGCCGAAGGTAAAATACAAACAGCCGGGTTCCGGGCCGAGACGAGTTAAAACCCCACGCCGAATTCTCATATCAAAAAGGTATGTTCTGGCAGCCTTCCTGGCAGCTATGGCGCTGGCTTCTTTAGCCAGTCCGGATCAAATGCTTGCACAAATCAGCGATCTCGAGGCAGATCAGTTTTTGGAAGACGATGTTCGGCTGCCATGGGTGCTCGAGGCCGACGCGGTCACCTATGACCGCCGGCTGGATCAATACACGGCCAGCGGCAATGTTAAGATATCGAAAGCCGATAAAGAGGTGACGGCAGATTTTATTCGATTTGATCACAAAACCATGCACGTATATGCCCGGGGTAACGTTATCATGACCGTCGGCCAGGATATGCTTACCGGCAGTTCCCTGGAAATTGACCTCGACCGGCAGGTGGGTTCCATTGAAGATGCCTATTTGTTCCTAAAGGAAAACAATTTTCATATCACGGGACACAAAATTCAGAAAACCGGCAAAAATACCTACTATATTGATGCGGCCACGCTTACCACCTGCGACGGGGATAAACCGGACTGGAAAATTACCGGCAAAGATGTCAAGATTAAAGACGACGGCTCCGGCACGGCAAAACACGCCACCCTGCTGGCAAGAAATGTGCCCGTATTGTACTCGCCTTATTTTTACTATCCCGCCAGAGGCGATCGGCAGACCGGATTTTTAATACCCGAATTTGCAAGTTCGGATCGAAAAGGCGATGCGTACACCCAGCCTTTTTTCTGGGAAATTTCGGATAGTTCCGACGCCACCTTTTATGCGAATTACATGACCAAGCGGGGCCTGCAACTCGGGGCTGAATACCGCTATATTCTAAGCGAACAGTCCCAGGGGATCCTCATGCTCGATGGTTTACACGATCGCAAGGTGGATGACGGTACCGGCGAGTCAAGTAAAGATTACGGTTATGAAGACGATCCCGAGGATGTACTGCGAACCAATGAAGATCGGTTCTGGTTCAGGGCCAGTCACCATCAGCAATTACCCTATGATATCTTTGCCAAACTGGATCTGGACATTGTCAAAGACCAGGACTACCTGCGGGAGTTCCGAGAAGGGTATATGGGATATGCAGACACCGAAAAGTATTTTCTCAAGGTGTTTAATCGGCAACTGGACGACCTTAATGATCCGCTAAGAGTTAACCGCCTGAATTTGAATCGAATCTGGCCTAAATTCAGTTTCAATTTCGAGCCGCGCTGGAATGACGACACCCGGCGTGACAGCAATACGCGCCGGACACTTCAAAGATTGCCGTTTATCGGTTTTGACGGTGCAAAACAGAAGATTTTGGCCTCACCGTTTTATCTGGACCTAACGTCTCAATACGATTATTTCTGGAGAGATAAAGGCATCAGAGGCCAGCGAATGGACCTGCATCCCCGATTTTATCTGCCGTTTCGTGCGCTCAGCCATCTGACCCTTGAACCGTCGGTGGGCCTGCGGGAGACCACCTATCGAATGGACAAAAATAAATTCAACGATGCGTCCACCGGCGATAAATGGAAGCATCGTGAGCTTTTTGACACCCGTTTAGATCTTTTTACCGACATAACCAAGGTATTCGATTTGGCAAATCAGGGTGTTGAAAAAATAAAGCACACCATCAGACCCCAGGTTACCCATGAATTTATACCCGGCGTCACCCAGGGCGGTCTGCCCCGCTTCGATCCGATCGACCAGATCGACGAAACCAATAAAATTACCTACTCGCTAACACATACATTGACTTCCAAATCGAAGCCGGCTGAAGCTAAACAGGCGATCTCGCAACACCCCGCAGCCAGCGACAATCGTCAAAAACCCGTCAATTATAATTACAACGATTTTTTTCGTTTTGATGTGAGACATAGCTATGACTTTGAAAATGGGAATAGATCCTTTTCACCGATTCTGGCCAGACTGGACATCACTCCCGCCAAATACATCCGGGCAGACGCAGAGTCAGCATGGTCGGTCTATGATAACCATCTTTTGTCCCAAAATTTTCAAGTATCCTTGCAGGACCATCGCGGCGACGAGTTGTATGTCGACTATCGCTATGCGAAAAAATCTAAAGAAATCGATAACGGCGCGACCATCCAGACCATTTCCGGAAAATTGGCAGTGCAGGTAACCGATCGGCTGTCCATCGTTCTCGACCACAAACAAAACATTGAAAAACGGTTAAGGGTCCGGACCGGTGCCGGTTTCTCCTACCAGGCCAGCTGCTGGTCCTTCGATTTTAAATATACCAATGAGCCCAATGACCAAATATTCGAATTTAAAATTAACCTCTTTGGGCTTGGAGAAGTCGGCTATTGATAAAATAAGCTATTTAAATTAGGATCATAACAAATGGAAGACAGACGATTAATGCGTCTCTGGTATGTGTTGCACACCAAAAGCAGATTTGAAAATGTGGTTAATGACGGCCTGGGGAAAAAATCCATAGAGGTTTTTCTGCCGAAGATTACCGTTAAAAGCAAACGTCGTGACAGAAAAGCCATGATTCGAATTCCGCTGTTTCCCGGCTATCTGTTTGTGAAGACCGACCTTGCCCCCGAGTCTCACCTGGAGATTGTAAAAACCGCCGGCGCAGTTCGGCTGATCGGCAGTAAACATGGGCCGGTACCGGTCCCTGAGGAAACCATAGATTCATTAAAAATCATGGTGGCCAGCGACCATCCCGTAACAACCGGATATAATCTGAAAAAAGGAGATAAAGTCCTGGTCATAAGCGGGCCGTTTGTCGGTGTTACCGGTACGTTTGTCCGTTATGGCGGAAAAGGTCGTGTGATTGTCAATATTGAAGCCCTCGGGCAATATGCCGGAGTCGAGGTCAGTGAAGACGAAATTGAAATTATACCCAAAATATTAACATAACTACTTGACATCTAATTAAGTTTCAGCTTATAAATTCCGAAAATTTTTGCCTACGCGTATTCAGATAAAGGAGGTTCTATGAATAAGTTGGAGCTCATCTCCGCTTTGAAAACAGAAGCCAACATTTCCAAAGCGGAGGCAGCAAAGGTTGTTCAAATATTTTTCGCTAACATGGCAGATGCCATGGCACGGGGAGAACGGGTTGAAATTCGCGGTCTTTGCAGCTTTTTTGTAAAAGATTACAAAAGCTATGAATTTTTTTCAATATTTCAATCCGCTTCTGGCGAAAAACCATACAGGTTCCAGGGGGGATCGTTCTGCCCTGGGCCCATGGGATATTAGCAGGTTGGAATAGCGGAGTGAAATGAATTGTGCCTGGGTTTGAGTCGCTAATAAATCAAGAACGACCCATACGAATTCTAAACACCCTCCTTAGAAACAGGACCCTCCCTCACGCTTTTCTCTTTACAGGTACAGAAGGTGTGGGCAAACAGGCTGTCGCCGTTGCACTGGCAATGGCATGCAACTGCCAGGATGAAAACGCCGGGCGCAAAGCTGAAGATCGCTCGGCACATGACCCGGCCGGCCCAGCGGTCAAATCCGACTTGAGTGCTCTGGGGTCCTGCGGTGTCTGCAGATCGTGCCGAAAAATTGAATCCGGCAACCACGCGGACATCATCCGAATCAAACCGTCCGGTTCATTTATTAAGATTGCCCAGATTCGCGAGCTGGTTCACACGCTGGGCATGCGACCGTACGAGGCCAAGACCCGGGTGGTTATCATTGCCGCTGCCCAGACCCTGAATGCAGCGGCCAGCAACGCCCTCCTTAAAATCTTGGAGGAACCACCCAGCCGGACGATACTGGTGCTCATCGCGACCCACAAATCGGCCTTGCTGCCAACAATCGTGTCGCGCTGCCAGTGCATCGCGTTTAATCCGATTTCTCAGAAAAATATGGCGATGCTGCTAAGGGAAAAACATGAGCTCTCACCTCAGGCAGCCGCAATCCTTGCTGCGATGGCCAATGGCAGCTACTCCCGGGCGGAGACCATGGTCCGCAGCAACTGGTTAAAACGCAGAAAATGGCTGATAGATGAAATCAATAGCCTGTCGATGAAAAATGTGGGCAGCCTGCTTGCGCTTGCAGAAACATTATCTGCAGAAAGGGAGGCGCTTTCGGATACTCTGGAAGTCATAAAAGTTTGGTTTAGGGATCTCATTATCGGCCGGTATGACACCGGAAAAATCATCAATCAGGATGTTGCCGATAAAATCGGGGCCGCCTCGGAAAATGCCAGTTTATCATCGTTGCTGTCCAAGGTTGCCGCTGTTCAACAGACCCAAAACCGAATTACCGCCAACACCAATTTAAGGCTCAGCATGGAAAACCTGCTCATACAGCTGGCAAACCCCGAGAAGCGGTTTCAAAACCCCATCTAAACAGTTTAGTTTGATAACCACAGAGATCACAGAGATGGGGTTAAGCAAACTAAAATTGGGAAAAAACTGTTAGATTGTTTTCTCGGTGGGCCCTTGGGGCTCGGTAGTAAAACCTAAAGACATGAATTTACAAAGTTGATAGATGAACAAAATAGTCGGCATACGCTTTAAACCCGGGGGCAAAGTATATGATTTTGACTGCGGCGCATTTGTCCTAAACCGGGGTGATCATGTGATCGTTGAAACGGAACAGGGGCTCGGTTTCGGAACAGTCGTCGTGCCTCCGGTCCTCAGTGACCAAAAGCAGTCCGGCAAGCCCCTCAAAAAGGTTTTCCGGCTGGCAACCGAAAAAGATTTCAACCAGCGCGAAAAAAACCTGGCCGATGAAAGAAGGGCCCATACCTTCTGTCTGGAGTGCATCCGCAAACTCGCCTTGAAGATGAATCTCTTTTCTGTTGAAAAATCTTTTGATGGAAGCAAATATACCTTTTTTTTCACAGCCGAGGGGCGTGTAGATTTCAGACAGCTTGTAAAAATGTTGGTCAAAGAACTCGGGGTCAGAATCGAAATGCGACAGGTGGGCATACGCAATCAGGCCAAAATGTGCGGCGGTATCGGTCGTTGTGGGCGCCAGCTGTGCTGTTCAACGTTTTTGGAAAAATTCGAACCGGTATCGATACGGATGGCCAAAGAACAGAGTCTGTCGCTTAATCCAACTAAAATTTCCGGGCAATGCGGTCGGCTGATGTGCTGTTTAACATACGAGTTTGAAACATATCAGGAACTAAAAAAGAATTTACCCCGCGTGGGCAAAACCGTCATGACGCCCAGCGGAAAAGGCCGAGTGGTTCGTCACAATGCCATCTGCAATCGCGTTGCCGTTCGATTGGAAGGCGACCTGGAAATCGAATTCACCACGGAAAAATTAATTCAGGAGAAGGAATAAGAGGAAACATGACCGAACCGTTTTACGTCACCACTCCCATTTACTATGTAAATGCACGCCCCCATTTGGGACATGCTTATACGACTATTGTCGCCGATGTCATCACGCGTTTTCATACCATGCGGACGGCAGAAGTTTATTTCCTCACGGGAACCGACGAACACGGGGATAAAGTGGTGCGGGCGGCTAAAAAGGAAAACCTCAGTCCCCGGGCTTATGTGGATAAAATCAGCAAGTTATTCAAAGACCTATGGCCGCAACTCAATATTAACAACAATTATTTTATCCGCACGACCGATGCCTCCCATATGGAGATCGTGAGCCAGATTCTTCAAAGAATCTATGATGCGGGCGATATTTATTTCAGTGAATACGAGGGCCAGTATTGTTTCGGATGTGAGCGATTCTATACGGAACGTGAATTGGTCGACGGCAAATGCCCCGATCATGAGACCGAACCGGAAACCATTAAAGAATCAAATTACTTTTTTAAAATGAGCCGTTACCAGGATTGGCTTATCGATCACATCAAACAGCAGCCGGACTTTATCCGCCCCGAGCGCTACCGTAACGAAGTGCTGGCTTTTCTGCGGGAGCCGCTTGAAGACCTTTGTATATCCCGGCCCAAGAGTCGATTAAAATGGGGCATCACCCTGCCCTTTGACGAAAATTATGTCACTTACGTATGGTTTGATGCACTGCTAAATTACATTTCGGCGCTTGGATACCCGCGTGGTGAATTATTTCAAAAATTCTGGCCGGTGGCCCAGCATATCGTCGCCAAAGATATTCTTAAACCCCACGGTATATACTGGCCCATCATGCTCAAGTCTGCCGGAATACCCATATACCAGCATTTGAATGTGCACGGATACTGGAATATCGAACAGAGTAAGATGTCCAAAAGCCTCGGCAATGTGGTCGAACCGCTGGAACTTAAAAATCTCTATGGTCTGGATGCCTTCCGGTTTTTTCTGATCCGTGAAATGAAGTTCGGACTGGATTCAAGCTTCGGTGAGAGCGCTCTGGTGCAACGGATCAACTCGGATCTGGCCAATGATCTCGGCAACCTTTTTTCCAGAATTATATCTATGGCCCACAAATATTTCAAAGGCAGCGTCCCGCCAGTCGACCCTCAGGCGGAAAAGGAATTGGGCCTCGACCTGCAATCCGGCGTCCTGGAGACCATCAGGGATTTTGAAACCGCCATGGCCTCCTTTGAGTTTCAGAAAGCACTGATGGCGGTGTGGGAATTTATCGGACGGATGAACAAAACCATTGATGTCACCGCTCCCTGGGTGCTGGCCAAGAAAAAATCGAGTCACAAGCAACTGGCGGCCGTAATTTACCATTTACTTGAAGGGCTTCGAATTATCTCGGGTCTGATTTACCCGGTAATGCCGGATACGGCCAAAAAAATTCAACAACATCTCGGACTGGATCCGAACGAATCTTTTTATCACCTCGATCAGCTCAGGAATTGGAAGGCGCTGGCGCCGGGAACGACCCTGTTGAAATCGGTCTCTTTATTTCCAAGAATTGAGTTGGACACTACGACTTCGGATTCAGCCGCTCCACCGCAAAAGGAATTTGCCATTTTGGAAACCAAGCCCGAAATTACCATTGAGGAATTCAACCGTGTCGATCTGAGGGTGGCCACCGTCGTGCATGCCGAACCGATCCCGAAAGCAAAAAAACTATTAAGACTGGAAGTCGACATGGGGCAAAAGCGAACCCTGGTAGCCGGAATTGCCGAGAGGTATACGGCTGAAGAATTGATCGGCAAACAGGTCATCATTGTCGCCAATCTAAAGCCCGTCAAACTCATGGGAGTGGTATCAAACGGGATGATCGTTGCCGCGGTTGATGATTCCGGCCCCACCCTGGCAACCCTGGAAAAAGCAGTCAACCCCGGAACACCGCTCAAATAAAACAGAAGTCAGATGTCAGAAGACAGATGACAGAAGGCAAAGAACCGAAGTATGCATCACCTTGTCAATCCTCGCTTTAGCGGGTATGGTTACCTGCATTACGAAAAATTTAAACCGCAAATGCCAGGATTCGCCATCTTTCTTTCTTCATTTGACTCCTGCCCGCCGAATTCTGTCATTTGAACTCCGACCTCTGTCCCCTGAACCCAAAGAGAACACTTGACCCTAGACAAGGGATAGGCGATAATATTGTTTTGGGCCGGGTATGGGCTCGTTATCAACTGCTGAACACAATCATAGAAGATTCAAAATGAAATCATCATTGAAAAGCTTGCAGGTGCCGTTTTTAAGGCGTATTCGTCATTGTTACCGCAACTGGATTCTGCGGGCCCGATGGCTATTCGGGGCCCATGTTTATTTTGGGAAATACATGGATCGGGTTCCCAATGGATCCATTGTTTTTTTTCCTTGCCGGCAAACCGTTTTCTGCTGCGGCATCGCCGGAATCGTTGCCTTTAAAAACAAACCGAAAGAACATCATAATTTTGATTTTGAACCGTTTAAAGAGATGATCCGGCAGATCGAAGCCTGGGGAAATCAGTCCTGTCAGCAAGCCGGCAAGTGGAATGATTGCTATCTGGGCGGCAGCGAAACCATCGATGCGTTATGGCGCCGGGTTCAGGCCCTAAAAACAGATGCCCCGTTCTTTGCGGTGTTTTCAGATGAAAAATTGCAATGCCAGCTTGAACGGTTTACAGATCGCCTGGGCGCGGTCATTCAAACTGAAACCCACCTTCTAACCGAGCAAATGGGCCGCCTTCCAGCAGAACGGGTGGATCTGATTTCGCTTCGTCTCGAAAAACTCAGGGATATCGCCTGGAGCCTTAAAAACGATATTCTTTCCAATACCAAAAAAATTAGAGACTTTTTGGTCCACTGTGCTGAACCGCCATCCCTGACAGGTGTCAGCAGGTTTAAAAAGATAAATACCGTGCTGAACAGTATCGACCGACTGGAGGTCAGGGGCAGAGATTCGGCGGGAATTTCCATCATGTTTATTTTCGAGCCGCCTGAATTCAACAAATTTGAAGCCGCCCTCACACAGGCCGGCATAAGGGATCAATTCGAGGATCGCTGTGAGCCGGATCCGCTGGTCAACGGGGGAATCAACTGCAATCACGCTGCCGCTCCGGACGGAAAAAAGCAGGTGGCCGTTGCGGTGACCTATAAAATTGCACAGGAAATCGGAAGCCTGGGAGACAACGTTCAATACCTGCGCCAGCAAATTGCAAATGATCCGGTTTTACAAATTCTGGCGACAATTCCCGCCGCATTTGATACGGTTGCGGCCCACACCCGCTGGGCATCGGTGGGGGCCATCACGGAAGCCAATTGTCATCCAGTAGACAATCAGGCTGCCGGCATAAAGACCCAGAATTGCGGGATCATTCATACCTGTCTCAACGGAGATATCGATAACTATCAAGAACTTAAGGCCCAATTCGAAGGCAATGGCGATCAGATCCACAGCGACATCACCACCGACACAAAGATAATTCCCCTGAAAATCCAACAGTATTTCCAACAGGGCCATGCAGTTGATGAGGCTTTCCGGCTGGCGGTCAACGATTTTGAAGGATCGCATGCCATATCCATGCATACCGATCTTGCGCCCGGGAAGCTGTTTCTGGCGCAGAAAGGCAGCGGGCAGGCTATTTTTGTCGGAATCGCAGACGAGCATTATCTTCCAAGCTCAGAAGTCTACGGTTTTGTAGAAGAAACCCCTTATTACCTTAAGCTGGATGGCGAGAAAACCATAGAAGGCAAACACGGCAGGACCCAGGGCCAAATTTTTATCCTGGACCAGATGAGCGCCGGGGGGCTGGATGGTATCAAAGCCCAGTATTATGACGGTACCGCTTTGGATCTTGACGAGACCGATATTAAATTTACGGAAATTACCTCACGGGATATCGACCGCCAGGATTTCCCGCATTACTTTTTAAAAGAAATTTCGGAATCTCCGGATTCGGTTGAAAAAACCCTGCAGAACCGCTGGAAGCTGAAAGAGGACAATCAATCCCTGCATACGGTTGTGCTGGATGAAACCATCATCCCGCCATCCCTGCAAGAGGCGCTGATAGCAGATCAAATTAAGCGCATCTTTTTTATCGGACAGGGTACCGCCGGTGTGGCCGCATTGGTCTGTGCCAATACCCTGAATTATTATCTGGATAACCCTTCCATCCAGATCAGTGCCCTCAAAGCCTCAGAGTTCAGCGGCTTTCAATTGAGCGAAAATGATACCGAAAATGCCATGGCCGACACCCTGGTTGTTGCCATCAGTCAATCCGGGACCACCACCGACACCAACCGCACGGTTGACATGGTCAAAAATCGGGGCGCCTACACCCTGGCCATTGTCAACCGCCGGGATTCGGACATCACCTTTAAGGTCAACGGGGTGATGTATACCAGCAGCGGTCGCGATATCGAAATGTCCGTTGCTTCCACCAAAGCTTTTTATTCCCAGATCGTTGCCGGCGCCATCCTGGGCCTATATATCGCCAGATTAAAAGACCGCCGGGATGACGCCTTTGTAGATGCGGAAACCCGTCGTCTGCTGGCGCTCCCGTCACACATGCGCAAGGTACTCGCCATGGGAGCGTCCATTAAACAATCCGCCCAGAGGCTGGCGGTGACCAAAACCTACTGGGCGGCGGTTGGCAGCGGACCCAACAAGGCGGCCGCAGATGAAATTCGGATCAAGCTCAGCGAACTTTGCTATAAAACCATTTCCTCGGATTTCGTAGAGGACAAAAAACACATTGACCTGTCCTCGGAGCCGCTGATCATCGTTTGCGCCGCGGGCTCGAGAAGCACGGTTATCGGCGATATCATAAAGGATACGGCCATTTTCAAAGCGCACAAGGCCACTCCGGTCGTCATCACAAACGAAGGCGAAGACCGTTTTTTCCCGCATGCCGCCGATGTTTTTCAGGTTCCACCGGTTCAAGAACATCTGGCCCCCATTTTAAATACGCTGGTGGGCCATATCTGGGGATATTATGCCGCCCTGGCCATCCATAATGGTTCGCGGTTTCTATACCGATTTCACGAGGATATGCAAAACACCATTGATGGATTTACCAAAGACGGATTGGACATCTACGAAATTATTCTTGAAAAACCATTCCAGGAAAAGGTGGCTCAATTTGATAATGAATTTAGAAGAAAAAAAGCAGAAAAGCAGTTTCCTTCTGCGATCGGCTATGACACCACCTCGGATTTAACGCTTTTGCTTAAATATTTATCAGGAAAACTACCGGTGTCGGACTTTGAGCTTGACTTTAGCCAGAAAGGCACCGCCACCAATATGCTCAATGAGATGTTTAAATGCCTGGGGGGTGCCATTAACTATCTGGCACGACCGGTGGATGCCATCAAACACCAGGCCAAAACCGTCACGGTTGGAACCAGCCGAATCAGCGAACGCTTGGAAGGAATTTTATTCGATGCCCTGGCCACGGAAAAATTCAGTATTTCTCAGCTAACCGCCCGTAATATTATTGTATTGAAAAATTTGCAGGACATTATCCACGAGATTACTGGCTCCATCCTCTATCGGATAGAAGGTTTAAACCTTCTGGGAGAGCCGGTTGATGAAACCACCATAAACGTTGTTGCTAAAAGAGGCGCCATCAAGAATATCCCTTCCAGGGTTGAAACCGATGCCAAATTGAAAGGAACCAAACGCATCATTGTCAGACAGGGTAATGTTTATATCGGAAAAGGGCGCAAAGATGAGCGCAGCCTTGTGGTTATACCGGTCCTTTCCAGTTCCCCGGCATTGCCCAGTATCATCGAACATCTGGTACTGCTGCACGTTAATTTTAAAGAAAACATCCCGCTGGGTGCCAAAATAAAGGCCCTGGGCGGAAAGTACGAACACATTCAAAATATTGTTCAGGAAAACAGCATCACATGGGAAGATCAATTACTCGAACTTGTCGAAGTCCAGGAGCTGTTTGGAAGATCCGCTGAAAAGGTCAGTGAATTCATCATATCCCACGTCAGCGCCTGAATCCGGGTAACTCAGGTGTCCGGCCTTTTTTAGAACCGGCAACCGACCGCAATACCAACCTGCGCCCCCAATAGAGACCGCCGATGCCAACCCGCGTTTATACGGGCTGCTGTTGCCCCCTCGGAGCTAAAATCAAAATATATTAAAAAAAAGTGCACAATAAGCCTTATTAAAATTGACATCAATCCGGAGTATGCTATAATTTGTACACTAAAGTGAATAGGTGCTCTCCGGAGTTCACCGAAGGGCCTTATACCCATAATCGTGTCGCCAGATTAATATAACATGTTGTTATTAAAATAATAATTTAATCGCATCGAGGATGATTCAATAGTGAATCAAGCCGACATCAATTTCCCCGAAGTGAGCGAGTTCATACCATAAGTGTTTAAGAGTGTATAAAAATGGATAACAATAACGAGCACACTGACATTTCTATTGATCGTTTGAAGGAGATCTCCACCTGGGTTTCATCGGTTCAGGATCTGGACCAGCTTCTTGAGCTGATTATTGAAACGGCCACGCGGATGATGGATGCAAAAGCCAGTTCCTTGCTGCTTTTGGATCCCAAGACCCAAAAGCTCTATTTCAAAGTCGCCACCGGCGAAAAGAAAGACGATGTCAAACAGTTTGAGATTGATCTGGGTCAGGGCATCGCGGGACATGTGGCCCAGACGGGCGAGCCCCTTCTGATTCCCAATGTTTCAGAGGATCCGCGCTGGTATAAAGAAATCAGCGAAAGCATCGGTTTTGAAACCCGCTCGATTGCCTGTGTTCCCATGAAAGTCCGGGGAGAGACAATCGGTGTGGTTGAAATTATTGACAAAGCCGACGGCAGCCCTATCACTGAGGCGGATCTGAAAATTTTATCCGTTTTTGCTGAACTTGCCGCGGTGGGCATCGGCAATGCGCGTAAAATCGAACACGATAAAAAAGAAATCAGGGACCTCAAAGAGGAACTGGATCTTAAATATGAGTTGGTCGGCGAAAGCCCGGCGCTGCGCAAGGTTATAAGCGATGCCGTCAAAGTCGCCAATTCCAAAGCCAGTACCTTGATCTTAGGAGAGAGCGGCACGGGCAAAGAATTGCTTGCGCGTCTGATTCACCGTGTGGGGGTTAGAAAAGACGAGCCGATGATCGTGCTTAATTGTGCCGCTTTGCCGGAGTCGTTGCTTGAAGATGAACTTTTCGGCCACGAGAAAGGGGCTTATACCGGCGCAACCGGTCGCAAGATCGGAAAATTTGAACTCGCAGACAAAGGCACCATTTTTCTTGACGAAATCGGCGAGATGAGCCCGGGTATGCAATCCAAACTGCTTCGCATTCTGCAGGAAGGTGTCTTTTACCGCGTGGGCGGCAATAAATCCATCCCGGTGGATGTTCGCGTCATCGCAGCCACCAACCGAAACATCGTCGAAGATGTTAATGAAGGAAGGTTTCGCGAAGATCTTTACTACCGGTTGAATGTTGTCCAGATTCAAATGCCTCCCGTTAGGGAGAGAAAAGAAGATATCCCTTTGCTGGCCGATTATTTTTTAAATATTTTTAAGCGTGAAAGAGGTATGTCCCATCTGAAGATATCCAAAAAGGCGATGCATGCCATGCTTCAATATGATTGGCCCGGCAATGTGCGCGAGATGAAAAATGCGATTGAAAGAGCCGTTGTGATGGGAAACGGTCGAGACATTTTACCTGAAGACTTGCCTCAATTTGCCTCCAAGCCGAGTTATCCGGGGATGAAAGTCGGATTAACGTTAAAAGAAGCGACGGATATGTTCAAAAAAGAGTTCATCGCGCTGAATTTAAGACATACCGGCGGCAACCGAAGTTTAGCAGCCAAACAGATGCATATTCAAAGAACCTATCTATCGCGGCTGATCAGTCGGTACAACCTTCTGGAAACATGATAATGTTCCCCACTATAAAAACGCATGTGATGTTGTTTCCAGACCAGCTCCTGTTCAATTCTTCCCCGCTTCAAACCGTCAGCCCCCCGACCTTGAGAGGATAGAACACTATGGAAAAATACAGTATCTTACTTGTCGATGATGATCCATATATACTGGAGGGTATTGGAGCGGATCTTGAAAGCCAGGGTTTTCATGTGACCAAAGCCGATAGTGGAGATGCGGCCCTGCAGGAGCTGCAGGAAACCAGTTTTGATCTGGTGATCACCGACCTGGTCATGGAAGATACCGACGGGATTCAGGTCTTGAAAAAAACCAAAGCATTAAACGTCGACACCATGGTCATTATTCTTACCGGCTATGGCGATATGAATTCTGCGATTGAAGCCTTGCGGCAGGAAGCCGACGATTATTTGCTTAAACCCTGCGAATCCGCCGAACTGCTATACCGGGTCAATCATTGTCTGGAAAAAAGAGAGCTTGCACGCAAAATAAAAATTTATCAGAACATTCTGCCGATGTGTTGTGTCTGCAAGAAAATCAGAGATGATCGTAACACCGAACCCGGAAAGGGTGAGTGGGTCTCGGTTGAACAGTTTATTCATGAGAAGGCCAGGCTGGATATCACCTCCAGTTATTGTCCGGAATGCGCCCAGCAAACCATGGAAGCGTTCACAAATAAAAAGGCCAAAAGGACCAGAAAATAAAGACCGATATTACAGGTAGCGGTTTCGAGCCTTGAACCTCACGGGCCTTTCTTATGTTGAGAAGTGGTTTCAAAACCCCATCTAAGGCCCAATGCCTGCGTTGCAGTCCTCCGGTAAATGTACTTGCTCATCCCGCCGTTGGCGGGACTGCGCTTTCCCGATCGGCCTGACGCTTGATGCATACCCTAATTTTTTTTAGATCAGATATGTAATCCCGCTTCAGCGCGGCGACATCGGTCGCGATTTGAACTCCGGATGGAATTGACATCCAAGAAACCACGGATGATCGCTGATTTCGATAATCTCCACCAGTTCACCGTTGGGTGAAGTCCCGCTGATGATCATCCCTTTTTCCTTCAGACGATCCAAATATGCGTTGTTGAATTCATAGCGGTGGCGATGCCGTTCGGAAATATCCGCTTTTTGATATGCGCGGGCGGCCATCGAATTGTTTTCAATGTGACAGCTGTAAGCGCCCAATCGCATGGTGGCGCCTTTATCGGATGAATCATCACGTTTCTGGACAGTTTGGCTCCGTTCATCAAACCACTCACGCATCAGATAGATTACCGGATGCGGTGTATTTTGATCAAACTCCGAACTGTTCGCATTTTCCAGGCCGGCGACATGACGTGCAAATTCGATGACGGCGATCTGCATGCCCAAACAAATGCCAAAGTACGGCACTTTGTTGACCCGGGCAAAATGGGCGGCGCTTATTTTGCCTTCAATACCACGTTCCCCGAATCCGCCGGGCACCAGAATCCCGTTAGCATCGGCCAGCATCTGATCACATGTTCCGCTGTCAAGTTTCTCGGAATCAACAAAATTCAGATTGACCTTACAATCGTTGGCGATACCGCCATGATACAGCGCTTCATTCAGGCTTTTATATGATTCGGTGAGATCGACATATTTCCCTACCACCGCGATGGTGATCGAATGTTTGGGCGACTTGATTTTACGGATGAGTTCCTCCCAGTTGTCCAGTTGAGGCTTCCGCGTCCAGATATTGAGCAATTCAATAATTTTGTCATCCAGACCTTCTTGATGAAAGATGAGGGGAACCTCGTAAATATGATCCACATCTTTTGCCGTGATGACTTCTTCAACGCTGACATTGCAGAACAAGGCGATTTTCGCTTTGATGTCTTTGGAAAGGAACCTGTCGGTGCGGCATAGAAGAATGTCGGGCTGGATCCCGATACTTCTCAGCTCTTTGACACTGTGCTGGGTCGGCTTGGTTTTAACTTCACCCGCGGTACCGATATAGGGCACCAGGGTCAGATGAATATAGAGTGAATTTTCTTTGCCCACATCCGCTCTAAATTGTCGGATCGCTTCCAGAAATGGCAGACTTTCGATGTCGCCGATAGTGCCGCCGATTTCAACGATAACCACATCCACACCGTTGGCGGCCAGCTTGATGCTGGCTTTGATTTCATCGGTGATGTGCGGAATAACCTGGACGGTTCCCCCCAGGTATTCCCCTTTGCGCTCTTTGGAAATGACAGAATAATAAATTTTACCGGTGGTAAAGTTATTATCTTTGCCCATTTTTGCGTGGGTGAAGCGTTCATAGTGCCCCAGATCCAGATCGGTTTCCGTTCCGTCATCTGTCACAAACACCTCACCATGCTGAAAGGGATTCATCGTTCCCGGATCCACGTTTATATAGGGATCCAGCTTTTGAATGGTCACGTTCAGCCCCCGGCTTTCAAGCAGAGCTCCGATCGCGGCCGATGCAAGCCCTTTACCCAGGGATGAAAGCACTCCTCCGGTTACAAAAATAAATTTCGTGTCCTTGGCCATCTTCTCCTCTTATTCAAATATTTTTTTAAATCTCTCGATGGTTTTTTGAACTTCACTTAGGTCATCGGCCTTACCCGGACGTTCCGGTGCTGGAACGGGCTGGCGATAGGCCATTTTCAGACGCGCAATGTCAAATACGTCTGGTGGAAATTCGGGGTCGACCTGATAATCATTGACTTCAATCTCCCGCACGGTTGCGCCATCCTGAATAAACTCAATTCGCATCGGATACCATATTTTGCCAATTTTCTGCCATTGCGAATATCTGATTTCCAGAAAATCCGTGCTGTAGGCTGCACTGCTGCTGGGGATTAGCATGCGCAAGGGCTGGAATGTTCTGATATCGATCCACACCTGTGGAAGGGTCTCATCCGGATATTCAGCCCCCACCACAAAAGCAGGTCGCCCTTCATATTTTCCCAAACTGGACACAGAAATATCGATACCCAGATCCGACAGTCTTTCGGAAAGCACCTCACGGGAACGAAACAATAATAGATCCTTATAAAGGTCGAATCGCGTTGCCGCGCCGCTTGAAATGACACCATCAATCACCGTAAGCGTCTGGCCATTTCTAAAAACATAAATTCGCTGATTCTCATCAGAGATGCTGTCGGAGCGAAAGGCTTCAGAAAACACGTATCGCAGTGACTCGTCTGATTGAATGGTTTCCACCTGTGCCGCAGTGAAAGCAGTTTCACCCGGCGGCACCGCCTGTTCGTCTGGAACGCCTGATGATTTTTTAGCATCACCGGGGCTGTCATTTTCGCCCGCGAAATCAGAAGCGAGCCCATCGGTCTCATGATATGAAGGCGGTGCTTGCTGGCTGTCTGAAAGGTTTGCTGCAGCTGCGGCATCCGCGATACCCTTATTTTCAATGCCAGACTCCAGCTGAGGCCGGATGAAGTAAAAAACCACTTTTTGGGAAACAAACAAACTTTTTGCTCCCCCCAGCTTCTCGGTCATCAGCTCAATGATGTGCGGGCCCTGAAGCACATAGGCGGATATGACCTTGGCATAAAGAACGACCATGAACAGGCATAAGCCGTATGCGATACTTTTCCGGTATGGTGCAATAATTTTACAATAGCGCGTTAGCAAATAAATACCTCGTTAGAAAAAGAGGCAGATGCCCCGAGTTCTTCTTCAATTCGAATAAGCTGATTGTATTTGGCCACACGATCACTGCGTGACAGCGAGCCCGTCTTTATCTGGCCTCCGTTGACGCCGACAACCAGATCGGCAATAAAGGTATCTTCAGTTTCACCGGAGCGATGCGAAATGACAGTTGTATAGCCTGCCTGTTTGGCCAAATCGATGGCGTCAAGGGTTTCGGTGACCGTTCCGATCTGGTTTAGCTTGATCAGGATCGAGTTGGCAATGCCCTGTTCGATGCCTTTATTAAAGATTTTGGGATTGGTCACAAAAATATCATCACCGACAATCTGGATGGTGCTTTCGAGCCGATCTGTCATAATCTTCCATCCGTCCCAATCCCCTTCGGCAAGCCCATCTTCGATGGACAGAATGGGATACTTATCGATGAGCCCTTCAAAATAGTCGATCATCTGACGCGCATTGCGCTTTTTGTTTTCAGATTTTAAGAAGTATTTACCATTTTTGAATATTTCACTGGCTGCCACATCCAGGGCCAGGCCCATATCTTTGCCGGGTTTATAACCGGCAGCTTCAATGGCGAGCAGGATATTCTGAATGGCGGCCTCGTTCGACTCGAGATCGGGCGCAAAACCACCTTCATCACCTACGGCCGTATTGAATCCCTGGTCTTTAAGGATTTTTTTCAGCTGCTGAAACGTCTCTGCACCCATCTGAACCGCCTTGGCAATCGAGTCTGCACCGATGGGCACAATCATAAACTCCTGGATATCCAGATTGTTGGCTGCATGCACGCCGCCATTTATGATGTTCATCATCGGAACGGGCAGGTACCTGGCATTGATGCCGCCAAGATATCGATAAAGGGGCAAACCAAAGGCCGCAGCCACAGCGCGCGCTGCCGCCATGGATACCGCCAGAATTGCGTTGGCGCCAAGCTTGGATTTATTGGCAGTACCGTCAAGCTCGATCATTAGATTATCGAGCGTCGCCTGTTCCGCGGCATCCACGCCGTATACAGCCGGCCCAATCTTCGTCAGGATATTTTTTACGGCAGCGGTCACGCCTTTTCCCCCGAAACGCTTTGAGCGCCGGTCACGCAGCTCCAGCGCTTCCCGTTTTCCGGTGGAGGCGCCAGAAGGCACAGCAGCTCTTCCGACCGCACCGCAGGCAACGATCACATCAGCCTCAACTGTTGGATTGCCGCGTGAATCCAGTATTTGTCTTGCACGTACATCAATAATTTCAGTCATGTTTGTCTCCTCCTTGCGGGTCGAAAAAGGATTGCTGAAAACCAGCGAATGATCGAGAAAGGCAATTTGCCAAGTGGCGGCATACCGAACTGGGGGCATCCTCCCTGCAGGCTTAGCTTGTTGCTTGACAAATCTTAAGGAAATGTTACTCTGCTAAAGCGCTGATGTCAAGTACAGCCGGCCGCTATTAAATCCGGGTTTCAAAGCAAACAGACGCGAAAAAGACCAGAACATTATGGAAGACAAAACCAGAGATTTATATACTGATGCCCATCTTTTCGTATCTGCCATACGGGTTTGTGAACATCAAAATAACACCCCGCCCGCCGTAGAAGATATATGTCGAATCCTGAAGATGTCAATTGAGCATGGCAGCTACATTTGCAGGAAATTAATGCAAATGGGAATTGTTGAAGTTGTCAAGGGGTCTTATGGCGACAGATTGTTTGTGCGGGATTTTTTAAAAATAGAAGACATTCCGCGGGGTGATAGTGAGAGCAGGCTGGAAGAGGAGCTTAAAAAATTTCGTGAATCTCAAAAAGGCCTTTCAAAAAAAATTGAGTCCATCCAGACCCAGCAGGCGGAAAAAAAGAAAAACCTTTTTGCTGAAATGGAGAAAAAACTAAAACAAGAACTTGATAAAAAATAAATACTCACCGCGCCTTGACCAGTGCCAACAGCTGTTATGGCATTCAAAATTGGCTGCTGGAAGATTAAACGGCTTTTAAGACGCGCCTGTTTTCCGCAGTCAGCCCGATCCAGTTAGCTTCAGGACGCCATAAAACAATCCAAGTATCAAATATCATGATGCTTTTTTTCCTTGACATAAAATCGCCTTTATCATTAAGCTTATAGTTTAATGGAAACAACCAGAAATTCTCTATTGTTTTCAAGTAGATAAAATGGATATTGGTAGACCCGGCCATATGGAGAACTATTATCGAAAAGTAATTCGCAAGGATAATAACGAAGTATCCCTGGATGCGGATATGATTCGATTGCTCATCGCTATCGATGAAAATAAAAGCCTGTATCAGATCGCCAATGAAGTGGAAATGGAAGATGCCACTTTGAAAAAAAACCTGGCGAAGTTACTGGAACAGGGGCTTATAGAGCCCGTGAAAAAAGATCTTCAGGTCATGGATAAGATCTTCCTTCAAGCGTTGAAAATAAATCTATCCAAGACCATAGGACCGATGGCCGAAATTTTAATCGAAGAGGTGGCGTCGGATATGAAAATAACCGCCCCTGAAATCCCGGTACATCAGGCGGCCGAATTGATAACAGCCCTTTCTCACGAAATTCCCGATGAAACCAAACGGATCGAATTTAAAAAATCCATGATGGATATTTTAAACAGAAAGCGAACTTAAATTAAGGAGCACAACCCATGATGGACATTATTTGTGATGCATGCGGAAAAAGATATCGTGTCGATGAAACCAAAATGAAGGGCGAAAGTGCCAAGGTTAAATGCAAAGCGTGTAAAAACATCATGGTCATAACCAAACCCCAACCCGCACCCCCTCGTGTGCCTTCAGCCCCCGCGGAAGTACCGGAGCCCGAAGGCTATCGGGAACCGCAGAGGCCCGAACGGTTCACTGAGCGTCCCGTTTCGCCCCCGCAGGACGATGAGGAACTGGCCGGAGAAACGCCTCCGATCTACAGCGGCCAGAAGGTGCGCTTCGGTCTGTTCGGCAAAATCATCACCGTTATGCTTATTGTCAGCTTACTGCCGTTTGCGATATTCTGGGGAATTACCTTGCGGGAAACCAACGACAGAATTCGTATAGATACCGAGGAATTGATGGCGCAGACGGCCCAGGGATTGGGAAATCAGATCGACGGCTGGATCGACAACAATGTTTCCGTCCTACGCACGGCGGCAAAACTTCCGGAAATCATCTCGATGGATGGAGAACAGCAAAGGCCGATCTTAAAAACCATTCAAAAACAATATCCATGGATGTACCTGGTATTCACCGTCGGAACCGATGGGATGAATGTTTCCAGAAATGATGACGTGCCCCTGAAAGATTACTCGGACCGGCAATATTACAAAAGCATTATGCGGGGCAAAAACCTCAGCTGGCAGACCCTGATCGGGAAAACCTCTAAAAAGCCATCCCTCGTACTGGCAGTGCCGATTAAGTCAGATAACCAAACCGTTGGTATCATGGCAGCCGCAATGACCGTAGACGACATTTCCAAAAATATCGCCACATGGAAAACAGGAAAAACCGGTTATGCATTTCTTGTTGATGAAAAGGGTTATGTAATCTTTCATCCGAATCGACAATATGTCGCCAAGCGCAAAAACCTTAACAGCCATCCTTTAATCGCCAACTATCGCAAAAAGGGCTGGACAACCATCACAACCCGATTTGAAATGCCCAACAAACAATCGGCCCTGGGTCACGTGCGAAGTAACAATTACGGATGGATTCTGGCATTACAGCAGGAAGATTTGGAGGTTTTTGCTGCTTTAAACCGCGTGCAAAAGTTCGCCTGGACCCTGCTTATTTGCACGATCTTACTGGTATCGGTCATTGCCTGGTTTTCTGCCCGGGCCATCGTCACACCGGTAATGAAGTTAACCGATGCTGCCGAGCGCATGAGTCTGGGTGAGCTCAATGTAAAAATCGATATCAAATCCAGAGACGAAATCGGTCTACTGGCCCAGGCGATCGGCCGGATGCAGACCAGCTTAAGGCTGGCCATGAATCGGCTCCGCAGAAAAAGATAAAGTTATTGGTTATTCGTTATTGGTGGCAGGTGTGGCTGTCTCCGGTTCAAAAGCTTCACCGTTTCTCTAATAACAATTAACATATAACAAATAACTTTTATCCCCGCTTTTATACCTGCATGTTCTGCCGAATTAACCCCGTCTATAGAGATTACCCACATGCTAGGACACCGTGCCCGTGATGGTGACCTCGATGGACCGTTGACGGGGACGATTGTCATGGTTGATGGCCACAACCTGCTGCCAGGTTCCCATTTTCAAGCGCCCTTTCCGAATCGGCAGAGCGATTGAAGGGCCCAGCAGCGCAGCCTGAACATGGCTGTGCCCGTTGCCGTCATGCCAGGCCTTTTCGTGCTCATACTCAAGATCAGGCGGCGCCAGGCGATTAACAGCCTCCATTAAATCTCTCACCACACCGGGTTCATATTCGATTGTCGTCAGCGAACCCGTCGAACCGATCATGGTGGCACACAGAACCCCGCTTTCAACTTGTGATTCATGAATCGCGTGTTCCAGTAACGGTGTAATCTCGCGGATGTCCGGCCCCGCGTCCAGACGGACATTAACGGATTGGCAATAGATCAATACCGATTTCATAGCTTCCCTCCACCGGGTAAAAATTTGTACAAGTTCTAAATAAAGATACACAATAGCTCAAAATTTGTACATGTTATATCTTTTTATATACAACGTGCATTTGTTTGCGGACGCCAAAAAGTCTTATATTGTCAATTAATTAGAATCCATGCACCGGCAAATGTGCATAAAAATGCACACAATCCACTTCATTTCTTTACGGTAAGGTAAAAAAATGAACGCTGATTTATTTTTTTATAACAACATAACTATCTAAATTATCAACAATAATCGATTTTAATAAATAATTTTCCGCCCGTTGATGAGATATTGGCAGGGAAATTGCTCTATATTGGGTTCTCTATATCCCAAGCCAAAGAGGTAACGAAGATGGAACGCAGAACAAGTAAACGCTATAAGGTTCAGCCGGGCACCTTTGCGGTGCTCAGGTCCACATCCATCGAGCTGAGCAAAATTAAAGATATGAGCATGGGCGAGATTGCCTTTGCGGTGATCAAGTCCAAGCCCATTAAAATGGGACAAATTGTCAATATCTCCAAAGACGGGCTGGCGTTTCATTATATCGATCGTCAGGGCGGATCAAACGGCCTTTTCAAAATGGATATTTTATTCGCCCCGGATGCATTCTATCTGGATCGCCTGCTTTTTAAACCGGTTTTTGATTTTGAGATAGAAACAGAAATCCCTGTAAATTCGTTTACAGTTCGCAAATGCGGCGTACAATTTGGCGAATTGAGTTCCCAGCAACGTTCTCGCCTGGCGTATTTCATCAGCAACCATACGATAGATACGGCGGACTACAATGCGGCATTGCAGCCCTGGGATAACGCGAAAATGGTGCCCTATAGCGCAAGTAATATCGTCGAATCAATCGTATAACATCCCGATATTTATACAGCCTTATTAAACGACAGGGCAATTTGGGGACCTGGGTTTCGGCCTCTCTGATGGAATAATGAAATTATGAAAAATAAAAGAAAATACCCACGAAAATTTTGCTCCGAGTCTTCTTTTTTTGCAACTCGCTATGGCATCCACGAGTGTAACATCAAAAACCTGGGTTACAAAGGTGCATTCATTGAAACCGATTTATTTTTGCCTGAAGGAAATGTCGTAACGGTGGCCGTGCCCGCCAGTGAGCAAAATAACAGCATCAAACGAAAAGGCAAAGTGATTTGGACGGATCAATATGGATTTGGTGTGGAATTCAGGGACGCAATCCATATTTAGATTATTTTAAGACACCTTCAGATAAATTCAACTGCGCGGCTTGGGTAGATCCAACCGCCATCCCGCCTCGACGCATCTTTCGGCAACCGCCCCTTAACCGATTCGCCTGCGGGCCACTCTCAGCGTTTTTCTGCCATTATCATTTTCAAATCCTCTCCAATTATGCGAAATAAATTACATATTATTTAGCACCTTTTTTTCAGTTCCGCGCCTGCCCTGCGTTCATCTGTGCAAATAAGTGTTTGTAATTTTTTGAAATACTCCATTGACTCCCGTAAGGCACTGTTTTTGCATAATTTTTGAATGAAACAAGCAATTCAGGGGTATATTTATAGTCGCTGACGCATATCTTACCTCGTTCCTTAAATCTATTTTTCGATATAACTATATAACTATAATATCTACATGCACGGAGATTGGCATCAACCGGGAGATATGGAGATATCTTATATGAGTAAAAAGCGAGACGGATTGAATCAAAAAGGATTTACTTTAATTGAACTCATATCGGTCATGATTATCATGGGCGTTGTGGCATCGGTATCCATTCAGCGCTTTGACCTGTTAACGGACAGCGCCAGTCAACACGTATTGCATGCGGCAGTCAGAGAACTCAACATTAGAGAGTCTTTGGTATGGACAAATACAAAAATTTCGTTAGACGGATATACCAACGACGAGGCGATATTCGATGCGGTCGAAACAAATCTGGGCTCGGGCTATAAATGGGACCCCAATCCTCCGGATAGGGTATCGGGGGGTACCCTGAGTTTCAAATCAGCAAAAGTGACGCTTAACCGACAGGAATCGACAATGACTTCTGCAGGCAAATGGGAGTAAATTCTTAATTCCGAAGATATCCCAACCAGATTTTCGCAAACATTTTTACAAAACCAGCGACTCAATAAATTCCAGCAGCTGATTTAAGTTCTGGCAGGGGCGCACTTCGTCGCAATATTCCATATAGGTGCGCATTTCGCTGTCGCCCGTATACCAGAAATATTGAGTTTCCGGATTCAGCCAGATCACCCGGCGGCTTCTTTCCCGCATCTCATCTAATATGCGTTCTTCCGGATTGGCGTAATTGGTTCGGCCATCACCGATAATAATCAGCGTTGTTTTTTTATTGAGAATGTCCATGTACCTGTTTTTAAACTGTCGGAAGGTCAGCCCGTAGTCAGTCGCCGCATTATATTCAATGTTGGCTTCTTTGAGCACTTTTTCGATGGCCGGATTGATTCCATGATCCTCAAAAACATTGGTGACTTCATCCAGCCCGGCCACGAATACGAAGCTGCGCACCTGGGTGAAACATTCCTGCAGCGAATAAAGCATATTTAACATGAAGCGTACCGCCGACCACACGGATCCGGAGACATCACAAAGAGCGACAATTTTGGCTTTTCGCAGGGGCCGATGGCGATAGAACAATTCCAGCGGAATGCCCTGATAGCGCGCGGCCCGGCGTAACGATTTTTTAATATCCAGAGCCCCCCGCTTTTGCCTGGCGTAGCGCCGGCTGATGGTATCTTTTAACCGGCGCACGAGCTGCTCGATGACCTCCCGCATGGTTTCCACTTCTCTTCTGGTCAGCGACGCAAAATGAATTTCACCCAGATGCTCTAAACGCTGTCGATTGGAAAGTTTTATATCCGTGTGCTCCGCATACGCGTGTCGGTCCTGGATTAGAAGGCGGCGTGCACTTTCCAAACGGTCTTTAAAATACGCCTCTAAATCCTGACGAACCTCCCAGTCCAACTGATCGCGGTGATCGGCCAAAGACTGCGCCAGAGCATCTTCAACCGCATTGAGCCCCAGCATGATTTCAAGGCGCCGGGTCACGGTGCCCAAATTAGAACCCATGCCTCGATTTTGATCATCACCATTGGCGCCGATTTGTTGGACCTGTTCAAAATAAGGGAGCGGGTCGCCGTTTAAAAAATCAAGTACGGCCTGAAAGGTCGTATCTTCTTCTGCCGCCGGCGCCAGTAGCTGCAGAATATCGCGAACCTGTTCCGAAAGCGGTTCGGAACCCACGATCGAAACATCCTGGCGCAATTCGTGGAAAAACATCTGATAAAGGCGGTCAAAATGATGCTGTTCCCTGCGGCTCTTGGCGAAATTGGCGCGCAGGACCGCGGCAAACTGGGTCTCTTCCATGATATCGACCAGTTTCAACTGATTCAGGCAATCCAGCACTTCAGAAGTAGATACCCGCAAACCCGCCGTGCGGGCACAGGATACAAATTTTAAAACGGGGTCAAGCATAGAAAAAAATGCCTTGCTGCCAAAGTGACTAAAGTGAACTAAAGTTTGAAGTGACTAAAGTTAAGGAGTCGCTAAGCTCCATCTTTATAAAAATGACAGAAAACCATAACTTTAGGCACTTTAATATTTTAGAATGATGTTGAGCGTATCGGAGACCACCTCCGGGGACAGGTCTTCGATTTGAAGCGCAATCAACGATTGTGCCCAGTCCAGGGTTTCCGATACACAGGGCTTTTTTTTGAGGTCAAGGTTGCGAATCTTGTGGATCGCATCGATCAACTGACCGGCCAGCCGATCCTTGATCCGGGGAATTTTAAGCCGGACAATTCGCATTTCAAGATCGCGATCCGGATAATCGATGTAAAGGTGGATGCAGCGCCGTTTCAGCGCATCGCTCATATCGCGCGAATCATTGGAGGTTAAAAATACAAAGGGGATGTTACGTGCCGTGCGGGTGCCCAGTTCGGGTATGGATACCTGAAAGTCACTCAGTACTTCTAAAAGAAACGCCTCGAATTCGGGATCGGATTTATCGACTTCATCTACAAGCAAAACAACCGGCTGCGCAGATGAAATGGCCTGCAGCAGCGGCCGCGGCTGAATAAACCGTTCTGAGAAAAAAGCATCCTCCTGCGCCGCAATCCGATCCACCGCATCCGGCAGATTGCGCGCGCCGGAAACCACGTCATCGATTTTCTCTTTTACCATCTGAGTGTAAAGCAATTGCTTGGCATACTCCCACTCATAAAGCGCTTTGGCTTCGTCCAGTCCCTCGTAACATTGCAGACGAATCAATTCGCGCCCCAGGCTGCGGGCAACTGCCTTTGACAATTCGGTTTTGCCCACCCCGGCGGGCCCTTCCACCAGCACCGGTTTCTGGGTGGCCTGGGCCAGGAAAACAACCGTGGCAATCGTTTTTGAACAAATGTAGTCGGCCGACTCCAGCGATTCAGCCACATGGTTAACATCTTTAAATTTCTTCAATTTTATAGCCATTAAGGCTCCCCTGTGATCGCGCGTGGTTGGCTGAAGTATTTCTTGACACCTTCATAACACACTGCCCATCCAGATTAAAGATAATATATACAGATTTGATTTCCAGTGGATATTGTAGTACCTCAAAAACATCGCCATCGCCTCGGGAGTCACCCGTCATGACAAAATTTAGACAATTCCACCTCAAAAATGACATGCTGGCCGCCAATTTTTTAGCCAATTTTGTCGGGGTGTTCCTGGTAAACGGCCTGCTAATTCTGGCCGAAGGAACGCCTCCCAGACAAATTTGGACTCACCCGGTTGCTTATTGGATGGATGCGCTTTTTACACCCCTGGCATTTTCATTTGTTGCCATAACGACGCTGGTTTACGAAAGACCGATTCGCCGCTGTTTAAATGCCAGATTTGCAGGCGAAACCACTGCTGCGCATATCGAGAGCACTGCGCGAAGGCGGCTGCTAAATGAGCCGTTTGTTCTCATCTGTTTGGACTTCAGCATGTGGCTTTTGGCAGCAATTATTTATCCGGCCCTCCACTGGGTCTATAGCGACAGTGCCAATATGATTCACCGCTCACTGTATCTTTCCATCAGCACCGGCCTGATAACAATCGCCATGGCATTTTTTCTGCTGGAGCATATTTTACAAAAAAAGCTTGCACCGCTTTTCTTCCCGCGCGGCGGTCTAACCACCATACCCCGGACATTGCGCATCCGAATCCGCACGCGTCTGGTGGCGCTTTTATTCGCCTGTAACCTTATCCCGCTTATTTCGATCGTGCTCATCCTGCTGCGAGTGAGCGGCCTCCAGCAGGATGCCGCCGCCACCCTGCAGCAATTGCGGACCGCCATACTTATTAATGCCTTTGTTTTTTTGGTTGTCGGAATATACCTGACCGGACTGGTCAGCAAAAATCTGACCATTCCATTCACCGAAATCATTCAAACTTTACGCGGTGTCAGAAACGGTCATTTTGACAAAAAGGTCCAGGTCACGACCAACGACGAGATCGGCTATACCGGGGATGTTATCAATGAAATGACCGAAGGCCTAAAAGAGCGTGAGCGGCTCCAGCAATCTCTGGATATCGCCATGGAAGTCCAGCAGAATCTGTTACCCGGGAAAGATCCTGAGATTGAAGGGTTGGATATTGCCGGCACCAGCATCTATTGTGAAGAGACCGGGGGCGATTATTACGATTATCTGGAAACCGGCGAAAACGGTCAGAAAAAGATCTGTGTGGTGGTCGGTGATGTGGCCGACCACGGCATACCATCCGCGTTACTCATGACCACCGCACGCGCTTTTCTGCGTCAACGCGCTTCGAGATCCGGTGAATTGGATCAGGTGGTCTCTGACGTTAACCGGCAGCTATCCCGGGATGTCGAAGATTCCGGAAGGTTCATGACGCTGTTTATCTGTGAAATCGACCGCAGCAATCAGGTCATTCACTGGGTTAACGCCGGACACGACCCGGCGATAATTTTTGACTGCGCCAGCAGCCAGTTCGAAGAACTTGCCGGCAATGCCCTGCCCCTGGGAGTTTCCGAGAAGACCGCCTATCAAAAATCTAATAGAAAAATTGGCTCGGATCAGATAATCATGATGGGAACCGACGGCATCTGGGAAGCCCAGAACCCGAAGGGAGAGATGTTTGGCAAAGAGCGTTTTAAAGATATTATCCGGGAAAATGCCGATCGACGGGCAAAAGAGATCGTTCAAACGGTTATTGAAGCGGTCGACCGCTTCTGCCATCCGCTGGGAATAGTGGATGATATCACATTGGTGGTGACTAAAATTACGTGAAATCTATTCTAAAATATTTCAAGGTAAGTCAGCTACTAAATTTAGATATTTGAATTTTTTATAAGAACTGGAGGATAAAATGGACAAACCGATTGAAAACTTCTGGAAAATCAGACTGGCGGATGCAAAGACGGCACTGGAAGACAATAACTTCGAGGTCTTTATAGCGGAAAAAGAGGAGGACGTGCATAAAATCGTTCTGGAAGACCTTATCCCGCAATTAAAGCCCAAAACCGTATCCTGGGGCGGCTCCATGACGTTCACCGGGTCGGGCCTTTATAAAAAACTGAAAGACAAATCGGATATCGAAGTCTGGGATACCTTCGACAACACGCTTTCCGATGATGCAAAATACCAGCGACGCCGCCAGGCACTGCATTGCGATCTTTTTATCACCGGAACCAACGCCGTCACCGAAGCCGGACAATTGGTGAACCTGGATATGATCGGCAACCGCATCGGCGGATTGACCTTCGGACCCCGCTGGGTCATCATTGTGGTCGGGCGCAACAAAATCGCAGCTGACCTGGAGGAGGCCATGTATCGGGTGAAAAATTATGTGGCCCCCACCAATTCCATGCGGCTGGACAAAAAAACACCCTGTGTGAAGACATCTTATTGCCATGAATGCAGCAGCCCCGACCGAATTTGCAATACCTGGGCAATTACTGAAAAATCCTTTCCCAAAGGCAGGGTAAAGGTTATATTAATTAATGAGGATCTGGGCCTGTAGACCGATTTAATCTTGACACACATTGATCATTTTCTTAAATATCTTTAAAATATGCAGTAGGGGTGGCTGTAGTTAGCCTGAGATTAAACCCTTGGAACCTGCTCTGGGTAATTCCAGCGAAGGGAACATGTGGAAAAGATCCACATTTTATTTTCACCAAGCCGTTTCCAGCTGGAAGCGGCTTTTCTTTTTTAAAGCTAAATAAAGCGAAACATGGAGAGATACATCATGAAAGATCTAAACGAAAAAGCGGCCCAAAATCTGGAGGCGATAAGAGCGCAGAAACCTCTGATTCATAATATTACCAATTATGTGGTCATGAATTACACGGCCAACGCCCTGCTGGCAATGGGGGTTTCGCCGGTAATGGCCCATGCCCAGAATGAAGTTGAAGATATGGTTTCTTTTGCAGGCGCGCTGGTGCTGAACATCGGAACCCTCACAGATGACTGGATCGATTCCATGATAAAGGCCGGCAGGAAAGCATCCGAGCAGCAAACACCCATTATTCTGGATCCGGTCGGCTCGGGTGCCACACCGCTGCGCACCGAAGCTGCTAAAAAAATAATCGATCAAACCCGTGTCAGCGTCATCCGCGGCAATGCTTCTGAAATACTGTCGCTGCGGCATGCAGAATCAAAAACCAAAGGAGTGGATTCGATTCACTCGGTGGAAGAAGCCGCCAAAACCGCAACCGTTCTCGCACAGGAGCTCGGCACCACCCTGGCAATTACCGGTCCGGTGGATCTGATCACTGAAGGCAACCGCGTGATCCGGGTTTCAAACGGACATCCCCTGATGGGCTATGTCACCGGAACCGGCTGTACGGCCACCGTGACCATCGGTGCATTCCTGGCCGTCGATGACGACCCGCTCAGCGCAGCGGCAACGGCGCTGGCCTACTTTGGCCTGGCCGGTGAAGTTGCCGGTCAAAATGCCAGCGCTCCGGGAAGTTTCATGATTCAGATGATCGATGCGCTTTACACCATTACGCCGCAGGATCTGAAAGCTGGCTCTAAAATAGAAGAAGATTAATTCGTTAGTTGTTTGTGGTCCGTTGTCCGTTGTAAAAAAGTACTGCGCGGCCACCGGCAGAAGTCCGTTAGATCCATTTTTTCTAACAACGGACAACATGCAACTGACCACGAACAAAAATCCTGCAGGGATATGACAGATGAAACTACAAAACATCGATTATTCCTTGTATCTGGTAACCGATCGGGGATTGGCGCGCGGTCGCACCACCCTGGAAATTGTCAGCGCCGCCGTCGATGGAGGTGCCAGCGTGGTGCAATTGCGGGAAAAAGATTGTTCTACCCGGGATTTTATTGAGCAAGCCCTGACCCTCAAAAAATTTCTTAAGCGCCGCGCTGTCCCCTTGATTATTAACGATCGCCTAGATGTTGCCCAGGCCGTGGAGGCCGATGGTGTGCACCTCGGACAGACCGATATGCCCCTGGAGACCGCCAGAAAAATATTAGGAGACGCGATGCGCATCGGCATCTCGGCCGAATCATTGCAGGACGCCATCGAAGCCGAAAAAGGCGGGGCCGACTATCTGGGCGTCAGTCCCATTTATGCGACGCCCACCAAGACCGATACGGCACCCCCCCTGGGACTGGAAGGGCTGCGGGAAATACGTAAAGCCGTTAAGCTTCCGCTGGTCGGCATCGGCGGTTTAACCGGGAAAACCGCTGCCGATGTCATCCGCAACGGCGCAGATGGCGTTGCGGTTGTTTCTGCAATCGTTGCCGCCGATGATCCCCAAGCGGCAGCCAGGGCGTTACGGCAGGTAATCGAGGAGGCCCGGCAGACATGAATTTAAAAGAAATCGGTGAATTTGGATTTATTAAAAAGATCAGCCGCGGCTGTTTAATTCGGCCGGATAATGTCATAAAAGCCATCGGTGATGATGCGGCCGCCTTTATGACCGATCCCGACCGCCTGACCTTAATTACAACGGATTTGCTGGTTGAACGTATTCATTTCCTGCGGGATGCGATTTCCGGATTTGATCTGGGCCATAAATCCCTGGCCGTAAATCTGAGTGACATTGCGGCGATGGGCGGCACCGCCCGGGAAGCATTCGTCAGCATTGCCATCCCCGATGATTGCCTCCTGGATTATCTCGAAGCGATCTACAGCGGGATCAAAGATCTTGCCGCCAGATTCGAAGTCAACGTCCTGGGCGGCGATACCACTCGCTCCAAAGTTGACCTGATCATCAATATTGTGGTGCAGGGCACTGTTTCAAAAGAGGCGCTTTTATGCCGCGATGCCGCCCGGCCGGGAGATGTGATTTTTTCCACCGGTTTTCTGGGAGACAGCAAAGCCGGATTGCATCTGATATTGAATGAAATCGATGCAGACACCGACACGCTCGAGGCATTGCTCCGGGCCCATCTGGTGCCGGAACCGCATTTGCACGAAGGACGGTTTCTGGCCCGCCAGCCGGGGGTTCATGCGGCCATCGACACCAGCGACGGTCTAAGTTCGGACCTTGCCCATATCGTCGAAGAAAGCCGGGTTGGCGCCCGCCTGTTCGCAGACAAAATTCCGATCTCACCCAACCTGAAAGACTTTTGTGCTCGACTGGATTTAAGTCCGCTGGAGTTCGCTCTATCCGGCGGTGAAGATTACAGCCTGCTATGTACGATAGCGTCGCACAGCGCCGATAAAATCGCGAGTGCCTTTCAAAAAGAATTCAGTCGCCCTCTTTTCCCGATCGGCGAAATCATAGATCAGGAAAAATTAGAGCTTGTTTATCCGGATGGCAAAACAGCGCCCATAACCCCGACGGGTTGGGATCATTTCAAGGCCAAAGAAGATGAATGAACAATCTAAAAATCAGAATCCGCTTAAACAATACAGCAAAGTCCTGACTATTGCCGGTTCCGATAGCGGCGGCGGCGCCGGTATTCAGGCGGATCTAAAAACCTTTTCCGCTATTGGCTGTTACGGCATGTCGGTCATAACGGCCCTGACCGCTCAAAATACACAGGGTGTGAAAGCAATCCACGCCGTTCCCCCGGCCTTTGCGGTAGAACAGATTGAAGCTGTGCTGGGCGATATCGGTGCCGATGCCATTAAAATCGGAATGCTGTACTCGGCCGAGCTGATAGCGGCCGTAGCGCAAGCCTTAAAAAAGCACGGTGCCCGAAAAATCGTGTTGGACCCGGTCATGGTGGCCCAGAGCGGCGATAAACTGCTGCGGGATGATGCCATCGATGCCATTAAAACGCATTTGATGCCGCTGGCCGATGTGGTAACGCCCAACATGCCGGAAGCCTCGGTCTTGAGCGGCATGCAGCTGAACCAGCGCAGCGATATCGAGGCCGCCGCCGTAAGCCTCGCAAAATACGGCAGCCGCAGCATTCTGATCAAAGGCGGTCACGGGGACGGGCGCAAAAGTGCCGATCTTCTTTTCCTGGCCGGAGAGGGGCGTTTTGTGAGCCTGGAGGCCGACCGCATCGAGACCCGCAACAACCATGGAACCGGTTGTACCCTATCATCGGCGATTGCAAGCTATATGGCCAAAGGCAATGCGATCGAGGTCGCCGTACAAAAAGCCAAAGCATTTATGAACCGGGCCATCGCCGCCGGCGCGGCCTACAAAATAGGCCACGGGCATGGACCGGTGCACCATTTCTTTGATTGGTGGCAGTAGTATCAAGCAGGGTTAAAAATATTTCAGAAAGTTTTGCTTTGGTAAGATTCCTTCCAGAATTTAAACCCAATCTATAAATTTCCAGAGTCTTTCATTGCGTTAACACAGGTGCGAAGTGAAATGATTCAGAAGACAATTGACGTGAGCGGCCGTCTATAGTACTAAAAGCACTTGCCGGTTTCCAAGGGAATGTTCCTGTTCCCTATAACCTATGGTAAGCGGCAAATTGAACCTTTCCGCTGCGGGCGGACGCAGGTACCTTTCGCCGGGAAGCATGTTTTTGTGGATCATCCTGGTGTGTCATGATTCTATGCCTGGCCCAAGGTGGGGATCTTTCTTATGCCAATGATTCCGTATCAAAACCTTTTTGATTATATTTTTGGGGAGATTTAATATGACAAAACATATATTCAAGCGGATGGTCTGGCTGCTTTGTATCGCCACTGCCCTGGCGGCATGCAAAGAAAAAGCTGAAATTGTCGAGGTGGTTCGGTCCATTAAGACCATGACCGTCAGTGAGCAACCCCCTGAGAAGATACGCAAATTTTCAGGGCAGGTCGCCGCGGTGGATTCCTCCGGCCTCAGTTTTGAGGTCGGCGGCCAGGTGAAATTTGTGGAAGTCGACATCGGCGATCGCGTCAAAAAAGGGCAGGTTCTTGCGGTTCTTGATCCGGAGCCCTATCAGCTGGATGTCGATGCGGCCGGGGCCGAGCTTGTTAAAGCCAGAGATAATGTGACCAAAACAAAGGCAGAGTATGAGCGCCAGAAGCGGATTTTCGAACAGGGTGCGGGGGCAGAAAGGTATGTGGAGGTCACAGAATACAATTACAAGGCCGCCAATAGCGCGGTTAACTTTCAGATTGCCAAACTGGATCTGGCCAAACGCAATCTGCGTAAAACAAAACTGATCTCGCCTTACGACGGCGTCATTGCCTGGCGATCCGTGCAGCCGAACGAGGAAGTGCTGGCCGGCAAGAAGATTCTCGAAATCAATGCCACCGGGAAAATGGAGGTCCAGCTGGCCGTGCCGGAGACCAACATCGACCTGATACACATCGATGACGCGGTGACGATCACCTTTCCCACTCTGCCGGGCGAGACTGCCAACGGCCGTATTTCCTTCATCGGCGGCGCCGCCGTTAAGGCCAACGCTTTTCCGGTCAAAGTGGAGCTGACCGATCCGAGTGAAAAAGTCAAGCCCGGTATGACCGCCGAAGCCAATCTTTCGCTCAAAGATGAAAACCGCAAGTCCGGTTACCTGGTTCCGATGCAGGCAGTGCTGCCGTAACACCGGTCCGCTCCCGCGGCACGGCGGATAAAAGAGTCATCATCGACGAAGGTCTTGAGGCCGGCGACATCATTGCCGTGGCCGGCGTGAGTTTTTTAGCCGACGGGTTGGAAGTCAAACTGCTGGAAGGGAACGGAAAATGAAAGGGATCACCGCATTTGCCCTGAACAATTCACGTACCGTCATCATGACCCTGTTGCTGGTCATTTTGGGCGGTATGACGGCGTTTATCCGCCTTCCGAAACTCGAAGACCCTTTAATTACGATTCGCGAAGCGCTGGTGTACGCAAAATATCCCGGCATGCCGGTGGAGCAGGTCGAACGCCTGATTACCCGGCCGATCGAAGAGAAAATCC